>Ga0351916_1159_pt1 | contig 21010 bp, 25 predicted proteins | sample TotcelHT113001N3_FD_206868 | JGI IMG/M metagenome (GOLD analysis project Ga0351916, IMG submission 206868) | Enriched cells from coal bed in the Powder River Basin, Montana, United States - Total cells T11 rep1 HSBNCT.T11.300.1.N3 ... | reverse complement strand
CAAGACCGCCAGCACTTCTGGCGTGGCGGCTCGCCGTCGCGGGAGTTGTACTCCTGGCTGGGATTTGGACAGCGCTCGTGCAACAGCGGGCGAATCAAGCACGGTCAATCCCAGATAGATTGACTTCGCGCCGGCGGCAAGGATTTCCGCCGCTTCCGGTGTGAGAGTTGTGAGCGCCGGGAGCGTGATTCCACTTCGGTCGGCAATTCACCAAGACCTTGAATCGCGAGGATCCCCTCATATTTTGCTCGTTCAACAGCCAACGCCGGAGAAAGGGAGGGGAACCCGCTGGCGGGGAAGCCAAAGTCGCCTCCAAAGTACCACTTCGGCGACTTGCTGAGCCTGGTGTAGCCGAGATCTTGAACACCTCGGTTGAGCGATTTCACCGGCATTCGAGCTGCTTCCGGAGAAAGGTCGTTCAGACAGGGAAACGGGATGTAATTCTCCGAGATAGCGCTCGCACCGCCTCAGCATCATTCACGCTGCGGAGCTGTTTGCGGACTGCGCCATCGAGACCCCATAAGGCATGATCCACCTGAATCGGCAAAACCAGTTCACCTGTGCTCCGATCCACATGGAACATGCCGCCATGGATGATCTCGTTGCTCGATGCGTCGTTACCGATAACGCCGAATTCAAGCCAAACGATTTTCTCTCGAATCATCGGGACGCCATTCCTGAGATCCCTCCATGGATCTTAGACTGACAGTGACCGTCTCCAAGATCAGTTGGAACTTCGAGACTAAACTCCGGCTTGAAAAAATTTCGGCTTGATCCACTTGTTTTCTTCGCTCCTTGCCCTAGGATACGAGGTGTGCGGGGCGGTACTGGTTTGCAGTGCGGTTCCGGCAGACATCGATTCAAAGTCGTCGGATGACTAGATGAAGAGCAACTTGGCTGTGCCGGGGGGCTCGTTAAAGAGTAAGCCGACGTGGTCGAACGCTTTCGAGTGTTCGACCGCGTCGGCTTTTTTCGTTCTTGGCCACGCGTGTTTCAACTTCCCAACGGGGTTTTTTCAAAGGAGTCTGAGAGATGAAGAGAGTCACATTCGTGTTGTCGCTCGCCGCTGTCGTGGGCCTGGTGGCGATTGCAACTGGCTTTGCTGCAGAAGGCAAGGCAAAGAGAAAGATGGGCAAGGATATTGTCGACACGGCGGTCGCGGCCGGGAATTTTAAGACGCTTGCCACGGCGCTGACGGCTGCCGACCTTGTCGAAACGTTGAAGGGAAAAGGGCCCTTCACCGTCTTCGCGCCGACGGACGAGGCGTTTGCGAAGCTGCCGAAGGGCACGGTCGAGGACCTGCTGAAGCCGGAAAACAAGGAGAAGCTGGCGGGCATCCTCACGTACCACGTGGTTGCCGGAAGAGTCATGGCCGCGGATGTGGTCAAGCTGACCGAGGCGACAACGGTCCAAGGGTCGAAGGTCTCGATCAAGGTTACCGATGGAAAAGTCACGGTTGATGCCGCGAACGTTGTGAAGACCGATATCGGTTGCTCCAACGGCGTCATCCACGTCATCGATGCGGTGATTTTGCCCAAGTAACGGTTCCGCTGGAAACTGGGCAGGGCCCGCTCTGGGCCCTGCCAGTTTCGTGGACCGATGCGTCAATCGCAGATGTGCCAGCAGCGTGCGGTCGACCGCGGCCGTATCGTTCTCCCGCAATGAATCCGCTCGTGCTCGATGCCCATCAGAATGACCCAGAACGGATGGTCCCAGTCGATGGGCATCGTCAAGGGCATGGTACGGATCGTCTCGTCGACGACTGCCGTATTCCAGGACATCGTCATCGGGGAAAGCATCGAGACAAGCTCAAGGGTTCCTGGACTTTTCCGAAGGCATAATCGTGACAACGGCATGGAGCCGCTCCCGTTCCGAGTCGGGGAACGATCTTTACACCTTCAGCCCGCGCAGATTGACTTCGCGTGTCTTATTTTCCTTGATCAATTCGTCCATGGTCAGCCACGTGTTCCTCGCCATCGCCTCGCGACCGAGAATGGCCGTCAGATGGCAGTCCACGGAACGGTGGGCCGTCTCGTTCTCGAATTTGCCTTCGGTGACGCAGCGATAGAACTCTGCGATGTTGGCCTTGGCTCCGTCGGCATAGATGCCGCTGGACACGGCTCCCGCGTAGTGCTTGGGGCCTCCGCGCACAAACACCTTGCCGTTGTAAGCGAGGTGCGCCGTGGCCTGCCGTCCCATAAGATCGGCCTCCAAGTTATACATGACCGCGTTGTTTTGCAGAAGCTGGGTCGTGTGGGTCCAACAAGTTCCATCCTGGAGTTGGAACACCACCCCGCCGCAGTCCGTGCGGTCGCCGTGGGGATCTGGACGGACGATGCGCGAGTAGCCGCTGGCGCCGACCGCGCGCATGCCGGTCACCCAGGTGATGCCGTCAATGATGTGAATGTCATACAGGAGCAACAAATCGCCGCTCAGTGCGATGTGCGAATACCATGCCCGCCGGAACAGGTTCTCGATGGTCGGGCCGACCTGCGGGTCCGGCAACTGGCCGCAGGTGCCGCCGGAATAAATATGTGCCAGACCGCCCAAGGCGTCTTCGGCGATGCGTTGCTTCACGTCCTGGTTTGCGGGATCCATGGGTAACTGATAGTCCACCCTGAAGCACAGGTTCTTCTCCGTCGCCTTTTTGGCCAGCGATTGCATCTTGAAGACGGCTGGCACGTCCACCGCGAACGGTTTGGCCATATACACGTGACATCCGGCGTCAATCGCAGCGGCCGCTTGCTCCGGGTAGAAGTAGGGGATGCCCTCGAGAACCAGAGCCTCGACACCACTGTCGAGCACCCGCTTGTAGCCCGCAAGCCCACTGAACCGCTTCCCTGCCGGGACACCCAGATTGTCGCCAACCGCGTTGGCGGTCTCCTCGAAGTAGTCCACGGCCGCTACGACCTCGTATCCGGGGTGTTCTTTGAACAGGCCGGCAATCCAACTACCCCGCCCGCCCAGTCCCACGATACCGATGCGAAGCTTGCGCTCAACCGGGGCACTGGACGCGACCTTGGAGGCGGCATCTTGACCGAGCGTGCTGGACGCCGCGGCCAACAGCGGGGCCGCGGCCGCCACCGCAGTCTGCCCAACAAACGACCGTCTGGTCATGGAACGATCAGGCCTCATTGCCGTGTTCTCCCTCGTAATGGTTCTGATGGTTCACGGGATCCTTACCCGCTTTCACGGCCACCGGCCCGCACGATGGTAGCCGGACAACACGGGTTTCTCTTGTCCGCAAATCACGCGTATCCAGGGTCACTCCGAACAGTCCAAGCAGTCATGCTATCACAGCGATGGTCCAGCGGCAAGCAGGATGATTTGCAGCGAGAGGAGGCTCGCAAGGGCGAGATAACATCGCCACCGTTGTCAGAAAACGTTCGGCATCGGGATCAGTTATCGCAAGGTGCCGGCCGCCTTGGAAGAACGGTTGGGCATCCGCTCTTCGCCCGCTGCGTTGCTGGGCTTCGAGCGTGTGTTGGCCGACCTGGCCCAACCGCTGACAGACGATATTGCCAAGAAAATCGCCAGCACCGACGGAGCGGTCCACGCCGATGAGACGTATTGGCCCCTGGATGCACATCGAGCCTACGATTGGGTTGATTGCACGGAAGTGTACGGGCACTTTCAGTTCGACATGTCATGAGTCGGCGAGGTGTCTCGCAAGCTCTTAGGTCCGTATTTCGATGGCTCGCTGGTGACCGACAGTTGTCTTCGAAGTCCCACTCCCGACCAAGCTGCACCGGCGAGGGGCCGGCGAGTTGGCGAGTCACGGGAAATGCATCACACGCCCCCGGGCGGGTGCCGGGGTGCCTGCCGACAACCTAACGCCGGCGTCAACGATCCATGCACCGCCCCGACGTCTGTCACGAATCCCGGTTCAGAAACTATAATAGCCAGCCGTTATGTGCATACCGACGGACTCCAAGTCGGCGGCTTTTTTCAGCGACCAAGAGACGCATGTCATGGAACAATCGGGAACAATCAGTTCGACCGCGTCCAGCTTGATCCAGGGTCTGAAGGCCAATGATTCGGCGGCTTGGAACCGGCTGGCCAAGACGTACAGCCCGCTGGTCTACGCCTGGTGCCGAAGATCCGGGCTTGCCCCCGCCGATGTGGCTGACGTAGCCCAGGAAGTCTTTCTGGCGGTGTACCGCAGCATTGGCGGATTTCGGCATGGGCAGCCGGGTGACACGTTCCGCGGTTGGCTGTGGCAGATCACCCGCAATGCCATCCTGGCCAATCAGCGACGGCATGGGGACCAGCCTTTGGCAGCGGGCCGCTACACCGTCGATCTGAAAGGCAGCAGCGATCAGTTCGAACTCAGCGACCAGACACTCACCATCCACCGCGGCCAGGACCAAGTCGTCCGCGTGAACCATGTGCCGCGAGCCGTAGCAAGCACCCCTTCGCCCGCTGCTGTTGTCCCGGACACCTCGCCAAGCGTGGCAGCACCGTCGCTTGGTGGTCCTGCTGGACACGGCGGGCCGCCGCGAGTTCCAGAGAAGACCGCCACCGTGGGTGTCCCGAGCGAAGTTGTGCCGAAGCTGCTTCGTACCATCGGACCGATCACTAATCTGGATTCTCTCCAGATTGCCTTGTCTCCGGACGGGCGGCACATCGCAGCTTGCGAGGCATCTTGGCCGCTTCGGATTCTGGGTACCCGGACAGGAGAAGTCCTCCAGGAAATACCCGGAGGCGCCCTATCGAAGGTTTCCTTCTCCCCGGACGGGAAGCTGCTGGCAGTGAGTTACAACAAGGCCAACCGCCCTCCCCTGGTGGTCTACCGGACAGCGGATTGGCGAGAGGCGTGGCGATACAGCGATAAGTTTTTTGGAGCCCAATTTACTGCCTTTTCGCCCGACTCGCCGGCTCCAAGACGCCATTCCGCTGGATCGCTTACCGGCAAGAGCTTCCAGTTACTGCGACAAGAGCCGGGTGTCCACCGAGCCGCGCCGATCCTCGCCGCTCGCCGGCGAGTGCTTCAGGTTGCTTGGCCACGAAGCCCAGGCCACTTCGCGCCACCCGATCCTCGCCGCTCGCCGGCGAGTGCTTCAGGCTACCTGGCGATGCGCTTGCATAACCTGAACCTCTCGCCGGCAAGCGGCGAGGATCAAGCATGGAAGGGTCCGCGTGGTTCGTGACCCCATAACCTGAACCACTCGCCGGTAAGCGGCGAGGATGCGCTTCGCCGTGACTTCAATCCCTCCGGCTCAGTCCGGAATTACTGACGCCCGAAGGGTGCGAAAACCTCAAGGCCCTTCCTCACCTGAAAGGATTGATTGTCCGAGGAGCCCCGAATGAAGAATCACTGACTGCATTACAGGACATGCGCCAGTTGGAGACGTTGGTTCTGGAAGTCGCCGGCGGAGAAGGCTCGAAGGACGTGCGCGAGCGACTGACGGGGCCGCTCGCGGGCTTGACCGAGAAACTGCCCCACCTGCGGCTTGCAGCGTTCCACGACTACTGGGTTGGGTGGACGCGCAACGACCGCACCGCCGCGGAATGGGTGTTTCGTCTGGGCGGAACGGTCAAGGTGCGCGACGAAGAGCGTGTCGATCCGGCTTCGGCGCAAATGAGCGTGAGCGTCCTCGACCTGCCCCAGGAGTTCCGGCTGACCGGGATTTCGGTTCGCGACTGTGCCGAGGTAAACGACACTGAGTTGGCGGAATTGGAAGTCATGGCCGGATCGCCATTTCTGGAAACTCTCGGCTTGTCGGGCACACCGATTTCCAACGCTAGCCTCGACCTACTGAAGACGTTTACGCTGCTCAAGACGCTGGATGTCCGCCGCACGAAACTGACCGCGGGCGCTATCGACGAACTGCGCAGCGCCCTGCCCCGCTGCCAGATCCAATGGGACGACCAGCCGTAACCACCATCGTCCCGCCCCGCACCACCCGATCCTCGCTGCTCGTCAGCGAGTGCTTCAGGCTACCTGGCCACGAAGCCCCGCCCGCCGGCTTACCCGATCCTCGCCGCTTGTCGGCGAGTCCATCAGGCTACTTGGCCACGAAGCCCCTCCCGCCCCGCGCCGCCTGATCCTCGCCGCTCGCCGGCGAGTCCATCAGGCTACTTGGCCACGAACCCCCGGCCAGCCCGCGCCCCGCCCGATCCTCGCCGCTTGTCGGCGAGTCCTTCAGGCTACTTGGCGACACGTTTGCATAACCTGAACCTCTCGCCGACAAGCGGCTAGGATCAACTTCGGGGAAGACGCCGCCCGCTTCGTGGCCCCTTATCCTTAGCCACTCGCCGACAAGCGGCGAGGATACGCCCCGCGTCACCCGATCCTCGCCGCTTGTCGGCGAGTCCTTCAGGCTAGCTGGCCACGTCCACGGCCCAGCGCCGCAGGTAGTTGCGCACGTGCTCTTTGGTGATATCCCCGTAGCTGCCGACGTATGCCCCCGGCTTCCACAATCGCGGGATTCCCGCTTGGACGACCAGCGGCTCGAAGCGCTGGCGCATCAACTCCTGCGACGTCGCCATCAGTTCCAAGGCCACGCGGCCCGGTGCAACCGTTGGATGCGACCACATCGCGATGTGGACATGGTCGGGCAGAACCGTCACTTTGCGCAGACGAATCCGCCAATCCGGCACGTGCCGCTCCCAGCATTCGCACACTTCTTCCGCCGCGTTCCGCGTGAACACACCCTGTCGATCCCAGGTGGCCAGCACCACGTGCCAGTTGAGCAGCGTGACGGCGTGTGTGGTCTGTAGCTCTGCTCGGTCGGCGTCAGACAAGTCCCAGGTGCGCGTGAAAACGGGCGAGTTGGCGCGCTGATCGTAGCCGTGATGCGTTTCCTGATGGGCCAAGTAGCTTTCCAACTCGGGCGTGGTATTGCCGCCTGTCGTCGCCGCGAAATAGCCGCCGCCGAGCGTTTTCACGGGGGCTGAGTGCCCCTGAAGTTCACGGATCGTTTTGCTAGCGGCACCCTTCAGCTTGCTGGCGGCAACGGAAATCGACTCACAAGGCGCCAAGCTGACCAGCGCGCCGATCTAGGTGTCCGTGGGGTTCAGTTCGAGGACATGGATTTCCGGGTGAATCGCCTGGAGTGCCTCGGGGGTGAGGCGTTTGAGTTCCGCGACCGGTTGGCGGTAGTACGTGTGCCAGCGGACGTAGACATAGCACCGAAAGGCGAAGGCGAGTTCTTCCAAGTTGTAGTCGGGGAGATACATACGTCGAATGCTAGCAGGCGAAAGGCGAGGTTGCCACCCGGGATCGCGTGGCCAGGCAACCTGAGGCACTCGCCGACGAGCGGCGAGGATCGGGCGGCGAGCCGGGGAGGCGCGGCGGCTTGGCCAGTTAGCCTGAAGGACTCGCCGGCAAGCGGCGAGGATCGGGTGGCGAGGTGGCCGGGGGGCGTGGCCCCATAGCCTTAGCCACTCGCCGGCAAGCGGCGAGGATACGGACCAGGGTGCCCGCTGCCGGTTGGCGGTCCAGCGGCCACATCTTCCCAGGGGAATCTGGCCACGCCGGGCCGCCGTCTTATGTTCCGCGCAAAATGTCCGAGAAATCGATGACTCGGGAAAACGTGTCGCCGGACAGATCTTCAGCTTCGGCAGGAATTCGGGGTCGTTGCCCGCCATCCAGGAGACTCCGTCGAAAAGCACAAGCCATCGGCCCTTCTCGGTGGCACGGGCCAGGTGCAAGAACAGGTCCATCCAGCTTTCGTGCCCCACCGGTGGCAAGCCCAACGCGAGCTGCATCTGCTCGCCAAATGCGCCGCGTTGGCCGGCCGTCGTGATGCCCGGTTGCGGTGCCAGCGCCGCGAGGACCCCCTGCCGGTGATAGTTTTTGGCCGCTGCAAGTCTATCACCAAATCGTCAAACTGCCGATTTGGTGATACCAAGTTCGAGACCAAACTCGGCTGCTCCAAGCGTGACGATGCCCAGATAGCCGTCGACGGTCACGTAGTCGCCGTCCTGGAGCAGATCGCCGGCGTTCGGCACGCCGTTCACGCAGGGGATACCCAGTTCGCGGGCAATGATGGCACCGTGGATGAGCATCCCGCCGCGGCGTTCAACCACGGCCGCCGCCAACGGGACGAGATGCGTCATCATCGGCTGAATCGCGTCGCAGACGAGCACTTCGCCGGCGTGAAAGCCGCCCAGGTCCTGCGGGCCGCGGATCACCCGCACGTTGCCTGTGGCCAGTCCGTGGGCTGCCGGTTGTCCCACCAATTGCCGTGGCGTCTCGCCGGACGCCCGCGGTAACGGATGCGGTTTGATCGCGGTGGGAGCGGGAAGTACGAACGGCTTGTTAGCGGGCTCTCGAAGCGCCGCGCAGATCACCGCTACCGCTTCCGTGCCGACCTCCGCGTCCGCATTTAGTCTTTGTGCCGCTTTCAACCAGTTGCCGGCGACGTTTAGGGCTCGGAGGAGCTGACTTTCGACGCGGGCGAGCAACAGATTGTCGTCGTCGCGAAGTTGCCAACTCAGTCGGGCCAGCCGCAGCACTTCGCGAGCTTCGTCGTGTCGAGCTGCTCCCACGGCGTCGAGCAGGCGCTGCTCCAAGGCTCGAGTCGTGGCCTCGTCGTCGCTTTCAGCGTGCGCGACCGGGGAGCGCGTCTGGGACGCCATCTCCAGGATGTTTCGCAGCAAGGGCGTCGGCTCATCGCTCAAGCGGAGGCCGCCAAAGGCCACGTCCATGAACTGACGCAGCAGCGTCTTAAAATTCTCCAGGAACTGAGTACCTCCAGCGAGGGCGGGCAGTTGACTCGCCCAGGTCTCCAGCTCGAAGACGTTCGCCGCCGACGGTTCGTGGACCGCCTGCCGCAGCGCCCGCTGCAGCGCGGGGGACTCTTGCACCTGCTCCGCCAGGGCTTGCAGCAATTGATTCCGCTGCGAGGCCAGCATGTCTTCGCCCCGAAGCAGACCTACGAAGTCGTAGGGATCCTGCGGATGTACGGCGTCGTTGTAGTACATCCCCAGGTAGCGCACGCCGTGGGCAAAGGGGATGAACTCGTCCCAATACACTCGTTTCCAATGGTCCAGTACAGCCTGTCGCGCCTCGATGCAGTCCGCCAGTTGCGCGTCGCCCAAGCCCTCCACGTCCTCGGCAGCCAGGCGATCTCCCAACTCCCGGAGTTCGGGAATCAACTGCTCAGCCACACGCTGGCCCAGTTGACGGAGCCGTTGCTTGTCGGGCCGCAAGGTCAGATACCAGGGACGTTTGTCATTGGGATCCTGCCGGACGCTGGTGATCGGCCGAGCTTGCAGAACGGTCAAGCGGTCGGCACGCCCTGTCCACTCCACGTCGGGACACCAGCCCAGTTGGCCTTCGACCTGTTCGACCACAACGAGCAGAGATTCCAAGTCCGGCTGCTGCAGCAACGGTTCGGCTGGCTCGCCGCCCTCGCGGTGCCCCGGCCGAAACGTGACGACTTGACGCGCCGCTCGGCTCAGCAGCCAGTGGTCGGGGTCCACGCTCCCGTCGACGAGACCGGAGCACGGTCCGGGAACCGCTTCAATCACGGCTCGATCGTTCTCGTCCGTCCGGGGATCACGGCCAAAAGCGACGCCGGAGCGGTCCTCTGTCCGCATTTCCTGGATCAACACGGCCATCCGGCTGGTCAGCGGGTCGAGGGCCAGTTCTTGGCGGTACAGCAGCGCTGCATCCGACCACAAGGACGCCCACACCAGACGGACAGATTCGAGGACCGCTGCTTCCCCCACGACATTCAGGAACGATTCGTGCAGCCCCGCAAAGGACCGCTGGGCCGAATCTTCTCCAGGAGCTGACGAGCGGACGGCCAAGAGCGTGCCGGTGCCCAAAGCCCGGACCGCTCGGCAGATCGACTGGGCCACGGCGAGCGGCAATTTCGCCGCGGAAAACCGGTTGCGGATCCGCAAAGCGGCGTCCCAGAGTTCCTCCCAGCGCAATTCTTCAAACGGCTTCCGGCCCAGTTCCATCTGAATGACGCGCTGCAGTTGAGTATCCCGGAGGAACTGCTCGTAGGCCGCCACGGTGACACAGAAGCCCGGTACGATCCGGAAACCCGCTTGGTGCAGCCGTGCCAGTTGGGCCGCCTTGCCTCCGATTCGCTGGTCGTCGCACAGGACCGCTTCGGCCAGCGGGATCACCCACGCCTGGGAGTCCATTGCCGAACCTCCTGAAAACGCGTCACATGGAAGTACCGGATGATGTCCACATGGAACAAGGCGGTCGTGGGGGACCTGACGAAAGACTCCAATTGGGGATGCCGCCCGAGGAGCACCTCGGCCTCCTGCTCAAACTCGGCGCCCGATGAAATCTGTCGGGCGCGTCCGGTGGCCGTCATGGCCTCGATTTGCATCATGTCCTCGCTCGAGCGCGAACGGCTGTCGATGACCAACGCGACGTGGTCGCAGTCGCAGAGCAGGCGGTACTTGCGCGTGGTGATCGGCGTCCCAAAGACCGCCGCACTCAGGTCATCGGTCACGGCCAGCGCTACCAGCGACCCATACGGTTGTCCTTCGCCTTGCGTGCACAGCACCGCGTAGGGCTGCTCTCGCACCAGTTGCGCAACTTGGTCTCGCAAAACATGGTCCTCGGTGGAAGCGTTCACCGACGACTTCCCCGGCGTTGCCGATTCAAGCAGAGGCTCATCCGTCATGTTCCGTCACCTCATCCAACTGCCGGTTCTGCTGCCGTCTACTTGTGTACCGGATCGCTGGTGCCGTGTCAAGGCAGCAGAAACGGCTGCCCTGGAGCTGGGCTGGCTGTTGCATCTGTCCCGGATTTGGCACTGTCCGTGGGACAGGTTTCCCAACCCATCGGGTTGATCGCATTCTGGCAGGTTGGGAAACCTGCCCCACGACGATCATACGACCGTGCGAGCCGAGTCAAGCGGGCTGCCGCCCCGCTGCGAATGCCTTGCTGAATCGCTATCATGTCGAAGTAGGAAACGGGGGCAACCTTGCGTTTCCCGTGCGGTCAAAACGAGGTCTACAGAGGAGGGTAGGCGTGAACCAATCCGGCGCGGTCAGTTATGATATCGAGGTCTTTTTCGATGGCGGCTGTCCGTTGTGCCGTCGGGAGATCAACTTTCTGCGACGGTGGGACCGTCGGGGAAAGATCCGCTTTACGGACATCAGTTCGTCCGATTTCCAGGCCGCCGAAGTCGGTCAGACGGACGACGTTCTGATGGCCCAGATGCACGGGCGTCTGCCCGACGGAACGTGGCTGCAGGGGGTGGAAGTTTTTCGCCGCCTGTATGCGGCGGTCGGATTCGGTCCGCTGGTCCTTCTCAGTCGCTTGCCCCTGATCTCGCAGCTACTGGATTGGGGCTACGCCGTGTTTGCCCGCAACCGCCTCCGCCTCACGGGCCGTTGCACGGCGAAGGGCTGCTCGGCGAAACCGGATTCGGTGCCCCTGCGTTCTTCAGAGAAGGAATCCGCCTGAACCATCATACGTGCCGCGCTGATTTACCCGCACCAGTTGTTTCCGGAGCACCCCGCGTTGAGCGTGCTGCTCGACGAGCGCGGGTGCCGGTCGGCGGGAAATGGAGCTACGATCCGGAGAACCGCAAGCAGTTGCCGCGGGACGTTGCCATTCCGCCCGTCGCTTGGCCAAAGTCCAACGCCGACGTGCGGAAGGCTCGGGAATACGTCCAAACGCAGTTTCCGCAGGCGGTCGGAGAGGACGAGGCTTTCTCCTACCCGGTGACCCCGGCACAGGCCCGCGCGGCGCTCGACGATTTTCTGGAGTATCGCTTCGCCCAGTTCGGCTAGTACGAAGATGCAATCCATGCCGACGAGACGTTCCTGTTCCACTCGGTGCTCACCCCGGCCTTGAACATCGGACTGATTTCGCCGCAACAGGTCATCGATGCCGCGCTGCAGCGTGCCGACCGCGTACCGCTCAATTCGTTGGAAGGCTTCGTCCGGCAGATCATCAAGGCACGGAAGGAGCCTCGACCACGATCTCGCGCAAACGCCCATTTCGCTCGATCAGCAAGGAAACAGAACCAGACAAGACCGACAGCCGAGCGGCCAACTCGTTGCCGTCGCGGAAATCCTCGTCCGCCGCGCGATAGACTCGATCGCCCACTTGCAGGCCGGCCAGATAAGCCGCCGACAGCGGAACCACTTCGGTCAGCAACACCGTTCCGGGCTCGCCTTGATCCTCGCGCCACGAAATGCCATAGCGCAGCGGCCTGCCATCAAGGTCCACGGAGACCTCCAGGATCTCCCCTCCTTCGCGCTCCACCACGGCCGTCGCCGGGGAACTCGCTGCCCAGATCGCCACGCCCAGCTGGCTGGAGTCCGTCGCATCCAGGCCGTCAAAACGAACCAGCCGGTCGCCGATCTGCAGACCCGCTCGATCGGCTGGCGAACCCGGCGTGACGTGGGTCAACGCGACTCCCGGCAGATCGCCGTCGTCCGTCCAGGAAACCCCGAACCGGGGTGGTCGAGGCGAAACCGGCTTCTCGAGACTGACCCGATCCGCCAGCCGCTCGCCGCGCGCTTCACGGCGAAACGCAAATCGGTTCGGTTGATTCGCCCCTTCGACAACCAGCGAGAACAACAGCCGCGTGGTCGCCGATATCCCTTCGTGATTGATTTTGTTCGCGTTGTCACTGGGGCGATGCCAGTCGTCGTGCAGACCCGTGTGCAGCATCAGCGCCGGAATCTCCCGTTCGACCAGCGGATAGTGATCGCTGTGGGCTCTCAGTTCCCACGAGATATCGAGTATCAGGTCGGTGGCCTGGTTCTGCCAACTCAACCAGCGGCGCAATCCCTGGGCGGTTCTCGTACCGTACACATGCAGCGTTTCTTCACGCAATCGTCCGATCATGTCAGCGTTAAAGGCCAGGGCCACCGCCTGTAGCGGAACCGTCGGCTGCGAACACCAGTGTTTCGAGCCGAGCAGCCCCTTTTCCTCGCCGTCCCAAAACGCAAACAGGATCGACCGACGAGGCGGCGCGGCCAGGAAAGTGACGGCCTGGGCAATCTCCAGCACACAGGCCACGCCGCTGGCATTATCATCCGCGCCGTTGTGGATCTGACCCCAAGGCCCGCGACTGTTTCGCGACGTTCCGTAGCCCACGTGGTCGTAATGTGCTCCGACCAGCACATACTCGTGTTTCAATGTGGGATCACTGCCTTCGAGAACGGCCAGCACATTCCGGTAGTTCCCAGCCTCAAATGTCTGGATAAACGCATCTCGATCGCCGCCAGGCTTTAAGCCGAACTCGGCGAGTTGTTTTGCCAGATAAGCCGCCGCAGCTCGGCCGCCGCGGCTGCCAGCCTCCCGACCCTCCATAGCATCGTCCGCCAAGACCTCGATATGAGCTCGAATATCGGGGATGGAAATCGATTCGAACGCAGCATTTAACCCGTCCGCCAGCGCGAGTGAACCGAGAAAGAAGAAGGCGGAGCCGATCACGGCGCCCCAGACAGCGACTGGCCGATAGAACATTCCTAAATACCCCAATATACGCTGTTTGAAAACATTCGGTGGATGCCAGAAGTGCGAGAACCCCCTAGATAAGGTCATTCGAATGCTCGTTTTCTGGGTCGTTTTTTGCGGAGCAGCAGCCAGCTCTTAAGGGAATATGGAGCGTAGCGACAAGAAGGCCAGTAAAAGTCCGCGAAAAGGCGGCTTGCAGCCGAAGGCTTTTTCCGTCAGAATCAGCGATATGGAAAGTCCACGTTGCGGAGCGAGGCATCGCCCGTTTTCCGCAGCCCATCCGGAGAGGTGGCTGAGTGGTCGAAAGCGCCGGTTTGCTAAATCGGTGTAGGGTTCACACCCTACCGCAGGTTCGAATCCTGTCCTCTCCGCTCGTCCGAAACGGCTCTTCGTAAGTACCTTTTTTCAAAGGGCTTACGAAGAGCCGTTTCGTTTGGCACACCTAACTGTGCCACAACTGTGCCTTTTCCCGGCCTTGCGCACTCTCGTCTGGACAAATCGACGGTCGTTTCGCCAGGGGCATTTACCCCCGGCATGAACCGTCCGGATGCAAGCCGAGCTGCAAAGCCGTCAGACTTCACCGTGGTGGCCTCCTTCCGCTGCTGATGGTGTGGTTGTGCCCGCAACCACCGCGGTGGCGGACCCTCCCACGAAGTTCAAACGCTGCATTTGCCGCTGGGCCTCGTCGTCGTGCAGGTGGTAGTAGTGACGGACCATCGCCGAATCGTGATGGCCCAACCACCGCATGACGACCTGCTCCGGCACGCCGGTGTTGGCGCAGACGGAACAGAAGTAGTGCCGGAACGAATGCAATCGGCCGTCTTTGAACCCGACTTCGCCCTTGGGCGTCGGGAAATCCTTGGCCAGCGGCGTCAATACGTCCTTGATCAACGTCCGACGGACGATATCCGGACTCAACACACCGTCTCGCGGACCGTGAAAGACCCGCCCGTCGGCATGCCGCTCGATTCGTTCCAGCGTCCGCCGCAGGTCATCGTGAATCGGGAATGAGCGGCCACGATGATTCTTGATCTGCCGCGCTGCTCGACCTTTGTTGCGACCCGCCTTTGCTGTCTCGTCGACCAGTTTGATGACGTTGGCGTCGAAATCGATGTCGGACCAGCGAAGACCGGCCAATTCGGAAATTCGCATGCCCGTGCAGGCCAGGGCGGTGAGCACATTGCCCAGCCAAGCCAAGTCAGGAACGGAACCCGGTCACGCTCAGGGCGGGGAAGTCCAGGCGAGAAGAGGCAAATCGTGATACAGGCGAGCCGCGTCAAGGACCAGATCAAATGCCAGGCAAGGAACAATTCAGCACCGCAGAGATTTGCGATGGGACACCACGGACGCCGGGACACGAAGGTGCGTCTTTGATGAATTCCGGCCCCTTGCCTCCGCGAGACATCGACGCCGAAATCCACGACGGTCAAGTCGACATGACGCTAGGGAATCGCCGTTACCGCGCCCGTGGTTTGGGTAAGAACATGAGTTACGATCAGTTGAAGGTCAATATCCTTTTGTCCAAAGGCGATGCCGTGCATGTGGATACGTTCGACCTGTACAACGCCCGCTGCCGTGCATCGTTCGTGAAATTGGCCGCTGCCGAGGTCGCCGTCGATGTCGAAGTCATCAAAAAAGACGTGGGCCGGGTGCTCCTGAAGCTCGAAGAGTTGCAGGACCAGCAGATCGCCGATGCGCTGACGCCCCGAGACCGGGCACGCAAGCTGTCTGACAGGGATCACGACGCGGCGCTGGAACTGCTGAAGGATCCGAATTTGCTGCAGCGGATCACGGCCGACTTCGAGGCTTGCGGCGTGGTGGGCGAAGAAACCAACCGACTGGCGGGGTACTTGGCTGCCACGAGCCGCAAACTGGATAAGCCCCTGGCGGTACTCATCCAATCGTCCTCGTCGGCAGGCAAGACGTCGCTAATGGACTCGGTACTGCGGTTCATGCCGCCGGAGGAGCAGGTCACCCTTTTGCACCAGTACCAACGACCGATTCGCACGGCCACCTGCGGCGACGAAACCATCCAATACATCGAAGTCACGCCGCAAGACATCGCGGTGGCGAACGGCTTGGCCGCTGAGGTCCTGGGGCGGACGCTGGACGAATTGTCGCCTCAGGCCCGCCGCCTGTTGATCCTGCTGCACGACATGGTGTCGCAGAAATGCCGCGAGCTGGCTATCGATCGGTCATCGGGCAGCCCAGCGCCTACATCGGCGCGTTCGGGGATTTGAAATCGGCCAAGATCGCGGCCTACGTCCGCCAATGGGAAGAGCAGGCTGTGATGATTAGGGCAAGGCGGAAGGATTCACGCAGCGCGGCCCGGTAGCGGCGAATGAAACCACGCCACGGGCAAGCCGTGGGCATGAGCAGGGCCGGGATGCCCACGGCTTGCCCGTGGGAGCCTCACGTTTGCTGCTACAACCGGCCGCCTCCCCTTCCTTTTCTCTCCGCCGGGCAGCGGCGGCTCCGCCGCTGCCCGGCGGAGATGGGGGTACAATTGCCTCGCTGACGTAGCGGCGAACGTAACCATCCCACGGGCAAGCCGTGAGCATTCGGGAGCGAGGCGGGCGACCGCGGGGATAGCGGCGAGCGTAATAATCCCACGGTCAAGCCGTGGGCATTGGCAGGTCCGGGATGCCCACGGCTTGCCCGTGGGAGCCTCACGTTTGCTGCTACAACCGGCCGCCTCCCCTTCCTTTTCTTTCCGCCGGGCAGCGGCGGCTCCGCCGCTGCCCGGCGGAGATGGATGTACGATTGCCTCGCTGACGTAGCGGCGAGCGTAACAATCCCACGGGCAAGCCGTGGGCATTTGGGAGCTGGGCGGACGACCGCGCGGGTAGCGGCGAACGTAACCGTCCCAACGGCGAGCCGTGGGCATTGGCAGGGCCGGGATGCCCACGGCTTGCCCGTGGGAGCCTCACGTTTGTCGCTACACACGGCGGCACCCCCTTCTCTTTCTCTCCGCCGGGCAGCGGCGGCTCCGCCGCTGCCCGGCGGAGATGGGGTACAATTGGCTCGCTGACGTAGCAGCGAACGCAACCATCCCACGGGCAAGCCGTGGGCATTCGGGAGCGGGGCGGGCGACCGCGGGGGTAGCGGCGAGCGTAATAATCCCACGGGCAAGCCGTGGGCATTGGCAGGGCCGGGATGCCCACGGCTTGCCCGTGGGAGCCTCACGTTTGTCGCTACAACCGGCCGCCTCCCCTTCCTTTTTCTCTCCGCCGGGCAGCGGCGGCTCCGCCGCTGCCCGGCGGAGATGGTGTACGATTGCCTCGCTGACGTAGCAGCGAACGTAACCATCCCACGGGCGAGCCGTGGGCATTGGCAGGTCCGGGATGCCCACGGCTTGCCCGTGGGAGCCTCACGTTTGCTGCTACAACCGGCCGCCTCCCCTTCCTTTTCTCTCCGCCGGGCAGCGGCGGCTCCGCCGCTGCCCGGCGGAGATGGGGTACGATTGGCTCGCTGACGCAGCAGCGAACGCAACCATCCCACGGGCGAGCCGTGGGCATTTGGGAGCTGGGCGTGCGAGCGCCGGGGTCGCGAATGTCGAGCCAAGGAATGAGGGACCAGGCAATCTACTTCTTCTCCTCGCGGCCGAGACCGAGGCCCTTCTTGATGCCCTTGATCGTGCCGTTCGCAACGCCACCAGCGACGCCCTCCGCCACTTTAGTCGCCTCGTCAGTGATCTTGGTTCATAAGTTCGTCGCCAAGCCGCCCGCCGACTCTCCACGCCTCCAAAACGCATTGGTCTTGAACGGAGATTATTGTACAATTGAAGCTGAATTCAGTTCCACAGGTCGAGCTCCGGGAGCGTAACCCATGATATCGGAAGAATCGAGGTCCGTGGCCGAAAAGGCACGGCAGATCTACGAGTCCCAGTATCGGGACGACTTGGAGCGGGAGCACGAAGGCAGGTATTTGTGCATTGAGCCAACCTCCGGCAGGTATTTCCTCGGAGCGACTTTTGACCAAGCCGTCGACGCAGCCGCCGACGAATTCCCCGATCGGCTGACGCACACGATGCGGATTGGGTATCCAGCCGCCCTTCACCTGGGAGTGTTGATCCAGTGATCGGAATCGTCGATGAATCCCTGAGGGCTTTGCTCGATGTTCCTGTGGCCGCCGCTAAGGGCGACGAAAGAACGTCGATACGAGTATGGATCGACACCGCATTCAATGGAGGCTTGGTTAGGCGGTTCTTTCTTGTTCCAGAACACCTTGTACATGGGCGATCAAGTCGCTGACAGTCACAGACCGAGAGTGCCGAACGATTTCCGACGGTTCCCATCGCACGGAGCGGCCGAGTTCACGTTCCAATTCAAACGCGAAAGAGAGCCAGTCCATGCTGTCCCACAGCGGGAGGACATCCAACGTGCCGGGGTAGCTGTCATCGCACCGGACGAAGAGCGGATCGACCAGACCGACAGCGGCGACCGCGCGTCGAACCGCCAACGCGATTTCCGCGGCCGCGGTGCTCGGTTCGAGCCCGCATTCGCGGAGGAACTCGTCGTCGGGTTGCCGCGTTCGTCCGGCGCGAAACTCATCGACCTTGGAGTGCGCCGGCTTGAACACACGAAGGATTCGCCACACTTTCTATCTCACCCGCCGCGATCACGCGGCGGCGACGAGAGATCAACCATTCTGAATCCGCCCGCCATCGCCGCTCGCGTGCATCGCTTGGTTCGCCGATTTGGGTTGCCACAAGGGCCGGCCTTCGAGACATTGCCGCCGTCGCGCATCTTCCGAGATCCGATGAACATCGCAGTCGAAACGCTGTGCGATCTCGCGGCGGGTCTCGTGGATCTCTTCGATGATTGGGTCAATTCGCTGTTTCATCGTCGTACTCGTCAAGCATGTCCTTCGGTGTGCAGATTACGGGAAAAGGAAGCTGAAAGTCGTCCAGCGTACGAAACACACGTGGCAGAATCATTGGGTTTGCGATGTGCGTGCAGTTCCACGTCAATAAATAGTCTACACGGTTTACCGCAGCAGAGGCAATATGCAGCGCGTCGACGATTGCGTCCGGGGGCAGGATCGCCCGCGCAACTATTTCGGCGGCCAATTCGTCAATGCGGTCGCTCAGCGGAAGCAGGGGAACGCCGGCCAGATGCCGAAGTCGCTCGCTAGCGAGAGCAGCGTTGCCCATATTGGCCTCGTCAAGCACGTATTGCGACGATACGAGTTCATAACGATGGCGCTGGAGGTTCCACCATTTTCGGGTGATTAGCTGCCGTTCCACCGAATCCGGGGGCGCCGAGGGATTCTCCCGAAGAAAGCTGACGATGGAGGTCTCGATGTACACAGTCTGCATGAAACGCTTTCATCGGCGAACGACCAGGATCAATCGGCCGCGACCGGACAGCCGAGCCACACCGCGCGGTCCGAACGCGGCTCGATTGCATCCTGTTGTTAGGCATCGTCGTTGATTTCGTCCCAACAGCCCCATTTCACAAGGCGGCCGTTGCGCAACAAGATCGAGCATCCGTGCTCATTGTACCAACCGTCAAGTGAGTCCAATTCGATCAGCAGTCCCTCCCCTTTGGGATCCAGGTCGAAGTGCTTTATCACGAAACGATCCAACTTCTCTTCATTGGTTGCATCGGCCGGGAACAGCACGCGGTCCCCGGGAAACTGGCCGGCACGCCACTTTAGGGTTTCCTCGAAGAGACCGACGACGGCGGGCTTTATCTCTTCGACGACACGAGCCTGGTTCGCGAGCAGCCAGTCAAAAAGCCGCTTCTGGCCGTCGGTTACGGATTCGGTCTCGCCGCACTCAACTCGGTAGCTTGTCGGTGCTGATTCGCCGGCAGTCTGCAAATCGACTAGTTCCCGCCACGGTGTGCCATCGTCTTCCTCACGTGACCACAGGATTTCGTCGCCAGCCTCGGAGACACGTGCGAAGTTCTTGCCAATGACGGCGAACGATGGCAAGTCGGCTTCAAAGGCAAGGACCGGTCGCACGTAGCAACTGTACAGGTACGTTGTGTCGTATGCTGCCATTGTGTGAGCGACCAAGTTGCGTCAGATGCCTAACGGCACGGGTCACGCGGGCGGCGCGAGTGACCCATCCATCATCCAAAACGCGAACGCCGCCTCGCGTGCACCCGTTTGTTCTGTCTTTCTTTCCGCCAACGATTCGCAAGTCGCACCCGTTTGGACGTCAATATCGTACGAAGCGGCCCCCAATCGGCATCACCTGTCAGACAACAGAATTCAGGCGAGTTGCGGCGTTTAGCTGCCCGCTCGAAGGCATTTTTCGGTGTTCGCCCTTTCCCAGTTTTCGATTTCCGCCACGACCTTCTTTCCCCACCACCACTGAGAGCGCAAAGCTAACGCACGAACGGATAGCGACATGAAGAAACAGTAAATTCCCATTATCGCTATCGTCCAGAGCATCATGGTATTTGCCTTCGCGAGACCCGATGACATCTTAACCCAAATCGCAAAGCCAAAACCGCCAAGAGTGAGGAACGAAATCAACGCTGAGTAGATTGGATGACGCGCAAACACAAGTGGTGTATTAAGCATGCCACACAAGACCTGGAGCAAATCTAGGTGCAACGGCAGTGTCGGCCTTTTTTCCTGCCTTGACATGTTGTCTTGATCCATACACCGACCATTCGTCGATTCATTGCCCGCCCACGGTCTGCCAGACAGACATTATTGTATGTAGAAAAAAATCTCAGGTAACACCCCCAAAAATAGAAAGAACTCTGGTCTTGGGGGTGCAATTGCAGAATTATTTCTGCAAAGCTCCTGCAATTGCAGAAACTGTCTGCGCAAGTAAATAAACATATTTTAATATATCAAGTGACTCCTGATGTCCCTGTTTCGTGGGAGGCCGCAGCGACGCCGTACGCCAAATCCGGTCTGTTGCTGGCAAGCGGCCGACTGTTTTCGATCTGCTCGCCAGGGCTCGCGGCGACAGGTGCGGTTAGCCCCTCGCGAAGACTTCCAATCCTTCAGTCAGGGATGAGTATTGCTGTTCTGTGGAGAATTGCAACGGCGACGGCACAACAATCGGCGGAGTTGTCGGGCAGTCGCGCATTTCACCGCCGGATAGGGATCGTAACTTCAATAGATCGCATCGAGCTGATTCGTCAAGCTGTTGGTAAGCGGTAGCCGGAATGTCGCCCCATCTCCCTGACCACGCCCTACGACAGGCTGGGCCTGTCGGACCGGGGGGCTGCTCGTTAGCCGGGCCCTCGGTGTTTCGGAATTCGAGCCCCAAGCTCCGGCTATCTTGACATCGCGACGCCTTTTCGCGCTAATCTCGACTGGCCTGTGACTTGTGCTCAGTGATCTTTGGCAAGTTGGTTATTCCGCATCGTGATGGGAAGTTTCGGCGGGGAAGCGGTTGATTCAAGCCGCTTCCCCGCCCGGAATGCGTACGCCCAGAACAGCGAGGCCCCGCCGCGTCCGGTGATGGGCGATCCGACCGATCCCCAAGGGATGATCGTGTTGCTGAATCAGTTCCTGGACTGGCTGCGAGCGCGGAACAAGAAGGACCGCATGGTGCCCATCGGGCAGCGGGCCTTGTCGTGGATCGGCAAGTACACGCGCGACGCCCGACCGACGCTACTGGTCAATCCCAGCGAAACG
>Ga0351916_1123_pt1 | contig 21038 bp, 9 predicted proteins | sample TotcelHT113001N3_FD_206868 | JGI IMG/M metagenome (GOLD analysis project Ga0351916, IMG submission 206868) | Enriched cells from coal bed in the Powder River Basin, Montana, United States - Total cells T11 rep1 HSBNCT.T11.300.1.N3 ... | reverse complement strand
ACGTGACGGGGCCCTCGATTCGCTGCTCGTTGACGAAGGTTCCGTTTCGGCTCCCAGCGTCCTCGACCGCAAAGGTGCCGTCTTGGCCTGTGATTCTGGCGTGTCGTCCGGACACGCTGGGCTGGCTGATCGTGATGGCGCAGTCCGGATGGCGCCCGATCAGCGTCTGCCCCTCGGTCAACTCGTGCTCTGTCTCGATGCCATCGAGGATGACGATGAGTGCTGCCATGACAGTTCCGATCTGATCAAGAGTGAGGACTCGGCTAGACAAGGCGGTAATGATGCACGACTCGCTCCTTGTTTCCCAGGGCGTCATTATAGCGGAACGTCAGCGACGTGGGAGACCGCAAGCCATTCCCGACCATCAATCGTCCGGAATCGTCCGGACAGCAACTTCTCCGCAATCGCTTGCCACGATAAGCTGGGATAGGATATCGTCCAAGCCGTATTGAGAAACAATGCTCTCGGAGGTCAATGGACCATGAATCATGTAGAACGTTTTCGCGGCGTGATGAATTTCCAGCCGGTGGACCGATTGCCGCGTTGGGAATGGGCCATGTGGTGGGACGAGACCATCGCCAACTGGAAACGACAGGGGCTGGCTGCGGAGTTGGAAAGCGTCTTCGATATCGCCGAATACTTTGGGCTCGATCCCTACCAGCAATTCTGGTTCTCGACCACGGACGACACTATCGAGGCGGTGCAGCACCACGTCGAGGGAATCGTTTCCAATATGGACGACTATCTGCGGCTGCGCGGGAAATTCTTCCCGGACCACCGCCGCGCGATCGAGTCGATGCGGCCTTGGGCCGAGCGTCAAGCCCGCGGCGAAGCGGTGGTCTGGATCACCTTGGAAGGCTTCTTCTGGTTTCCGCGGACGCTGATGGGGTTTACCAAGATCAGCCTGGCGTTCTACGACCAGCCGGAGTTGATCCATCAGATCAACCAGGATTTGACCGATTTCAATCTGCAGATCCTCGACCGGGTCGAAAAGGTCTGCGTGCCGACATTCGCCACGATCGCCGAGGATATGTCGTACAACAACGGGCCGATGATCTCCGAAGCGCATTTCGACGAGTTTATCGCACCCTATTACCGGCAGATCGTACCGCGGTTGTTGGAGAAGGACATCCTGCCGTTGGTCGACACGGACGGCGATGTGACGATGATGGTGCCCTGGCTGTTGCGCGAGGGGATGCGCGGCGTACTGCCGCTGGAACGTCAAGCCGGCGTCGATGGAATGAATTTGCGGCGAGCCTTTCCGCGACTGGCCATGGTGGGGCACTATGACAAGATGGTCATGGACAAGGGCGAAGGGGCGATGCGGGCGGAATTCGAGCGTCTGCTGCCCCTGATGCGATCCGGCGGGTTCATTCCCAGCGTCGACCACCAGACGCCGCCGCACGTGACGATGGAACAATATGGCGTCTTTCGCCGGTTATTGGATGAGTATACGACGGCGGTTGGCTAGGAGCGGAAAGCCGCCTGGCGCCGTTCGAAAAATCACAATCAGGTGACAGACCAATTCAAACAAGGAGACCTCGATTATGTTCATGCGGAAGGCTATTCACGGTCGCTTCCTCTTGCTGGTCGTTTTCGCATTTCCCAGCGTAAGCCACTCGGCTACCGCGGAGCGGTCCGACGCAACGACGCTGCTCCTGCGGCTGGTGCGTGTCGGCGACCAGCACGTTCGCGATTGCTGGTCGACCGACGGCGAGCCGTTTCACGGGCTGTCGGCCGTTCGCTTCGACCCCGTGGGCGCCATCGGAGTGTACAACGGGAATCCGCGGAACAGCAGCGGTAACCGTCTGGCATTCGACGACTTCCGAGTGCTGCTCTGCGCCTCGTCTGATCGCCCGGAAGATTACGCGGCAACCACGCCGTCCTGGACGGCGCCCGATGTCTTCCTTCCGGAGGAAGGCACGGGAGGCGATGTCGGATGGCCGGCCGTTGAGCCCCAGGCCCGGCCCGGCGCGTACTGGTGGTGGCCTGGCAGCGCGGTGACCAAGGAGGATCTGACCTGGAACCTCGAGACCTATCGCAAGGCTGGCTGGGGCAACATGGGCGTGATCGGAATCTACGGCGTCAAAGGCGAGGAGGAGCGTTTCATCGACATCTTCTCGCCCCGCTGGTTCGAGATGTTCAACCACGCCGTGGCCGAGGCAAAGCGGCTGGGCATGAACATCGACCTGACGCCCAGCTCCGGCTGGCGGATGGGCGGACCGCATGTGACGCCGGAATTCGGAGAGCAGAATCTGGTGGTGGAGAACGGCCGGATCGAGGCGCGGCAGAACAGCGCCAAGGTCAAGCGGGCAGGTCCCGGCGGAGAGGGACTGACCATCAATCCCTACTCGCAGGCCGCGGTCGCGTTGCACCTGGACTGGGTGGACCGGCAGTTTGCCGAGGGGAACGGCGCCGCGCCGCGCGCCTTTTACTACGACTCGTTCGAGAACCCCGGAAACTGGTGCCCCGAGTTCCTGGAAGCCTTCCGGCAGTTGCGCGGGTATGCGCTGGAGGAACACGCCGAGGCCCTGGCCGGCCGCGGAGATGCGGACCAGGCGCGGCGAGTCGTCTGCGACTATCGGGAGACGCTTTCGGATGTGTTGATCGGCCGTGTCGAGCAAATCGTCCGCTGGGGAAACGAGCGGGGCAGCGGTTTGCGGATGCAGGCTCACGGCGCGCCGGCCAACCTGCTCGACATGTATGCGGCGGCCTCGATTCCCGAAACGGAAGTGTTCGGGGCGTCACAGTTCGGCATCCCCGGCTTCCGTCGTGATCCGAAATTGATCCGGCCCGACCGGCAGAGCGACCTGGTCAACCGGTTCGCTTCCTCGGCCGCCCACGTGGCCGGTCGCGAGGTGGTGATCTCCGAGAGCTTCACCTGGCTGCGAAACCACTATCACACAGCCCTGTCGCACATCAAGGCCGAGTCGGACAAACTGCTGCTGAACGGCATCAACTGTATCTACTACCACGGCATCTGCTATGCCCCGAAAGAGACCGCGTGGCCGGGCTGGCTGTTCTATGCTTCGACCCAAGCCAACGCCCGGAATTCGATCTTTCGGGATGTGCCAGCGCTGAACGCCTACATCACGCGGTGCCAGAGCGTGTTGCAGGAGGGGACGCCGCACAACGACGTGCTTCTCTATTGGCCGGTCTACGATCTGTGGATGGGAGGCGGTCATCGGGAGCTGCGTTTCTCGGTGCATCATCCCGACTGGATCGAAACGACCGCTTGTGGAGAAGCCGGCCGCTGGATGATGGAAAACGGACACACCTTCGATTTCGCTTCGGATTCGCAGGTGCGTGGTACCCGCAGCGGCGGGCGAACACTCCGCAGCGGCGGCGGCAGCGAGTATCGCACGCTCCTCGTGCCCGCGGCCAGATGCATGCCGGTCGAAACGGCCCGGCACCTGCTTGCCCTGGCTGCGGAGGGAGCCACGGTGCTGGTCTGGAAAGGGCTTCCGGACGACGTGCCGGGCTGGCACGACCACGCCGAACGGAAACAGCGGCTTGGCGATCTGCTGGCCCCGTTCTCTCAACAAGCTGCGGGGGTGCATACCGTGGGCAGGGGCCGACTGGCTATCGGCGACGACCTCGCGGGACTGTTCGAGATCGCCGAGATAGAACGAGAGCCGCTGGTCGATCACGGCTTGCAGTTCATTCGCCGCAAGAGTGCCACCGGTGTGTCGTATTTCATCGCCAATCACACGGCCGCGGCGGTTTGCGGGTGGGTTGGGCTGGCTTCGCCCTGCCGATCGGCCGTGCTGATGGATCCGATGACGGCCCGTACGGGCGTCGCTCCGCTGCGGAGCGAAAGCGGTCGGGCCGAGGTGTATCTGCAAATGCAGCCGGGCGAAGCTCGCGTGCTGCGCGCGTTTGCCGACAAGTCGATCGACGGCCCTGCATGGCCGATCAAGCAGCGGGTCGGCGAGCCGATCGTCGTACAAGGGCAGTGGGCCGTCGAGTTTACCGAAGGCGGCCCGGTTCTGCCGCAGCCTTTTTCGACCCGGGAGCTGAAGTGCTGGACGGAAATCGGCGGTGCGGAAGCCGAGCGATTTGCCGGTGCGGCGCGATACACCATCCAGGTAGATCTGCCCGAGCCACAGGCCGACGGTTGGTTGCTCGATTTGGGCGACGTGCGGGAGAGCGCTCGCGTGTGGGTCAATGGTCGTCCGGCGGGCGTCGTGGTGGCGCACCCATTTCATGTGGAGGTGACCGGCCTGCTCCAGGCGGGCGAGAACGAACTGGCCATCGAGGTGACCAACCTCTCGGCCAACCGGATTCGAGACCTGGACAAACGAGGGGTCGACTGGAAGAAGTTTTACGAAATCAATTTCGTAAGCCACATGTACGAGCCCTTCGACGCCTCGGGCTGGGATGCAAAGTCATCGGGCCTGCTGGGGCCGGTGACCTTGAGCCGGGTGGAAACGAAGGAATTGAGGTAGCCGGGAGAATGCATTACGATAAGGACTCGCCGCTGCGGCCTTCGGGTCTGCTCGGCCCGGTCCTGATCCGAGCTGCCGCCATCCGCAACATTTTTTGCCGAGGAACTGCCATGACTCGCCGTATGCTTCTCCTGCTGCTGTTGGTCCTGCTGCCGGCGAGCGTCCCGGCCGCCGAATCGCTCGAATCGGGTTGGGCTTCGCCGCCGCGAGAAGCGCGGCTGCGGGCCTACTGGTGGTGGCTGAACGGCTGCGTCACCAAGGAAGCGATCACCCGCGACCTGGAGGAAATGCAGGCCAAGGGGTTTGGCGGCGCGCTGATCTGCGATGCCGACGGCTCGGCCCAGGACGGCAACGAGCGGGCGCCTCACGGGGCGACCTTCTTTTCGCCCGAGTGGCGCGAACTGTACAAGCACGCGCTGCGCGAAGCCGACCGCTTGGGGCTGGAAATGAGCTTGAACATTCAAAGCGGCTGGAACCTGGGCGGCCCGATGGTCACCGCCGACGACGCCGCCAAGAAACTCACCTGGTCGGAAATGCGGGTGACCGGTCCGGCGACCCTGGAGCAGAAGCTGCCCGTGCCGGCCGTCCGCGAGGGGTACTATCGCGATGCGATGATCCTGGCTTATCCCGTCAAGCCGACGAAGGAGAAGGACCATCTGCTGGTTGGATTGGAATCGTGTTCCGAACAGTCGGATCATCCGCTCAGGGACCTTGCCGACGGCGATGCGAACACGTTTTGGGTGTCGTCGGGTGCGCAACCGGGCAAGGGGCCGACGGGAGAGAAGCCGGCCTGGGTGCTGCTGAAGTTTCGCGAACCGGTTGTCGTCGACCGGCTCACGATCCACCCCCGCCCCATGTACGGGCCTCGGGAATGCCAGTTGCAGGTTTCCGAGGACGGCAAGGAGTTTCGCCCCGTGACGGCGTTTACCGCCGACGAGCAGAAACCGAGCACGGTCCGTTTCGATGCTGTCAACGGGCGGGCGTTTCGGCTGGTCGTGTCGAGTGCCTTCGACCGCGGCTCTCCCCAGGCTCCTCGCAACGTGCAGATTGCCGAATTGGCCCTGGCCGGCCCCGGGGGTTCGTGGCCTGACACGGCCGGTGCGAAACGCCCGATCCGCCATTGGCAAGAAAAAGCCGGGCACAAGTCGCTGCATTTTTCCGCGCCGGACACGACGCTGTTGCTGGAAGATGATCCAGCCGTACCCGGGGAAGAAGACACCCTGACGGCCGATGTGATCGACCTGACCGCCAAGGTGGACGAAGAGGGGACGCTGCGGTGGGACGTGCCCGCCGGCGCGTGGCAGGTGCTGCGGTTCGGCGGTACGATCGGCAACCGCTCGCACGTTTCGACGTGCAGCGAAGGCTGGGAGGGCTACTCGCTCGACGTGCTCGACGCCGGCGCCTTTGGCCGCTACTGGGACGCCGTCGTCGAGCCCTTGATTGCCGATGCCGGCCCGCTCGCGGGAACAACGCTCCGGTACCTGCACACCGACAGTTGGGAAGTCGAGCCGCTGAACTGGACCCCGACGATGGCGGACGAGTTCCGCCGACGGCGAGGCTACGACCTGCTGCCCTGGATGCCCGTGCTGGGCGGTCGCATTGTCGACAGCCGCAACGCGAGCAACCGGTTTCTCCACGATTTCCGCAAGACGCTCGGCGACCTGGCGATCGACAACCACTATCGCCCGTTTCGCGACGGAGCGCACAAGCATGGGCTGCAGATCCACCCGGAATCCGGCGGGCCCCACGCGGTGCCGGTCGACGCGCAACGCTGTCTCGGCTGGAACGACATGCCGATGTCCGAGTTTTGGGCCTGGTCGTGGCGGCATCGCATCGGAGACAACAACCGATTCTTCGTCAAACAGCCCGCATCGGCTGCGCACACCTACGGACGCCGACTGGTCGCTGCGGAGGGGTTCACCACCATTGGCCCCCACTGGCAGGAGACGCTTTGGGACAACCTCAAGCCGTCGTTCGACAAGGCGTGTTGCGAGGGCCTGAACGTGTTGGTGTGGCACGAGTTCGTCTGCTCGCCCGCCGAACAAGGCGTGCCGGGCATCCAGTATTTCGCCGGCACGCACCTGAACCCCAACGTGACGTGGTGGGCAAAGTCCGAACCGTTTTTCAGCTACATCAACCGCTGCCAGTTCCTGCTGCAACAGGGCCTGTTCGTGGCCGATGCCTGCTACTACTACGGCGACCACGTGCCGAATTTCGCTCAACACAAACGCACCGATCCGGCGAACGTTCTGCCCGGCTATGACTATGACGTCATCACCGAGGAGGCCTTGCTGACGCGAGCGAGCGTCCAGGACGGCCGCATCGTGCTGCCCGACGGCATGAGCTATCGGCTGTTGGTATTGCGCGATCACAAGGCCATCTCGCTGGCCGTGCTCCGCAAGGTGCAGGAGTTGGTCGAAGCCGGCGCGACGGTCGTGGGGCCGAAGCCGGCAGAAGCGATGAGCCTGCGGGACAGCGACGCCGAGGTGCAACAGATCGCCGACGCGCTGTGGGACGCAGGTCGAGTCGTCGCCGGCAAGACCGCGCGCGACGTGCTGTTGGACGTCGGCGTGCCGCCGGACTTTGAGTACCGCGGCGGCGACGACGAAACCGACCTCGACTACATCCATCGTCGCGACGGCAGCACGGAGATCTACTTCGTCGCCAATCGAAACAAGCGCGCCGAAACGGTTACCTGTACGTTCCGCGTGGCCGGCAAGGTGCCGGAATTGTGGGACGCCGTCAGCGGCAAGCGGCGGTTGGCGACGGCCTTTGCCGAAGCGGAGGGCCGCATCTCGCTGCCGCTGGAGTTCGCCCCGTGCGGTTCCTGGTTCATCGTGTTCCGCGAACCATCCGGCACGCATCCCGCCACGACGCAGACCAATCGCACACCGTACGCGACGCGGAGCGAGCTGAGCGGCCCCTGGCAGGTGACGTTCGATCCCGCGTGGGGTGGGCCTGGAACCGTGGAGTTCCCCGACCTGGTGAGCTGGCTCGAGCGCGACGAGCCGGGCATCAAGTTCTATTCGGGCACGGCGGTCTACCGCAAGACGTTGGAACTGGCCGACGATTCACCAGGTTCTGCGGGAGGCCAACCCCTCTGGCTCGATCTCGGCGACGTCCGCGAACTGGCCGAAGTCAAAGTCAACGGCCAATCCTGCGGCATCGTCTGGTCGCCCCCGTTCCGCGTGGACATTGGCGGCGCCGTGAAACCCGGCGCCAACCGATTGGAAATCGAGGTGGTCAACTTCTGGCCGAACCGGATCATCGGCGATGACGGGTTGCCGCCGGAACAGCGACTGACCCGGACCAATATCCGCAAACTCACCAAAGACACCCAACGGATGGAGTCCGGACTGTTCGGCCCCGTGACGTTACAGATCGCAGGGACAGCCGGCGACCCGTAACGAGCCGAATTCAAGCGGGTCTCGCCGCCGTTTAACGCCACACGGCCAGGGCGGAGCCGAGCGTGATGCCGGGTGCGGGCAGAGTGCTGGCGCCCATCAGGTACCGGTCGATCGCGCGGGCCGCACCGCGGCCTTCGTTGATGGCCCAGACGACCAACGATTGGCCGCGGCGGCAATCGCCGGCCGCAAACACGCCGGGGACGCTGGTGGCAAAACCGCCATGGGCGGCTTTGTAGTTGCTGCGGGCGTCGCATTCCACGCCCAACAGGTCGGACGCGGCAGGTTCGGGACCCAGGAAGCCCATCGACAGCAACACCAGATCCGCCCGCCAAATGCGGGTCGTGCCGTGAACTTCGCTGAACGGCGCGTCGTCCTTGGGCTTTGACCAGTCGATGGCCACCGTGCGGACGCCGGCCACGCGGCCGTTGCCGTCATCGACGAACTCCTTGGTCAACACGCCGTAGGTGCGTGGATCGTTGCCGAACTTGGCCGCGTACTCGTCGTGCGAATAGTCCATGCGAAAGACCTTTGGCCACTGCGGCCAGGGATTGTCGGCGTGCCGCTGCTTGGGCGGCACCGCCAGCAATTCGAAATTCACCACGCTCTTGGCGCCGTGACGCAGCGCGGTGCCCACACAGTCCGCGCCGGTGTCGCCGCCGCCGATGACGATGACGTCCAAGTCCTGGGCGCTGAGATACGCGCCGTCGCCCAATTGCGAGTCGAGCAGGCTCTTGGTGTTTTGCGTGAGGAATTCCATCGCAAAGTGAATGCCTGTCAGCGGGCGGCCGGGCAGCGGCAGATCGCGCGGGACCGTGGCGCCCGTGGCCAACAGCAAGGCATCGTATTGCTTCCGCAATTCGGCCGGATCCGCGAACCGGACATCCTCGCCGCGCTGCTGCATGATATGGGTCATGTGTCCGGCGGGAAAGTCCTCGCGGCGGCCGACGTGCGTCCGGGTGACGAATTCAATCCCCTCCTCGCGGAGCAACTGGATCCGCCGTTCGACGACGGCCTTGTCCAGCTTCATGTTGGGGATGCCGTACATCAGCAGACCGCCGAGGCGGTCGGCCCGCTCGAAGACCGTGACCTGATGGCCGACTTTGTTCAACTGGGCGGCCGCCGCCAAACCGGCGGGGCCGGAACCGACGATGGCCACCTTTTTTCCGCTGTGCGTTTCCGGCGGATGCGGCGTGATCCAGCCCTCGGCAAAGCCGCGGTCGATGATCGCGTTCTCGATGTTCTTGATCGTCACCGGCGGGTCGGTGATGCCCAGCACGCAAGCGCCTTCGCACGGCGCGGGACAGGTACGGCCGGTGAACTCCGGAAAGTTGTTGGTCTTGTGCAGCCGATCCAAGGCGTCCCGCCAACGGCCGCGGTAGACCAGATCGTTCCACTCGGGAATCAGATTGTCGATCGGACAGCCGCTGGCCGACATGCAGAAAGGAACCCCGCAATCCATGCAACGGGCGCCTTGCGACCGCAGATGGCTGTCCTGGGGCTCGGTGTAAATCTCGTCAAAGTCCGCGATCCGCTCCAGCGGCGAACGGTAGGGCACGGCTTTCCGCGGGTACTCTTTGAATCCGGTTGGCTTTCCCATGAAATCTTCAATCCTTGGCGATGGTCGTTGGTGACGGGGGGGGTCCCAGGCTACCGGGCGGCGAACTCCTCGCGGACGGGGGCTTCCTGCTCTTCCTCGAAAGCCCGGCGGTCCATCAGCACCCGCTTGTAGTCGATCGGCATGACCTTGATGAACTGTTCGCGGATGATCGTCATCCACTCGTCCAATACCCGTTCGGCGACTGCCGAGCCCGTATACGTCTGGTGCATTTCGATCATTTCCAGCAGTTCACCGATGTCCTCTTCGGCCTCGACGCGTTCCAGTTCGACGGTGCCCAAGTTGCACTTGGTGGCGAAATCGCCGGCGGCGTCCCAGACGTAGGCCACGCCGCCCGACATGCCGGCGGCAAAGTTGCGGCCGGTGGGGCCGAGGATGATCGCCCGCCCGCCGGTCATGTATTCACAACCGTGATCGCCGACGCCTTCGACGACGGCCCACGCGCCGCTGTTGCGGACACAGAACCGCTCGGCCGCTCGGCCGCGAAAGAATGCCCGGCCGTCGGTGGCGCCGTACAGGACCACATTGCCCACCAGGATGTTCTCCTCGGCGGCAAACGTGCTGTCGTGGGGCGGATAGACGATCAACTTGCCGCCCGACAAGCCCTTGCCGGCGTAGTCGTTGGCGTCGCCTTCGAGTTCCAGCGTGATCCCTCCGGCCAGGAACGCGCCGAAACTCTGCCCGGCCGAGCCCACGAACTTGAGGTGGATCGTGTCGTCGGGCAGGCCCTTCTCGCCCCACTTCTTCACGACTTCGTGACTGAGGATCGCGCCCACCGTGCGGTGCGTGTTGATGATCGGCAGCGTCGCCTTGATCGCCTCGCCGCGCGTCAGGGCCCGGGCGGACATCTTCAGCAGGTGCGTGTTGTCCAGCGCCCGGTCCAGGCGGTGATTCTGGGGGATTGTACAGCGGACGGCGACCAGTTCGTGCGGGCGGCGAGCCGGCGCCAGGATCGGCCGCAGGTCCAGGCCGTCCGTCTTCCAGTGTCGGATCGCGTCTTCCGGCTCCAGGCAATCGACGCGGCCGACCATCTCGTCCATCCGGCGAAACCCCAGCTGCGCCATGATCTGCCGCGCCTCTTCGGCGACCATGAACAAGTAATTGATCACGTGCTCGGGCTTGCCGCTGAACCTCTTCCGCAAGACCGGATCCTGCGTGGCCACGCCCACGGGGCAGGTGTTCAAGTGGCATTTGCGCATCATGATGCAGCCCAGCGTGATCAGCGGCGCGGTGGCAAAGCCCATCTCTTCGGCGCCCAGCAAGGCGGCGATGACCACGTCGCGGCCCGTGCGGAGGCCGCCGTCGGTCTGCAGTACGACGCGGCTGCGGAGGTCGTTCAGCACCAGCGTTTGATGCGTCTCGGCGATCCCCAGCTCCCACGGCAGGCCAGCGTGCTTGATGCTGGTCAGTGGCGAAGCGCCGGTGCCGCCGGAATCGCCGGAGACCGTGATGTGCTCGGCATGCGCCTTGGCCACCCCCGCCGCCACGGTCCCTACGCCCACCTCGGAAACCAGCTTGACGCTGACGCGCGCCGATGGGTTGGCATTCTTCAGATCGTAGATCAGCTGGGCCAGATCCTCAATCGAATAGATATCATGGTGCGGCGGCGGGCTGATCAGGCCCACGCCGGGCGTCGAAAAACGGATGCGGGCGATGTTCTCGTCCACCTTCCGACCCGGCAACTCGCCGCCCTCCCCGGGCTTGGCGCCCTGCGCGATCTTGATCTGCAGTTCGTCGGCGTTGGCCAGGTACCACGCGGTCACGCCAAAACGGCCCGAGGCGATCTGTTTGATGGCCGAGCGTTTCGAGTCGCCGTTGGGCAGCGGCTTGAACCGCGCCGAATCCTCGCCGCCTTCGCCCGTATTGCTTCGCCCGCCGATGCGGTTCATCGCGATCGCCAGACTCTCGTGAGCCTCGGCCGAGATCGAGCCGAAACTCATGGCTCCGGTGCAGAAGCGTTTCACGATCTCGCTGGCCGGCTCGACTTCCTCCAACGGAACCGGCTCGCCGTTGGCCCCCGCCTTGAACCGCAACAGGCCCCGCAGCGTACAGCGGGCGCGGGCGTCCTCGTTCAACAGCTTGGCAAACCGCCAGTACGCGTCGCGGTCGCCGGTCCGGGCCGCGACCTGCAAGTCGGCGATCGCGTCCGGGCTCCAACTGTGCCGCTCGCCTTCGGCCCGCCAGTGAAACTCGCCCGGATTGGGCAGCACGGGCAGCCGATCTCCGGCCAGGGTGGGATAGCCCAGCGAGTGCCGCCGCAAGGTCTCTTCGGCCAGCGTCTTCAGCCCCACGCCTTGCACGCGGCTGGCCGTGCCCGCGAAACAGAACTCGATCACCTCGCGGTTCAGCCCCACCGCCTCGAAAATCTGCGCGCCCTTGTACGATTGCAGCGTCGAGATGCCCATCTTGGCCATCACCTTGAGGATGCCCTTGGCGACCCCGATGCGATACGTCGTCACGATCTTGTCATCGTCCGGGAATTCCGCGTCGTCCAGCAGCCCGTCGCGGCGCGCTTGCCACATCGCCTCGAAAGCCAAATACGGGTTGATGGCGTCGGCCCCGTAGCCGACCAGCAAGCAGTGGTGATGCACCTCGCGGGCTTCGCCCGTCTCCAGCACCAGCCCGATCCGCGTCCGCTTGGCCTGCCGCACCAGGTGGTGATGCACCGCGCCGCAGGCCAGCAGCGAGCTGACCGGCACGCGCTGGGCAGACAGGGCCCGATCCGACAGGACGACCAGACTGTACCCTTCGTCGATCGCCGCTTCGGCCGCCGCACAGATCCGCCGTAGGGCGGCTGACATCCCGTCGGCCCCCTCCTGGCGCGGGAAGGTGATGTCGATGGTGCAAGTTTTCCAGCCCCGATAATCCATCGCCCGGATCGCGGCCAGATCTTCGTTCTTCAGGATCGGATGCGGAACCAACAGCCGCTGGCAGTGCTTTTCGGTCGTCTCCAACAGGTTCTGCTCCGGACCGATGTAACACTCCAGGGACATGATGATTTCTTCGCGGATCGAGTCGATCGGCGGGTTGGTCACCTGGGCGAACAACTGCTTGAAATAGTCGTACACCAGCCGCGGCTGGTCGCTCAGGCAAGCCAGCGCGGAATCGTTGCCCATCGAGCCGACCGGATCCCGCTTCTGCTGGATCAACGGCAGCAGCATGAATTGCAGCGTCTCGGTCGTGTAGCCGAAGGCTTGCAGCCGCGGCAACAACGTGCCGGGCTCGAAGCGGGCGGCCGCTGGCTCGGGTTTCAGATCCCCTAACTCGATGCGGTTCTGCCGCAGCCACTGGCCGTACGGCCGCCGATTGGCGAAATCGTTCTTCAACTCCTCGTCCGGGATCAGCCGCCCTTGCTCGAAATCGACCAGGAACATGCGTCCCGGCTGCAAGCGGCCTTTGGCCTTGATGTTCTTCGGATCGATCGGCAGCACCCCCACTTCGCTGGCCATGATCACGCGGTCGTCATGCGTCAGGTAGTAGCGGCTGGGACGCAGGCCGTTGCGGTCCAGCACGGCGCCGATGCAGCGGCCGTCGGTGAACGTGATCGACGCCGGACCGTCCCAGGGCTCCATCACGGCGGAATGGTATTCGTAAAACGCCCGCTTGTTCTCCGGCATCGTGTCGTGCTTTTGCCACGCTTCCGGGATCATCATCATCACCGCCTCTTGCAACGAGCGGCCGGACATCAGCAGGAATTCCAGCACGTTGTCAAAATTGCCCGAATCCGAACAGCCCGGCTCGGCGATCGGGAACAATTTGGGCAGATCGTCGCCGAACAGGCCGCTGGCCGCCATGCCTTCACGAGCCCGCATCCAATTCACGTTGCCCTGCAGCGTGTTGATCTCGCCGTTGTGGCTCATGAAACGCAGCGGTTGGGCCCGGTCCCAGCTGGGAAACGTGTTCGTCGAGAACCGCGAATGAACCATGGCCAGATGCGTGCGAAAGCTGTCGTCGGCCAGGTCGGGATAGAACAACAACAACTGGTCGGCCATCAACATGCCCTTGTAGATGATGACCTTGGTCGACAGGCTGCAGACATAAAACATGGCCGCTTGTTTCAGGCGGCGGTCGCCCCGCAGTTCGCCGCTGGCCCGCTTGCGAATCACGTACAACTGCCGCTCGAAGGCGTCGCCCTCCAGGCCGTCCGCAGCGGCCACGAACAACTGTTCGATGGCCGGTTGGGCCGCCGATGCCGACGGTCCGAGATCGGCCTCGACGCTCTGCACCGGCACCCGCCGCCACCCGACCAGCCGCTGGCCCTGCTCGGCGACGATCCGCTCGATGGCCCGCTTGCATTTCTCCCGTTCGTCGTCGATCGTCGGCAAAAACACGATGCCCGCCCCGTACCGGCCCGGCTCGGGCAATTCGCTGCGCAAATCGACTTGAGCCACTTTGGCCAAGAATTCGTGGGGCAACGCCGTCAGTATGCCGGCGCCGTCGCCCGTCGTCGCCTCGCAGCCGCAAGCACCCCGGTGGCTCATCCGCCGCAGCACGTGGTCGGCATCCAGCACCAGCTGATGACTTCGCTGGCCTTTGATGTGCGCCACAATCCCCACACCGCAAGCATCTTTCTCGTAGGCGGGATCGTAGAGGCCGTACTTTTCGGGATATCCGTACATGTTTCGCAAACTCATTTCCGGCTTGGGGTCAACGTGGTCCGGTCCGTTTCAGCCGTATCGGCTGGTTCACGGCGCATCGCAAGCCCGAAGGGGAAGCGAGGAAAACACCTGGACCGCCTCGCTGACGCGTCGGGTTACGAGCTTTCTAATCCTACCCGAATTTTGAATCCGCTTCGAGTGGCGTTGATTCCGCACCCTCGGCCAGCGGCCGGGCAAATTAGAAAATTAAATACAACGTCATGGCTTCATTAGCAAAGTCGATACAAGTGTATTCTTGAACGCGACCGTCGTCAAGCCGTACAGGCGTACCACGCTCGGCTGCGCCGCCCGCCAGTCTACCTCGCCGCCGGCACCGGCAGCATTTCGGGGCAGCATTTAGGGGATCTTGAATGGAGCCGCGGCGGAGAGTAATGTATGGAGTGACCGTCTCGCCGTTTGTGGGCAAGCGATGCCTGACTCGGGCGATCACGCCTTAACCTCTTTCCATCCTGGAGTTTGCACGCTGTGAAAAAGACCCCATTGACCGCCGCTGTTTTGAGCTTGTTGCTGTTCGCCGCTCCGCTGGTATCCGCCGAGGAGGGCTGGGTCAGCTTGTTCGACGGCAAGTCGTTCGCGGGCTGGAAGGCCAGCGAGAACAAGGATTCGTGGAAAATCGTGGATGGCGAGTTGGTGTGCCACGGACCGCGCAGCCACCTGTTCTACGACGGCGATCTGAAGCCGTTTAAGGATTTTGAATTCAAGGCCGAAGTGATGACGACGCAGGGCAGCAACTCGGGCATTTATTTTCATACCCGTTTCCAACCCGAGGGGTGGCCGCGATACGGTTACGAAGTGCAAGTCAACAATACGCATTCCGACCCCAAAAAGACGGGCGGCCTGTACGGCGTGTCGGACGTTTTCGACGCTCCGGCCAAGGACGGCAAGTGGTTCGAGATGCACATTGCGGTCAAGGGCAAGCACGTCGCGGTCAAGGTGGACGGCAAGCAGGTCGTCGATTATACCGAGCCGGCCGACCAGCAACCGGCCCCGGGCGGCTTTGAGCGCGTGATCGGCGAAGGCACGTTTGCGTTGCAGGCGCACGATCCGAAGAGCGTCGTGCATTACAAGAACATCCGCGTCAAGAAGCTGCCGTAGGCACGGCCGTTTTATGGACAAGATTCGCACCTTTATCGCCGTCGAGCTGGCGCCCGAGATTCGGACTCGGGCGGTCGAGTTGGTCGAATTGCTCCGGCCGGCCGGCGGAGATGCCAGATGGGTCGAGCCGCACAACATGCACTTGACCCTCAAATTCTTGGGCGATGTGCGCGAAGAAGCCCTGGCGGACGTCTGCCGCGTCGTTACCAAGGCGGCGGCCGACTTTGCTCCCTTTGACATCGCACTCGGCGGCGCGGGAGCCTTTCCGGACACTCGCCGCCCGCGCACGTTGTGGATCGGTGTGACGCGCGGCCAGCCGGAACTGGTCCGCCTGCAGACAGCCATCGAGCGCGTGCTGGCCAAACGCGGTTTTCGCAAGGAGAACCGAGCCTTTCACCCTCATCTGACGATCGGCCGGATCCGCGAGAGCGGGCCGGCCATGGGGGAACTCGGCCAGCGGATTCAGAACCATGCGGACTTTGCCGCAGGCGATTCGACGGTTCGCGATGTCGTGGTGTTCGCCAGCCACTTGTCGCCCGCGGGGCCGACCTACGAGCCGCTGGCCCGCGCACCGCTGGCCGGCTGAAGTCGCCGCTGGAACGGGCAAAGGGAAAGCCGAGTAACGCCGCGCCGTTCCGGGGTAAACCCAGAATTCGACCGCGAGATTCTCGAATGCAGGTTGGGCCATCGGCCTACTGCGGAAACGCCATGACTTCGACCAAATGCCGGCCCGTGTTGGCGGAATTATGCGGTTGCGTGATCCGCAGATAACGCACCGGCCGCGGGGGGATGCGGCAGGTGTAGCCGTCGGCCGTGGACGGTTCGCGGTTGTCTCGCCGATCGGCCGCCAGATCCCAGGTTTCGCCGTCCAAGGACGTCTCGACGGTGAATCCGTAGTGCCGTTCGTCTCCGTAATAGCACACCACGACCACGCGGCCGACGGTCGTCGGCGTTTGCAGATCGACTTGCCACCAGGCCGCCGGATCTTTCGTCACGTCCGTGGCCCAGTAGGCGTCGGTCGAGCTGGTCCAACCGTCGTTGGCCAGGTGCGCGGGATACGGTGGCAGGGCGTGCGAGCAGCTCACCGGCTTGCCGGTGGTCAGGCTGAGGGCATCCGGCTGGAACTCGTCGGCGTATTTCTCCCACAACCGCCGGGCCACGGCGACGCTGTCCCCGCGCGGCTGGGACGCATACGTTTCTCGGCCGTCGGACCACTGGGCCATCCACGGGCGTAGGGCGGCCTGGAAAGCCTTCTCGTCGAACGGCTTGTCCTCCCGCAGACAGGCGGCCAGTTCGTCGAAGAACCGCTGCCAGCGCGGCCGGTAGTAGCCGGCGATCAGGCCCGACCACTCCTTGCTGGCGTAATCGTCGATCGCCGGGCCTTCGCCCCACAGCGTCAGCACCCGCCGAGCATTCCATTCGAACGTCGTTCGTTCGGCGTCGTCGGTTCCCCAGCGTTTGGCGTCTTCCAGCCAAGTGCCGAGCAGGAACTCGGGGCGCGTCGCCAACAGTTCGTCCAGGTCTAGCAGCAAGTCCAGAAAGCGCTGTGCCGCCTGGTCAAAGGCCGGGGCCTCTTTGGCTTGCCAAGCTTTGACGGCTCGCCGATGCAATACGGCCGCTTGGCCGGACAGGACTTGTCGCGCGACATTCACCAAGTCGAAGCGGTACGTGTCGGCGGCACCCAGTTCGTCGGCCGCCTCGAGCAGCCCGCGCCAAGCCTCTGCGACGGCCAAGTTTCCTGGACCCGCCGCGCCGCCGCCCAGGGTGGGCTTGCGGTTGACGACGGAATTCGCCCGCATCGGCCCGCTGTAGACCGTCGGTAACAGGCGTTGCCAGGCTCGCGCGGCGCTGGCGTTCGCTCGGCCATAGCGGTGCCTTGCGTATTGTTCGATCCAAGTTTCCAGATCCGGCGGACGGTCGTGCCAGGCCATCTCGAACATCAGGTCGTGAACCACGGGGTTGTAGCCCAGGCCTTCGTTGACGAATCCCAGTCCGATCAGCTGGCCGCTGTCCGGGTGACGGCGGGCGGCGGGCAAATCGACGGCGATCTTGTTCAGCGGTCCGCCCAGGAACACCGTGTTGCCGAAATTCTGGATGTTGCACCATAGCCACGGCTTGCCGCAAAAGGCCTCCGTCTCGTTCCACATCGGCCGGGATTCGCAAAACAGGTCCAAGACGGCCATGCGTTCGTCGGGCACGGCGTCCAGAAAGGCTCGGATCCGCTCCTGCGTCCAGAACTTGCGTTGATACATAAAGGCCCAGCCCTGGAGCACCCACACGGCCTGCGGGTCGCTGTCGATCATCCCCTGGTAGATCGCCCGGCTCAGGCGGTCCAGGTATTCCAACTCGCCGCTGGGCGGCGTCATCTCGATAAACGTATCCGCCGCGTACAGGTGATCTGTGCCGAAGCGTTTGGTCTGTTCTTCCAGGAACAGCCGGGCGACTTTGGCAAACAGCGGGTCCAGCGGGTCCAGCAAGTGCGTCTGCCACTCGATCCACTGGATGCGGTGCAGCTTGGCATCGGGGAACTTGTCCGCGACCGCGGCAGGCACATGGCCTGTAAAGCCTTGCAGCACGGGGGTCATGCCCAGCTCGCGCTGGCGGGCCAGGATCTTGCTCTGCAGCTGCTCGTGACGCTCGATCCAGTCCTGCGGCAGGGGGCCCCCCCAGCCGTCCAGGCAGCCCATCCATTGAAACGGCAGGAATGGCGGGCCGGCCAGAAACTCGGTGATTTCGGCCTCGTTCATCCCCAGCCGCCGACAGACCGCCTGCCAGACCGCTTCCTGCCCCGTCACCGACAGCGGCATGTTCACGCCATGCAAGGCCATCCAGTCGATCAGTTCCTGCCATTGATCCCAGTCCCACCAGGACAGCGAATAGCCGAAACAGCAGTAGTTCAGAAAGTAGCGATACCGCGCCCAGGTGACCTGCCGGACTTTGGAACTCACCATCGGCAGCGGATCGGGCAAGTCCAACTGGCGGCCGTGCAGCGATACATGGCAGTGGCAGAAGCGATTGAGGTACCAGTTCAGGCCCGTGGCCATCGACCCGGCCGTGTTGCCGCGAATCACCACTTGGCCGCCGCGCGATTCGATCTCGAACACGTCCCGGCCTTGCTCCGCCGACAGGACCTCGAATTCGAATCGGTCGGCATGTCGGGGCAGCAGTCGCTGGACCAGTCCGCGGGCGGCCGCGGGGGCCGCGGCGTCCGTCTTTCCCGGCCATCGCAGCGGTTTTCGGTCCAGCGGCCCGAAATTGACTTCCGCGGCCTGGAGACGCGCCAGATGCGAGTCCAGCCGCAGCAGAAACGATTCGAAGTTGCGGTCTCCGCGGGGGGACCACAGCACCTCGGCCAGCGCACAGGCGCGGGGGTAAGCCATGTACTGCAAGTGCCCCGCGTCCGCGATGTACTCGCTCCACAGCTGGGCTTGAGCGCCCAGCACATGCTGGGACTGGTCGGCCGTCAAGGCTGCCGGGACGGGTTCATACTGATAGACCCGTTCCAACGGCAAGAAGCCGCCGATGGCCAACGGCTCCGATTCGCGCGGGCCTTGGTAGTAATCAAAATACGTGTGCGACGTCGGCGCCATGATCACGTCGTGGCCGGATTGCGCGGCGGCGATCCCGCCCTTCTCGCCCCGCCAGCTCATGACCACCGCGCCGGGCGGCAGCCCGCCTTCCAGGATCTCGTCCCAGCCCACCAGCCGCCGGCCATTGGCGGTCAGAAAGGCGTCGATCTGCTTGGTAAACCAGGCTTGCAGTTCCGCCTCGTTCTGCAAGCCCTGCGCGCGGATCAACTGCTGGATCTCCGCGCTGGCTTTCCACTGCGTCTTGACCGCCTCGTCGCCCCCGATGTGAATATAGCGGCTGGGAAACAGGGCCATCACTTCGCTCAGCACCTCCTTGCAGAACTCGATCGTCCGCGGCCGCGGCGCGAAAATGTCCTCGCTGATTCCCCACCGCGTCCAGGGGCGGATTTCCTGTTGCTTGTCGGGAAACACACCCAGCTCCGGGTACGAGGCAATCGCCGCCCGGGCATGGCCGGGCATCTCGATCTCGGGCACGATCGTGACGTACCGCTCGGCGGCATAACGGACCAGCTCGCGGATGTCGTCCTGCGTGTAAAAGCCACCGTGACGCCGGCCGTCGAACTGCCACGGCTGGTCGCCGTAGTGTCCGACCAGCGTCTCGTCGCGCCAAGCGCCGATCTCGGTCAGCCGCGGGTACTTCTTGATTTCGATCCGCCAGCCCTGGTCGTCGGTCAAGTGCATCTGCAGGCGGTTGAATTTGTGCTGGGCCATCACGTCGATAAACCGCAGCACGTCGTCCTTGGGCAGGAAGTGCCGCGCCGGGTCGATCAGCAGCCCGCGCCACGCGAACCGCGGCCGGTCGGTGATGCGAAGGCACGGAAGGCAGCGGGCCTCGCCTTGGATTGGCTGCGCGGCGGCAAAGAACTCGGGCGGGAGCAACTGGCGCAGGGTTTGGATGGCGTAGAACAGTCCCGCCGGTTCGGCCGCCCGGAGTTCGATCCGCTGCGGGCTGACCTCCAGTTGGTAGCCTTCCGAGCCAAGCTCGCTGTGCAGGGCGTCGTCCAGCTGCAACGCGATGCCCGCCGACTGGGCGGAGCCGGTTTCCGTCAGCTCCAGTTCGCGGCCCAAGCCGGGTGTCAGGGCGTCGATCAACTTGCGGGCCTCCGCAGCGGCCGGTCCGCCAGCCCAAACCTTGGTGTCGGCCGTGAATGCAAAGCGGCCTGGGTCCGCTTGCAGCGAAACCGGCGCGGGGACCAAGGCCACCTCTGCGGCCTGCAAGGCCCGTGTTTCCCCACCGCACACGCCGGCCAGGCCTGTCAAGCACCACACGATCAAAGCAAACCGACTCGCCATCGCTTCGTTCCTTTTTGAGGATACACGGGGTTAGTGCAGATCGCCTCCCGAGGCACCGGGCTTGTGCCGCAACTGGCAATCGACAGGCCACGAGCGGGCAGGTTCCGCCAAAGCTCGCATGTTGACGCCCCCTGGCCGCGCGGCGTCACGCGGAATTTCCGATCCGGCAATGATCCAGCATCGCCACAGCCGACATCACGTAGCTGACGTAGAACGGGCCGAATTCGGCATAGCGCGCGCTGGCTTCGTCAAACCGCATCCGATAGACAATATCCTTGAGGAACTGTGGATTGCGAGCCCACAGCGTGACGCCCCACTCCCAATCGTCGAGGCCGACGCCAACGGTGATCAACTGCGAGACTTTGCCGGCGAACTCCATACCGCTACGAGCATGTTCGGCCATCATCCGGTTGCGTTCGGCAAACGGCAGCGTGAACCAGTTTGCCTGGACGTCGCGGCGTTTGTTCATCGGGTAGAAACAGGTCGCTGGCCACGTGGGAAGCTCCGGCGTCAGCCGCTGCCGATTCATCAACGGCAGCCGCGACTCGTACGCTTTGACTTTGGTCTTGAACGTCGCGTTCTCCTCGCGCTCGCCGTCCTGCAGCAGCCGCTCGGCGTACTGCTGGACCGTCGGTACATACTCGGAAACCTCGCTCATCGAGACAAACGAATACCCCGGCCGCAGGGCCGCTCCCAAGCGGCCGGCCAGCAAACGCTGATGGACGGCGTCGATCTTCAGCGGGTCGGAGTCCATCAACATCAAGCCGAAATCGGCTTTGTGCCCGCTGACGACGCTGGTTTGCAGACGCGCGGTGGCGTCAGGGCCCGTCGGATCCAGGATGGCGATCGTCTCTTCGCGCGCGGCGCGGATATCGGCCTCCGTCATTTGCGTCAGCCTGCCGCGATCGAATTGGTAATACAGGTGGCTGCAG
>Ga0351916_1118_pt1 | contig 21539 bp, 20 predicted proteins | sample TotcelHT113001N3_FD_206868 | JGI IMG/M metagenome (GOLD analysis project Ga0351916, IMG submission 206868) | Enriched cells from coal bed in the Powder River Basin, Montana, United States - Total cells T11 rep1 HSBNCT.T11.300.1.N3 ... | reverse complement strand
CTTTTTACGCGCATCATCCTGCCGCTATCTAAGCCGATGATGGCTGTTCTGGCGCTCTATACAGCCTTGGCAGCCTGGAATGCCTGGTTCAACTACATGATCTTCTTACCCAAGCTGACTGATTGGCATCCGTTGCAGATCTTCCTGACCAAGGTGCTGATCTGGGGCAACATGCAATCGGTGCTGCAGGCGGGCGATAATGTCGACCCAGAAGTTCTGAAGAACAAGATGCTCATGGCTGTCATTGGCGCGCAGTTGAAATACACGGTCATGGTCGTGACAACGGTGCCGATCATCATGGTCTATCCGCTCGTTCAGAAGCATTTTATCAAAGGCGCGTTGCTCGGATCGCTCAAAGAATGATCCGGGCTGCATGTTGAATCCGGGATGTTGTCGCATATTCGCGCAGGAGGCTGATCGATGCATCAAAACATCACCTTGAACGACACGCTGGAACAATGTATTTCCAGAGCACGAAGTGCCTATGACAACTCCTGGATTATTACGAATAGCGAAGCGGATCTATCATTCAGAAAAGCACGAATTCCGATCGATATTGAAAATTATTTCAATCGGGTAACGGGCCTGGAAAATCACTTGTTTACTGAGATTTGTTATTGCCTGGAGGGGTGTCTGGCCATGCAACTGGCAGATAACATTATTGATGTCCAGGCAGGGGAGGCTTGCCTGATCTTTCCTGGCGTCGCACACACTGAACTTCCCAAAAAAGACAGCTACTATTTGGCGATCTGGATCACTTTTCGCTTGAATACCATTTCCGTCCATGTGTCAGGCAAGGATGTGGGTGATGGCTTGTTTTACACACTGGATGGGTATACGATCAAATCAAATATGAATTTCAACCCGATCATCACCAATATCGAAAACGAACTGGCCAACAAGCAGCAGCACTACATGGAAATCGTCAAATTTGAAACCGTCAAATTACTGATCATGATCCATCGTGAAATCAACGATCCGAATCTGGGCGGAACATCGAAAAATCAATGGAAAGAGGCGGTTGTTATTCAAGTGCAAAACTACATCACGAAAAATTTCAACCGATGCATCAAATTAAACGATATTTCACAGGAATTGTGCGTCAGTTCCAACTACATCAATTCTGTATTCAAGTTGGTGACAGGGAAGACTATCATTCATTACGTTGAAGAATTCAAGGTGAAAAAAGCCAAGGAGATGCTGCTTTCGACAGAATATAAAGTCAGTGCCATTGCCAATGAGCTGGGTTATTATGACCAATATCATTTCAGCAAGATATTTAAAAAGGAAACCGGGTTGTCGCCGACTCAGTACAGAATAACCGCGATCAGTTTGGGAAAAGCGATCTCCTGACCCATTGGATCGCCGCTCATGCTGGTGTATGCTAATGGGGAGATGAACTGGCAAATTACTGCAAGAGGGAGGTCGTATGGACCGTATGAGTATGCTTGAACACGCCTTGCAAGATCGGCATGTGCCTGACATCTGGCCGAACCAGCCAGATGCGCCTGACTTGCTCAGTTGGGAAAGAAGGCGGCTCGAACTGGTTGATCTGCTCAGCCAGCATGTTTATGGGTATGCGCCAGACATAAAGGTTGACGTTGAGGCAAAAGTGCTGGCTGAGGACGATCACGCCTTTGCCGGCAAGGCCATGCAGAAAACCATAGAACTGGCCATGGAACTGCCTGCCGGACGCTTTTCATTTCCGCTGCAATATGTGTTGCCTTATTCCAAGCGATCGGTTGCTCCGGCTAGTCAAGATCGAGCTGCGCCAGGCGCCCCCCTGTTTATCCATATCGCCTTTCATCCGGATGTGCCCGACAAATACCTGCCGGCTGAAGAATTGATAGACGCAGGGTTTGCGCTGCTCAATTTCTGTTACCAGGATGTCGCGCTCGACCGCGAGGACCCATTGGCAACTGGCTTGCCGGGCTTTTTTCCTGGCTGGCGCATCCCCAACGGTGGGGGACGATCGGCATGTGGGCATGGGCTGCATCTCGCGTCATGGATTTTGCGGAACAGGAATTGGCCCGGGGGGCGCCGCTTGATTTGGCACGAACAGCCGTCGTCGGCCACTCACGGCTGGGCAAGACGGCTTTGTGGGCCGGCGCCAATGATCCGCGCTTCAAGATCGTCATCAGCAATGAATCCGGTTGCGCGGGCGCTGCTCTGGAACGTGGCGGCTCCGGCGAAGATGTCGCGGCAATCACGCGACGGTTCAACTACTGGTTTTGCCCTGCTTACGCCCGCTATGCCGGCCGGCCAGACGAAATGCCCTTCGATCAGCATTTTTTACTGGCTGCCAACGCCCCGCGCGCGGTCTATATCGCCAGCGCGGCCGAGGACGATTGGGCAGATCCGGATTCTGAATTTTTGTCTGCCTATGCCGCCGGAAAAATATATCCCTTGCTCGGGCTGCCCGGTCTGGTTACAGAAGACCGATGGCCCGATCCGGATTGTCTGCTGACCCAAGGTCATGTCGCCTACCATCGACGTCCGGGCAGCCATTACCTGAGCCGGGCAGACTGGCAGCGTTTTATGGCTTTCTGTCAAAGACCTCGCTGATAAGGTGCATCCTCGGCAATCGCCGCGTCGAACAGGATTTATGGTGTCAGCAAAACCAGAGGGAGGAGTCGTTCATATGTCGCAAGATAGACCGCTGTATTTACATGAATTTCGGCCCAAAACGGAAATAGTCGTTGAAGAGCATCTGCTGGATGCGCCAAAGTTTCCTGCCATAGATATCCATACGCATCTCGGTGCGCTGTACAGTGATTACCTGGCTTCCGAGTTTGGGGTCAAACGGGCGGATGTCAACGAAACAGTTGACATGTTCAAACGCCATGGGATCAAGCGCATTGTCAACCTGGATGGATTCTGGGACGGCTTTGCAGGATTGACTGTCGATCAGGTGTTTAAATGCCTGGATAAATACGCGGACTATATCATCACCTTTGTTTCGGTGAACACTGAAAGAGCCAAGCAGCCCGGCTTCGAAGAATATGTCAGATTGCATCTGCAAGCGTCTAAAGCAAAGGGCGCCAAAGGGATCAAGCTGTTTAAAGCGGTCAGTCTGATGGTATACAATGCTGAAGGCAAGCTGGTTCAAGGAAGAAATATTGCCATAGACGACCAAAGACTCAAGGTTATCTGGCAGATGGCGGAAGAACTCGATATGCCCGTGCTCGCGCATATCGGCGATCCCAAAGCATTTTTTCAGCCGGTTGACGGGAGCAACGAACAGTACGAGGAGTTGATTTTGCATCCTGACTGGTCATATGCGGCGCCAGGCCTGTATACCTTTGCCGAGATGATGGCGATGCAAGAGAATTTATTGCATGATAATCCCGGAACGACCTTTATTATTCCGCATTTTGGCTCTTATCCGGAAAATCTTGGCTTCGTGGGCGCGTGTCTTGATCGGTATCCGAATATGTTTATCGATACTGCCGAACGAATTCGTGAACTGGGCAGACAGCCCTATACGGCAAGAAAGTTCTTTACCCGGTATCAGGACCGCATTTTGTTTGGCTCAGATGCTTATACAGAAGGCATGGACTGGAGATATCCCTGGTACTTCAGGTTTTTTGAGACCTTCGATGAAAATTTCGGCGGCAGATGGAAGCTTTATGGGATTGGTCTCGAGGATGAGATTCTGGAAAAGCTTTATTATAAGAACGCGGAAAAGATTCTCAAACTGGATTCTCCTTAACAGATCAAAAATCAGGTCAGGAGGGAAGGATCATGCAAAAAGTTGATCTAAAGGAACTGTATACATGGTGCAGCATACCGGTTGAGAAGCTGGTTGACCACCCCGACCGGAAGATCCCCTTCCGCCTGGTGGACAACTCAGAGGAAATGGGTCAGGTCATGGCTCTGGATCTTGTTGACGAAATAAGAAAAGCCAGTAATGAAAACCGACCTTTACGCGCCATCGTTCCTTGTGGGCCTAAATGCTGGTACGAGCCTTTTACCCGGATCGTCAATGAACAAAGGGTCTCTCTGCGCCATGTAACGGTTTTTCATATGGATGAATGCCTTGATTATGAAGGACGGCTGTTGCCCCGAAATGATCCGCATAATTTCCGAACGTTTATGGAACGGTATTTTTATGGCGGCATTTTTCCGGAACTGGCAGTACCGGATGCGCAGAGGATTTTCCCGGAACCGTGTAAAATCGATCTCATCAAGCAGCAAATAGCAGAGTCACCCATTGATATAACGCTCGGCGGATGGGGCCAAGATGGGCATATTGCGTATAATCAGGCGAGACGGCATCCTTACAGCGCATTGTCACTCGAGCAGCTCCGCAATTCTGAACTCAGAGTGCAAGAGAATAATGACGACACGATCCTGGCGCTGGCCCAGAGGAGTCTTGGGACAGCTTATCAGTTTGTACCGCCCATGTCGATTACGCTGGGGATCAAGGAATGCCTGTCAGCCAGAAAAGTCAGGCTGTACAGCGATACCGGAGCATGGAAACAGACCGCGCTAAGGGTGGCATTGTTTTCGCCTGTGGTCGCTGAGTATCCCATAACGCTGCTGCAAGACCATCAGGATGCCTTGATTACGGCAACTCTGGACACGGCAAAGCATCCGATTTCCGAGCATCCTGAATGGGAATTTAGGGGCGTCCATGCATGAAAAGCCTCAAACCTTTGCATTCAAGCTTTATTTACACGCATTTAGCGGGTACAGGCGGGATCGGCTCAGGCATGCTGCTTCGTTTAGAGGGGAATCACACCCTTGGCCGCAATGAGAGCAGAGGCGCAAAAATAGTGCCCTGCAAGGATTATAGCAAGCTGCATATCATCACCCACTACCTTGCCGTCTTGTTAGGTTGGTGTGAAAGCTCGCCCTTCAAAGTATTTCCGATCGGTAAAGTCGGGAATGATGCCGCGGGGCGGCAACTGATTGTTGACATGCAACAAGCGGGCATGGACACCGATCATGTTGCGGTACTGGAGGGCATAGACACACTTTTCAGCGTATGCTTTCAATATCCGGACGGTTCTGGCGGTAATCTGACCAACAGTAACAGCGCAAGCGCCGGCGTAGAGCCGGATGATATCGATAATTTCTTTACACATCAAACTGTTTCTGAAGCCGGCGAGATCATGCTTGCCGTGCCTGAAGTGCCCGTTCAGGCGCGAATCAGGCTGTTGCAAATAGGGCGGGAGAGAGGCAGCTTGAATATTTCATCCGTTCTGTCATCTGAAGCGGATGCGTTTGCTCGGCAGGATGGCTTCGATCTGACCGACCTGCTCGCCGTGAATATTGATGAAGCCGCAACCCTTGCAGGTATTGCCGGCAAGAACATGCCAGCAGAGGCGATTGTCGATCGATGCATAAGCCGGCTTATTGAAATCAATGCAAACATGCGCGTGATCATAACGGACGGTGCGCATGGAAGCTATGGTTATATGAGTGGTAATCATGCTTTTATTCCTGCGCTGAAGACAGACGCGGTGTCGACAGCCGGCGCCGGAGATGCCCTGCTCGCAGGCGTGATCGCAGGGCTTGTCTGCGGATTGCCCTTTCTCAAAAAATCAGGTGACACCTGTTATTCAGAATCTCCCGTGATGAGCGCACTGGAATTGGGTACCTTGCTGGCATCTCTGTCGGTCACTTCGCCGGACTCGATACACAAAGACGCGGATGCTGATTTGCTATACCGGTACGCACAGCACAAAAATGTTCGGATGTCAGACGATTTCAAAGCGATTTTCTAGCCGTGCTCAGAGGGTAAATATCATGTGCAAACAGGTGCACGCAATTTGACAACATCGGTTCAACCGTTGTAAGGAGGTTTTTCCGTGAAATATAAGGAAAACTGGTCAGAAACAAAGGAACGCTTCGACGCATGGTGGAAAAGGTCTAGTCTGGGCAGGCCTATGTTGAAGCTTGTTGCCCGGAGAGAGCAGCCGCTGGAGGATTTGGAACCAGAGACGCCTTTTGACGTACCGGTGGATATGCATCTGGGGGTCGTTGAAAAAATCAAGCGGTTGAAAAACGTCATCAGATCTCACGCATATATGGCGGAATCATTTCCTGCCTTGGATTTGAACATAGGTCCGGGTTCCCTGGCGGTTTATCTTGGCAGTGAACCGATATTTACCTGCGATACCGTTTGGTATAAGGAAGTTGTGCGGGATTGGCGGGAATTTGGCGCACTGAAATATGATCCGGAAAATTACTGGTGGAAACGCCACCTTGAGCATATCAGGCAGGCCAAGAGCCTGTCTCACGACGAATTTCTCGTTAACATTCCGGATATCGTTGAAAATGTCGATATTTTATCTGCACTGAGAGGTCCGCAGAATTTATGCTACGACCTGATCGATGAACCTGATCTGATCAAAGATTATGTCAGACAGGTCGATCAGCTGTACTTTAAATACTACAATTCACTATACGATATCGTTAAACTGGCTGACGGAAGCAGCAGTTATACAGCTTACAGCGTTTGGGGGACTGGCAAAACGGCCAAAGTGCAATGTGATTTCAGCGCACTGATGTCGCCGTCCCAATTCCGAGAATATGTTCAGCCCTCGTTGCGAAGCCAGTGCAGGTTGCTTGATCATTCTATCTATCATCTTGATGGTCCGGATGCGATCAAGCATGTTGACGCTTTGATGGAAATCGAGGAGCTGGATGCCCTGCAGTGGACAGCAGGGGCCGGCCGGCCGGATGGCGGTTGCGAGATGTGGTACCCGATCTATGACAAAGTAAAAGCAGCCGGCAAATCGCTTTGGATTTCAATCTATGACGGTAATCTGCAAAAAATGACTGATAGCGCGGACAAGCTGGTCAAACGCTATGGATCAGAGGGATTGTACCTGATCTTTCCGGTTATGCTCGAACGAGATGCGCAAGATATCCTCGATAAGGCGAATCAAGAATGGAAATAAGCATGAGCTGATGACTCAGGCATAACTTCGAAGCAGTTGGATTCTACATCCCCCTGATGACTTGTTCCATGTGATATTCTGAGAAAAACGTCATACTGAGAATAAATACTTGTTCAGAAGAGGTAGGCGCATGTTCAGAATAGGAAAAGAAGAAATTGATGCCGTAGCAAGAGTGATCGAGAGCAGACAACTCTTTCGATCTAATCATGCAAACCAGGAAGTCGTGCACTTTGAGGCTGAATGGGCAGCAAAAATGGGCGCCGCATATTCTTTATGTGTATCGGGCGGCACGTGCGCCCTTATAGCGGCCCTGGTTGGGCTGGAAATCGGCCCAGGCGACGAAGTTTTAGTCCCGGGATACACCTTTATGGCCACGGCGACAGCCGTTTTGGCAGTCGGCGCTATACCTGTTCTGGTCGAAATCGACGATTCATTGACCATAGATCCTGAGGATCTGGTGCGCAAGATCACGGCTGAAACCAGAGCGATCATCCCGGTCCATATCAATGGGTGGCCAGCCAATATGGATCGAATCATGGAGTTGGCTCGGCAGCATGGCCTGGCGGTTGTTGAGGATGCCTGTCAGTCAGACGGAGGCAGTTATAAGAACAAGCGCCTTGGCAGCATCGGTGATGTTGGCTGCTTCAGCTTCAACCACTACAAAATCATCTCGGCCGGAGAAGGCGGCGCACTGGTCACCAACAACAAGACCGCGTATGAGCGCGCGATGGTCTATCATGACGCAGGAACGCAGTTCAGGCCATATAAAGATGAGCTCAGTGTGCCAATCTTTCTCGGCGCTCAATATCGTGTCAGCGAGATCATCGGAGCGATTCTCAGGGTTCAGCTCGAACGCCTGGACGGGATATTGGCTGATTTGCATCGGGTAAAACACAGCATTATGTCTGAGCTGGCGGGCGCGGAAAACATAAGCTTTATCCGCTCCAATGATGTCAACGGAGACTGCTGCTCAGTCCTGGGTTTCTCCTTCGCCAATCCATCCATGGCCAGAGAATTTGCTAAAAGCGATGGCGTCAACGGCATTGTGACGATCGACAGCGGCAAGCACGTCTATGCCAACTGGGATCCGCTCCTTGAAAAACGCGGCGGTCACTGCGATGCGGTCAATCCCTTCTTGATGAGCCGGAATCAGGGATTGCGTTGCGAATATGCCAGGGACATGCTTCCCCAAACGCTGGAGCGGCTCAATCGGTCCGTGATCGTCCATATGAATCCCGACTGGCAGGATGACCAGATTGAGTTGGTTGCAAACAGCTGCAGGCAAGCCGCGTTGAACCTGACGCAGGCAACGCATGAACAGGATTTGAGAGAGGGAAAATGATCAGATTTCACGCGGACATGATTAAAGCCGAAACCGATTTGCCACCCGACAGGGCGCCTGATTTTACTAACCTGCTCAAGATCTTGCGCAAAGAGAAGCCGTCACGACCGACGCTGTTTGAATTTATCCTGGATAAATTTGTTATTGTGCATCTGACCAGACACATAGAATATGACGCAAATACGTCTCTGATCAAGATGAAACGGATTATCGATGCGTACAGGATTGCCGGTTATGATTATGCAACCATGGGGAGCGCCAACTACGCCCTAAAATCGAACAAACAGAGAAGAGACGGCACATCCTCAACGTCATTGAACGATGATCCAACGATAACGGACAGAAAGAGCTTTGCACAATACCCATGGGCAGAACCGGATGACGTCGATTATAATTGGTTGGATGATCTGGCCGAATACTTGCCTGATGGCATGAAGCTGATGGTGCACGCGCCGGACGGCTTGTTTGAAACCGTCTTAAAACTTGTCGGACATGAGAATTTGTGTTATATGCTGGCGGATGATCCGGAGCTGGTCGAGGCGTTGTTTGCGGCGGTCGGCAAAAGGTATTTGCGTTACTACGAACGCTGTGCACAATACGAAGCTGTTGGCGTACTCATGCAAGATGATGATTGGGGTTTCAACACCCAGACGTTTCTCTCTGTCAACGACATGAGAAAATATGTTATTCCCTGGCACATTAAGTTTGCAGAGACTGCTCACAAGGCCGGGAAGCCGATCGTCCTGCATTCGTGTGGCAACATCGCTCGCTTGATGGACGATGTCATAGATACGATCAAATATGACGGCAAGCATTCCTATGAAGACAACATCATGCCGGTTGAAGAAGCTTACGATAAATATCAGGGAAAGATCGCGATTCTTGGCGGGATTGATGTGGACTACTTATGCCGATCAACGCCGGAGCAAATTTACTATCGCTCCTGTGCCATGCTTGATCGGGCTAAAGAAAAAGGCGGATACGCACTTGGTTCCGGCAACAGTATCCCCTACTATGTCCCCTTACAGAATTATTTGGCAATGAATGCCGCGGCTCTCATGAACAGGTTGTGACAAAGCTCGCGCATGTTTGACATCCACACCATATTGTATTACAATAAGTTCTTGTATTATTCTGCATCGCTTGATGAGATCATATTTCTGGCGTGCCATTATGGGAGTGACTTGGTGATGAGGGTGGCTATGCAAAGCATAGAAGAAACACAATCGAAAAAACTGGGTAAGCTGAGAAAGATCAAACTCTCGGAAATGGTTGCCATCGAGCTCAAGGACTATATCATAAAAAACCAGTTCAAACCGGGGAATATCCTGCCAACTGAAATGGAATTGGTCGAAATGCTGGGCGTCAGCAGGCCATCGGTTCGTGAAGGAATAAAAATTCTTCAGAACCTGAGCATCGTCGAATCTAGAAACAAAAAAGGCCTGATCGTAAAAGAAGCAGATTTGACGCTCCTTCAAGATTATTTACAGTTTCATATCGACAGCCAGAGGCTTTCGCGAAAGACCCTGTATGAAGCGATCATGACGATCCATCTTGGCATCGTTCCTCTTGTTATCGATAAAATAACTGACGAACATATCATGAAACTTGAAAAAATTATCGAAGAATGGAAACAGACGTACACATCATCCAAGCAAAGCCGGCTGCTCGATACAAGTTTTCACGAGATCCTGTTTGAAGTCGCTGGAAATGAAATTATCATGCAATATACGCATGTTCTCAAAGAGTATCTGTTGGGTAAATATAGTCTGTTGACGCCCGAGATTGCCAAAATTAACCTCGATATGCACGTATCCCTACTAGCAAGTATAAGAGACAGAGATTTGGATAAAGCGTTGTCTGTCATGCTTAAGCATAACAGACAACCCATGCTGCTTTCCGAAGAATTATAGAGATAGATCCTGAGTCCTGTCGGCTAAACGCAGAAATGGAAGCGTTATAGATCAGGCGCTATGGAGAATATTGCCTTTACCGTAGAATTCGTATAGTTTATTAACATATATGCTACACCTTCAGGGATGAACATTGCTTCCTCAGGAATTACGTTATAAGCTTCTTGGGTTTGGGTAAGGAAAACGGTTATCGGCCCTTGTTCTATAAACAGCACGCAGTCACCATTATGGCAGTCAGGTTCTGATGCGCGACACCCGGTTCCTCCGGCAGGCAGGATAAACTCGCCCATATGGACCAGATCATTGCTGACAAAAAATCTGATGAGCATCGGGTACTCTGTTCCATGGATATTAAGAAGCTTTTTCTCCTCAGTGATATGATAGAACAATGCAGGTTCTTGTCTGCACTCCGGTCCAGGTACAGGCCAGCGGCCTATGTCATCTGTTGTGCCGTGGCGGTTCCATTTGGCTAATGGTTGATATTTTGGTAGCTTGTCATTATATCTTCCTTTGTACATTTTCATTTTGCCGTCTTCAAAGTCCATGGGCGGGATTTGATCTTCCCAAATTTTTGGCGCGATCACATACAAAATCCGCATGATTCCCGGTTCGAAGTTGTAACCTTTGTGATAACCGTGCATTGGCAGCAGCAATGCTTCCCCTTTCTTTACCTGAGTGAATTCACCGACCAGCGGATTATGCTCGGTTAATATTCCATCAAGGACATAATAGACTTCATCGCCGGCATGAAGATCCGGTGGATTATAATGCCCGCCAGGACCTAACTGCCAAGTGCCAACAGTTAGTTTGTCGGTGCTGACATACAGATAATTGAGATCACTGAAGTGCGGTTTGTCTGCCGGGTAAATGAAGTGCTTGATTAATTCCCCTCTTATGTGTAAGGGTCTTTTTTGATCTGGTCTAAACGGATACTCACCAAAAATATTCTTTGCCATGGTTCATCGCTCCTATATTTATTTCATAACTCAACTTTCCCACAGGCTTTTCGGCGCTTTCACCCGCTGCGCGGGCTGTCTGACGGCGGAGCAAGCTCCTCAGCTTGTCAGACAGCAGCGCCTGAAAAGCCTACCCGCTGCGCGGGGTGGGAAAGTTGAGTTCATAGCATAAGCATGTCGATCATTGATCGATTATGGCATAGGCTCTTACCGGGCTGCCGTCACCATGCTCAATTTTCAACGGAACTGCGCTGAAAAAACACCGCTTGCCTGACAACTGCTTCAAGTTGACAAGCGCTTCAATAATCATTATGCCTGATCCCAATATCCTTTTATGAATCTCATTTTTTGTATCGGTGCAATCTACTGAGGGCAAGTCTGTTCCCAGAGTCTTTACACCAAGATGCTTCAGGATATCAGCAGTGTCATAGTCGAAGTTGGGCATGTTCAAAAAAAAGCTTTCTGTACCGGCCTTTTCCTCCCAACCTGTTCTTATAATAAGAATATCGCCCTTTTTGATGATGGCTGATTCAATATCTTTCAAACTGACCGGTTTGCCTTCTGTGCAGGATACATCAAGAATAACCGCTTCTCCGCAAAAATGTGCGAGTGAAACTGATGCGGCATCCGTTCCCCCTTCAAAACAATGATAGGGCAAGTCCACATGTGTCCCGCTGTGAGAACCCATGGACAAGGCGGTTACATGATATCCGCTGCTTTCCAGGTCTGCAATCTGTTTTACGGATACGACGGGGTCAGTTGGATATGTAACCGTTTTGTCGCTTAGAGATACAGACAAATCAATGATCATCGTACGATCCATCCTTTCTACGTCCTTGACAGATACCTGTAATTTCCTGCAACAAAAGCGATCCTGGCTGTTTCTTCAACCAGTTCGGCGATATCAAAAGCATGGCTAAGACCGCTGTCAAAGGCTAATAGACCATGTTTTTCCAGCAACAGTGCTTTTACAGATCGAGAACTGCTTGCGGCCATTTCCTCAACCAGGGCAGCGAGCTGTTCGCTCCCAGGGTCAGCGTAACGCACGAGAGGAACTTCTTTAAGTTTTAAAGCTGATGATGCGGTCAGCATAGGAACCGTTTCGCCTGTGACCGATATCCCCGTTGCGTACATGGGATGCACGTGTATAACACAATCAATGTCAGGTCTTGTCATGTATATTCTTATATGCATCCCAGTTTCCTTTGAAGGTCTTAGACCTGAGTTATCCAAGACTTTGCCGTCACGATTCACGAGTATCACTTTTGCGGGAGACATATCGCGCAAAGATACGCCTCCAGCAGTTATCAGATAGTTTTCTTCATATCTGGCACTGATATTGCCGCCAGCTGCTCCTACAAGGCTTCTGTCGTACACGAGTCTTGAATATTTTGTAATTTCTTTTTTGAGCTTTAATATGTCCTGTGTCATGTTCTCACCACCTGGCGTAGCCGCTTCATGCCCAGATCAATCGCTGTATCAATTGCGGCTTTCATGTTTTTATGATCAGCCCTGTTTTTGCCTGCGATATCAAATGCGGTTCCGTGCCCGACTGATGTTCTTATGATGGGTACGCCTACAAGCAGGGTCACCACATGACCGAAGCCCAATAACTTCATGGCCATATTACCATGGTCATGGTACATGGATATCACAAGGTCATATTCGCCCTTTAAGGCTTTGACAAAAACAGTATCAGCAGGAATGGGACCAACAGCATTGATTCCCTTGCTTCTAGCAAGCAAAATTGCGGGCAATATTTCATCGATCTCCTCGCTGCCGAAAAGCCCGCCCTCTCCTGCGTGGGGGTTTATCGCTGATACTGCGATAACAGGATTGTCAAGCTTATAGTGTTTCAGCCCTTCATGTGCAAGAAGGATATTATTAAAGACCCGATCTTCTTTCACAGCATCACAAGCGTTTCTCAGTGACATATGTGTGCTGTATAAAAGAATTTTTAAGTCGCCAAGCAGAAGGAACATGCCATAATTGGTTGAACCGGTTAACGCGCCGATTATTTCCGTCTGACCTTCATATTGATAACCTGCCTTTCTCATGGACTCCTTATTCAAAGGCGCCGACACCATCGCTTGTATTTCGTTAGACAGAGCCAGCTTGCCGGCCTCAATCGTGTATTTTACAGCAGCCGCGCCGCACATCGCGTCAACTGTTCCGTACTTTAATCTGCTCATATCAATATTATCATAGTCAAGCACATCGATAACGCCATGCTCAAAAAAAGCAGCAGACAGATTCTTAATTCTATTGATTTTTATACCGGATACCTCACAAATCCTTATGATCTCCTCCATTACTTTGGCGTCGCCAAGCACCACGGGCTTAGACTTACCGTAGATTTCCTTTTGTGATAGGCACTTCAATATTATTTCAGGCCCGATACCGGCCGCATCCCCCATTGTTATGCCAATTACAGGCTTTCTCATCGTTCCTGCTCCTTTGTTATATAATGATATATGTTCACGATTGAATCAAGATCGCCGACACTGCCGCCTTTTATTATAATCGATATTTTTTTACCCGATCGCGGATCAGCAAAATATCCACAGACAACGGCGGTTTCGATGCGGCCAGTGATTATCAGCGTGCTTACTCCGAGTTTTTTAAACACCGCATAGCTTGTTTCGCCGCCGATAAGCAACAGACAGCTGATGGCTGCCGTTTGCACAATGCAGCGTGCCACTTCAGATAGCCCAGATACAATATCAATGCTCCGTACTTTTCTGTCCTCCGAATTTTGTGAAGGATCAACCCGTTCAGGCAGTATGCATACAAACTCAAATCTTTTTAATGCCGATCGTACAGCTTGGCACATTCTTTCCAGCTCATTTTTCGCGTTATAGTAATTTGTTGCCTGTATATGATCGAATACGACTGTTGTCAAAATGCCTTGTCGTTCAGCTTCCTTAATCTGCTCGGTCGTTCTTGCATGAGCGCTTCCAGATATGCCGATGATATTTCCAGATGGATTTATACCGTTAAGAAATTTATATTTACACGTATCAGATGTTCTGGCGCCGTACAGCTTTTTTACAAGCGCTTGTATCAGTCCGAGTGAGCCAATCCAGACACAATCTTTGGCGTTAGGGTATAGCTGTTCAACAATCTGTTCGATATCGCTTTGGATTGTCGCGTCGAATACATAGACCTTTGCAGAATCATGTGTATTATTTTTTATTCTGGCAAGAAACCGGCTTGTCTTTGATTCGCCGAGTTCTACCCCTTCCGCACTGAGATTTGTCTTGTGATTTATAATATCAGGAATGTAAGAATGTGTAACAGGATTTATCGGATCGTGCGAGAAGTCTGTTAGATGGATCTTTCTGCCCTCAATGATCTGGTGTCCTTTTTGTGTGATCCTGTCCAAGACCGGTATAGCGCTGATCAGAAAGGCAGTCTTGATATCGAGTCCTTCCAGCATGCCTTGAATTTCAATACCGACATTCCCTCTGAATGCAGTATCTATCTTTTTGAAGATACAGATTCTTGTGTCTGCTTCACAATACTGCTTAACGACCTTTGGAACAGTCGTTTTGAATAAGAAGTAGGCTCGCTCGCGATCAATCGTCCTGGTCTGGGTATTGATGATGATTGCCTTACTAAACCCGGAACTGACAGGCGTATTGGCAACATCAACAACCACTTCAGTTTTTATGCCACAATCGGCAACATAGGCGGCTGAGTCGCAAGCGCCGGTTAAGTCATCAGCAACAACAATCAATCTATTCATGGCACTCATCTTTTTTCACCAAGCCGACAAAATCAGCGCGGGGCATGGGTACATACTGCGTAAGCCCTCCATCTGCATATATTGTTTCTCCGGTGATGTATGCAGCAGCTTCGGAACACAAGAACAGCACAGGATCAACAATATCCCTTATCTCGCCGACTCTCCCGGCTGGGATGTAGGGCAGCCAATTATCGGGGTAGTTCGGGTCTGTCTCTCGATTCCTCTTAATATCTATGGTACCTGGCGCAAGCGAATTGACTCTGATCTTGTATGGCGCGAGTTCTACGGCCATAGCCTTGGTCAGAAGCGTCATGCCGCCTTTGGATGCACTATATGGAGCCAGGCATTCCATGGAACCATGGCCGGCAATGGATGATATGTTTACGATGACCCCGGCGCCATTTTCAATCATACTTTTTGCAGCCAGTCTTGAGATCAGGAAGATGCTTTTTAGATTGGTATTGATCGTCATATCCCAGTCTGCTTCAGTGAGTTCCAGAAACGGTTTCCATATGGCAATGCCGGCGTTGTTGATCAGGATATCAATTTTGCCGAATGTTTGCAAAGCAGTACTGATCAAAAACTGAGCATCATCGGCTTTGCCGACATCGGCTTGAAGAGCAACGGCTTTTCTGCCAAGCTTGGTTATTTGCTTTACGACTGAATCTGCACCATCAGAGTCGTGGTGGTAGTTTACAACCACATCCGCACCTTTTTGGGCAAAGCCAATGGCGATGCCAGATCCAATTCCCTTACTTGCACCGGTTACAAGAACGACTTTGTTTGTGAACATCACATTTTTACCCTTTCGTTTGCTTTATGGCTGGTCATCCATTCGCTGAGGAATTCACAGTGTTTCAAGTCCGTAAATGCCTGTCAGCCATACCCATTAGAGGTTAAATTCAAAAACAACAACCTCGTGATACATGACTTCTGGTATTGTGACGGACTGATCATCGGCAATCGGCAACTCGACCTGGCTGAGTGGCAGATAGGCGCGTACAGCCTTTTTGCCATGCAACATGATTTTGATCATTCTTGCCGGTTCTATTTCTTGTTGGGCATAATAGGTTCTGACAATGTCGGCATCGATCCCATCAGGCATAAGCGGAATTTGATAGTTAACAAGGTGAACAAAAAGCTGGTTATTTTCTCTTTTATAAGCGGTTACTTGAATCCGGGATGGGGCATCGACAGTTATTTCTTGTCCGATTTTACGCACGGGGTAAGTGATGAGTTCTTTTATCCTGGGATAGGGTGTTTCCATGAATGAAGCGCCAAGGTCGCTGCTCAAGTAATAACAGTATCCTTGACCATACGCATGCTCCACCATGGAAGGCTGGTTGCTGTCGTGGTCCATATTGGCATACCAATGCATCATATGCGTCCGATTGCTCAAAGTACAAAGGACCTTTGCATCTTCTCTTGCGCTGACGATGTTATTTCTTCCCGAAAGAACAATGACATCGTTGAAGGCTTTGATCAGATCTTCATCTTTGGGCAGATACATAATACCATGCCGGCCGGCAAAGATCCGCGACCATGTGCCATCTTCAGTATCAGGCTTAAAAACGCTGCTGTCCTCACTGCAATAATCAACGCCAAACACATCTGCCAGCGCGAAGTTGGTCCGCTTTTCACCCCACTCATTGAACAAAGATGAATTGAGTGTGGCAACGACAACTCCGCCTTGATTGACGTATGCCCTGATCGCTTCGCACTGTTCATCCGATAGGCATGCAGAATCGGGTAAATAGATTATCTTATAACCTGATATTTCGTCCAGGTTCATTGACTGATCCATAATGAAGTCAGTGATGATCTGAGACCGGTTCAGGGCTTCATAGATGCCCTGATGACTGACTCGATACGATCTGGGTTTGTCTCCGTAACAAAAATCCCTGGTTCGGGCCGAAAAGTGTATGCCGCAATTTTTAAACGGTTCACCGCCGCGGTATTGACTTCTTTTTTTATATTCAGAAAATACGGTGTTGAAATAGGCGCGAAGATGCTTGAAATCATGTGTAACACCAGCCAGTGTCGGTGTTCCCCCGTTGGCCATGATAGACATGCCGATCAGGATCGAGTTGATGGGTGAAGGATAGGGCGGCATGCCATGTGTTACGCTGGGGCTGATCTCAGTTGCCCAATTCCATATTTCGAAATAGTCCCTTTTTTCTCCGGCCATGATCTTGGCCGATAGGTAAGGGGTGCAACATTCTTCAGTAAAATAATGGTAATTACACCTGCCTGGCTCAAAAGTATGAGCCGTTTCGCCATTTACATAGTTTAGCGTATAATGGTTATAAATCATCGGGAATCCAGGACGCTTTTCCTGAACGCTTGCTGCAACATCACGAAAGAAATCACTGAGCTTATCTTTTCGCCAGATCATGAATTTTTTAAAGGTATCGGATTGCCAGTCAACCGTGTCAGGAATCTCAAGTCCGGTCTCAAGTCTGAATTTTTTCTTGCAGTAATCACATCTGCACCCGATGGACCAGGGCCATTTTGTCCTTGTGCTGAAATTGGTATCGTCGAACCAGAATCCGTCTACATCAAACTGCTCGGCATATTCTGTCAGCAATGTTGAGATCCATTCTTTGAAGGGAGAATGGATGCAGAAGAAGCTCTTGGATTTATTAGTCGGATCAGGCTTCTCAGCTCTTCCGTCATCCAGATCGACAATGAGCCAGTCGGGATGATCTTCTAGCAAGTTCGGCCACAGTAAAAGCGCGAATTCACCCAGCACATCAATGTCTTTTTCATGACAGAGCTGAATAAACTGGCGCATATACTCACTGTATTCCGGTGAATCAGACGCCAGAATGGCGGATTGGCAAAGCGTCGTCTTGTTTGTCCGCATCAGATTGACCATCAGCGCCTCAACGCCGGTAGCATGCAGGTCATTGACGAGATCCAGAACCGTGTCATGTCCGCGCAAGTGCTTGCCCATATAGGCGTGTTCAAAAATAGGGCCGAACTCCAATTTGCATACCTTTTCCGTATAAGGTTTTCTCTTTGCTCTGAACTTTTCGTTTGTCATGAACAACCTCCAACAGCAAATTATTTATATTTTCTTTGCAAGTCAATTTCTGGAAAATCAAAATGTTTTAACATGTCTGGTATTATGACACTGTATATTTCGTGATCTTCATAATATCGTGAACCGACCCAGTCTTCACAGCTGCGCATACCTTCTTTGACAATAATGCGTTTTATTCTTTCATCTATGTAAAAGGCCAGCTTCCCATAAATGCCTTGGCGTCCATATGCATACACGGTGAGATCATCCGTATCGAGAATATTAAATTCTTGCATGGCATCAATAGCGCGAATAACGTCATATGTTCTTAGTGCAGCAAGACTGTCGCCAAGCCATATCAATTCATGAGACAATTTATATAAAGCACCATAGTTTTCTTTAAGCGGCTGAAAGTTGAATGGATTCGGTGTGATGCTCCCTGAGCCAGAGACGTCAAGAACAACGACTGCCTTGCCAGATCTGCAGTTTGCACGGATCACATTCATATGCGACTGCAGGCAACCGGTTCCGCCGTCCCAGACTGCCAGCATTGTCTTGAGTTTTTGTCCGACAAAACGATGGTTGACAAATACAAAAGCAGAATTCAAAACGCCTTCCTGTGACCACCACATCAAGTGCGTAACGATATGTTCATGAACGGGCCAGATCGAAAGCTGCCTTGTATTTGGCGCACATTTCGCCCTTTTATTGTGTACCTTTTCCCGCAACCACACCTGAGCTGATGCGATTTTCTCATTGATCGCTTGTTTTTTTCGTGCCTGCTTCAAATCAAACATGAGAGTGAGATTTTCTTCAAAGACGAATTTTGCCTGTGGCAAATCATTTCTGACTTGACCGTTTGACGTACAATATAGATTAGATGGATCGATAACGCTTATTGGCGTTGATTCGTGCAACAACTCTTTGCCCAGCAAATGATGAGCAAAGAATACGGCAGCTTTTTGAGCCATAGCAGTCGTATACATATGAGGCGTATCATCTTCGAACAATTCGAAATTCTCTGATTTTTCGTACATATCCCAGAATCGTCGACATCTATTAACCGTTCTGCGAGTTCCCTCGATAGGAAAGTAATCCCATTTTGCCGCAATAACTAAAACGGGTTTTGGGACCATAGAGATCAGTATGTCCTCATGGTCAAAACCCCACTCGGTCGTTCCGGGCCATATCTGTTCAGTATCCTGGGCCATGCCGCACATCATGAATGATTTTCTATTCGTGATAAATGTAGCAGGTGCGGCGGCGGCAATTCTTGTATCACAGAGCATGGCCAGCGCGGTCTGGGTACCGCCTCCGGAATTGCCGGTTATACCGATTCTTAATGGATCAACTTCTTTTCTTTCTGTTAGATAATCCACACCTCTGATGATATCATGAACGAAATACCTCGCGCTGGAACCTCCGGTCGGCCAGCACTGAGCCCCGGCATAGTCGTGTTCAGGACAGGATGCCGGTATTGTCAAGCCCTGTATTGATTGCTCATAATAACTGTTCCGTTCACCTTGTCCGATTGGATCTTGGGCGAGTACAACGAGTCCTGCACGAACAAGGATCTGACAGACGGACTGATACTCGCTATGCATTCTAGCTTCACCGTAATGTCCGGAAACAAAAATTACTGCGCCTGTTGGTTGAGCAATTCCATCCGGTATGTATAAATTTGACGTAATGTAAGCTTGAGGTCTTGATTCAAAAATTATTTTTTCTATTCTATAACCATCGCATCTTATCGTGCCAACAACATGCGGATTGAGTGGCGTATGGCATGGAGGAAGTCCTCCCAGTGAATCAATGAATTTATCATGAATCAGAGCTTTTCTTCTATCAAGACCGGATCGATCCAGAATAGCGTCTCTTGCAGCGTCACCGTCGTTTATTGCCTGTTCAGTCCGCCTATAAATGTGGTCACGAAGTTGATTCCTGACATCATAAAACCATTGTTTTTCGCAATACTGTTCCAATTCGGATATATTCATCGCATATGATCTCCTCTATCTATTCAACTCTTCACAAGCAAGTCGTAATGATTGCTTCGATCAAAAATACCGCCGCTCTTTTGGTAGAAAGAATCATCCAGAGTGAAGAGACCGTCCGTGGTCTCCAACCAAGAAGCGCCGTTACAGGGATGATAAGATTTCATCTCGGACCACCGCCGATAATTCTGATGACCGTTTTCCTCCAGCACACCGACCCTCATGCCAGGCAACGGAGCCAAACGGCTCGCTACGTTTTTATTCCAGTCAACCAGAACGGGATTTACGGTCAGGTCTGCGCAAAAGCACGGAATGCCCTTTTCATGGGCGAGTTTGGCTATTTTGAAACTCATGCTCATCGTTTTGGCGATGGGTTTTAAGGCGATAGCCCCATACCCCATTTCGATACGCGCCTCTGCATCTTGGTCGGAATGCGCACTTTCGTCGGCTGCGATTCTCACTGGAATATTGCTCACATCAATCCTGCATGTCTCAGAAAAGGGTTCTTCAAGCAGCACGATCTGATCCAATGCGCCGATTTGGTCAGCATGGTCCAGCAGCCCGAGCAGACGATCTCTGCTGTCGTAGCGGCCGTTAGCATCCAGATAGTAGGGGATTCGCCCGTCGTCCGTGAAAGAAGTGTATCTATCCTTGGCTATTTCGTGTATCGCTGACAGTCGCTGTTTGTCCCACGCCAGCATTTTGGCGCGATCACCATCCAGTTCGGGATCGGAGCCGATCTTGATTTTGAGGAAAAAGGCGCCTTCGTCCAGCATCCGATGTATCTCTTGCAGCGGGATTCCATAAGGGACAAGCGGAACAGCAGCCAGATGCTTATGTCGGCAGGATAATGCCGGTCGTACATGGGCAGGGATCAATTCATCGAAGATCTCGATACCCTTCTCCCGCCCGTATAACAACCAGGCGGCGTTGTCGACCGCAACCAGCGCATTCAAAACAAACGTAGCACGCAGATTTGGATTGCCGGTCATGGATTTTCCGTATGCATAAACGATGGGAAACAATTCGTCCAGAAGGTCCATGGGCGTATCAAAAGAAATATCTCTTGCCTTTTGCAGCGCATATTCGGTCATCAGGTACATCATGGCATTACCGGCCGCTTGAGCGTATCTGGTGAACACATCGGCATCCGACCACAGCACACTCTGTACGCCAAGGCCAACGCTCGCGGTTCCTGACTGCTCCTCGAGCCGGACTGCTACCTGCCAGAGTTCGTTTACCGACCCGCCCTTAAACCCGAAAGGGGCTATAAGCGGTTCCCGCTCGAAATTGCTGTTTGTATGCTTGATTCTGATCATGGCCGTTATCCTAGATATATTTTTTTAGCGTTCTGTGCGTACCCGCGTTCGAAAACATCCCCATCGTAACCAGGATCATCGGCGGGAATATCGGAAAGCTTGACCTCTGCTCCGTCTCGCTCGCGCGACAGTCGTCCGGCCAGCATAATCCGGACAGATTCGATCAAGAGATGAACAGGCGCCAAGGTGTTTTTGCCGGTTTCCATATATGTGCAGATCCGGTCCAACAGTGCGCCATAGATCTTGCTGGTATCGATGCGGAATTGATAAGTGGATTTTGTGGTCATGATCACCACCTCGAAAGGCTGCCAGATTCCCTGGAAGGTATTGT
>Ga0351916_1150_pt2 | contig 22198 bp, 22 predicted proteins | sample TotcelHT113001N3_FD_206868 | JGI IMG/M metagenome (GOLD analysis project Ga0351916, IMG submission 206868) | Enriched cells from coal bed in the Powder River Basin, Montana, United States - Total cells T11 rep1 HSBNCT.T11.300.1.N3 ... | reverse complement strand
GGCTTGGGCTGGTGGTTCTTGATGTGGAGGGCTTCTCGTGTATTCCGGTTGACGACCAGTATCGGCAGGGGGCCTCGGTGCTCGCAGCCTGGCTCAAGGATACGGCAGCACCCAAAGACAGTGACCGTGCAACGCGTGAAGACAGCCTGCTGGCATTTTTCGATGCCGGCACGTACGAGATGGACACATTCATACCTCCCTCAATCAGTTCTGCCTGCGCTGTGGTCAGCCTGGGGCGCTTCCGGCAGGCGGACGCAGAGAACGGGCAAAAATCCCTGCAGCGTTCGGCCTGGTTGAGCTTTAGCGCGAATCCGGTTAATATGGATAATCAACTGGCTGTGGTGTTTATGCGCAACCTGGTCAGGGTGATGACAGAACCGGAACTGCTCTATGGACTATAACCCTGCTGAGGAGGACTCGCTATGAACCAGAACGTGTCGTTATTGGCATTTGATCTGGGCGCCGAAAGCGGCCGGGCGATGCTGGGCACGCTCATTGATGGACGGCTCGAGCTCAAGGACCTGTACCGCTTTGCCAACCGTCCGGTGCGCCTGCCTGACGGCCTGCATTGGGACTTGCTGCATCTGTGGACCGAAATGCTCAACGGGCTAGCCCAGGTTACCAAACTGCCTGATACGCAGATCGCATCGATAGGCCTGGATACCTGGGGCGTCGATTTTGCCTTATTGGATAGCGAAGGAGCCCTTGTGGGGCTTCCCTACCATTACCGCGACAGCCGTACCGATGGAATGCTGGATGCCGCCTTTGCGCGCGTCCCGCGAGAAGAGATATTCGCTGCCACCGGCATCCAGTTCATGCAAATCAACACGCTCTTCCAGCTTTTTTCAATGGTGCAGAGCCAATCGCCGGCTCTGGAGGTCGCCAGGTCATTCCTGACCATCCCCGATCTGCTGAACTACTGGCTCTCTGGCGTTCAGGTCAACGAGTTCTCCAACGCGACGACCACACAGTGCTATGATCCGCGCCAGGGAGATTGGGCGTATGACCTGGTCACGCGGCTCGGCATCCCGCCTCAAATATTCGGCCCGATTGTCCAGCCGGGAACTGTTATCGGCTCGCTGCGCGAGACACTGGCTGAGGATGCCGGGATTCCGCAGGTACCGATCGTGGCGCCAGCCTGCCATGATACGGGCTCGGCGGTCGCAGCGGTGCCGGCCAGGGGCGAACACTTTGCCTGGCTCAGCTCCGGTACCTGGTCGATCATGGGCGCCGAATCGCAGCAGCCGGTGGTGAACGAGCAGAGTCTGGCGTTTAACATCACCAACGAAGGCGGTGTTGACGGCACCTGGCGTGTTTCCAAGAACATCATGGGATTGTGGCTTGAGCAGGAATGCCGCCGCACCTGGGCCCATCTGGAGGGCACCCAGGATTCGTATGACGAACTCGCTGATATGGGCGCCGAAGCCAGGCCCTTTAGCGCCGTTATCGATGTGGATTATCCTGCCTTCCTCCCGCCCGGCGACATGCCCGAGCGTATCCGCGAGTATTGCCGGGTAACCAACCAGGTGGTACCGCAATCCAAGGGCGAGATTGTGCGCTGTATCTTTGAGGGATTAGCGCTTAAATACCGTTGGGTGCTCGAGCACCTCGAGCAAATGCTTGGTTACCGCTTGGACCCGATTCACATTGTCGGCGGCGGGACGAAGACGGCAATGCTCTCACAGTTCACCGCCGATTGCACCGGCCGCGAGGTGATTACCGGCCCGGTGGAGGCCACGGCAATGGGCAACCTGCTGATGCAAGCCCGGGCTTTGGGATATATAGAGTCTCTTGCGGATTTACGCGAGGTTGTGCGTCGTTCGAGCGTTCTGGGCTCCTTTCAACCGAATCCTAGCAGCGCATGGGACCGGGCTTTTACACTACTCGGCGATCTCATCACCCGATACTAATCTGGGAGGTGTTTTATGGCAGTAGACCTTCGCAGTTATGTCTTTCTAGATAGCCTGCAGCCGCAGCACGCGGCTTTCCTGGGCACCGTGGCGCGTGGTTTCCTGCCGCTGCCAGGAGATGCCTCGCTCTGGATTGAGATATCCCCGGGGATAGAGATCACGCGCATCACGGATGTCGCGCTCAAATCAACCCGCGTTCGTCCCGGGATGGAGATTGTCGAGCGCCTCTACGGTCTGCTGGAAGTGCATTCCGACTCGCAGGCTGAGACGCGCGCGGCTGGTGCGGCAATCCTCAGCGCCCTGGGGCTTAAAGAGGACGATCGCCGTAAACCGCGGGTGGTTTCCAGCCAGATTATCCGCAACGTTGATGCTCACCAGGTGCAGCTAGTCAACCGCATGCGCCACGGCCATATGCTGCTTGCAGGCGAGACGCTGTATGTGCTTGAAGTCGAACCCGCCGGTTATGCCGCCCTGGCCGCCAACGAGGCCGAAAAGGCCGCCGAGATTAACATCCTGGAAGTGACCGCATTCGGATCGTTCGGACGCGTCTATCTTGGCGGTACAGAGCGCGATATCATGGCTGGCTATGGGGCTGCGCTGGCAGCCATCGAGGGTGTCTCCGGCAGGTCTTCGGAAGCGGGCAAACGCGAGTAACGGATAACAACTATCGAACCTGTGCATTCTATTCGCACAAAACAAGGAGATTACCATGGCTGAAGCACTCGGTATGATCGAAACCAAGGGATTTGCTGCAATGGTGGAGGCGTCTGACGCGATGGTCAAGGCTGCCAAGGTCGAACTTGTCGGCTATGAAAAAATCGGAGGCGGATTTGTGACGGCCATCGTGCGCGGTGATGTGGCAGCGGTGAAGGCGGCTCTAGAGGCCGGCTCGCGTGCAGCGGAGAAGGTGGGCGAGGTTGTTTCGGTACACGTCATCCCAAGGCCGCACGTTAATGTTGACCAGGTCCTGCCTCTCGGAAGGACTGGCCAGGCCTCGGAAGAATAGGGGGCGGGAGCCATGTTATTGGCCAGGGTGGTCGGCACAGTCGTCTCAACCCAGAAGGACGAGCGCTTGCAGGGGTTAAAATTCCTCGTGCTGCAGCGCCTCGACATCAACGCTCACCTGGAAAACGGATATGTCGTCGCGATCGATGCCGTAGGTGCTGGTGTTGGTGAAGTGGTCATGTATGCCTCGGGCAGTTCGGCGCGCCAGACAGAGTTAACAGATAAACGTGCCTGCGATGCCGTCATTATGGGCATTGTTGATACCTGGGAAGTGGACGGCCAAATCAAGTACCACAAGGGCGGCGAATGACGTCAATCGACCAGGAACAGGTTGAGCGCATCGTCAAGCAAGTAGTGCAGCGGGTGCGCGCCAGCAGCGAACAGGCGCCGGCCGCGACAGGCGGGATCTTTGCTGACGTGAGCCAGGCGGTGGCGGCGGCGAAAAAGGCTTCGCGGCAGCTGGCCGAATTGTCGCTTGCCCAACGCGAGGCAGTTATCGCCAGCATCCGCAGCGCGGCGCGCGGGAACGCAACAGTTCTGGCACAGGAAGCCGTAAGCGAGACCGGCCTGGGGCGAGTGGCTGACAAAGTGGTCAAGCACCATCTGGCGGCGGATAAAACGCCCGGGACAGAGGTGCTGCAAGCGCAAGCCTGGTCCGGCGACCGCGGGCTGACGCTCGTGGAACGCGCGCCGTATGGTGTTATCGGTGCCATCACTCCATGTACGAACCCAACGGTTACCATCTTTTGTAATGCAATCGGGATGATCGCGGCTGGCAACGCTGTGGTCTTCAATGCCCATCCATTGGCCAGGCACGTTTCCGCGCATGCTGTGGCGCTGATTAACGAGGCGGTATATGGTACAGCTAATCTCGAGAATCTGGTAACCTGTACGGCCGAACCTACCATCGAGAGCGCGCAAGAATTGATGCGCCATCCCTTGGTGAATCTGCTCGTGGTTACCGGGGGCGGCGGTGTGGTGCGCGAAGCGATGGCTTCCGGTAAAAAGGCTATCTGCGCAGGGCCGGGTAATCCGCCCGTGGTGGTGGATGAGACTGCTGATATTGACCAGGCCGCGCGCGGCATCCTGCAAGGAGCGTCTTTCGATAACAACATCATCTGCACCGACGAAAAGGAAATCATCGTCGTCGAGTCAGTGGCTGACAAACTGCTCATGGCGCTCAAGGAACAAGGCGCATTTGAGCTGGCTTCCTGGCAGCTTGGCCGGTTGCTCAAGGTTATCCTGGAACAGGACCGCGGTCCAGGTGCTGAGAGCCTGGTAAATAAAAAGTGGGTTGGGCGAGACGCCGGTTTGCTGCTCAAGGAAATCGGTATCCGCGCCGATGCTGATGTGCGTCTCATAATTGCCGAAGTGGAGGACCCGCGCCATCAGCTAGTTTGGACAGAGCAGCTGCTGCCGGTTATACCCCTCGTGCGGGTGCGCTCCGCTGATGAAGCCATCAAGCTGGCGCTCGAGGCAGAGCACGACCACCGCCATACCGCCGTAATGTATTCCAAGCACCTGGATCATCTCAGCCGCATGGCGCGCCAGTTCGGTGGAAGCATCTTTGTGAAAAATGGCCCCAACCTGGCCGGGTTGGGATACGGCGGCGAAGGATTCACGTCATTTACAATCGCCAGCCCGACGGGCGAGGGCATGACCTGCGCCCGCGACTTTACACGGGTGCGCCGCTGCACGCTCGTAGACAGCTTCCGCATCGTCTGATGGGTAAGCTCAGACTATCTGCGCAAGAAACAGCTATCGCCTTGATAGAGTTCAACAGCATTGGGTGCGGCATCCGTGCTGGCGATGCGATGGCTAAAAAGGCGCCGCTCGATTCCCTTGCAGCCGGGACGGTGCAGCCTGGCAAGTTCCTGGTCTTAATCAGCGGAGAGGTAGCCGCCGTGCAGGAAGCGCTGCAAGCCGGTGTTGAGACTGGCGCCGGCAGCGTGGTTGGTACGCTTATCCTCCCCTATGTACACCGTGATGTATTGGCTGCGCTGCGCGGACGGCGTGTTACGGGGCCAGGGGAAGCACTCGGCGTTATCGAGACGCGGCGCGTGGTAGATACCATTCTTGCGGCGGACGCGGCTGTCAAGGGAGCAGAGGTGTCGCTGCGCGAGATTCGTCTGGCTGACGGGTTGGGCGGGCACGCGTTTTGTCTGTTGCACGGCCGGGTGCCGGATGTTGAGGCGTCTGTCGAGATTGGCGTGCAGGCACTGGGAGATCCGGCGCAGATTATCAGCGCGGTAGTTATCCCGCAGCTTGACGCAGACCTGGATGCCAACCTGACCGCCGGGACCATATTTTCTGACCGGATGCTCGCCTCAAGCGGTGGGCAGAGGTATACCTAATGAAATTGGGCAGAGTGATAGGTACGCTTGTTGCTACGGTCAAGAGCCCCGGACTCGAAGGAGTTCGGTTCCTGGTGATTCAGGAGCTTGACCGCTTGCAGCGCCCGAGCGGGACACAGGTGATTGCTGCGGATGCAACCGCCACGGCAGGCCCGGGCGACCTGGTATATGTGATTGGCGGGCGAGAGGCTGCGGTGGCATTACCTGAACCTTTCGTGCCAGTTGACCATACCATCGTCGGTATTGTGGATAGCGTCGACCAGCCACCGCCGGGTTCAGATGAAAAGTTCGTGGGCTGGCGTGCGCCGGGCAGAAAGTCAGGCTGAGGCCATGTATATCGGGAGGGTCACAGGGTCAATAGTCGCGACAATTCATCATGCCACGTTTGACGGCCGCAAGCTTCTGCTGGTCGACAAGCTGGGATTAGATGGTGCCAGCAGCGGTGATTATGACATTGCGATGGACCTTGTGCAGGCAGGAGTCGGTGACCTGGTGCTTGTGCTGGATGAGGGAGGCAGTGCCAGGCTGTTATCAGGAACGGAGCCGAATGGCGCCGTGCGAGCCGTTATCGTTGGCATCGTGGATGAGGTAGAGCTGCAATGAGCCTATATATGTCCAGTAAAGAATCGGCGCTGCGTGAGCAAATCGTGCGCGTGGGTAAGCTGATGTACGACCACGGCCTGATTGTAGGTGTGGATGGGAACATCTCTGCGCGGCTGGCAGATAACCGTATCCTGGTGACACCCAGTGGGCTGTGCAAGGGACTAATGACGCCTGAGCAGGTCATTATCGTGGATATGGCCGGTAACAAGGTCGGCGCTGACAATGAGACGAACCGCAGCTTGCGCCCCACGAGCGAGACGCGCATGCACCTCGAGGTGTACCGTCAGCGTCCGGATGTGGGCGGTGTGGTGCACGCGCATCCAAGCACGGCGATTGCCCTGAGCATCGCCGGCATTGCGCTGGCCGATCGGATGGTTCCGGAAGCCATCGTGAACCTTGGCCTGGTACCAACGACCGAATACGCAACCCCGGCAAGCGAAGAGAACGTGTTTGCGATCCGTGACCTAATTGGCGGCCATGACGGCATCATCATCCGCCGCCATGGCACACTGACCGTTGGCAAAGACCCCTGGCAAGCCTTTGTGCGCACCGAGTTTCTAGAGCAGGTGGCGCGGATTACCTTTATGCTGCGGCAACTGGGCGCGGGCGAACCGATACCGGCCGAAGAGGTCCGCAAACTGCTGGCGCAGCGCGAGGCGTTTGGTTTCATGCGCCCCGGTGAGTTGGCCGAGTTCGCCGATGTGTACGGCACCAGTTTTGAGGATCAGGCCGGACAAGAGCCCGTACTAGCGGCGGAGCCGATGGATGAGGAATCTCTGGTAAAGACAATAACAGCTCTGGTGTTAGAGCGGCTCAGGCAGTAATAATTGTCAACACGGAAAGGGATGCAATGATACTCGACCTCTTTAACCTGCAAGGTCATGTTGCGCTGGTGACAGGAGCCAGCCGCGGAATCGGGCAGGGTATAGCCCTTGGTTTGGCTGAAGCAGGCGCCGAAATAGTTGGTGTGTCGCGTGCTGCTGGCGATGATACGGCATCCAAGGTGAAGGCGCTCGGTCGGCGCTACGTGCACCTGGCTTGCGACCTGGGGCAGGCGACTGTTGCAGAGCTCGACAACCTTGTTGAACAAACCGTTGCGCAGATGGGGCGCATCGATATTCTCGTCAACGCGGCTGGCATCAACCTGCGGCACCCCTCGCTCGAATTTCCAGAGGCTGACTGGGATCTGGTGATGCAGGTTCAGCTCAAGAGCGTCATGTTCCTATCACAGGCGGCGGGGCGCCGGTTTGCTGCCCAGGGCAGGGGGAAAATCATCAATATAGCCTCTGCGCTCTCGTTTCAGGGTGGGTACATTGTGCCGGCTTACACGGCTGCCAAGCATGCCGTGTTGGGAATCACCCGGTCTCTCGGGAACGAGTTTGCGGCGCTCAATATTAACGTCAACGCTATCGCTCCGGGCTATATCGCCACAGATATGACCGCCGCCTTGATTGCTGATCCCACCCGTGAACCGGCGATCTCGTCGCGCATCCCGGCGGGTCGGTGGGGCACTCCCCAGGACCTGGCCGGCGCTGCAGTGTTTCTCGCATCCAGGGCATCGGATTATTGCCACGGCAGCGTGGTGATAGTGGATGGCGGTTGGCTCAACCGCTGAGATCTAGCCTCGGGGCTTGGGTAGAGCGCTCCACGGTACCAATATCGCGATAACAGCCAATAGAAACACTGCTGCGCTGATGAACGCCAGGCGGTGCAGGAGGGGTTCGTTGTAGATGGTCTGATCAATTGCGAGTATCCGGCTTTCTCCAAAGCTGAGAATCCATTCCTGCGGCTCGCTACCTGTTTCCATCTGAAGCCGATATATCCAGCTGCAGCTTGCTGGCAGCTGGCGCCAGACTTGCTGCTGCTGTTTGAGCAGATACGTCGTCAGACGTACCTGAAGCTGTGCCATCTCACCGCCCTCGACCGGATTTGTGGTTTCTACCAAACGCCAATTAGAGTACTGGCTCTGCTCATCCCAGACTGGCTGTACCTTGCTGCTGTCAAACACTTCGCGGTACAGCGTGTCGCGCCTGAACATGCCGCTTTCTTGCCTCAGTGCTTCCGGGGCGTTATCCCAAGGGACCCGCATGAGATGCATCAGGATGCTGGTATCCTGGCTCATGACAGACCGGATTTCAGCCGCCCGCTGTTGCATCTCGCTGAGCGTGTTATATCGCAGTACAAGTGTCAGGTCGTAATGTGTTCCCTCGGTAATTGTTATTACGTCAAGTGACATGATTCCCCTCAACTGCACTGCCAGAGCATCGATTTGTGTCTTTGCTATTTCAGCGGTTCCCGCATACAGCTGTATACGGTAGCTAACCTGGCGGCTTCCCGGATCGGTTGTGACCATGGTCTCAAGCCCGGTTAACGGCGGTGCATAGTCATCAAGCAGTTGCAATGTGGTGGGAGGCAGCAATGCCTGCGCCTGCTCATAAGCAATCCCATTATTGCCTTGCTCCGCCAGCTCAACCGACCAACGCAAGGCTAGAGTTCGTAGATCTTGTTCTGATTCGGCATGAGGAAGGTCTTCGGATAATAATCGCGAGAGGTATAGCAGTGCAGTTTCCTGGTTACCTTGCTCAGCCGAGGCTACAGCAATTGCGTAATATGTGTTGGCCAGCTCTTGGCTAACCTCGCTGTTGTCGGGAGAGAGCGCTTGCGCTTGCTCTAGCAGCTGCGCGGCAAGCAGCGCATAGTTCAGGCTCTCGGTTGGCAGCAACTCTGCACGATTGTGGTAAGCACGCGCCAGGCCGATGTACAGCGCATCATTTTGCGGGTCACTCGCAATCGCTGCGTGATATGCGGCGACTGCCTGGCCAAAGTAGTTGCGCTGCGGAAGCGCTAGCTCCATCAATGCCTGGTCGATTTGCATATACAACGATGCGAGCCTGCCATAATCCTGGTTGGCCATGCTTTGCTGCAGTTCCTGCCAGGTATCGGGTCGCAGCAGCACAAACTGGTGGATGATCAGCTCGCTTGGGACTTCATAATCCCAGATAATCTGGCGACCGTCAAAGCGGGAAATAAACGGCACCATCCAGAGAACAGCATCATCGCCAACCGTTTCAGCAAGAACAAACCGCACCCGCGCCCCTTCCGGCAGCCCCCACGAGTTCACCAGGCTGTCGAGCTCAACGGCTGTTGCCAGCACCAGGCTAGAGCCGAAAGAGTGCTGGTAGGTCAAGACCAGGGCGGCATGCTGGTCAGACTGGAGCGTTATCTGCCATACGGCCGAATAATCGTCGCTCGCGCTGGTAGGGCTCAGTGCAGCGCCGTTGAGCGACACAGCAGGCTGCTCAGGCAGCCAACTGCTCAAGGCCGCCGGCAGGCCGAACTCGAGTGTTACCGCCGCCGTGCTGGGGTTGTTCAGCCAGTAAATCTGCTCCATCGTCAGGCTGCACATCCCGTCTGCACAGGAGATGTGTGCGTCGGCGGAGAATGCGCTGAGCTTGATTCCCCCCCGGCCCCCGATTGGCTCGAGTACGGGCTCCGGTCGGATGCCCAGCCCATTGGCTGACGCGGTGTGCGCTTGGGCGCCCATCAGGATGATTGCTGTGATTATGACGATGAGAGCGCAGCGTCTTAGCACTGGATCTCCCTTACTGTGTTGGCTCGATGATAGCGGTGAGGGACGGTAGAGTCAAGATGGCGGAATTCCCAATGAACCACTTGCGTTTTAGAACAATTGTGCTATACTGTATATATAGAACAATTGTTCAACGCTGGAGTGCAAATGGTAGTCGTGATATTTATCCTCATTTCAATCCTGGTCCTGTCAGCGGCCGATCGCAGGCATTGGACGGGCAAACGGACGGCGCGGCCGGTAACGCCGCGCAATCCCGGTTCAATCCAGTCCGAGGTGCAGTGTCCCGTCCTGCTGCATCCTGAAAGGCCTTTCAACTGATCTATGACTCGCCTCTCGTCAGATGTCTCGGGGGGTTATTTCCCCTCGGCGCACTCGATATCTCGGCTGGCGACGATATCCACCCCGCTGCCAAGAATATCAGCATATATCACATCATTAAGGCTAATGGGCGCGTCCACCGCGACTTGGCGCAGTGTTGCGGCTGCCGGCAGCAGCAAGTGCTTGGGCAGCGCTGAACGTGAACGCACGGGAAGCAGCGGTAGCGTGCCGTTGCGGATGGTAACACTGGTCGTAAACATGCGGTGGGGTGCCAGGATTTCCTCGGCGGCGAAAGCTACACCCCGTTTGCACGCCTGCCCGCTAATCTGCGAGACCTCACCACCCTCTACCAACGCGCGCAGCGTGCAGCCCATCGGGCAGGTGACACAAATTATCTCTCTCTCTTCTGGCATCTCTAACTCTCTTTATGCAGCGCCATCGGGATCACCTCAATGAGCAGTTGCGCGGCCTGTGCAAGTCGTTGGGCATGTTCCGGCTGCAGAGCCAGGCTGATCATTTCTGACGGGCGAGAATAACGCAGACGTTCGCTGTGCACCAGGCTGTTATCCGCGAACAGGCGTACCGCGACAGGCTCTTCCATCGGCCTAGAGACGCGCAGCTCGAGAATTGCTTGCTCGCTCGCCGCGGCCCTCGGGCGGAGGCGCTGCGGTACCACGTGGTGCACGTTATCGCCGGCCACCACCGGTATCAGCTCCTCCCTTGGCGGCGGCTGCCTCAGGGCTGCCTGGGCGGCAAATCTGCCGGCGCGCTGGGCGCTTTCACTGACAGAATCTACCAGGTCATATACATGCACCATGTTACCGGCCGCATAGATGCCGGGCACATTCGTAGACAGGTGCTCATCGACTAGTGCGCCTCCGGTGAGGGGATCGAGACTCACGGATGCCAACCTCGCCAGTTCAATCTCGGGTATCAGACCGACCGAGAGCAGAAGCGTGTCACAAGCGACTGCGCGTTCTGTGCCGGCTATGGGGCGCCAGCGGTCATCAACGGCGCATAACACTACTGATTCAACTCGGTCACGTCCGCGGATTTCGGTGATGGTCGTGCTTGTATAGAGCGGGATGTCATAATCGCGCACGCACTGTACCAGGTTGCGTTTGAGCCCGCTGACATACGGCAGTATCTCGGCCATGGCGAGCACTTGGGAGCCTTCCAGGGTGAGCCGGCGGGCCATTATCATCCCAATATCGCCCGATCCCAGGATGACGAAGCGTTTGCCGGGCATAAACCCCTCGATATTCACCAAGCGCTGGGCTGTGCCGGCAGTATAAATCCCGGCGGGTCGCGTACCGGGGATGCTCAATGCGCCTCGCGGCCGTTCACGGCAGCCGGTAGCCAGTACGATGGCCTTTGCGTCGATATCCAGAAGCCTGCCGTTGCCCATGGCACTCACCTGCAACTCTGGTGCGATGCTCAGCACCATAGTCCTGGTCAACACTGTAACACCGGCATCGGCTGCCTGCTGTTTCCAGCGCTGAGCATACTCTGGGCCAGTCAGGTCGCGCCCGAACACACGCAAGCCAAAACCGTTATGAATGCACTGCGGTAGGATCCCTCCGGCCTCCCGGTTACGTTCGAGGATGACCACCCTGCCGGCGCCGTCTCGGCGTGCCTGGGTTGCGGCGGCTAACCCCGCCGGTCCGCTGCCGATCACCAGCACATCCACCTTGAGTGGCCTCACTCCGGTACCTCCTTGGTTGGGCGGTCTAGAAACACAGAGCAGCCACCCCGCAGCGTTACCTCGAATGGAGAGATACCTAGCTCGCGTGCCATGATATCGATGACCAGAGGCAGGTCAAAGGCACCCTGGCAGCGCCCGGAACCAAGGCGCGTGCGTCGCTTTAGCCCGTCGTAGGTTCGCGCGGGTATCAGTGCGCGGCAGGCGGCTTCGATTTCTCCTTCGGTTACCATCTCGCAACGGCAAACCACGTTGGCAAAGCGCGGGTTTTGAGCGATTAGTGCTTGCTGCTGTTCGCGGCCAAGCTGTGAAAAGCGCGGTATGGCGCGGCGTTCCGGGTTATAGGCAGGATTCGTCTCCATCCTGAGCCCCGCCTCACGCAGAAGGCTGCACACCTCTTCCGCAATGGCCGGGGCAGCAGTCAGCCCGGGAGATTCGATGCCCGCCAGTACCAGCAAGCCAGACGGAGCAACGGGTATGCCGATATAGAAATCATCGCTGGAGCCCGAAGCGCGCAGCCCGGCAAAACTACGGATGACATCGCGGTGGTTGATGGAAGGAATTAGTTTACGCGCGCCGCTCAGGACTTCTTCCAGACCGCTGGCGGTCACAGAAAGGTCATTTTTATCATCAATGGTGTTGGCATTCGGACCCAAAAGGACATTGCCGTGTATCGTGCGGGTAACCATGATGCCTTTGCTGACAGGTGTCGGGCACGGGAATAGCACAGTGCGCACCTGCTCGCCAGCTCGTTTATCTAGTACAAAATACTCGCCTTTACGGGGCTTGATGGTAAAACCGTCTAACCCAGCCTGGTGCATCAGGTCGTCTGCCCACAGGCCGGCGGCTATCACGACCCAGCGACTTTTAAAGGTTCCGCGATTGGTAACAACGCCGCTGATGCGCTCGCCCTCAAAAACGAATCCCGTTGCTTCGGTCTCTAGTAACAGCTGGACGCCGTTCAGGACAGCGCTCTCAGCCGCGCCGATACAGAGTTGGAAAGGATCGACGAGTCCGCCTGTTGGAGCATAAAGCGAGCCTGTAACAGCATCAGTGATGGATGGTTCGCGCTTCCGCGTCTCGTCAGCGCCCAGGATTCGCATGCCCGGCACCCCATTTCGCGAGCCGCGTTGGATCAGGCTCTCCAGCGTCGCCAGGTCAGTTTCGCTGAGAGCAACAACATAACTGCCGCATCGGTCGAATTCGACATCCAACTCGGCACATACCGTATCATACATACGGCTGCCGGCCATGTTCAGGCGGGCTTTATGTGTGCCTGGGATAGCATCATATCCGGCATGGACGATGGCGGTGTTCGCCTTGGTGGTGCCTTCGGCTACGTCGCTGGCCTTGTCGAGGAGCAGCAGCCGCAGCTTGTAACGTGCCAAGGCGCGGGCAACCAGGCTTCCGACTGCTCCGGCGCCAATAATGATGACATCGTATTCCTCTGGCATTATTTTCACTCGTTTGTCTGATTCTCCAGCCATCCCATCGCTCGCGAAACCGCACGCTGCCAGAGGTGATAGTCATGCTCCCGGCGGGGTTCATCCCATTCAGCCTCATAGACCCGGTCTGCTTTCCAGAGCCCGCGCAGTGCGTCCAGGTCGGGCCAGAACCCGATAGCGAGCCCCGCCAGATAGGCCGCCCCTAGGGCGGTGGTCTCGCGGACCACAGGGCGGATGACGGCCTTGCCGAGGATATCGGCCTGCATCTGGAGCAGCAGGCCATTGCTAACAGCGCCGCCATCGACTTTGAGTGACGCCAGTCTGACGCCTGAATCCTGTTCCATCGCTTCTAATACCTCGCGGCTTTGATAACAGATAGCCTCGAGTGTTGCCCGCACCAGGTGCGCCTTGTTGCTATAGCGCGAGAGTCCGATGATCAAACCGCGTGCATCCATATCCCAGTGTGGCGCGTACATGCCCGAGAACGCGGGCACAAAGTAAACACCTCCGCTATCCGCTACCTCAGAGGCGATCGTCTCGGTTTCGGCTGCGTTCTGGATGATCCCCAGGTTATCGCGCAGCCACTGTACCGCCGCCCCGGTGATGGCGATTGAACCCTCGAGGGCGTATTCGCACTTGCCCGCCCTCAGCCCGTAGGCGGCTGTTGTAATCAGGCCGTGCTGTGACAGCACGGGTTCACTGCCGATGTGCATCAACATGAACGAGCCTGTGCCGTAAGTGTTTTTCGCTTCGCCAGAGCGGAAACAGGTCTGGCCAACCAGTGCAGCCTGCTGGTCGCCCAAGATCGCAGCTAGAGGAATGCCTGCTCCAGGTTCGCACCCTGCTGCGGTAATCCCCAGGCCTGTACTGCTGCATGAAGGTTGGATGGCTGGCAACGCTTGTTTTGGTATGCCGAACAACCTGCACAACTCGTCATCCCACTGCAGCGAGCGGATATCCATCAGCATGGTACGCGATGCGTTGGTCACATCGGTTACATGCTTGCCGCCGTCTGGTCCTCCTGTCAGGTTCCATGCCAACCAGGAATCGATGGTGCCCAGCAAGGCTTCACCGCGCTCTGCCGCGCTGCGCAGCCCGGGAATGTGTTCGAGCAGCCAGGCGTACTTGGAAGCAGAGAAATACGTGGCGATAACCAGTCCGGTGCGCTCGCGGATGAGCGGTTCCAAATTATCACGCTGCAGGCGCTGGCAATAGTCACGGCTGCGTGTACACTGCCAGACTACGGCATTGGCATAGGGTTTACCGCTGCGGCGGTCCCAGGCGACGACCGTCTCACGCTGGTTGGCGATACCAAGCGCCAGCAAATCATGGGAGCTGATCCCTGCCTGGCCAAGGGCGGCACGCATAACCTGCTGGGATCTGGCCCATATCTCAAGCGGGTCATGCTCGACCCAGCCAGCCTGCGGATATATCTGCCGGTGATCCTGATGAGCCAACGAAACTATCTGCCCGGCCGCATCGAATATGATGCAACGTGTACCGGTTGTGCCCTGGTCCAGGGCAGCGATGAAATGCCCCATGCTTGCCTCCCGATTGCTTCAGGCAGTTATCCTAGCCAAGCAGGGGGAGTTCGTCAAACACTGCTGCTGTTGCGTTAGTGTAGTATTTTGCTTAAAAAGTCACGGGTGCGCTGTTCTTGGGGGGCAGTGAACAACCTGTCGGGCGTGGTATCTTCGATGACCTGGCCTTCATCCATAAAGATAATCCGGCTGGCGGCGTTACGGGCAAAACCCATCTCGTGTGAGACCACTAGCATGGTCATGCCATCCTGCGCGAGATCACGCATCACATCCAGGACCTCTTTAATCATCTCAGGATCAAGTGCCGAAGTGGGCTCGTCAAACAGCATTATTTTGGGCTGCATAGCCAGTGCGCGCGCAATCGCCACGCGCTGCTGCTGCCCGCCGGATATCTGCCCCGGGTATGCGTCCGCCTTTTCGGGGATGCCAACCTTGTTGAGCAGGTCACGGGCGATACTTGCCGCCTCAGTGCGGCTGCGCTTGCGCACCACGCGCTGCGCCAGGATGATATTGTCCTCAACCGTAAGATGCGGGAACAGGTTGAACTGCTGGAATACCATGCCGACTTCCATGCGCACGGTGTTGATATTCGCCGCGTCTGTCAACGGAACGCCGTCTACGACGATTGAGCCGGAATCGGGTGTTTCCAGGTGATTAATGCAACGCAGCAGGGTAGATTTACCCGAACCGCTGGGCCCGATGATCACCACAACTTCACGCGGGAAAATGTCCAGTGATACATCATCCAGCGCCACAACCCGCCCATGCTCGAACGTTTTGTGTATATTTCGGATCTGGATGATCCCGACCCGCTGGTCAGGGTCGCTAGCGTTCATAGAACCTCCACAGCGCAACGCTCACCATCAGCGTTCAAACCTGGTCTTGGATTCTAACAACTCTACAGCTCGCGAGGAAAAAAGCGTTAAAACAAGGTAGCAGAGTGCTACCATTATCCAGGTCTCAAAGCTGAGAAATGTGCGGGCCATGTACTCGCGGCCGCGACGGGTCAAGTCGGACACAGCCAGCACCGAAACTAGTGACGAATCTTTGAGCAGCGCCACAAATTCATTCCCAACAGGCGGTAATATGACCCTGATTGCCTGTGGTAAGATGACATATCGCATAGCTTGCAAGTACGACATTCCCAATGAACGGGCAGCTTCCATCTGTCCTCGGTGGATGGACGAGATGCCCGCTCGGAATATTTCGGAGACATACGCGCCGTAGCAGATGGTGAGGCCTGTAACGGCCGCCGTGAACGGGCTCAGTCGCAGGTCTACGAGTTTCTGCCCAATAGTATTCAACGACGGGGATACATTCATTAAAAAGAAACCGATTGAATCAAATAACTGTGGCATAGCGAACCAAATGAACAGCAGCTGCACCATTAGCGGGATACCGCGAATGAGTTCCACATATAAAGAGGCGATCCCATAGATAACAGGCGACTTGGAAACTCTGCCAAGACCGCCGACCAAGCTGACTAGAAGGATTAAAACAAACGATACTACCACGATGCGCAGCGTAACCAGGATTCCATCTGAAATAAAACGCCAAATCTCCAGATAAGGTTGAGGTTTGGTCTTGACAAGCAGCCAGGCCACAAACCCGACCGCAAAAACTAGCGCCCACCAGGTAACCATGGGTTGTTCGGACTCTTGATGCAAGGCAGTCATAGCGACAAGTATCAAGGTGGTGGCGAGCAGAGCAATCCAGAAGCCGATACTGGGAGCGAGATAAGTTGGCTCGAGGTGAAGCAGCAATCCCGAGAAATCGAATTGGTGCAGCCATGAGAGCGCCAGCGCGAATGGAGCGACAAGCGCCAGAGAGAAAGCTATCCCGACTAGCCCCTCAACCAGTCCAAACTTGCTGCTCCAAGCCAGTAATAAGAGCGCAAGGGAGGCTGCTGCTGCAGCGAGTGGAACAAGCATGCAAACGACAAAACTAAGCACCGGTACAAGCTTTGGTGCGGAGAGCGCCTGAGCCAACCACCCATATCCTGAACCACCCAGCCGGGCGGGAGCTACCTGGATAGTAACGTTGTCCAGTGATTCATCCCGCGGTAACTTGGACTGTATATAGAATTGGTCGTAGATGAGTGCCGGGAATGCCATCTCGACAATAGTACCGCCGGAAAACTCTGTCCGGGCATCGGTTATCCGGTTGGGGAACATTGGCAATAGGTATGCGACCAGAAGCAATACGATGCCGGAAGCCAGCAGAATAAACCGCCAGTTCTGCCTTTGTTCAACTAAAAGGCGGTGTCCTATCAGAGGTGATAGACCACGTTCCACAAAGCTCCTCTCGATGACCCGATAGAATACGCGGCGGGGCTAAGAGATTGCCTCTTGTAAGACCCGCTTGGGTGGTCTCTGCACACAACAACCAGCCGGCGGGCAGGACGCAAGATTATGCTTCGCCCAGGTATGCCGCCTGCACCTGCGGATTTGCCAGCAATTCGGAAGCAGTGCCTGAGAGCGCAATCTTGCCCGTTTCCAGCACATAGCCGCGGTTTGCGACAGAGAGAGCCATTGCAGCGTTCTGCTCTACTAGAAGGATGCTGACACCTTCTGAGTTAATCTGGCTGATTATCGAGAATATCTCCTCGACCAGGATGGGCGCCAGCCCCATCGAGGGCTCATCCAATAACAGCAAGTTGGGGCGAGACATCAAGCCGCGGCCCATCGCGAGCATCTGCTGTTCTCCGCCCGAAAGCGTTCCGCCGTGTTGTTTGAGGCGTTCCTTTAGGCGCGGGAAGCTGGTAAAAACCCGTTCCATACTATCTTCTATTTCGCGCTTGTTTCTACGCGTAAAAGCACCCATCTCTAGGTTTTCTCTGACAGTCAGGCGGGCAAATATCTGCCGTCCTTCTGGGACTTGCGATATTCCCATTCGGACTATTTTCTCGGCTGGCGAGCGGGAAATGCTGCTGCCATTGAATAAGATGTCGCCCTGTACCGGGCGTAACAATCCTGAAATGGTGCGCAGGGTTGTGCTCTTACCGGCTCCGTTAGCCCCGATGAGCGTTACGATTTCGCCTTGTTCGATATTGAATGCGATTCCCTGCAGAGCGCGGATAGCTCCATAAGATACATGCAGGTCACTTGCTTCCAGTAGCATCACTTCAGAGCCCCCTTATGAGGCGTTTCCCGAGGTAGGCTTCGATAACGCGCTCATCACTTTGAATATCGCGCGCTGTGCCTCGGGCGATTACCTGTCCAAAATCCATCACTGTAATCCATTCACATATGCCCATTACCACGCGCATCTGGTGTTCGATGAGCAGGATTGTCAGTTTGAAGCGGTCGCGAATGAAATGGATCAGTTCCATCAGGTTGTCGGTTTCTGTCGGGTTCATTCCTGCGGCCGGCTCATCCAACAGGAGCAAACGCGGTTCCGTGGCCAGAGCGCGGGCGATTTCCAGCCGCCGTTGCTCTCCATACGGCAGGTTTTTAGCGATTTCATCTCTGCGGTTGAGCAGGTTAAAAACCTCCAAAAAGTCCTGCGCGCGGTCGCTCTGGACGCGTTCCTGAGCGCGAAAACGGCCCAGGTGGCTCATTGCCTCTATCAGGTTATAGCCAATATGCAAGTGATAAGCGATACGCACGTTATCAAGCACGGACAGGTTTTGGAACAGGCGTATATTCTGAAACGTTCGGGCGACACCCATCTGCGTGATCACTTGAGGCTCTAGGCCGACCAGAGAGGAATCTTCGAGCAGAATGGTTCCTTCTGTTGGCTGATAAACGCCGGTAATCATGTTAAACACGGTCGTTTTACCGGCACCGTTCGGGCCGATCAGACCGTAAAGCCCGCCTTCGGGCACTTCTATGCAAAACTCTGATACAGCCTTCAAGCCCCCAAAGAGCTTGGTGAGTTGATTGATGTGCAGATGTGGCAGCGAAGGGGCAGGTGTTTCCATCTTAGACCTCCTCTCCGCTGTTAGCGCCATCTACTCCGGATGCCAGCGGAATATCGCGGACGGGTACATATGGGGCATTCAACCACCCCCATTCAACGCTACCCAGCAGGCCTCGTTGACGCAGCAGCATGATAATGAGCAGTAATATCGGGTAGATCACAAAACGCCAATCCTCGAAGCCTTGCGGAAGAATAACCCGTAAACCCTCGATGATTATTGAGAACAGCGCCGACGCTACCAGTGTGCCGGTCATACTGCCCAAACCGCCAAAAACGATGATGATGAGGGGATCGAATCCACGCACAAAATCAAATGTACTGGGATGCAGGAAACCCTGCAAGTGGGCATAGAGACCGCCGGCAATACCGGCGTAAAATCCGCCAATAGTAAATGCCAGTACCTTGGACTGGGTGGTATCGATGCCCATAGCCTTGGCGGCAACATTATCCTCACGAACCGAGAGGATCGCCCTGCCGTGGCTGGAGTGTATCAAATTGCGCATGACGATAACAGAAACCAGCAGCAAAAGGAATACCCATGTCCAGTTTGTCCAGCGCGGTATTTCTACCATTCCGCGGGCACCTTTCATGGTAGCAATAACCAGGTCAGAGTTTTGCAGCAGGGTGTAGACGACAATCGCGAACCCAAGGGTGGCTATACCAAAATAGTCCGAGCTCAGGCGCAGCAAAGGCAGCCCTACCAGATAAGCCACAAGCGCTGCCAGGCTGGCGCCCGTCAAGAGACCGAGCAGCAGCATCAGGTTCTTGCTGACCACGGCCGGGAGCGCAGGTATTGTCACGCTAAGAACAATATTTAGGCCTTTTTGGAGCAGCCAGGCCGCGGCAGCTCCAGTGGCTAGGATTACCGCTGCGATGGCAATCATCACAATGGCGACCAGTATCATCTGTTCATATGGCTTGAGATACGAGAGGTTGTTGACCAGCCGTTTCCGCATGCTGCCGAGATGCAGCCACTTGAACGATTGTAAAACGAGCACCATACAAATAATGCCAGCCAATAGCCAGGAAAAAGCAGTAAACTGCCCGCCGCTCCAGCGTGACACGAAATCCTTGGTAATCAAAGCGGAGCTATATGCGCCGATGGCATAGAATCCGATGTGCCCGAGCGAGAACTGTCCATTAAAGCCGTAGATGAGGTTTAATCCCAAGGCTGAAATGGCAGCGATGCCGGCTAACTCGGTAACGATGTAAACATACGGTGTAATCAATCTTGTCGCGTTAGCGATATAAACCAGAAAGAATACCAATACAGCCACAATGGCCGTCGTGAGCCAGGAAGGAATGCGACGAAGTACCTGCATATTTCCTCCCTATACCTTTTCGACCTGCGGTTCACCCAGAATTCCGGTGGGCTTGACCAGAAAGACGATGATAAGGACTAGGAAAGCAACCAGGTCGCGTAAACGTGAACCGATTGGCAGAAAGCTGACTGTCAGTACCTCGATTTCTCCCATGAGCAAAGAGCCAACCACCGCTCCGGTGATGTTGCCGATGCCACCCAGCACTGCAGCCACAAAGGCCTTGAGCCCGGGCATGATTCCCATGAACGTCCAGATCTGGGGAAAAGCGATGGCGTAGAGGACACCCCCGGCTCCTGCGAGCGCGGCGCCGATAGCAAAGGTAAGGGTGATGACGCCGTCAATATTGATACCCATCAGTCGGGCAGCAGATTTGTCCATGGATGTAGCGCGCATCGCTGTACCAACCTTGGTTTGGTTTATGACATACAGCAACAAAATGAGTAATAGAAGCGTGACTCCTGCTATGATAACGGTGATATTTGTTAATAACACTCCACCAATATCCCAAACGACGACCTCAAAAGGTCTCTTATAAGTAATAAAATCCGCTCCAAAGACGAACTTTAACGCTGTAAAATATTCCAGAAAAAAAGAAACGCCAATCGCCGTGATAAGAGACGTGATCCGCGGGGCATCGCGCAGCGGTTTATAGGCAATACGCTCGATGGTAATATTGAGCAAGACACAGATGAGCATCGCCAACAGGATTGCCGGTATGAATCCCCATCCGAATCTGGTGATGGCATAATAGCTGGCAAAAGAACCGACCATAAAGACATCGCAGTGGGCAAAGTTAATCAGGCGCACGATGCCATATACCATTGTGTAGCCAAGAGCGATGAGCGCGTATACAAATCCTAGTTTGAGTCCATCTAGAACCGCCTGGAGAAAAAAGACCGGCCCGTTAAGACGGATCAGGCCTATTACACCGTATACGATTCCTGCTGCTAACAGCATATAGACGACCCAAGCAATCACTTTGAGTGGTAGCCTGAGCCAGGTTAACTTCATCCGACCTCCCGATTACACGTGGTAATAAAGGAAAAGAGAGAGGGGATTGCTCCCCTCTCTCATGAGGCGATCAGTTTGGCGCAACGAACTTGAAAAACTCGGTCTTGCCGCCGGTCACTTTAATAACGGCAGCCTTCTTGACGGGGTTGTGCTGGGCATCAAAGCTGATGTCACCTGACACACCCGAGAATTTGATGGCGGCCATCTTTTCAGCAACCAGTGTCGGGTTATCCTCACCGGCTTCATCCAGAGCCTGGATCAGAATTTTAGCGGCGTCGTAGGCCAGTGTTGCCAGTGCATCCGGGATGGCTCCGTACTTTTCCTGGTATGCCTTGACAAAGTTCTGGACGACATCACGCGGGTCATCTGGCGAGTAGTGGTTGGAAAAGTATCCACCCTCCATCAGGTTCAGGTCGAGTTCGGGTGAATCCCAGCCGTCACCACCAACCATTATGGCAGTGATGCCCTTTTCCTTTACCTGCTGGGCAATCAGGTTGACCTTGTTGTAATAGTCAGGCAGGAAGAGTACGTCGACATTAGCGTCGGCGACTTTACCCAGAACGGCAGAAAAGTCGGTGTCGTTCTTGGTGTAGGCTTCGTAAACGGGCACGGTGCCCCCAGCAGCCTCAAAAGACGCCTTGGCGTATTCCGCCAAACCCTTGACGTAGTCGTTGCCAACATCGAAGAGGATGGCAGCCGACTTGGCACCGAGTTCAATCGCAAGGGCTGCCATCACTTCACCCTGGAACGGGTCAAGGAAGCAGGCACGGAACACATACTGCTTGACAGAGCCGTCCTCATTAATCGTCACAACCGGGTTGGTGGATGTGGGCGAAATCTGCAGGACCTTGTTCTGCTCAGCGATCTGTGAAATGGGAATAGAGGCGCTTGAGCAAACCTCACCAATGATATACTTGGCGCCGTCCTGCGTAATGACTTTGTTTGCGGCGTTGGCTGCTTCCGCAGCGTCGCACTTACTGTCAGCCATCACGACATCGATTCTCATACCAGCAGCTCTGGCTTCTTCAATGGCCATCATCGCACCGTCGCGGGTCGATTCGCCAAACGTCTTGACATCGCCCGAGAGGGGGACCACGATAGCGACCTTGAAGGTGGGGCCGTCGGTGCCACCGGTGCCGGGTGATGTGGTGGTGGGCTGGCATCCTGTCAGAACCAGGCTCAGCACCATCAAAATGGCTAACGCTGCAAATAGCTTGGATTTCATCTGGAGCTCCTTCTTGGATTAACGGGCTTGAATATAGATTAAAATGCTAGTAGCTAGGGTAGCAAACCCTCTTTCCCGAACGTTGGGCTTAGCGTCGTCGCTAAGGAGAATCCGCTGCTATACCTCCTTGTTATCGATCTGGCTATTCACCCAAAATCCACTTGGCATAGATAGCATCGTAGGTCCCGTCGGCTCTTACCTTCTCTAATCCTTCGTTAAACATCTGGATAAGCTCCTGGCTGGGCTAGCAAC
>Ga0351916_1141_pt1 | contig 22964 bp, 15 predicted proteins | sample TotcelHT113001N3_FD_206868 | JGI IMG/M metagenome (GOLD analysis project Ga0351916, IMG submission 206868) | Enriched cells from coal bed in the Powder River Basin, Montana, United States - Total cells T11 rep1 HSBNCT.T11.300.1.N3 ... | reverse complement strand
TCCCCCGGGTGCCGGGACTCAGGCTCATTGCCGTGGGGGACCAGGACGAACTCTGTCCGCTCTCGAGCTTGCAGGCGCTGATGGCGGAAAGGCAGCCTTCCTTGGAGGAGGCGCCCCCGGAGATACGGGTCATCGGGGGCGCCGACCATTTCTTCAGCGACGGCGAGGCGGAACTGTTCCAGGTGTTGCGGGATTTTCCTTTGTAAGGGAAGTAATTTATCGTGTGTGCCACAAATTATTTCTGTTGGCCATAAGGAACGGCCCCGGCCTCAACCCGGTTTCGGCAGGGCCGCACATGGAGTAATATACTACCGGGATTTTCATGTGGTTCCGTCCTCTGAAGAGATTTAATTAAATTTTTAGTACTCCACCTCATTTTGCCTCGGGAGGTTGGATTGCCGGCGCCATCACCGGTGGCCGGATCCCATGCCAAAGCCGCGCCGTGCTTGACAGGCCCCGGGTGGGCCTTATCTTTTCAGAAATATCTATCAACATAAATTTGTCCCGACAGCCTGAGGCGCCATACGGGGACCGCGCCCGCCGGCGGCCCCGAAGCGGGACTGGAGGCGCATGGCGGCTGTGCATGAGCCTGGGGCTTGTCCGCAACCATGCAAAGGTGGTAGGGTGGGCCTCTGTGCCTGATACGATCTTAAAATAGTGCGCAGTGCGCCCCCCGCAACCATGGTCTATGAATCGCCACATGGGCTCAAGCAGCCCGCCAGGAGGAAGTGCGACATGCCCGAGGCCCAAAAGTTGGAGCACCTGAAAAAACTGGCCGCCTTGATGCGCTATTATATCCTCGCCATGACCACCCAGGCCGGGTCCGGCCACCCCACCTCGTCGCTGTCGGCCACGGAACTGATGGCCGGCCTCATGTTCGGCGGCATTTTCCGGTTCGACCTGGATAACCCCGAGCACCCCAACAACGACCGCCTCATCTTTTCCAAGGGGCACGCCACGCCGCTTTTTTATACCTTGTGGGCCATGGCCGGGAAGCTGACGGCGGCGGAACTCATGACCTACCGTCATTTCGGCAGCCCCCTGGAAGGCCACCCCACCATGAGCTTCCCCTACACCGAGGCGGCCACCGGCTCCTTGGGGCAGGGCCTGTCCATCGGCCTGGGAATCGCCCTGAACGGCAAGTACCTGGACAAGCTGCCCTACACCACCTACGTGCTCTTAGGCGACAGCGAGATGGCCGAGGGCTCCCAGTGGGAGACCCTGCAGCTGGCGGCCCACTATAAGCTGGACAACCTGGTGGGCGTTCTGGACGTCAACCGCCTGGGCCAGCGGGGCGAAACCCAATACGGTTGGGACCTCCTGGCCTACGAGGAACGCATCGCCGCGTTTGGCTGGGAGACCATCATCGTCAACGACGGCCACTCGTTTCCCGAAATCATTGCCGCCTACCAGAAGGTCATGACCGTGGCGGACAAACCCATCATGATCATCGCCAAGACCGTCAAGGGCAAAGGGGTGTCGTTTCTGGAGGACCAGAACGGCTGGCACGGCAAGACCCTGAGCCCGGCGGAGCTGGAACGGGCCCTGCCGGAGCTGGGCCCGGTGGACCAGTCGGTCCGGGGGGTGGTGAGCCGGCCCGAAGACCTGAAACCGGTTGAAGTGGCGCCCCAAGCCGCCGGGAAACTGGTCTACCAGCCAGGCGCGGCCGTGGCTACCCGGAAGGCCTACGGCAACGCCTTAAAACGGCTCTATCCCCAGTTTCCCCACCTGGTGAGCCTGGATGCCGAGGTGAGCAACTCCACCTACGCCGAGATCTTCGGGGACGCCTATCCCCAAAAATTTTTCGAAATGTACATCGCCGAGCAAAACATGGTGGGCGCCGGGCTCGGCCTGGCCACCCGGGGCAAAATTCCCTTTGTTTCCACCTTCGCGGCCTTTTTCTCCCGGGCCTTCGACCAGATCCGCATGAGCCAGTACTCCGAGCCCAACCTCAAGTTTTGCGGGTCCCACGCCGGGGTCTCCATCGGCGAAGACGGGCCGTCCCAGATGGGCCTGGAGGACCTGGCCATGTTCCGGGCGATTTTGGACAGCGTGGTGCTCTACCCGGCCGACGCCGTGTCCACGGAGCGCCTGGTGGAGGCCGCCCTGAAACACCGCGGCATGGTCTACATCCGCACCAGCCGCCTGGCCACTCCCATCATCTACAGCATCGAGGAGGAATTTCCCCTGGGCGGCTGCAAGGTGGTGCGCCAGAGCGACAACGACCTGGCCACGGTCATCGGCGCCGGCGTCACCCTGTTTGAGGCCCTGGCGGCGTATGAAGAATTGCAGCAAGAGGGCATCAACATCCGGGTCATCGACCTCTATAGCGTCAAACCGGTGGACGCGGCCACCGTGCTGGCAGCCGCCAAAGCCACCCAAGGTCTCATCACCGTGGAAGACCATTATCCTGCCGGCGGCATCGGCGAGGCGGTCATGGCGGCGTTGGCCCCCAACCCGGTGCGCCTCTACTCCCTGGCGGTGACCAAAAAGCCTAAAACCGGCAAGCCCGCCGAACTCCTGGATTACGAAGACATCTCCCGGAGCGCCATCGTCAGGCTGGTGAAGCAGATAAAGCAAGGATGAGAGAATGGGGATGATGGCGTTAGGGGAGGCTGGCGAAGCGCCCGGAAGGATATACACGGGCTTTTATAGCGAATGCCAAAAGTTTTTTGTTATGGCATATGCTTAAGCAACCAAAATCCCCCCTAACCCCCCTTTTCCAAAGGGGGGGGGAACTGCAAGGAATTGCTTCAAAAGTCCCCCTTTGAAAAAGGGGGATTTAAGGACCTCCAAACGGAAGGAATTTTTGGTACACGCTCTATCCCTTATATAAAGGAGACTGCCATGCGAGTGGGCCTCGCCGCGGATCACGGCGGTTTCGAACTGAAGGAGCAACTCAAGCAGGAACTCAAGACCCTGGGCCATGAGGTGGTGGACTACGGCGCCCATGAGTACGCCCCCCAGGACGACTACCCCGATGTGGTGGCGCCCCTGGCCCGGGCGGTGGCCCAGGGCGAGGTGGAGCGCGGGCTGGCCTTTTGCGGCAGCGGCGTGGGCGCCAGCGTGGCGGCCAACAAGGTGCCGGGCGTGCGGGCGGCCTTGATCACCGACCCCTACTCGGCCCGCCAGGGGGTGGAAGACGACGACATGAACATCATGTGCCTGGGGGGCCGGGTCACCTGTTATGCCCTGGCCTGGGAGTTGATCCAAACCTTCCTGAAGGCCAGCTTCAAGGGGGCGGACCGGTTCAAACGCCGCCTCGACAAAATCAAGGCCCTGGAAAATCGAGAGAAATAGACATAAAAGCAATTATTGGGAGATAGAGAGCAGCGGAGATTTTTTATGAGTCAGCAGGGTTGTGACATCGGCTTGATCGGTCTGGGGACCATGGGGCGCAATTTTGTCCTGAACCTGGCGGACCAGGGGTTTGCCGTGGCGGTGTATAACCGCACCACCGAGAAGACCAAAGACTTCATGGACCACGAGGTGGGCGCCCGTCCCATCCAGGCTGGCTATGACCTGCAAGAGTTCATCGGTCACCTCAGCCGGCCCCGGGCCGTCATCCTGCTGGTAGCGGCCGGCGAGCCGGTGGATGCGGTGCTCCGGGAACTTTGGCCGGGGCTTTCGCCCGGCGATCTCGTCATTGACGGCGGCAACTCCCATTTCACCGATACCAACCGGCGCGGCAGATTCCTGTCCGGGAAACAGCTCAACTTTATGGGCCTGGGGATCTCCGGCGGGGAGACCGGGGCCCGCTATGGGCCCAGCCTGATGCCCGGCGGCTCCCGGGAGGGCTACGAACGGGTGGGTCCCATGCTGGAGGCGGTTGCGGCCCAGGTCAAGGGCGAGCCCTGCGTCGCCTACCTGGGGCCGCGCTCCGCCGGCCACTACGTCAAGATGGTTCACAACGGCATCGAGTACGGCCTCATGGAACTGATCGTCGAGACGTATGATCTGTTCAAGCGGGGTCTGGGGCTGACGCCGGCCGAGCTGGCCCCCATCTATGACCGCTGGAACCGGGAGGAGCTCAACTCCTTCCTGGTGGAAATCACCGGCAAGATCTTTACCCGGGCCGATGACCGCACCGGCAAGCCGCTCATCGACCTGATCCTGGACAAGGCCAAGCAAAAAGGCACCGGCATGTGGACCTCCTGGGATGCTATGGACCTGCAGGTGGGGACGCCTACCATCGACGCGGCGGTGGTCATGCGGGACATGTCGGGTTACAAGGAGGAACGGCTGGCGGCGTCCCAGGTCCTGGCCGGGCCCTCCCCAACCTTTAAGGGAGATCGTCAGCGCTGCATCGGCCAGGTGAAAAACGCCCTCTACGCCAGCATGATCGCCACCTATGCCCAGGGCCTGGCCCTGCTCCGGAAGGCCTCGGCGACATACGACTATGGCCTGGATCTGGAGGCCGTGGCCCGTATCTGGCGGGGCGGCTGTATCATCCGGGCGGCCTTGCTGGAAGACATCCGCGCCGCCTACAAGGCCAAGGCGGGGTTGCCCAACCTCCTCATGGACCCCCACCTGGGCAAGGAATTTCTGAGGCGGGAGAAGGACTTGCGGAAAGTGGTGCAGATGGCCGCCGCCCTGGGGCTGCCGGCCCCGGGCCTGATGGCGACCCTGAGCTACTTCGACGCCTACCGCAGCGCCGGGCTGCCGGCCAACCTGATCCAGGCCCAGCGGGACTTCTTCGGGGCGCATACCTACGAGCGCCTGGACGGCCCCGGCGCTTTCCACACCGAGTGGGAGGAGGAGTGAGTCGGCTATGGCCTCTGAAATTGCCGCGACTCTCATGGCCCGAGGCGGCCACCAGCGGGTGATGCCCTCCTTGCTCCAATGCCGGGAAGGCTGGCCCGTTCGCCGGGTCACCACGGTTCAGCCATGATCGAAGTGTATCCCGACCTGGAGTCGCTGAGCCGGGCCGCCGCAACATTGCTGGTGGAGCAGGCGAATCTGGCCGTGGCCGCCCGGGGCCGGTTCAGCGTGGCCCTGGCGGGCGGCGCCACCCCCCGGCGCACCTATGAACTGCTGGCCGCTCCGCCGCTGAAGGATCAGGCGCCCTGGGACCGGGTGCACGTTTTTTGGGGGGACGAGCGCTGCGTGGACGGGAACGACTCCCGGAGCAACGCCCGCCTGGCGCAGGCAGCCTGGCTGGACCACGTGCCCATCCCCGGCCACCAGATTCACCCGATGAACGGCGCCGCCGACCCGGCCGCCGCGGCCCGGCAGTATGAGGCGCAGCTCCGGGAGTTCTTTGCCGGGCAGCCCCCCCGGCTGGACCTGGTCCTCCTGGGCCTGGGGGAAGACGGCCACACCGCCTCGCTGTTCCCGGGCACTGCGGTGCTTAAGGAAGGCGAGCGCTGGGCCGCGGCGGTCCATGTGGCCGAGGGCGGCCTTCACCGGGTCACGTTGACGGCTCCCCTGATCAACCAGGCGGCGATGGTGGCCTTCCTGGTGGCGGGCGGCGCCAAGGCCGGTGTCTTACGGGAAGTGCTGCACGGTCCCCGGGACCCGGCGCGCCTGCCGGCCCAACTCATCCAGCCGCATAACGGGGAGCTTTTATGGCTGACGGACCTGGCGGCGGCAGGCTCGTTAGCCCAGGACCGCAGCCCGGTCCAGGCCTGAACCGGCGAATAATCATGGGTGTCAAGGGTAGCGGTCCACCTCCCTTGACCTGGCGCCCGGGAAACCAGCAGTGTCCGGTTCGGTTTTTGCAAATGAGGATGATCTTCATACGCCGTCCAACAGTCCACAAATTTGTTAACGTACTTTTTGCCCCGGGAAGATTACTTCCCCCTCACCCTGACCCTCACCCCCCATTGGGGGAGAGGGGAAAAAGTGGAGCCGATTTAATGCCTTATGGTTACTAAATCCGGTGATATCTGCTACCCCCTCTCCCCCCGCTTCGGGGGGAGAGGGTTGGGGTGAGGGGGGCCGGACAACCGAATGCACTTTTCTAACCGGACTTGCCGCCCCGGAAACACGTTTTTCAGGAAAAAATTTCTCTTCGGACGTCATTCCTGCCTTGATTTTTTCCCGTTACCGGGAGAAAGTTGACCTTAAGATCGTCGCCATCGGGGTGCATGGAAAAACTGGAGCCCTCATGAAAAAACTTTCAGCCTCGATTTTATCGGCGGATTTCGGCCGGCTGGCGGAGCATGTCCGGGAAGCGGAACAGGCCGGGGTCGACTGGATTCACGTCGATGTGATGGACGGGCATTTTGTCCCCAATATCACCATCGGCCCGGCGGTGACCCAGGCCCTCCGCCGGGCCACCGCTCTCCCCCTGGATGTCCACCTGATGATCAGCAATCCCGAGCGCTATGTCGAGGCCTTTGTGAAGGCCGGGGCCGATTGGCTGGGCATCCACGTGGAAGCCACCGTGCACCTGGAACGGCTCATCCAGCAGATCAAGGATACCGGCGCCAAAGCCACGGTGACCCTGAACCCCGCCACGCCCTTGGATTGCCTGGAATACGTCCTCAAAGACGTGGACATGGTTTTGTTGATGACCGTGAACCCCGGTTTTTCCGGCCAGAAGTTCATCCGGGGCGTTCTCCCCAAGATTCGGCGCCTGCGCCGGATGATCGACGAACAGAATTTGGACGTCCTCATCCAGGTGGACGGCGGGGTGGCCACCGACACCATCGGCGACATCGCCGCCGCCGGGGCCGACGTCCTGGTCTCCGGTTCCGGCCTCTTCAACGACAGGCCCGTGGCGGAAAACCTGCGGCGGTTAAGAGAACTGATGCAGTAGTATTCTGTTCCATAGGGCGGACACATGGGTCCGCCCCTACAACCGGTAAAATAGCCGTGTGAGCGCATTTTAATAAGAGGCATCCGGAAGGAGGGTTGTAATGGCAGGGAAACCCCGGCAGACAAAGATCGAGGCACTGCTCGGCAACCAAACGGCTTTGCGTGAGGCACGCCGGTCCTACCAACCGCATCTGTGCCCGCGCCTGGCGGCAGGTACCGGGAGCACCCGCCCCCTGCCGGGCTATGACCTGGAAGTGACCAAGGTGGCCCGGGAACAGCTGCCCTTTGTGAGCAAAAATGAGCTGGTGGAAATCGTTCCGGAGACCCAGCCGCGTCCGGGAAAGATAATGCGCCTGGGCGTCGTGCTCTCCGGGGGGCCGGCTCCGGGCGGCCACAACGTCATCGCCGGTCTGTTTCAGGCGGCCAAGCGGGCGAACCCCGACAGCCGGGTGATCGGCTTTCTGGCCGGCCCCAAAGGCATCATCACCGATAAACACGTGGAGATCACTGCCGACATGGTGTCCGATCACCTGAATTCCGGCGGCTTTCACATGTTGGGCACCGGCCGGGATAAGATAGATACCCCCCAAAAAATGAAGCAGTGCCGGGAAACCTGCGCGGTTCTCAATCTGTCCGGCCTGGTGGTGGTGGGGGGCGACGATTCCAACACCAACGCCGCCTTTCTGGCGGAAAATCTCCGGGGCATCGGCACCCAGGTTATCGGCATCCCCAAGACCATTGACGGGGACCTCCAGGTGCCGGGGCTGCTCCAGATCCCCTTCGGTTTTCACTCTGCGTGCATGGCCTTTGCCACGGAGGTGGGCAATCTCAACTCCGATTGCAAGTCAGACCTGAAATACTGGCATTTCAACCGCCTGATGGGCCGCAGCGCCAGCCATATCGCCCTGGAGGTGGCCTTCCAGACCCATCCCAACGTTATTCTGATCGGGGAAGAGATCGAAGAAAAGGAACTCACCATCCACAACGTGGTGCGCCTGATCGCCGACGTGATCGTGGACCGGGCCCGGGAAGGCAAGAATTACGGCACTATCCTGATTCCCGAGGGCATCCTGGAGTTCATCCACGAAGTCAACGTCTTGATCATCAAGATCAGTTACATCATCGCCCGCTACAACCGGGAGGCCACGGAAGACGAGTCCTTCCACAAGCTCTCTTATGAAGAACAGGTGCAGCTCATCGACAACAGCGACATCTGGCGGGACTACGACAGCCGCGTCTTTTTGGGTTTTCCGGGCCTGCTCCAGAAGGGGCTGCTGCTGCCCCGGGACAGCCACGGCAACTTCCCGTTTTCCCTGGTGAACACCGAGCGCATCCTCCTGGAGATGGTGGCCACCTATCTCCGCAAGCAGAAGGCCAAAAGCATTTACAAGGGCAATTTGCGCACCCAGAATCATTACTACGGCTATGACGGCCGGGGCACCTTCCCCACCAAGTTCGACTGCGACTACGGCTACAACCTGGGGTTTGCGGCTTACAGCCTCCTGGCCAACGGCGCCACCGGCTACATGGCGGCCATCAAAGATCTGCATTTGCCGATTTCGGACTGGCAGCCTATCGGCATCCCCCTGGCGCCCCTGATGCACCTGGAAGAGCGCAAGGGACGCCTGGAACTGGTGATCGCCAAGCAGAAGGTGGACCTGGAGTCGCAGGCCTTCAAACTCTTGGAGCAGGAACGGCAGAAGTGGTCCCTGGAGGATCACTACCGTTTCCCCGGCCCCATCCAGTTCGACGGCCCCGCCGCGGACACCAAGCCCATAACGTTGCAGCTCAACTCTCTTTAGGGGGCAGGCCTGGGGGCCGCGAGGCACGGACAGTCAGGCTCCGGGTTGACAAAAAAGTTAAAAGCAGGTCAGCGAATGGCAGGAGTTCGCCTTTTTTGTCGGCTTATGATCGGGCTGCGGGGTTAAGGTCGGGTAATGCAAGAGGCGGTGGACGTTACCGGTGAGCCATGCTCCTGAGCTTGCCACCCGGGTTCAGGCCGCGTTGTTCCTTGATCAGCCTTTCCAGACCGAATTGCTTGACCCGGTAACCGATCTGCCGCAGGGTCAAGCCCAGGTCCATGGCGGCTTGGGATTGGATCCAGTGGTGGCGCTCCAGGGCGGCCATGATTTCCCGCTTTTCCATCTCCTTGAGCCGGGAGAGGAAGGCCTGGTCCTCGGGCGCAGCCTCGGCCCCGGCCGGGGACACATAGGCCGGCAGGTCCTTGAGGCCGATTTCCGAGCCCTCCACCGTGAGGCACAGCCGCTCCACCAGGTTTTCCATTTCCCGCACATTCCCGGACCAGCCGTATTTTTGCAAGACCGACTGGGCCTTTTGGGTAAAGTAAAAGCGGCGGCCGTACTCTTCCGAGACCTTGTCCATGAAGTGATCCAGGAGAGGCGGGATGTCTTCCCGGCGGTCCCTCAGGGGGGGTACCTGGATGGGAAAGACGCTGAGCAGGTAAGAGAGGTCTTCCCGGAAGGAGCCGGCATTGACCTGGGCCGTCAGGTCGTTGGTCGTGGCGGCGATGATCCGGACCTCGACACTTCTCGTCCTGGCGCTGCCCAGGCGCTCGAATTCCCGTTCCTGGAGAAAGCGCAGCAGTTTGGCCTGGAGGGGCAGGGACAGCACCTCCACTTCATCCAGAAAAAGGCTGCCGCCGTCGGCTTCTTCCAGACGACCAGGCTTGGCTCGGAGCGCCCCCGGGGAGGCCCCTTTCTCGATCCCGAACAGCTCGATCTCCAGCAAATTCCCCGGCATAGAAGCGCAATTGATTTTGAGAAAGGGATACTTGGCTCGGGGAGATAAGGCGTGGATCACCCGGGCGAACAGGGTCTTGCCGGTGCCTGACTCCCCCATAAGCAAGACGGAGGCCTTGACCGGGGCCACTTTTTTGATCAACTGCCGGGCTTCCATGATCGCCGGACTTTCCCCGACAATGACCAGATCATGGGATTTTTCCGCCAGCTCCACCCGCAGCGACAGATTTTCCTGGCGCAGATGTTCTTCCCGGGCCCGTACCTGGAGGTTGAGGCTGACAAATTGGACGATGAGGGTGGCCACGATGCTGAGAAAGCGGATATCCTCCTCAAAAGCGATATCCTCGCCGTAAAGGCGGTCGACGCTTAAGACTCCGCAGGGCGCACCCTTGAGGATAATGGGCACCCCGATGAAGGAGATCTGCCCTTTGTCGATGGTGCGGGATTTGGTTTTATTCAGGAACAGGGGTTCCTGGCTCACATCGGGCACCACAAACGGTTGGGCGGTGCGGAAGATCAGGCCGGTGACGCCCTCGTCCAGGCGGTAAGTTCCCCGCGCCTTTTCTTCGGGGCTCAGGCCGTGAGAGGCGCAGATGCGGAGATGGCCCGTTTCCTGATCTTTGAGGGTGACCGTGCCCCGCTGCATGGCCAGGGAATCGGACAATATGGCCAGTACGGCTTGCAGGGCCTGATCGAGGTTGAGGGCCTGGCCGATAATCTGACTAATCTCGTGGAGAACCTTTAATTCCAGTTCATTGAGGTTAGCTTCCATATGCCAAAAATGAAGCAAGAAATATGCCTGGGGCAGTTTGAACCGGGGGGGGCGGGCGCAGATGGCGATGCGGCGTGGATTTGCTGATCTTCGGGGGACGGCGGGATTTGGTCGCCGTAAACAGTTTCGCCCGTATCAACACATTTTTGTCATAATTGTATAAAAGATAGATACAATCTTGTCATAGGGAGTGGGGCCCATCCAGGGGAGCGGCGGCAGTGATCCGAGGGGGCTGAGCCATGGTCGGCGGCGGCCGCAAGCCCCCACCACCGCCATGCGGGTCCGGCATTTAAGCCGGCGTCATTTTATGTGACCCGGACTGGCCCGCTTGGGCCAGCAGGCGTTCCCGGATCCGAAAGAGATTTTCTCCCCAGCCGCATTTTTCCAGGTATTTGTGCAACCTGCTGGGGTTGTGCCGGAAAACCCCCACTAACTGCCGCCAGAATTGCCACCGGAAGTCGGCCAGGACACCCTGGCGCCAAACCAGCCGGAGCAGCGCCATCAGATCTTTGAGCCGGAACCGGAGGGGCTGCCGCCCTATCTGCTTGCCGTAGTTCTGGCCTTTATTCTTCTTCCCGGCGGCGGCGGCCCGGGTGGGCCTCATGGCCAGGATGTCTTGGTAGGCCCGGGCCAGGTAGTTGGACGGCTCATACAGGTTGTCCACCGCCCGGACGTACTCTGCCGTGATCTCGGCGGCCGGACGGGCCGGCAGAAAATTAAAGGTCGTATCCACCATGTCGGCGGTCACCTTGGTGCCAAGCAGGCGGTTTTCCTCCTTAAGCCGGTCCCATAAGGCGGTATTGGGGAGCGCCTGCAACAGGTTCAGCATCACCATGGACAGGTTATGTTGGGCCACGAAGGCGTAAATCCGGTCGCCGGCCCCCTTGGCCTCCTGATCGAAGCCCATAATAAAACTGGCCAGCACCCCCAAACCGTTGGCCCGGATGTTGTCCAGAGATTCCCCCAGGGGGTCCTTGACGTTCTGATACTTCCGGTTGCCCACCAACACCGCTTCGTCCGGAGACTCGACCCCGATAAAGATATTACAGAAATTGGCTGCAGTCAGCAGGTCCACCAGGGGCATATTGTGCCCGAGATTGGCCGACGCCTGGGTCCAGAAGCCGAACGGTTCGCCATGACTCTTCTGCCAGGGAATAAGTTTCTCGAGGATGGCCCGGGCATGGGTCTGGTTGCCGATGAAATTGTCGTCGCAGATAAAGACCTCTCGCCGCCACCCCAGGTTATAGAGGGTTTCCAACTCCGCCAGCACCTGATCGGGGCTTTTGTAACGCGGCTTGCGGCCGTAAAGGTTGACGATGTCGCAGAACTCGCAATTGAACGGACAACCCCGGGAGGTCTGGATGCCCATAACGATGTAATCTTCCAGATTGACCAGATCAAACCGGGGCACCGGCGAGTCGGTCATCTCCGGCCTGCCGTCAGGCTCGATGACGCCGTGGGTCTCACCGGCCTGCAGCGCCGCCAGCCAGAGCGGTATGGTGGTTTCACTCTCGCCCGACACCAGGAAATCGGCTCCTGCCGCCAGGATGTCCTGGGGCACCGAGGTCGCATAAGGGCCGCCCACCACCACGGTCTTGTGCCGGGCTTTGGCCTCCCGGATAAGGTCTATCAGTCCATCCCTTTGGACGATCATGCCGGAGAGCATCACGATCTCGGCCCAGTCCCAGTCGTCGGGGTGGAGTCGCCGCGTATTGAGGTCCGCCAGGCGGAACTCCCAGTCACCCGGCAGCAGGGCGGCCAGGGTAATGAGACCTAAAGGCGCCATGAGGGTCTTGCGCCCCAAGAGGTTGCATGACTCCTGCAACGACCAGAATGAATTGGGAAATTCAGGGTTGATCAACAGCACCCGCATCGACTACCTCCAGGAAGCCCAGCCGGCATTGCCCCCGGTGGGGGAAAAGCCCCGGTGACGCTCCCTCTCAACGTGATCATGGTGTTCCGGGTGAGCCGTAGAGCGATTCGTCTCTCCGGAAAGCCTCAAGATTTGCCCTGAGGCAGGCGTCAGGCGCCATGCCGCCCCGGGTCATGCATCCGGCGAACCCGGCTCAGGAGCCGTGCAGGCCAAGGTTTATCTTAGACTTATTCAAGATTGAAACAGCCGCCGCCGCAGCCGCATCAGAGCGCCGAGGCTGGGCCTCATTGGGTGCCAAGACCTCCAGCCCACCGCCGCAGCCGAAATCCAGGTTTCCAAGTTCAATTATTATATTGCAGACTAACCGCAAAGATCAACTTTATCGGTGCAAAGGCTTGTCATTGGCAAGGGGGCGTTTTATTTTAATTCAATGGCAAGAGGGTAGTAAGCATCCATTGCGGCCTGACGCAGTTCAGGCGGCGCCTAATCTCGGCAGCAAGGCGGCCCGCAGTGGATTCTTTGGCGCTAGAGGCAGAGTCCTGAGAATAATATGGACAAATCGAATTTAAACAATAGGCTGCAGCAGGCGCAGGCAGCTTTAAAGAAATATTGGTATGTGCCGGGTTTGTTGATTTTATTGGCGGTGTTGTTTTGGGCCGGTTCCTGGTACGGAAAAACAGTTGCAGAGCAAAAGACGGCCGGGGGCCGCCGCATCCTGCACTATGTCGATCCCATGAATCCGGCCCACACGTCTGCCGAGCCGGGGTTGGCTCCCTGTGGCATGAAGATGGAGCCGGTCTATGCCGATGACGGCGGCCAGGCTGCCGGCTCGGCCATGCCTCCCGGGTCCGTCAAGATCACTCCGGAAAAACAGCAGACAATCGGGGTGAGGGTGGCCACGGTGGAAAAATCGCCCTGGACCTATACCCTCAGAACCGTGGGCAAGGTGGCCGCGGATGAGAGGCGCGCCTATCGGGTGAATGCCTTCAGCGAAGGTTTTGTCACCAAAGTATACGACATCTCCACCGGCAGTCTGGTCAGGAAGGGTGAACCTCTGGCTAAGTTTTACAGCAAGGATTTGTTTACGTCGTTACAGACATACTATTATGCGGTTTATGCTTTAGACAACCTGCAGACGCCGGGGCTGCAAATGCCGGCGTCCCAGAAGCACCTTCTGGAAGCTCAGAAACGAGCCGCGGAATACAACCTGATGAATCTGGGCATGAGCAGCCAGCAGATCAAAGACCTGATCCGCAGCAAGGAAATTACTCAAGAGATTATCATCAACGCCCCGGCTACCAGTTTTGTCCTGGCCCGTAACGTCTCCCCGGGCCAAAAATTCATTAGCGGTGAGGAATTATTCCGGCTGGCGGACTTGAGCCGGGTCTGGATCCAGGCGGATTTATTTAAAAATGAAGCGAAATATGTCCGGCCAGGAGAACAGGTAAAGGTGACGCTCGCCGACCAAGACGAGTCGTATACGGCGGCGGTGAGCGAAGTTCTGCCCGAGTTTGACCCTGCGACCCTCACCATAAAGGTGCGCCTGGAGATGGACAACCCCGGATTTGCTCTCAGGCCCGGGATGTTTGTGGACGTGGAGTTTCCCATCCATAAGCCTCCCACGGTCAATGTGCCGGTTGACGCCATTATGGATTCAGGGCTCAAGCAGACCATTTTTGTCGACCGGGGCAACGGTTATTTCGAACCGCGCCAGGTTAAGACCGGCTGGCGCCTGGGAGACCGGGTGCAAATCGTCGCCGGTCTCGAGCCCGGTGAGCGCATCGTGGTCTCCGGCAATTTTCTCATCGACTCCGAGAGCCGGATGAAGTTGGCGGCGGCGGGGTTCTTTGGCAACGTGGTGCAAGACCCGGTGTGCGGCATGAACCTGGACGAAGTCAAGGCCGGGACGGCGGGTCTGAAACTGGAGCATCAGGGTAAGGGCTATTACTTCTGTTCCGATGCCTGCCGGAAGCAGTTTAAGCAGAACCCGGAGCGGTATGCGGCCAGGCCGGAGGTAAGTCCGGCGCCTAAACGGGTGGAAAGCCCCCCCAAGGCCCAGGTCGCCCCGGAAAAAACCCAAGACCCGGTGTGCGGCCACGACGTGGACCAAACCCAGGCGAAGGCCGCAGGTCTCACCAGTGATTATGAAGGGAAAACGTATTATTTTTGCGGCTATAACTGCAATAAGCAGTTTGACCAAGATCCGGGGCGTTATGTGCACCAGGAAGGCCAGGCTGAGCAGGGCGCTTCCAAGACCGAGGCCGCGGCCAAAAACGCCAAAGACCCGGTATGCAGCCTGGAAGTGGCAAAGGAGGCGGCTAAGCAAGCCGGCCGAACCAGCGAATACCAGGGCAAGGTGTATTATTTTGACACCGATGGCTGCAAGCAGAGGTTTGACCAAGACCCCCAATCTTATTTATCCGGAATTTCAGAGGCCACCGTACCTGGCAAGTATCCACTTTTGCCGGCGAATCCTGATTTGCTGCTGAGGTTGAGGCGGGATTCAATTCGGGCCATACCTCCGGGGAAAGGCCAATCCCTGCTCGAGGAGCCGCCCCAGGAATCCCAGGTTAAGCCGGCGGCGCCGCAAACTATGCCTATGCAGCCACCGGCGCAACCACCCGCGTCGCCTCCCGGCGCGCCCCCGGCGAGGCCACCAGTCCCGGCCCCGGCAATGAGTCACCCCGGCGGGGCCCCCGCGGTTCCTATGGCGATGCCGCACGGCGGGGCTCAGGTCAAGCCGCCGGCCCCCGCTGCCAGGCGGGTGAGGCGCCGCCGCCGGCGCCTCACCCGCCTGGCAGCGGGGGTCATCAGCATGATTAACCGCGTCATCGATTTTTCGGTCAACAACAAGGTCATCGTCTTCATCATCGTGGCCGCGGCCTGCCTGCTGGGGTGGTGGTCCATGCAGCATCTGACCCTGGACGCGGTGCCGGACCTCACCGACACCCAGGTGATCATCTACTCGCGCTGGGACCGCAGCCCCGACATCATGGAAGACCAGGTGACCTACCCCATCGTCACCGCCATGGTGGGCGCCCCCCGGGTGAAATCGGTGCGCGGCGTGTCGGATTTCGGCTACTCCTACGTGTACGTCATTTTCGAAGACGGCACCGATATCTACTGGGCCCGCTCCCGGACCCTGGAATACCTCTCCGGGGTGCTGCCGCGGCTGCCCGCCGGGGTCAGGACCGAGTTGGGGCCCGACGCCACCGGCCTGGGCTGGGTCTTCCAGTACGCCCTGGTGGACCCCACCGGCAAGCATAGCCTGGAGGAGCTGCGCTCGTACCAGGACTGGTATCTGCGCTCTTACCTCAAGGCCGTGCCCGGGGTGGCGGAGGTGGCGCCGGTGGGCGGATTCGTGCGCCAGTACCAGGTCAACGTCGATCCCAACCGGCTGCAAACCTACAACCTGTCCATCTCTCAGGTGGTGAAGGCCGTGGCCGGCGGCAACCAGGACGTGGGCGGGCGGCTCATCGAATTCGGCGGCACCGAGTACATGGTCAGGGGCCGGGGCTACGCCAAATCCCTGCAGGATTTTGCCGATATCGTCCTGACCGCCAGCCCGGACGGCACCCCCATCCGGGTCAAGGATATCGGCCAGGTGGTCATGGGGCCGGACCTCCGGCGCGGGGTCACCGATCTGGACGGCACCGGGGAAGTGGTGTCCGGGATCATCGTCATGCGGGAGGGCCAAAACGCCCTGGACGTGATTTCCCGGGTCAAGGCCAAGATCAAGGCCATCGAACCGGGGCTGCCCGCCGGGGTTGAGATTGTGCCCATTTACGACCGCTCCGATCTGATCCAGCGGGCCATCAGCAACATGAAAGCCACCCTGGTGGAGGTGCTGATCACCGTCTCCCTGGTGATCCTGATCTTTCTGTGGCACTTCCCCAGCGCCATCATCCCGGTGATCACCATCCCGGTGGCGGTGCTGATCTCCTTCATCCCGTTCCGGATGATGGGGGTCACGGCCAACATCATGTCCCTGGGGGGGATTATCATCGCGGTGGGGGCCCTGGTGGACGCGGCCATCGTCATGGTGGAGCAGGTCCACAAGAAACTGGAGCACTGGCAGGCCCGCGGCCGCCTGGAGGACTACCAGGAGGTCGTGGTCAAGGCGGTGAAGGAGGTGGCGGGGCCCAGCTTCTTCGCGCTTCTGGTGATCGCGGTGTCGTTTCTGCCGGTCTTAAGCCTGGAGTCGGTGGAAGGCCGGATGTTCAAGCCCCTGGCCTACACCAAGAACCTGGCCATGATCGTGGCCGCGGTCCTGGCCATCACCCTGGACCCGGCCCTGCGGCTGTTGTTCACCCAGGTGCAGAATTTCAACTTCCGGCCCCCGTGGTTGTGCCGCATAACCAACGCCCTGGCGGTGGGCACCATCTCGCCGGAAGAAAAGCACCCCATCAGCCGGCGCTTGATCCGGTTTTATGAACCGTTAGTCACCTGGTCGCTGCGCCGGAAATGGTGGGTGATCGGGGGGGCCCTGGCCCTGGTGCTGGTGACGCTGCCGGTCTATTCGCATTTAGGCTCGGAATTTATGCCGCCGCTGGAGGAAGGCTCCATTCTCTACATGCCTTCCACCATGCCGGGAATTTCCATCGGCGAGGCCCAGAAACTGCTCCAGGTCACCGACCGCATCATCAAGGGCTTCCCGGAGGTGGACCGGGTCCTGGGCAAGGCGGGCCGGGCCGAGACCTCCACCGATCCGGCCCCGGTATCCATGCTGGAAACGGTGATCACCCTGAAGCCCAAATCGGCCTGGCGGCCCCACATGACCCAGGAAAAGCTCATCGATGAGATGAATGCGGCCCTGCAACTGCCGGGTCTGGCCAACGGCTGGACCATGCCCATCAAGGGCCGCATCGAGATGTTGAGCACCGGTTTGCGGACCCCGGTGGGGATCAAGATCTCCGGGGCCGATGTCCACACCATCGAGAGAATCGGGACGCAGATTGAATCGGTCCTGCCCTCGGTCAAGGGCACCCGCAGCGTCTTCGCCGAGCGCACCGGGAGCGGCTATTTTCTCGATTTCGATTGGAATCGGCAGGAACTGGCGCGCTACGGTCTGAGCATCGCCGACGTCCAGGCGGTGATCGCCAACGCCATCGGCGGGGAGAATGTGACCACCACGGTGGAAGGCCGGGAGCGCTATAACGTCAACGTGCGCTACCAGCGGGATTTCCGCTCCGACTTCAGCGCCCTGGAACGCGTCCTGGTGCCGGCCGCGGACGGCAAGCGGCAGGTCCCCCTGGGGCGGCTGGCCAGCATCAAGACGGCCAGCGGGCCGGCCATGATCCGGGACGAGGACGGTCTGCTGACGGGCTACGTCTACATCGACATCGCCGGCCGGGATGCCAACGGCTACGTCGAGGACGCGGCCCGGGTGCTCACGGACAAGGTGAAACTGCCGCCGGGGTACGCCATCTCCTGGAGCGGCCAGTACGAGGCGGCCCAGCGGGTGAAGCAGCGCCTGCTGCTGGTGGTCCCCCTGACCCTGTTCCTGATCTTCCTGCTCCTCTACATGAACACCCGGTCCATCCCCAAGACCCTGCTCATCATTCTGGCGGTGCCGTTCTCCGCCGTCGGCGCCATCTGGTTCCTGTATCTGCTGGGCTACAACATGAGCATCGCGGTCTGGGTCGGTCTCATCGCGCTTCTGGGGGTTGATGCCGAAACAGGCATCTTCATGCTCCTGTATCTGGACCTGGCTTACGCCCAGGCGAAAACCGAAGGGCGGCTCAAAAGCCGGGAGCAGTTGCACCTCGCCATCATTGACGGCGCCGCCAAGCGTATCCGGCCCAAGTTCATGACCGTGGCCACCCTGCTGTTGGGGCTGATTCCCATCATGTGGGCCTCGGGAACCGGCGCCGACGTCATGAAACGCATCGCCGCCCCCATGATCGGCGGAGTGTTCACCTCCTTCCTCCTGGAGCTGATGGTCTACCCGGCCATCTACGAAATCTGGAAATGGAACTCCGAGGTAAAAAAAGAGGTTTGAGGCCAGTTTGGGCGCCAAGAAGTAAGCCAAGGTCTCATAAAAAAGTTGCCGACAAACAAGTAATAATCAGCATGGTCGGGGCGGTTCGCGAACCGCCCCGATGGTGATTGCGATCATAAAGGCAGAATTACCTCTATGACAGCAACTTGGCATCAATCGGTCAGGGCGCACCCACGTGTGCGCCCAACCTGAGGGCGGACACCTAGGTCCGCCCCTACGAAAGTTTTGAGGCATCTTCCCAGGGGAGGTGCCTTTTTTCGCCTTGGGGCCATGAGGCCGGGTCCTCGACCCGGACCGGAGGCGGCAGTTACATTTTCAGGTTTGAGAAGATGATCTGGTAGGTAGCGATGAGGGTAAAGAGCAGGTAAAAGATGATCGCGGTCAGGGCGAGATGCTTCTGGATCGCCGGCAACGTGGCTTTGAGGCTCGGGATGTCCCGAAAGGGCATCAGGAGGCCCACCCCCATGCCGGCCAGTCCTCCCACCAGGAGCAGCAGATAGAGGCAATAGCCGATGTAGCCGTATTCCTTCTGCAAAATACAGAAGGGGCAATGATGGGTCGGCAGTTCATAAAAATAGATGGAAATGAACGAGATGAAGGCGGCGGCGGAGATCAGCAAGGTCAAAAAAACCGCGGCGGCAAACCCGTAGCCCATGGCTCCGGTGCGAAAAAACACCACCCCCAAGGCCAGGGCCCCGATCATGGCCGCATAAAAAATGATCTCCATGGCCAGGAGCGGAAACGAGATAATCTCCGAAGCCACCCCCTTGGTATCGGCGGTAAACAGGGAACCGCAGCAGGAGGTGATGACTTCCGGGTTAAGTCCCAGGAAATATTTGGCTTGGATAATGGTCTCGGTCAGAATCAACGGCGCCATGGCCAGCAGGAGCAGGTATTTCACTTTGATGAGGGGATAATCGTAACCCCGGTTATCGGCAAAATTGAGGATGAGCCAGAGTCCTGCCAGGAGGAAGGTAATAATTTTGAGCATTACCAGGGGGAAGCCCCACTGATTGACGTTGAGGGAGCCCACCGCACACATGGCGCCGGTAAAAAATGGATGGAGAGCGTCGGCGGTATAAATGAACAAGAAGAAAGAACCAAGTTGGAAAACCAGGGCATAGCCGACAATCGTGGATATGAGGTAAGTTTTTCTTTCCAGCCAGAGTTGGGTTTCGCTGCCGCTGGTGATGTCCCAATACCGTAAAATAAGCGCCCCGGCGACAGAGGCGTACAGCATCATGCCGCTTATCAGGAGTGAACTGATAAAGAGGGCAATAATTCCCGGTTTAAAAAACACTCAGATTGCTCCGGAATCGATGATGCGGCCGTCCCGCATCCGGACCACGCGGTCGACGACCGGGGATTCGTGCACCAGGGGGTCATGGCTGGCGATGAGGATGGTTTTCCCCTGGGCTTTAAAATCGCCCATAATGTCCATGAATTCCCGGGACAGCCGGGTATCCAGGTGGGCGGTAGGTTCATCGGCAATAATGACCTCGGGGTGGTTCACCAAGGCCCTGGCAATGGCGGTTCTCTGGGCTTCCCCGCCGGAGAGCCACTCCACCTTGGCGGCGGCTTTATGCGCCAGGTTGAACAACTCCAGGAGTCCTAAGGCCTGTTGCTTTAAGGTGGAAAACGGCTCGCCCAGGGGATAAGCCGGGAGCATGACGTTCTCGATGACGCTGATGCCGCCCAAGAGATTGAATTGCTGAAAGATAAACCCGAAGGTCTTGCGCCTGATGTCGGTGAGAAAGCGCTCGGGCAGGCTGGTAATTTCGCGCCCTTGGAGTACAATGCGGCCGGCCGTGGGTCTGGCCATGCATCCCAGGAGGCTGAGCAAGGTAGTTTTCCCCGAGCCGCTGGGTCCGGTCAGCGCGGTTACCTGGTGCGCCGCGATGGTGAGGCTCAGGTCGTGCAGGGCGATATATTCATTGGGCCGCCCTTCATTGAAAACCTTTCTGATGTTCTGAAGTTGGATCATCAAAGCCTCAATATCTCATGACCACATCAGGATCAATCGTGGCGGCCCTCCAGGCGGGGATGATGGTGGCCACGGTATAGGGAAGAACCGTAAAAAAGAACAGGATGGCGATTTGATAGCCGCTGATAAAAGGGGTCAAGCGGAAATCCGGATAGAGCGTGGACCAGCCTTTGAGCACCGGTGCAAACAGGGTGGCTGAGGCGAAAAAGATGTGGAAATACGCCAGGATGACCCCGATGAAGAAGGATGACAGGGACACGACTATGCCTTCCCAAAATTTCATCTGCAGGACATCGGTGGTTTCCCAGCCGATGGCCTTTAAGATGCCGATCTCGCGTTTCTCTTCGGCGCTCAACCCGGCGGCTTTATCCCAGGCAAAGATCAGAAAGGCCAGGACCGCACCGGCAAGAATGGCGATCATGATGCCGCCGCGCCAATCGAACACTGCATCATACGTCCGTAAGATTTCGTCCCGGGTAATGGCCCGGGTATCAGGCAGGGCGTCGACGATTTTGGCGGTAATGGTAGGAATTTCTTTTTTATTTAAGACTTTTACCGTTAAATCAGTGGCGTCATGAGGGGATACGCCGAATAAGCGCCTGAATCCCGTGGCGGAAATCAACATCAAGTCGGAAGACAGCAACTCCGATTCCGGGCTGAGGACCCCCTTAATAAAAAGACTTATGGGCCTGCCGTCAAAGGTGCGCAACAACATGGCGTTGCCGCGGAAGACCTGGCGCACCCGGGAAATGCCGGCGCCCACGATGATCTCATTATCTTTGAGCTCCATGCCCTCGGGTACCATGAGAGTGTAATTAGCCCGGCCGATGGGATCAAAATAGTAACCCCAGACCCGATCCTTGACGGACTCAACCCCGCGGATGGCCATGATTTTTTGGGCATAGGCCACCGGAATCAGCTCATGTCTGCCGGCCACCAATTTCTGCACAATGATCTCGGGGGAGCCTCTTAAGATGATGGCGGCTTCGTTTTTCAGCGCCTGGGTAAAGAACATGACGGAACCCAGGCTAAAAACCACCAGGGTGTATACCACCACCAGGGCGAGGTTTTTTCCCCGGCGCCGCCACAGCGAGGACAGGGTGAAGTCTAAAATATTCCGCTGTTTTTCAATCGATCTGAGCATGTGACTTCTTCAGGGTTCCGGGAGGTGCGAGCACCGAGCCGCTGGGAAAATGATCCAGGGCCAGGGGATGGCTTTGGAAGGCGGCGTGCCAATCGGATTGGGACAGGTGCCGGGTATACCGGGCCTCGGTGGAGAGGCACAGGTCGGTAAGCCCCAGGTTCTTGGCCACCGCGGCCTTCTGCAAGAGCCCCGGCAGGTCGGCTCGGGCCACGAAATGCGCCTGGATGAGAATCGCGGTCAGGAGCAGCATGCCGCTGCCGATAAAGAGCCAAAAGCCATCGGACTTGCGCACGGTCTTTTCTCGATAGGTTCACGGTGCTCGACCTGAGCCAATTATGGCGGGTTGAGGCAGACCACCCGCAGCAGCAGGTCTTATTGATCCAGAGTTTTTATCAATGCCGGGGTGATATCCTGAAATGATAAAATTGCGGTGCCCTTATGATCGACTTTAAATTCCTTGGCCGCAGCTTCATCCTTAAACGGCATGAGTTCTCGGCCCATGGGGCCGTAGACATCACTCCCGACTACATACCAGGCCTTCAAGCCATCGCTTAACTTGAGAGTATAATAATCAGTCACCAAGATGGCGGCAATATCGGCCTGGGTTTTGCCAGGATTATATTTCGCCAGATCGAAATAATATTTCATCATATCTTTGACGCCATCGAAAAATGCGTGGGTGCCGTCCTTAAAGACTATCTGATCGACAAAATCGGGATACTTGGCCACAAACATGCCGCAAACCGGACATTTATCCGTCGGAGTGATCTTGGCGGGTGGCACGTCTTGGGCGCCTGCAAGAGAACAAATCGCCACAATAAGCCCGAAGCTGATTACGATAAGCGACTGATAATATTTCATGAAAACTCCATGGCGTCTGACAGTCAGCCAGAGATAGGTAAGGCCAGTGGGAAGATGCAACTCATCGTCATGAGGTTCCCACTGGCCTTACTCTACCCAAGGGTTAGGGCTTAGATTCTTTTTGCATCGCCTTCATTTTGGCCCGCTTTTCCCGGATCATCTTGGTATCATTATACATATCTTCGTAGGTAGCCTTCATGGCGTCATCAAAGTTAGCGAGTTTGCCGCCATTTTCCTTGATGAAGGCCTCGGCATCTTTCTTGTCGGCAAAGGCCCATTTGGCCGTTTTAGTCATGACCCCCGGTTTTTTGCCGCCGATGACCCAGTAGGCTTTTTCGGCATCGATCAAATTTTTCTTGTTGTAATCCGCCACCATAATAGCTTTGGGTTGCTTATCAAAGGTTTGAGCCAGATCGATGGCGGTGCAGTGGATGCTGCATGAACCGAAGCTGGAGCCATCGGAATACTCCGTCAGCATCCGGCTGTGCGCAAACTTTTCCCGGTCCATGCCGCAATATTTACAGTTCTTATGGGCCTGAATATCCGGTAAGGTTTCGGCATAAGCTGCTACGCCGGTTAAGAGAAATAACGCCGCCAGCACCCCGCACAAAAATCTTTTTTTCATCGCTCCCTCCTTAAGGTCATTGAATTTTTTCCAATCACCGCTTCTTTCTGAGGTTGAACCAGGGTTGCCGTTGATTTACCCCGGTGACCTGGAGAACAACGTTCTTTGCCAGGACATATTAAGCCTGGCAATGTTGTCGCCGCCAATTTTCGTGCAGACTTTTTAAGAACATAGGTCATTTAT
>Ga0351916_1138_pt1 | contig 23177 bp, 19 predicted proteins | sample TotcelHT113001N3_FD_206868 | JGI IMG/M metagenome (GOLD analysis project Ga0351916, IMG submission 206868) | Enriched cells from coal bed in the Powder River Basin, Montana, United States - Total cells T11 rep1 HSBNCT.T11.300.1.N3 ... | reverse complement strand
TTATATCGTTGAGGCTAATTCTGCCTGTGGTGGCTAATTGGCTGCTGCCCAATGGCCAGGTAGTCGCATTGGTCAAGCCCCAGTTTGAAGCTGGACGGGCGCAAGTGGGCAAGGGCGGTGTGGTGCGCGATGTCAGGGTGCACCGACAGGTACTTGACGGTCTGGCCGTCTGGGCAGGTGAGAACAGGTGGCAGGTCAAGGGTATCACCCTGTCACCGCTCACGGGTCCAGCTGGTAACCACGAATTTCTGGTGTGGCTGGCGCCGGGATCTGCAGAAGCGCCAGCGGTGTGGCAAGACTGGCTTGATGGTGCGATAGCTGCAATGGAACAAAAGCGAGACAGATAATGCAAGTACCTTCTTTCCTGGCGACAGCCAGGTTGCGCTGGCGGGCAGTACTCGTTGCGGCCTTGCTGGTCATCATACTGTGGGTAGTTATTGCCGGGTGGGCAGCGCTGCTGCCCTTCTTTCTTGGGTTGGTGGCCGCCTATATGCTACTTCCGCTGGTGCGCCTGGCTGAAGGTTCACTGAGCAAGGTGGTACATCGCAAGCCAGTAGCCCGTACACTGGCGGTATCGATTGTGTTTCTCATTACTGCTGCGTTGTTGGTGCTCGTTCTGTTCAATTTCGTGCCGATCATCTGGGGGCAGCTCAGAGCGCTGCTGCGAATGCTGCCGGGGATATATAACAGGCTTGTTATCCTGCTGCAGAGCGACTGGCCGGATTTCGTCAGCGGCCTGCCGATCGAGCTGCAGGACGCTTTTAACAGCAATTTGAACAGAGCTATTAACTCGCTGCTCGAATCTGCCCAACGCGGAGCCTTGCGCACAGTAAATATCTTGACCCAAACGCTATCGTTGATTCTTGGACTGCTTGTCGTGCCGTTTTGGCTCTTTGTGGTCATGCGCGACGAGCACAAGATGTGGCGGGGCTTTTACAGCCTCGCGCCGGCTTCCTGGCGCGAGGATTTACGCAACATCATCAACCTTATCGACTATGTCATGCATTCGTATATTCGCAGCCAGCTAGTGGGAATGCTGCTCGTCGGTGTGATCACTGCGGTGACATTCCTTGTGATGGGAGTTGATCTGGCTATCCTGTGGGGCACAGTGGCCGGCCTTACAGAGGTGATACCGATTATAGGACCATACCTGGGTGTGATACCGCCTGTTATCTGGGCAATTGCCTACAGACCGGATATGATTATCTGGGTGGTGGTGGCATATGTCATCGTACAAAACATCGTCGGTTCGTTAATCATGCCGCACATCTCCGGTAACGCGACACGGATTCATCCAGCCATCGTTATTGTATTAGTGATTGTGGGTGCTCAGGTGGCCGAGTTCTGGGGAGTGTTGTTAATTGTGCCGGTTGCGGCGATGATTCGCGACGTCTTCAGGTATCTCTACCTGCGGACGACCGAGTACGGCACATCAGCCCAGGAAGCGATGGAGACGTTTCGCTCGCATTCCGGCGCCCATCCGCGCTATACGCGACGTCTCAAACTCTTCAAGGCATAAAAGCAGCGCTGGCCAGGATACTAGGATGCATTGCTCCGCGCTACAAAAGTCACCACTTCGTCCCGGGTAGGCGCGCCTTCCATCGGTCCCTTGGCGGTAACCGCCAGAGCGCCGACTGCGTTAGCAAAACGAGCTGCCTGCAGCCAGTCCAACCCTTCCAACCGGGCAGTAGTGATTGCAGCGCAGAAGGAATCTCCGGCGCGTGTAGGATCGACCTCCTTGACCCTGAATCCCGGCACATCCACTGCTTGTGAACCGTCAAAGACATGACATCCAAAAGGCCCGCGCTTGAGAACAACTGTTTTGCCTTGCGCCGCCCAGGTGCTGCAGCCTGCGCCGTCATCCAGTAACCCGGTGAGCATCGCCGCTTCGTTCAAACTCGGCAGGATGACATTTGCCCGCGAAATTACCGGAGCGCACAGGTCGCGGATTTCTGCTATCGACAGGATTTCGGGCCGAATGTTGGGATCAAAGGAAAGCACCGCACCCGGAGGCAGCAACTCTATGGCGCGTAAACACGCAAGCCGTGATGATTCGCTCGCGGCAAGGTTACAGCCGGTAACGTGCAGCCAACGGCAATCAGAAAAATAGGCTGGTTTTACCTGTTCAGGGCTTAACTGCCCTGACGCCGCATGCCGCGAATGAAAGACGAACCGGCGGCTTCCGTCGCTGAAATAGGCAACGAACGCAACGCCGGTCGCATGGCTGCTGAGAACCCGTCCGCAGTTGAAATCCACACCATCTCGCTCAAAGCGGGTTAGCAGGCAGCTTCCCAGGTCGTCTGCGCCGACAACGCCGATAAATCCGCATGCGTGTCCGCCAAGGCGGGCGACGGTGTCGATGTAAATTGGTGTGTCGCCGCTGGGAAAGGGGCCAATGAACGTGCCGGGTCTATCAAGTGCTACATCCAGGTCTACACGCATCACCTCGACAAGCATATTACCCAGGGATATGACTTGCATGATACATCCTTCCACACTCATCTCTGGGCACCAGTATGCGGCATCATTTCCGCTTAGGCAACCGGTCATCGAATCCTGTAACTAGACATAATAACCAAATAATACTTGACCATCTCAGATAGTACGCATATCATTTTGGTATAACAGAAAGGGGCTAGATATGAAGAGTTTTCGCAAAGAGGTTTGGATGCATGTGCCGGCTCGCAGGGCGATGGTTAACATAACCCCGCAGGTGGAGCAGGCGGTACGTGAGAGCGGTGTCCGCGAGGGGCTGGCACTTGTGAACGCCATGCACATCACAGCTTCTGTTTTTATCAATGACGATGAGGGCGGGCTGCACAGAGACTATGATTCCTGGCTTGAGGAACTGGCGCCGCATGCGCCAGTCAGCCGTTATCAGCATAACCTGACTGGCGAAGACAATGCGGATGCCCATCTGAAGCGCCAGGTGATGGGGCGGGAGGTGGTCGTGGCAGTATCGAATGGGATGCTTGATTTCGGTCCGTGGGAGCAGATATTCTATGGAGAATTCGACGGCGGGAGACGTAAACGCGTGCTCGTTAAGATAATAGGAGAGTAAACAGAATGGAACAAGAGATGGTCATCAACCCAACCTGGCCTGCTGAGGAAGAACCGAACAACGATTATAGCGTGGATTTAAATGGGCAACCGGCCTTTGTGCACCGCGCCCGTGTCTCGGCTCATCCTCTGAACCAGGTCTGGCCAGGGTACCAGCGCCCGCTGGAGCAAACAGAGATAGCCGCATTTGTTTCCTGGGATATGGCTGCTCCGGTGGAATGCGTGGTGACAAGTGCACAACCCGTGTATTCTGTACGCTTGCGCCCAACGGCATCTGGCCTGCAGGCAACGGTGGAAGGCAACACGATACGGTTCACAATATCCAAACCGGGACAGTACACGGTTGAGGTGAATGGTACCCACAAGGCGCTGCATCTGTTCGCAAATCCTCCCGAGGTGGATGTACCCCAACCGACTGACGCCGGGGTCCGTTTTTTTGGTCCCGGAGTGCACTGCCCCGGGCTGATACATATGCAGAGCAATGAGACCGTCTATATCGCCGCAGGCGCAGTAGTGTACGGCGTTATTACCGCGGAGAAAGCTGACAACATCACCATCCGCGGCCGGGGGATCCTCGATGGCAGCAAATTCGACCGCGCCGACGTGCACGGTTTGATTAACACGCTTGGCTGCCGGGGGGTGCATATCGAGGGTGTTATCCTGCGCGATCCCAATGTCTGGACGGTTATTCCCGTCGTTTGCCAACAAGTGCATATCAGGAACATCAAACTGATCGGACTATGGCGCTATAACGCCGACGGGATCGACTTTGTAAATAGCCAGCACTGTAGTGTCGAAGATAGCTTCCTGCGCACGTTTGACGACTCGATTGTGTTCAAGGGTCTACACGGCTGGGGCGGATTCCAATGTAACCTGGAACCGGTGGCGGATATCCAGGTGAGGCGCTGCGTCATCTGGAACGACTGGGGCCGCGCACTCGAAATTGGCGCAGAGACCATTGCCAGCGAGATAACTGACCTGCTTTTTGAAGATTGTGACATCATCCATACAGTGCATGTAGCTCTGGACATCCAGAATACTGACCGCGGGCACTGCCACGACATGCTCTTTAAGAATATCCGCATCGAACTCGATGATGATTTCAAGCGGCCCCAAATGCAGGGATATAACGGTCAGAAATACAGTTACAAAGCAACTGACCTGTACATCCCTCCAATCATCGAGGTGCTGGTGTTCAAGGGTTTTTGGACCAAAGACGATATCCGGGGCAAGGCAGATAACATCCGCTTTGAAGATATCGAGGTAACGGCATGGGGCATACCCGAAACGCATCTACGCGGGTGGGATGAAGAACACGCTGTGCGCAACATAGAGATCAGGAATCTACGTGTAAATGGCGTTCTCATGACAGAGGTAGAACATGCTGGCATCAGGGTGAACGAATTCGTGAGTGACGTTCGTCTCTTGCCATAGCGGGTACATGCAAGCAGCCAACGCAACCTAGCAAGCCCGACTACAGCAGAATCAAGCGCCGAAAAACGTGAGTTGGGTCGGGCTTTCGCTCTCTTCAGACTCATCGGAAGGTGGTGCTGGTTGCTGCAATTGAGGCTCGGGCGTCTCCAACGGCGGTTCTTTCTCTGTTGGAGAGTGCTGGATACCTAAAACCTTTTCCAGCAGAATGAGCAGGTGGCGCTGCTCTGCCGGGCGCAAGCGCTCGAGCATCTCACGCACCTGAAGTTGGCGGGCTTGCGTCGCCAGGTTATACACCTCCAGGCCGGCTGCAGAGACCATAAGGCTGATAGCCCGCTGGTCATGACCGTCTGAGGCGCGCTCGATAAAACCCATCTGCTCAAGCCGGCGAACGCCAACACTGACGGTAGGGGCGGTCAGGTTCAAACCTGCCGCAATATGTTGTAAACGGCAGCCTGGGTGCTGCCCGATCCAGAGCAAGAGTTGTAACTGCGCCTGGCTGGCAGGTAGATGCGCGGATTTGGACCACTCCTCGTCGAGTTGAGCCAAATGAGCCAGGCAAGCAGCAAGGCGTTCCTCAAAAGGCACTCTGGCAGCTCCGATTCTGTTTAGTTTGGCAAACTAATACTAAGTCACGACATGCCAAATGTCAAGTAGGAAACTTTTCCACAGCCTGTGGAAAAGTTTCTTCTGTGTTTATTGGATTAAAGCATGCTTGGACTATAATACGACGGTAATTTGGTGCGGTGAAGAAGGATGTCGATTTTAGTTGGCCATCAATTAGCCCGTTATTTTGGGGTTCAGGACGTGTTCCGGGACCTTGACTGCGCTATCGCTCGCGGCGACAAGACAGGCCTGGTTGGGCCGAATGGGTGCGGCAAAACAACACTGTTGCGGCTGCTGGTTGGCCTTGACGAGCCTGAATCCGGCAGTGTTCACCGTGCGCGCGGCTTGCGAGTGGGGTACTTGCCTCAGAAGCCTGTGCTGGATGGACAGCATAGTCTTTATGCCGAAATGGAGGCGGTGTTTGCTGACCTCATCGCGCAGCAAAAGACGTTGTACGAGCTGGGCGAAGCGATGGCAGCGGTTCAAGACCCGGGTGAGTTGCTCGAGAGCTATGCGGTTACAGAGCAGAAATTCGAGGCAGCCGGCGGTTATACATACGAAGCCCGCATCAAACACGTACTCGGTGGAATGGGCTTTACCGCCCAAGCGTACGACTGGCCTATTGCTTACCTTTCAGGCGGGCAGGTAACCCGCGCTCTGCTGGCGCGTTTACTACTAGAAGAGCCCGACCTTCTGGTGTTGGATGAGCCAACGAACTACCTGGACCTGCAAGCGCTGGAGTGGCTTGAAGGTTACCTCGGGGCTTGGTCGGGCAGCCTGCTGGTGGTATCGCATGACCGCTATTTTCTGGACAAAGTTGTCACGCGCATTTGGGAGCTTGACCGCGGAAAACTGCAAGAGTATCACGGCAACTATTCGGCTTACCTTATCCAAAGAGCAGAACGCCGTGAGCGCCAGCTGCGCGAATATAAGGAGCAGCAGGAAACTATTGAGCGTACTGAGGAATATATCCGCCGTAATAAAGCTGGCCAGCTTGCCAGGCAGGCACGCGGCCGCGAAACCCGCTTGGCGCGGCTGGAGCGGATAGAACGGCCAACAAACGATGCCAGGATAAACCTGCGCCTCTCGACCAGGCTGCGCTCGGGCGACAAGGTGTTAATGAGCGATGGTGTCGTCATCGGGTACACGGCAGATGACTCCAGCGGTGAAAGCCGGTTGTTCCATTCCGGAGAGATCCTGGTCCAGCGCGGTTGGCGTGTAGCGCTGCTCGGGCCGAATGGTGCAGGGAAAACGACCCTGCTGCGCACGATTATGGGTGAGTTGCAGCCTCTTGAGGGTACCCTTCGATTGGGCGCTTCGGTCAAGATCGGCTATTTACCGCAATCGCAGGCCTGGCTTGATGGACCGGTGAGTGTACTCGGTTACTTGCTGGATAGTTCTGGCTTGCTGCTGGAAGGCGCACGCGCGCTGCTTGGACGGTTTCTGTTTACAGATGAAGATATGGACAAGCCGCTATCAGCGCTCTCCGGCGGCGAGCGTTCGCGACTCGCTCTGGCTCAGCTAACGCTCAAGGGGGCTAATCTGCTCATCCTTGATGAGCCGACCACGCATCTGGATCTGGCTGGCCAGGAAGTGCTGCAGCAAGTGTTGATGGGATTCCCGGGCACGATACTGTTTGTTTCCCATGACCGTTACCTGGTAAACGCGCTTGCCACACATATCTGGCGCATCGAGCAGGGTTCCATGCGCCAGTACGAAGGAGATTACACAGCGTATATACAGCGGTTGGAGGCCGAAGGAGACGAGGATAACACAACTGTCTCATCAACACAGCCAAAAGAAAACTGGGTTGAACAAAAGCGTCGAGAAAGGCAGAGCGAGCGGTCGGTGCGCGATCGGCGAGAGCGTATCCAGAAACTTGAGGATGAGATAGCTGAGCTTGAGCGCGAAATTGGGGCGATGAACCTCGCTATCAGCCAGGCCAGCCAGGGGCAGGATTATGACCGTGTCCACAGCTTGAGCGCTGCATACGAGCGCTTACAGCACAATCTCGCCGAGCGCCTGCATCGTTGGGAACAGACCGCCGGGAGCGAGTGATGAAATATGTCATCGGTTTGACAGGTAACATCGCCAGCGGCAAGAGTACCGCCAGCGCGATGTTGCGGGAGATGGGTGCGCATGTGGTGGACGCTGATAAAGTGGCGCACGAGGTGATGGAACCTGGTCAGCCAGTATACGACGCCATTGTGGCACATTTTGGTTCAAGTATCCTCACTGTGGAAGGGCAAATCGACCGCCGGGCTTTAGGCGCTATCGTTTTCGCCGACGCCGGGAAGTTGAGTCAGCTTGAACACATAAGCCATCCCGTGGTGCTGGAACGGATAGAGCAATGGCTGCAAGAAATCAGCGAGGGAATACTGGTGGTTGAGGCGATCAAGCTGCTGGAAGCGCGCCTCTGGTTGCGCTGTGATGCCATCTGGGTTACCAGCTGCACGCGAGCACAAACGCTGCCACGGGTGATGGCTCGCGGATTGACAGAACTGGACAGCCGGAGGCGAATCGATTCACAACCGCAGTTATGCCACAAACTGAGCGCGGCGCATGTTTTAGTCGACAACTCACAGGGGTTTGGAGAGCTGCAGAAGCAGCTCAGGTACGCCTGGGAACGCATTCCGGATATTAATAATTAGTTAAACTAACTAATAATTTATGTTTTCAGGAGCGCGGGCATGGTAAGAAAAATAGCACAGTTTTTGGGCCGGCATCCACGCCTGGCAACCTGGGCAGTCCTCGCCATAGGAATGGTCCTGATTATCCTGTTAACCTCGCGCGACGTCCCAATGTCAACAGCGCAGCGGGCAGCCTTGGGGGTGATTTCGGTTCTCTTGGCTGGGGGGTGCGCATGGATCATCCACTGGGAATGAAAGATACCACTCAGGTCATGTTCATGACTGCAGATGGCACCCTGAACCTCTGATATGCACCGTTCACTCAAGCAGCATTGGGCAGTCGTAGAATCCAGGGGCGAGCCGATACCCGGGGCAGTCCTCCTAGTCCTGAGCTGCGCCAGCCTGGCTGCCAGCGCGATGCCGGGACAGTTTGTGATGCTCAGAGTGTCCGAGAGCAGCGACCCTTATCTGCGAATACCTCTGCCAATACACCGCATATACCCACATGGCGTCGCCTTGTTGATTAATGATCGTGATATACCCGTCACTTTATTTAGCGTTGGCAGCCGCGTAGATGTTCTGGGGCCAGCCGGTCATGCTGATCGTCTGGAGGCGGAGCAGTCAATCGCGCTCATAGCGCTGGGAGGGGGCATTGCCCCCTTGATGAGTTTTGTTGATAGCCCGGTCAAGCACCTGGTGCTGCTTGCCTGGGTAGCGAGCGCTGGGCAGGTATATCCGCCTCAGCTTGTGCCGAGGTCTGTTGAGTATTTCCCATATGTTGGTGAAGCGGCAGCTGCAGCCTTTTACACGGCTATGGGCGAGCTACCGCGATGGGCGCAAACGGTTTTTGCCGCTGGCGACAAAGCGATGTATACAAAACTGAACCAGTTGTACAGGGAGCAGACGCTGCCGTTGAGACACGGTCAGGTTAAGGTGTGGCTATTTACAGACATGGCATGTGGTACTGGCGCTTGCCGGGGATGCGTAATACCGGCACGCCGCGGGAATCTGCGTTGCTGCCAGGACGGACCCTTCATCGACCTAGCAGATCTGGACCAGTAAAGAGAGAGTATGAAACGAAACGTTCTTATCATCGTGATAGTGACTGCTGTTGCTTTGGGGCTCTTGTGGGCCTGGAGTTCTGGTGTTTTCGCCGGTGCGTACGAGTCTGAGAACGCGGCTACACCGGTGTTTTATGCTCTGAAACCTACCTTTACACCCGCAGCTGACATGGTGACAGCTGAACAACTGGCAGCATTATCTGCAGCAGAGACAGCGGATGCGCAGGTAAAAGCCAACGCGCTAACGGCATCTGGTGATGTGATAGTCATACCTGACGCTCGAGACGACCAGGCTGACCAGGCAGTTAGCGAGGTACCACCTCTCTTGGCTGGCGGCACTCGGCAATCTGTGCCGGTTGCAGGTGCCGGCGAACACCTGGTTGCTATCGATGCGGGGCACGGCGGTATCGACGAAGGTACCTACCCTTATAACCCAAACGGAACGCTGACCTATAACGAAACACAGATTAACCTTAAAATAGCGCTGCGCCTGCGCGATATCCTGGTAGCGAATAATATCCGGGTGTTCCTGACGCGCGATGGTGATTATGCCATTAATCCGAACTGGCTTGACATCAATGGTGATGGGATAAACGACCTCGGTGATGAATCGCAGGCCAGGCTGGACCTGATCAATGCTTCCGGGGCAGAGCTGCTGCTAGCGTTGCACCAGAATGCCCGCACCTATGGCGATGGCTCGATGAACCCTGAATATAACGGCAGTACGACCTACTATTGTGCTGACCGCCCATTCTCTGACCTTTCCTATCGCTTTGCCGAATTGGTGCATTCAGAGGTGTTGGGCGGACTCGCGTCGATCGGGTATGACTCATTTGACCAGGGTGTTATCGAAGATCTGAACATTGACGAGTTTGAACCCAGGCGGCATCTGATAGTGTTGGGTCCACAGTCAGACCGTATCGCCCGCCCCAGCCAGATGCCGGCTGCCCTCGATGAGCCGTTATTCGCTACCCATCGTGAAGAGAGCATATTGCTTAGCCGGCCAGACGTGCTGGAAGCCCTGGCACAGGCTTATGCCAGGGCGATAATCCGGTATTTCAACGAGGTGGATGCACGATAAGGTGGTATCAGTATAATGAGAGCACATCGATACAGGGCAAGCTGAACACCAGCAGAGTCTCAAGCTCCGAGAGTAGAATATGAACCCGGATTATCCACGTAAGACCAGATGCGTGCAGCGCAGCCCGCTCCATCTTGTAATACCGCTTGTTCTTTGTGCCGGTACGTTGGTATTGTTGGTGAGTTGCGCTATCCCCGCACATCTGGAGAGAACGGTTGCGGATATCAAAGCACGGATGCTACCTGATAGCGGTACACCGGTTCAGAGTGGTGTGTCTGCAAGCGCACTATTGAACAGACTTTTCTTGCCGTTGGTACGCTACGACAGTCCCGTATATCTCCCATACGTTAAGAAAGATGTTCCTACCCCGACACCGACAAGCACTCCAACGAGTACACCAACCCACACGCCCACGCGAACGCCAACACCGACATTCACACCCCGGCCGGTGGGATATCCGCCCCCGTACTCTACATCCTACTACCTGAGCACGACAAACTATGATACCCTATACAGGTTGGGGCAGTCGGTTGGTGCCAGCATCCTGCCTGCTCAGGATGTGATCATATTCCTGGATTTTGGACAGCCCTGGTATGAAAACGGCTCATGGGGTTCAATTATATTTGGCAGCCTGGAGTTCCGGTCCATTAGCCAGCTTACTACCGCCGTGCAAGCGTTCTGCCGTGGTTATTATATTAATTCACCAACGGACGCCCACCTGACCTTGGCAATTGGCACCAGCAACTATGGACGGAGTTATGAATTCGTTTCCCATGAACACGGTGTGGCCTGGGCACAGATGGTCAATTGGTTGAATACCTGGATAGGATCGCCTCCGAGCTGGGCGAGTAAAATCAAAATCGCTGGAGCCATCGATGCAGAACCGGGGTGGAATACAGCTGGCCGCACGCGCGCCTGGGCAGAAGGGTTCGATAGCGCCATCAGCAGCGGCGTCTATTATAACTTTGGCAGCTGTGATAGCTGCCCATTCGCAGCCTGCCCCACCTGCCGGATTCTGAACGGCTGGACATATGAGGACATCTGGTACATCTCGTGGGGGGTGCGAACTGCCTTTACTGTTCCGGAAATCTACCTGGTCTCGGGAGTCAATGCCGACCAATGGCACCGCGTCAGCCTGTATGCCTGGAACGCGCACGGTCAGGCTATCCGCTATTCCGGCGCGATGACGCAGTATGTGTCATGCCAACAAAAAGGCTGCACAACCAACACTCCTTCCCAGGGATGGCTGCAGTTGTTTGATTATCTGAACTCGGACCCACGTACCGCCTATACTCCCAGGTGGTCAACGGATATCCGGTGGTGATTGAGAGGTAAGATGAGCGTACCAGGCACATTTCGTGGGCGTATCCTGTTATGGAGCGCATTAGCTTTTACCGGATTTCTAGTGATTGCGGTTGTCATCCCTTTAGTGATTCGGTCTGTGCGCTTAAATTCACAGCCTGAGCGGACAACAGCGTCAGACATAGTAATGCAGAATGCGACCAAGTTGGCAGTTGAGGCGACCGCTGCCGCTTTTCCCGCCGCCGAGGTGGGCGCAATGGATATCAAACCGTTGGGCGAAAACGAGGCCGCGCAGACGCCCGAGGCGACCGCCTATGCGCCGGTCCTCGGCGCGCAAGCAGCCGGCGCCGGCGCCATTGTGGAGGTGCAGCCGCCTTTTCCAGCCAGCCTCTACCGGATTCAGAACGCCTGGCTGTATGACGATGAACAGGGAACGCGCCGGACATTTGCCTGGGCAGGCTCAGAAACCCGACAGGGAGAACCCGAACCAGGAGTAATCATCATACAGGTCTATGTCAAAGGCTCGAATGACCTGGAGCCTCAGACTGAAGTGTATCCTGCTCCCGAAGGAATTGGACCACTCAAGGTCATCAGCGCCGAAGGGATGCGCCTGTCACTGGAAAGCGCTCAGGGTCAGGTGGTGCTGTTCGATATTGCTGAAAGGCTATACCTCACAGAATGAACCAGGATCAGCAAGGCCGGGTATGGTCCCTGCGCGTGGGTGGATTTTGTTCGCCCGGATGTTACAGCGCCGTTACCGCATACAGACCGGGTACAATCAACCTGGACGGTTCCAGGTGCTGTTCTATTGTAACGCGGAGACCGCTGCTGGCGATCTGCCTGTCGATAGTATAGAACCTCGCAACCCAAGAGGTGCCAGCCCAGATTGGCACAGCTGGCAGTTCTGCACTGGGCTCGATCTCGGAATCATCATGAAGTGAATGCAAGCGGATGGTCACTTGCTGGTGGGCAATACTCGAGCCCGGACGTTCTCCTCTGCGGGTCACCTCCTGCGCAAAGCGTTCGGGTAACCCGGCACTGGCTAGTTTCCATGGGGTTGCCTGCGGGTGCGTGCAGGCTTGGGCGGTGACAAGCAGCCTTGCGCCTGATGGCCAGTTCCCCTGGTAGGTAGTCGTTAAGGAATCACCACTCGTCGGCTGCCAGCTCACAGAAAGCGGTAGCAATTGACTGGGTTGAAGGCTGTCGGCGGAGGTTCCAAGCGACATGCTGGCTTCAGCATAGTCTCCCAATCCCACTAACGCTACCTGCTCCGGCAAGAGCTCTATGAGCAAATTCTCGGCGCCGGTTGACAGGGGGATGTCCAATGTACCATCAGCGAATAGCACCCGAGCCTGAAGCAGCCCGGGCAGCGCTATCTCAACGTGAACTTTGCTGCAAGAGCCGTTCACCAGGTACAGCAAACCGGCAGCAGCGCCTCCCGTCAACGTGCCGTGCCAGGCGCAGTTTCCCGGTTCGCCTCCCACGAGGACCGTGGTAAGCCCTGAGCAGAAAGCATCAAAGAAAAGCTTTCTGGCCGCGGCCATAAACCGGATTTCATCATCGCTCAGCAGAGCCGGGTCACCATAGTAGATATCCCGCTGGCCCCCGCGTGCCAGGGAGCCCAGATAGGTGCGCTTAAAACCATGGCTGCCCTGGTAAAAGGCGGTATTGCTGCTGCCGACCATACAGCCGTGGTCGTCGACACGCTCCAGGGGAAAGCCGTTGTGTTTCATCACCCACACCTGGTGGTCTTGGAAAACGTCAATTGACCGGCGCAAGTTGGTACGGACAAGGTCGCTGGGGCGCGGATCACCGGAATAGAGATAATCGACCACGCTCAGCCAGGCAAGGTCAAATCCTTGCCTGAGTGGCATCCCGATAGGGCTTCCGAGGTAACCTGGCCACCGTTCAAAGCCGTTATAAGCGATTACGACCAGATCCGGGTACTCTTGGCGCAAGCGGCTGAGAATATCGCGCAGTACCCCAACGGAGCGAGCATAGTTCTCCTCAGCGCTTAGCCTGGAGCCGCCGGCTGCGACATAAAAATTGGCAAAGTCGAGTTTAAACAGGCGCACGCCCCATGTATCAAGGGCGTAACGCCAGCCAGACTCGAGTCCAGCGCTATACGGACCCTCTGTCAGGCTGTGCCCTCTGCCAGCAGCGCTCAAGCTTGCCTGCCAACCCTCCGGGCTAAGCCAGCTCGAATTGACGTCATACCACAGCCCTGGTGTCATGCCCAGAGCCAGGATACGGTCGCGGGCACGCGTAAACCCTTCCGGCCAATGCGACTTTTTAAAAGCGGTATATGGCATCCGCGGGTCAAACCAGAATGCATCCAGGAGATAATAGTCGAATGAAACGCCAAACTCGGTTTTCCAGCGTTCCAGTATGTCCAGCGCTTTCAGAGTCATCGCCTCATCGAGTTCGATATCGTCACCGAGCTCGTCGTGCATAGCCCAATCACAGTAAATCGAAAACGGTCTGCGCATGGTTCTCCCTAATTTCGTTTTGTAAAGCAAAAATCTTCCATCGCTTCCAGGCAGGCAGCGATATTTGCCAGCGGGATATCATTGCCATAAAACTGCGCCAATACCATCAACCCGCCTTCGGGCAGCGCCAGCGTGTCGACCACCTCGCGCACCTGGTCGCGCATCTGGGCAGGCGACATAAACGGGAATCCCTGGCGGTCAAGGTCCAGGTTAATACACAAGCGTCCGCAATACGCCTGTTTGATGCCCTCCAAGCCGTTAGCCCGCAGCTGCGGATCGTGTATTGAGACGCCGCATTCCACCAGGTCGTCGACAATCTCAAGCAGGCGGCCGTCAGAGGAAAGGTTCACATGCACACCGGCCTGGCGGCACCTTTGGAACAGTGTTGTGAACATCGGCTTGATGTACTTGCGGAAACTGGCCGGGCTAATCATCAAGCTGCGTTGCGTTCCGATGTCGGTATGAAATGAGATGACATATACCCCTGCCTCGAGCCAAAGGTCAATCAGCGCGAGTTCATGCTGGGTCAGGATATTAATCAGCCGGCATAGTTCTGGCGGCTCGAGAGCAAAGTCGAGCATCAGGTTGTCAAAACCGCGCAGTGCGTACAGGCGGTCAAAAAGGCGCTCCGCATTACCTGATACCAGTTTCCCGAGGAGCCGCTGCTCGCGCAATTCAGCTTTGATCTCTCCCCAATCTGCTTTATTGCGTTCAAAATAGTGGTGTGGGTCAGGTGGGTGCCAGGGTGCAAGGGCAGACCAATCCGCTAATGGGTGTTCGACTACCTGCCCCTCGATCCCTTCTTGAATATTATGCCAGACACATCCCCAGTTATCGCGGTATCTCTCATCCAGATGGTATGCGGGCGGCATCCAGTCATAGTCCCGTTGATTTGCTTGATACCCGGGAAATATGCGCGGGTGCTCGCAGATTACTCTCTCTAAATCCTGTCGGTACAACTTGAATAGGATTGGTGCCAATCCAACATAGCAGGGAATCCATTCCGGGTAACGATACTCTACCGTGCGCAGCCAGTTTTCACGGGCAGTGATAGACACTAGTCACCTCGTGCTGCAGGTTTGCGTGAATTTTGGCATCGTACTAGTGGTCTGTCAAGCTTTTTGGCAAGTTCGTCCTGACTTGGTATCATAGATAGCAGATGGTTGCGGAGTAGAGGCAGCCATAGGGTCGGTGGCACGAGGATTGCAAAGAAATCGTATGCTAGACTATATCGATGGTGATCAAACGCAAAAACACGGTTCCAAGCTGCGAATCAGCGGGGCTATCGTATTGATTTTTGCGCTCTTCCTGGGAGGAGCTTATCTGGTTAAGTATGGCTTGCCTTCCATCGGCGGTTCGGCAGCCCACGCGCAGGCGCCGACGCCCGAACCAACGATGCTGCCAACTCCGACTCCGCATCCAGGCGCCTTTCATGTCAACCCAACTGACCTGGTTCTGCCGCTCAGCGGGCAATTTGGAGCAACAGGGACGAATCTGCATGACCGTCTCTGGCTGCGCCAGGTGCCGATGCGGACACTCAAGCAGTATATCTATAACTGGACGCTGGCGCATCACACCGAGTATGCCCAGATATATTATCTCAGCTGTGAGGCCGCCGTGATTCGCCTCACCCTGGCGCCGTTCGGAATCCACCTGACTGAAGACCAGATACTGGATACAATGCCGTTCCACCCCGATGACCCCGAACTGGGGATGGTCATCGAAGAAATTGATGGGTCGACTTTTTACTGGGATGGCACTATCAACTGGGGCAACTATGGCGCGCACGCTCCGGTAATTGCCAAGATGCTCGATTGGTACCTGGCAGAATACGGTTTGGATGATTTTATTGCCGTTGAGGTTCAAGCTTTGGACGACATTGAACTTGCGGCACTGATTCGTAACGACCCTGACCTGCTTGGTGTGGTTATCTGGGTCGCGCGCGGTCCGGACGGCGGGTTACCGCCTACCAACGACCGTGGTCAGGTGCTGGGTGAACACGTACAATGGGTGGCGCCAGTGCTAGACGACGACGGAATGATGCTGGTGTTTGACGTCTGGCCGTGGCCCAACCAGCCGTTTCATGTGCGCACGACTTTGAACCGGCAGCTATTCCAAAACCGAACCGTCCTGATTAGGCGAGTAAACAAATAGAACCAGACCGGATGACATGGCGGTGAGAGCTTTACACGCCAATGGTCACAAATATCTACACCCCGCAATTTGGTACCCACTCAGCAGCGTGCTAAAATCTATGATTGCCCTGCAAACTATCAGGATAGTGTCGTATGCATCAACTCATCCACAACGGAATAATCGTGCCTGCCCCGCCCGCGCCAGTGGGGCTCTCGATTCGCATCGATGGCCGGACAATTTCGATGACCCCATTTCAGGAAGAGATGGCCATGGCCTGGGCGCGAAAAAAGGGCACCTCGTATGAAGGTGATCCTACTTTCCAGGCCAACTTTTTAAGCGATTTTTTACCCGCTCTCGGTATTACCACCCCTGTGACCATTGAGGAGATTGATTTCACAGCCTGTATAAGGGTAGTCAACAAAGAACGCTACCACAATAGCCACATGAGCAAAGATGAACGCAAGGTACTCGCCGCCGAACGGAAAACACAGCGCGAGGCTCTCAAAGCCAGATACGGGTATGCTATCGTGGATGGGCAGCGGGTTGAGTTAGGCAACTATATGGCAGAGCCTTCCGGGTTGTTTATGGGGCGCGGGCAGCATCCCCTGCGCGGACGCTGGAAGCAGGGAGCATCTCATGAGGATATCACGTTAAACCTGAGCCCGGATGCGCCCCAGCCAGAAGGTCGGTGGAAGGAGATTGTTTGGCAGCCTGATTCGTTATGGGTCGCCCGTTGGGACGACAAGCTTTCCGGCAAGACCAAGTATGTCTGGTTAGCAGACACATCGCCCGCTAAGCAGACTCGTGAGGCTGGAAAATTCGACAAAGCCTTGCGCCTGCAAGACAGGATCGCACATGTCAGGGCTGAGATCGAACAGGGATTAACGGACGAAAAGCCGCGTACCCGGATGATTGCCACTGCGTGCTTTCTGATAGATGCATTGTGCTTGCGCGTCGGTGATGAGAAGGACCCCGATGAGGCTGATACGGTTGGCGCTACGACGCTGCGGCCAGAGCACGTAAAATTCCTGGCGAACGGCAAGGTTGAGTTTCGCTTTTTGGGTAAGGATTCAGTCGAGTGGCGAAAAAAGATCAACCTTCCGCAGCAGGTGCGGGCTAACCTCGAAGAACTGGTGCGCGATGCGAGGCCTTCTAGCAGCGGTACCGGGCTAGCCCGCGACCTGCCGCAGCTCTTCCCGGATATCGACAGCTCGCATGTGAACCGATACCTGTCCGGGATTCTGCCTGGATTGTCAGCCAAAGTATTCCGAACATTTCGCGCCACAGACGCGGTGAGTGAGTCGCTTGAGGCGTCAGGCGTTAGAAACGGCAGCCCGGAGCATATCAAGTGGCAGGCAGTGGCCCAGGCTAACCTGAGGGCTGCCGAACTCTGCAACCATACCAAGCAAGCCGGAGTGAACTGGTCAGCCGTGCAAAGCAGATACCAGGACCGCCTCGAAAAGGCGCAAGCGCGTCAGCAGGCTGCCGAAGCGAGCCTCGACGAGGCCAAGTTGGGCTTGCAGGCACTGCGCCAGGAGCTGCAGCTGCTGCTGGCGGAAGAGATGACTGATGCACTGACGAATAAGGTAAAGAGACTGAGGACACGGATTGAGAGTGCCCGCGGCAAGGTAGCGCTTCTGGTAGAGCGCAAAGAACGAGCCAGCCTGGCTGTTGGCAAGTTAAAATCGCAGATGGCTATCGCAAAGCAGAAGCGAACCTGGAACCTGAGCACCAGTTTAAAGTCGTATATCGATCCGCGCGTGTATCATCGCTGGGGCGAGCAGGTGGATTATGATGTGCTGGCTAGATATTACCCGACCATCCTGCAGCGTAAATTTGCCTGGGTGCGGCTGAGAGCTGAAGAGGCAGAGAGAGCGGGCAGCCGGGTGGTGGTGGCGCGCACCTGCCTCCAGGCGGATGTGCCGAAAATAGCGACGGTGTTTTCGGCTGTGTTACGGGCGCTCCCCAACGCAGATCTCTCCAGTGATCCTATGAATATTACTGAAAAATATCTGCCCGCACTAGAAAGGCCGTGGTGTGAGACCGTTGCTGCTTTTGGCGAGGATGGCCAGGCGGTGGGCATGGCAGTTCTTGGACCAGAACGTCAGGAAGGTAAAGAGTACCTGTTGGACGTGTTTGGGCTCGTGCTTCCCGGCGAGTTGGCGGCTCCAGCAGCGGAAGCGCTGGCAGATGAGCTGCAATCGCGCTTCCGCACCTTTCAGGCGCAAAACCCAAAACGGGAATATGTGCTAAAGCCAGCCAATGAAAGCTGGCTTGAGTACGCTCCTGAGTTGGCCGAGTATCTCGGGTTTATCGAGTTGGATAGCGAGGTCGGGGAGAGCGCTGAGGTTGCCGATCCGCAAGAAGCTGAAGCTGAGTAGAGCTAGGCGCCCATCAAGTAATCTAAAAGAATCGGCCATTCCATAAAATCAGGAATGATGAGTTGGGCGCCAGCCCGGATCAAGCGTTCTCGTTTCCACGCGTCGACACCCCCTGGATTACGTTCATCACTGGCTACCCCAACTGCCAATCCACCGGCGGCTACGGTGTTCTCAATTTCAACAAAGCCATCGCCAAAGGTAACCAGCGCGTTTCCCTTGAGCCCGTGAGCGCTCAGGATGTCCGCGATTACCTGTGCTTTGGAATATGCTTCCAGGTTATCCAAGGCGCCGTGTATTGCCCGGAAATAGTGCGTCAAACCCAGCGCGGTGGCTTCATCGCGCACAAAGGCCACATCAGTACCGCTCGCCAGGTAACAGGCGATATCATGACGCCGCAGGGCGCCTAGAAAAGCTTCCGCGCCGGGCAGCAGAAACGCTTCGCGTGCTAGAGTGCCGCTTTTTATGCCCTGAACACGGTGAGCGATGTGGTGCCACAACCGGGTTAAGTATTCTGCTTTATATGCCCCCGGCTCAAGCGGCTCCCCACCTCGTTCACGCACCATATCGGCTAGCCCCATCATCTGGTAGATGGTCTGTATGCCGGTAGTTCGGTCGATGTACTCCTGGACAACGGCAGCCAGAATGGTTTCTTGCTCGTGACACGGAGCTCCTGAGAGTATCTCCAGCATGAGCGGAGCCATCACCTGCTGCCAGCCTTCTCTGATAAGCGACAGGGTCCCATCAAAGTCGAACAGAGCGTGGCGGATGTGACCGCGGGCTACCCGCTCATGGATAATCTCGATCCGGCTGCCTGAAAGCCATACCATAATGATTACCTCAGGAATGGTGATGACAGAATTTATAAAACATCGCATCAAAAAGGGCCACACCTGTGCAGGTGTGGCCCCGGTAACTCACTCGAGAGTTAGCTGATTGCCAACTCGGTGTCGCGGTCAAAGATGTGCATGTTGTCCATGTTGACCAACACTTCCACTTCCTGGCCAACGCGCGCCGAGGTACGGGGGTCAACGCGGGCGATAAAGTTCTTGTTGCCAGAGATCAGGTACAAGTAGACTTCGTTGCCCATCAATTCGGTAACATCAACCTTAGCCTGGATGGGGGCCGGGCGGATGCCTGGAGGTGCAAAGTGCGTGTCATGGATATCCTCAGGACGAACGCCCAGGACGACCTGCTTACCCGAGTAAGGTTCGACATTATCAAGTATGTTTCCCGGAACCTTGATTTTGAACGACCCGCCGTCCAGAGCCAGGTCTTCGCGGTTGCCGGTCACGGTGACATCGAAAAAGTTCATAGCCGGGCTGCCGATAAAGCCAGCGACAAAGATGTTGGCAGGCCTGCTGTACAGCGTCTGCGGTGTATCGCATTGCTGAAGGATACCATCGCGCATGACGGTGATGCGGGTACCCATCGTCATTGCTTCGACCTGGTCGTGGGTTACATAGATGAAGGTGGTCTCAAGACGCTGATGCAGACGGGAGAGCTCTGCACGCGTAGCCACGCGCAGTTTTGCATCCAGGTTCGAGAGCGGCTCGTCCATCAGGAAAACGGACGGTTCGCGCACGATGGCGCGGCCGAGGGCCACGCGCTGCCTCTGGCCACCAGAGAGCTGCTTGGGCTTGCGGTCGAGCAATTCTTCGATACCCAGCATCGCTGCGCCTTCGCGCACGCGGCGGGTCACTTCGGACTTGCTCGTTTTGCGGAGCTTGAGGCCAAAAGCCATGTTGTCAAACACGCTCATGTGCGGGTACAGAGCATAGCTCTGGAACACCATGGCGATGTCGCGGTCTTTGGGGGCTACATCGTTAACCAGGCGGTCGCCAATAAAGATGTTGCCTTCGGTGATTTCCTCGAGACCAGCCAGCAAACGCAGGGATGTAGTCTTTCCGCAGCCTGAAGGGCCTACGAATACCAGGAACTCCTTGTCGGCGATCTCGATTGAGAGGTCATTCACTGCAATGACGTCACCAAACCGCTTGGTGATATGCTCATAAGTTACACTTGCCATAGGTCTCCTTCGAATTTCGTAGTATAATGTAAAAGTGACACCGGGTAATCACCCGGGGGTACTGGTTGGCTCAGGGCAGAACTCTACGGTCAGCGGAAACTCCACTGGGCATAATGCCAAAACCGTCCCTGGCAAACCGCGTGCGGACCAAGCGACCATTTGGTTTACTCGATAGTCTACCTCCTTGTATGATACCATCGAACGTAAGTGTAGTTCCTTTTCGACGACAACGCTAGTATAGCATATCAAAACACAAGCGTCAACCAGCCCGTAAAGGAGCAGCATGGTCAAAGTCACTGTTTGCCTTGATGAACCCATCGCCAGGATTAGCCGCAACATCTACGGTCACTTTGCAGAGCATCTCGGCACCTGCATCTATGAAGGTATCTGGGTAGGAGAGGACTCGATAATCCCAAATACCGGCGGCATCCGCAACGACGTTGTAGCAGCCTTGAAACGAATCAACCCGGCAATTCTGCGTTGGCCAGGCGGTAATTTCGCCGACGACTATCACTGGCAAGATGGAGTCGGTCCTCGCGCGGCTCGTCCGCGTCGCTTAAACCTGTGGTGGGATTCTGAAGAGCCCAACCACTTTGGTACACATGAGTTTATCCAGTTCTGCCGGTTGGTCGGCGCTGAACCGTATCTGTGCGGAAACGTCGGCTCGAGCTATCCCCGTGAGCTGCGCGACTGGGTCGAATACTGCAACTATGACGGAGGTACCTCACTGGCGCAGCAGCGCGCTGCTAACGGCTCCAGCGAGCCCTTCCGAGTGCGATACTGGGGCGTGGGCAACGAAAACTGGGCAGCTGGCGGGTCGTTCGAGGCGGATGACTATGCCATCGAGTATAAACGGTTCGCCACATACCTGCGCGATTTCGGCGGCACACCGCTGTTTTTGGTCGCTTGCGGCGCCTACGGCACTGAGACATCCTGGACGCGCGGCTTTTTCGAAAAGATGTCGCGCACACCCTTTGGCGGAGTTCCGCGGCTGCATGGGTTCGGCGTGCATTACTATTGCGGCACTGCCGGCAGCGCCACAGAGTATACAGAACAAGAATGGTACCAGCTCTTGTCGGCTGGCCTTAAGGTCGAAGACGTAATCAAGGTACACCGCGCCGCCATGGATTCATACGACCCGCAGCGCAAGATCGGGCTGGTTATTGATGAGTGGGGCACCTGGCATCCGCCCGCCGAAGGGCGCAACAAGGCGCACCTCTGGCAGCAAAACACTATGCGCGACGCGTTGGTCGCAGCGCTGACGCTGGATGTTTTTAACCGGCATGCCGACAAGGTTGTGATGGCCAATATCGCCCAGACTGTGAACGTCCTTCAGGCACTAGTCCTGACGGACGGACCGCGTATGCTGACAACTCCGACGTACCATGTGTACGACCTGTACCAGGGGCACCAGGAGGGAGACTCGGTGCGCCTGTTGTGCGACGCGCCCGAAATATCGTTCAATGATAAACAGGCCACACAAGCAAAGTTACCCGGTGTTTCAGGCTCGGCCTCGATTAAAAACGGTATGGTTACAATCAGCCTGGTGAATACCTCAGCCACCGACGCCCAGGATGCGGTAGTGCAGTTGCGCGGTGGAGCTTGTGCCGGAGTCGCTGCCAGGCTGCTGTCGGCTGCCGAAATGCACACGGTGAATACCTTTGAGGAGCCGGAGACAATAACACCACAATCCACGACAGTACGCATATCAGGCGGCGAGCTGCACCTGTCGCTGCCGGCAGCCTCAGTGACAGTTTTGAGAGGCAGATTGTCCTAATCCGCATGGCTTTATACGGCGTCGTTATCACCATCGGATTGTGGCGGTTCCGCTACGGGTAACGCTTCCTCTCCTCACCCGATGATTTGGATATCAACGCCAGCCGGAATATAGTGGGCTGGCGTTGGTGCCGGCTGGTTCGGTTCGGACGCAGATATTAATCTCCTTCACCCGGGTCGCGCCAAATGACATTCACACGCCGTCTTTACACCTGGCTGAAATCAGAATTAGCTCAACCATACCCGGTTACCGGCTGCACGCGCGACCAGCGGGCGGGGATGAAATGGCTGTGGTGGGATGCCATCCTGGCGACAGTGTCGGTTTCCTTTTACGGCGATTTCGTCAACCTCTTTATGCTAAAACTCGGTGCCCAGTCGTTCCAGATAGGAGTACTCGCTTCTGTCGCCAGCGCTGCTAACATGCTGGCTCCATTGGCCGGAGCCTGGCTGGTCGAACGCACTCAGAAACGCAAGCTGTGGGTTCTGGTGGGGCCGGGGATGGCTTTCAGGGTTGGCTTTTTCTTCCTCGCTGCGCTGCCATTTGTGATGCACGGGGCGGGGGCGGTATCAGCTTTTATAGTTATCTATACTCTTCAATCTTTTGGCGCATCGCTGGGCATGCCGGCCTGGAACTCGTTGTTCGCTGACATTGTACCAATCCATGTCCGCGGAAGGTACCTCGGCGGTTCTCTGACTGCTTCTTTTATAGCGCGACTGGCGGTCGTGCCAGTCGCAGGCTTGCTGGTACAGGCTGTCGGTGGCCTCAGAGGCTACCAGTTAATCTGGCTGCTGGCTGGTCTAACCGGCTTTATCGCGACGGCTTTTTACGCCCGCATCCCCGAGCCGTGCAGCCGGGAGGTCTCATCGGAAGGGGTACTCGGTTCGTTGTTGGGCAGCCTGGTAGTGTTGACTAGAGACAGACGCTTTCTCTATTACTGTCTGGTCAGCTTCGTGTGGAACCTGGGCATCCAGTTGGCAGGCCCTTACTTTAACGTATACCAGATCGAGGCGCTTGGCTTTTCGGTGGATACAATCGCTTACATACTCACGATTGCCTCGGTCGCTGCTGCGATACTGGTCAAGGTGGCCGGAGAGCTCGTTGACCGTTTTGGTGCTATCAAGCTGATGGCAGCTTCGATGCTGATGGTGCCTCTGATCCCGGTGCTGTGGCTGTGGGGGCGCACTCCAGTCCAGATTA
>Ga0351916_1132_pt1 | contig 23289 bp, 25 predicted proteins | sample TotcelHT113001N3_FD_206868 | JGI IMG/M metagenome (GOLD analysis project Ga0351916, IMG submission 206868) | Enriched cells from coal bed in the Powder River Basin, Montana, United States - Total cells T11 rep1 HSBNCT.T11.300.1.N3 ... | reverse complement strand
CCTCATGACCAATCCCCCCCGGACGCTGGATGTGCACATGGCCCCAGGAACCATACCCGGAACCAAATATCCCTCCGGGATGAACTGCCTGGACTGCCACACGGCCCAAAACCACCACATCGCCGGCCGGGGCAATGATGTCCGGGCCACGGACCTCAACATCAAGGTGGATTGTCTCATGAGCGGCTGCCATGCCAACCCGCCGCATACCAACGCCAACCTCAAATTTCAGGATATCAACCGGCATCTGGCCCGGGTCAACTGCACCGTCTGTCATATCCCGGCTTTTGCCCGGAATGCGGCAACGGATGTTTTTCGGGATTTCACTAAAACCGAGTTCGATGCCGCCACCAAACGGTACGAACCGGTACGGACCTTTGCCCCCAACGTTAGGCCGGCCTACGCCTGGTTTAACGGTCTTTCCTATTTTTATGAGTTCGGCACGCCCATAACCTTGGAATCACTCGGCAGGTACCTGATGGCCTATCCGTTGGGAGACATCAACGATTCCAGCGCCAAGATCTACCCCTTCAAGCTGCATCAGGCTAAGGTGGGCTATGACCTGGGAGGCCGCCGGCAAATCCCGGTTAATTCCAAGGTGCTCTGGGAAACCGGTGACATCGACCAGGCCCTCCGGCAGGGAGCTGCCGCGGTGGGCTGGAATATCACTGCATACTCTTTCGCCACCGCCCAGCGCTATTTCTCCTTGTACCACGAAGTGGCTCCCAAGGAGAATGCCCTCCAATGCGCCGATTGTCACGTCAGCGCCGGCCGGCTGGATTTCAAAGCCTTGGGCTATGGAGTCAGGGCCCAACATGATGGAAAACCCCTGTGCGCCAGTTGTCATGAAGCCAAAACTTCTGAATTTTACGAAATCCATAGCAAACACGTTGAGGGTGAGTCCATAAGCTGCACCACCTGCCATGACTTTAAGACGGCGCCCCTCTTGCCTCGAGGGGGTATTAACAGTGTCTATCTCCTTTTGGATAACTAGGCCGGCTGACCTCGCTCAGAAGTCACCGATCCCATGATTATTAAAGGGGCGGCCCACCGGGCCGCCCCTCTTATTGGCCGGGCGGTTTCCTCCCTGCATTTCTCAAGAATCTATGACTATTGGCCCAGGGAACAAGGACCTCCCGGGATCGTGCCCCTGCAATATTCCGCCCCTGATCCCGAATTATCCGGTGCCGCCTGACGACCAGAATTCCCGGGACAGGCGCACCAGGGTGTCGGCGGGGGCCAGGTCCTGGGTGAGGTTGGCCATGGTCTCCGGGGTGACCTGCCCCTGGCGCACCACTTCTTCCCCGGCCTGGGTCACCGCGTCCAACACCGCCTGGACCTGGGGCTGAAATTCGGGTACGGATAAAAATTCGGAAGAATGGCGGTAGATCTCGGCGATGAGGTCTCCACCCAGGCACATGCGCCAGGTCAGGGACAGGGCCTCGAACATGCTCTGGTCCCAAAAACCGCAGACGCTCAGGGTCACCACCCGGGGCATCTTGTCGAAACGGTGGGGACTGCCGCCCCCTTCGCCCATCTCCGCCAGGGGGTCCATCATGGGCAGGGTGCGCTCCACGAACAGCTTCATCCGGGCATTCAGGGTGGCATGGTAGATGGGGCTGGCCAGCACCACCAGGTCGGCTTGAAGATATTTGTCAAACAGCACGTCCGTCATGTCGTCCGCCTGCACGCAGCGGCCCGGCGTCTGGACCCAGCACCCATAGCATCCCAGGCAGTGTTTGATCTTATAGTCCCTGAGATACAGGGTCTCGGTGGAGGCCCCGGCCCGTTTGGCCCCCTCCAAAAATTTTTGCAGCACCAGTTCGGTCTTACTGGTTTCATGATCCCGGGGACTGCTATTTAAGGCCAGAATGTGCATAAGGTCCTCCTTGGTAGATCTATTTCCGGTTTGCGACTTTGGTGTGGCGTCATCTGAAACCTGAGCCGCCAAACTGCTCGACTACAGTCTATTCTAAGCTTAACCTCTCAAACTGGCAAAAAAGAAAATCCACTGCGTGCTCCGCCGGGCAGCCCCTCCATTTTTTCGCCGGCGGTACGGCGGCATGTCCCCATGAAAAAAAGGGCGGACCCACAGGTCCGCCCCTACGCTTTGGCGGGCAGTGCCCGCCCTACTTTTTGAGGAAATCGGGGTAAGGGTGAGTGGACAATCAAATTTCCACAGGCTGGAAGCCAGTGCTGACCCCTAACCCCTGACCCCTGCTTCCTAGTACATGCCTTCCATGCCACCCATGCCGCCCATGCCGCCGCCGCCCATAGCGGGCATCGACGATTCCTTCTTGGGTTTCTCGGCAATCATGGCTTCGGTGGTGATGAGCAGAGACGCCACTGAGGCGGCGTTCTGAATGGCGTATCGGGTCACCTTGGTGGGGTCGATAACGCCTGCTTCCATGAGGTCCTCATATGCGCCGGATTCGGCATTAAAGCCCATAGCGCCTTTCTCTTTTTTTACGTGCTCCGCCACTACGGAGCCTTCGAAGCCGGCGTTGTTGGCGATCTGCCGGATGGGCTCTTCTAAAGCCCGCTTGATGATATTGACGCCCAAATCTTCGTCATGAGCCTTCAGCTTCAGGCCCGCCAGGGCGGGGAGGCAGCGCAGGAATGCCACGCCGCCGCCGGGCACGATGCCTTCTTCCACCGCGGCGCGGGTGGCGTTGAGGGCGTCTTCCACCCGGGCCTTCTTCTCTTTCATTTCGATCTCAGTGGCCGCGCCGACGCGGATAACCGCGACGCCGCCCACCAATTTGGCCAGCCGCTCCTGGAGTTTTTCCCGGTCGTAGTCCGAGGTGGTCTCATCGATCTGGACCCGGATCTGTTTTACCCGGCCTTCGATGGCCGCCCGGTCGCCGCCGCCATCGATGATGGTGGTGTTGTCCCGGTCGAGGCTCACTTTGCGAGCGGTGCCCAGTTCTTTCACGGTGACATTTTCCAGCTTCCAGCCCATGTCTTCGGAGATCAGCTGGCCGCCGGTGAGGATGGCGATATCTTCCATCATGGCCTTGCGGCGGTCGCCGAAGCCGGGGGCCTTGACGGCCGCGACCTGGAGGGTGCCACGGAGCTTATTGACCACCAGGGTGGCCAGGGCCTCGCCGTCCACGTCCTCGGCCATGATCACCAGGGGTTTTCCCATCTTGGCAATGGTCTCGAGCACGGGCAGCAGGTCTTTCATGGCGCTGATCTTCTTCTCGTGGATGAGGATGTAGGGCTCGTCCAGGCTGGCTTCCATCTTCTCGGGGTTGGTGACGAAGTAGGGGGAGATGTAGCCGCGGTCGAACTGCATGCCTTCCACTACTTCCAGGTTGGTTTCCATGCCCTTGGCTTCTTCCACCGTGATGACGCCTTCTTTGCCGACCTTGGCCATGGCATCGGCGATGATGTTACCGATGGAGGAGTCGTTGTTGGCGCTGATGGTGCCCACCTGGGCGATCTCTTTCTGGTCTTTGGTGGGTTTGGAAATCTTGTGGAGTTCTTCCACCACGGCGCTCACAGCCTGCTCGATACCGCGCTTTAAGGCCATGGGGTTGGTGCCGGCGGCCACCAGGCGGGAGCCTTCCCGGTAAATGGCCTGGGCCAGGATGGTGGCGGTGGTGGTGCCGTCGCCGGCCACATCCGAGGTCTTGGAGGCCACTTCCCGCACCATCTGGGCCCCCATGTTCTCGAATTTGTCTTCCAGCTCGATCTCTTTGGCTACGGTGACGCCGTCCTTGGTGATGGCCGGGGCGCCGAAGGCTTTTTCCAGAATGACGTTGCGGCCTTTGGGGCCCAGGGTGACCTTGACTGCGTCCGCCAGGGTATTGACGCCCCGGAGCATGGACTCCCGGGCCTTGATGTCATATTTAATCTCTTTTGCTGACATGTGATTACTGTCCTCCTTAGGATAATTACTGAATACAACGGGAATTCAGGTTAGTTGCTGGGGATGACCTGCGGTTAGTCGTTGATGACGGCCAGGATGTCTTCTTCCCGCATCATCAGGAATTCTTCGCCTTCCATCTTGATTTCGGTGCCGGCATACTTGCCGAAGAGGACCCGGTCGCCTTCTTTGAGTTGCAGGGCCATGCGGGCGCCGGCGTCGCTCATTTTGCCGGGGCCGACGGCGATGACTTTGCCCTCAATGGGCTTTTCCTTGGCGGTGTCGGGGATCAGGATGCCGCCTTTGGTGACCTGGACCTCTTCCATGCGTTTGACCAAAACCCGGTCATTCAAGGGTTTAATCTTCATATACAACCTCCTGGTGATAAATTATAGGTTTCAGCGCATATTAGCACTCATTCACAGTGAGTGCTAATTATTAGCGTAATTGTAACCACTATCCTGGGAAAAGCAAGGGGGACGATAAATTATTTTGACCGGAAGTGCGGGCCGAAGCCCGGTAGGATTACCGGGCTTCGGAAACCATGAGGGCCCGCTTGGACTTGGAATGCGAATACTTGTCCTTGGCGCGGCTGTTGGATGAACTAGCTTTCTTGGGTTTGGCGGCACTCTTGGAGGTGTTGGGGCTCTTTTTGGCCAACCGGGTCTCGCCCGATTTCTTGCCCTTGGCGGTGCCTATGAGGGCCACCTTGTTTTTCTTGGTGTCGCTGGATTTGGCGGCCAGGGACGGCGTCCCGAACAGAGAAGCCTGCACCACGGGGGCGGCCCCGGCCTTAACCGGGGTGCTTTTGGTTGGTTGCTCCTGTTTGGCATAGGTCCGGCTGGCGTTCTGCGTGGAGGCCTTGGCAGAGCTCCGGCTCTTGCCCTTGGACTTATGAGCCACGCTGGCCTGGTGGTTGGAAGAGCTCTTGTCGCTGGAATAAGACTTCCTGTAGCTCCTGGCCGTCTGGATCGGATGAGAGGCCACCGCCGGATGTTCTATGCGGGCGATGGTAATGTTTTTCGTAAACAGCTCTTTGCTGTTGGGAGGCAGATTCAGCGTGTAAGACGGCGCATCCGGGGGAGTGATACCCCGCAGCAATTCCGGGTTGAGATCTTTCACCTCATCAGGGGGAACGTTCACCGCCACCGACGCCGCAGTCAGCGAGGTGGGCTCAGTTACCGGCACCTTGTCGTATCTGACCGGCGGCAAATAGGGCACGTTTTTGAACCCGAACTTGTCCGGATTTTTGGCGATGATGGTGGCCGCGATCATCTGGGGTACATAGTTCTTGGTCTCGGTGGGCAGGCACATGTTGGCCGAAAGTTCCCAAAAGTTCTTGTGGTTGCTCTGGTTCAGCTCCCGCTGCACCCGGCCCTCGCCGCAGTTATAGGAGGCCGCCGCCAGATACCAGGAACCGAACTGCTTATAGAGGTCCAACAGGTACTTGGCTGCCGCCCGGGTGGCCTTTTCCGGGTCCCGCCGCTCATCCACGTAGCTGTCGATGGTCAGCCCGTAGCGCAGGCCGGTGCCTTTGATGAACTGCCACATGCCGCAGGCCGCCGCCGGGGAATAGGCCCGGTTATTGAAGCCGCTCTCGATCATGGCCAGGTAGGCCAAATCTTCCGGCAGGCCAGCCTCCTGGAAGACTTCCTTGATCATGGGGAGATAGCGGGTAGAACGGGCCAGATAGCGCGTGATGACCGCCTTGCGCTCGGTGGAGAAATAGACCAGGTAGGCCCTGACCTGCTTATTCATTTGGATGGGCACATCAAATTTGACCTGATGTTCCCAATTTTTCAATGCTTCTTCCAGGCCGGGGTCCAAACCGGTGATGCCGCTCTTGGCGTAGAGCTCTTCCAGACGCTTGGCGCTCAACTCCTCGGTCAGGCTGGCATCCCCGGGACCGTCGTCGGTCACGGGGGCGGTCATTTCTGGCTGCATCTGGTCCGCCTTGACCAGGTTGCCTTTCTGACCGCCGCTACAGCCCATCAACAACGCAATGCAGACAACTACCCCCACGAGCCAGGATATCATAGATACTCCTCTCACCAAGTAGTCCGGGTTTGCGGTTGTACAGGTCCGGAAATGTATATCACGACCTCCCCCGAGGCGGACCGATAAACCTGGGATTTTTTCCGTATAGCACCATTTTTTACACTTGGCAAGAAAAAAAGCAGGCTACACCTGATTTTCCCGGCCTCGGGGTCTTCTAAGTTGTTATCGGCCCGGTTATCATATATGCAGGGGGCGACAAAAACCATGAACAATCTCAGATACCTGGCCAATCTGGAGATCGCTCTGGCCCTGGCCGGATGGGCCGTCGGCCTGTGGGGCATTATCACCGGACAGGCCGCGATTCTCCAGTATCTCTACTTCTTCGCCTGGTATCCGTATATCGCCTGCCTGGACGGCGTGCTCTTCAGGCTCCGGGGCCGGTCCTGGCTCCTCACCCAGCCCCGGAAGTTTCTGCGGATGTTTGGCTGGTCCGTGACCGTCTGGCTCATCTTTGAGGCCCACAACCTGGTCTTGCACAACTGGGGTTATGTGGCCGTGGTCCCCGGCGGCTGGCTGCGCTGGACCGGCTACGCCCTGGCCTTTGCCACGGTGCTGCCCGGGGTGCTCTTAACCGCCCAGGTCATCGACGCCCTGGGGGCCTTTCCGAACCTCAAGGGCCGGCCCTGGAACCCGGGAGCCTGGCAGCCGCTGTCCCTGCTCTTAGGGACCGCCTTGCTGATCCTGCCCTTGATCTTCCCCCGCTACGCCTTCCCCCTGATTTGGGGCGCCTGGTTCTTCCTCCTGGACCCCTTCTGCTGGCTTTTGGGCGGGGAATCTCTCATTGCCCGCTTCGCCGCCGGCGAGCGCCGGGAACACCTTTGCCTCCTGGCTGCAGGCCTGATCTGCGGCCTCTGGTGGGAAGCCTGGAATTGGTTCGCCATCACCAAGTGGGTCTACACCCTGCCGGTGCTCAACTTCTGGAAGGTCTTCGAAATGCCGCTCCTGGGGTTCCTGGGCTTTCCCCCCTTTGCCCTGGAGTGCGCCGTCATGTATAATTTCCTCATTGCCTTAGATGATCGGGTGTTCACCACCCCGAGGCGGCGGCGTTTTTCGTACGCGGTCCAATTAGCCTTTTGGATCATAATGTTTGCGGCCATGGACGCAGTGACGGTGATTAGCTATCAGTAAGCAGTGAGCGGTGAGCAGAATCGTAGGGTGCGTCTTACGCACCAATGGCGGGCACTGCCCGCCATCAACTGCCCGCCATCAATGGATCGAATACCCAAAATGGTGCGTAAGATGCACCCTACTCCTGTGGACATAAAAACCCTGAAAACCTCAAAACCCAGAACCCAGAACCCGGAACCCAGAACCCGGCATCAAAAACCCAAAACCGTCTTTTCCGTTTCTTTAGGCTGTCCCAAGAACCTGGTGGACACGGAAATCATGCTGGGGGGCCTTGCCAATGCCGGCTGGGAAGTCACCGGGGAGGCTGCGGCGGCCGATCTTCTGCTGGTCAATACCTGCGGCTTCATCGAGCCGGCCTGTAAGGAGGCGGTGGATACCATCCTGGACCTGGCGCGAATCAAGGCGGACCGGCCCGGGGTGCGCCTGGTGGTGGCCGGCTGCCTGGTGCAGCGCTACGGCCCGGAGCTCATCCAAGATCTGCCGGAAGTGGACCTGTTCATCGGGGTAAACGATTTTCCCGCCCTGGCCGGGCTCCTGGCCCGGCCGCTGGCCGACGGCCCCGCGCCGCTGGTGCATCAGGCGCCCCCTTACGCCTACGGCGGCGTCGAGGCCCGCTACCCCGCCACGCCGGCGCACCTGGCCTATCTGAAGATCGCCGAGGGCTGCGGCCACGGCTGCACCTTCTGCCTCATCCCCCAGATTCGCGGTAAGCTCAGGAGCCGCCCCCTCAAGACCCTGGTGCAGGAGGCCGAGAATCTCGCCGCCGCCGGGGTCAAGGAACTCATCCTGGTGGCCCAGGACACCACCGCTTACGGCAAAGACGTGCCCGGCCACCCGGGGATCGCGGCCCTGCTCCGGGAACTGATTGCCATTGACGGGTTTCGGTGGGTTCGCCTCCTCTACGGCCACCCGGCCCGCATCACCCCGGAACTCCTGGCCGTCATGGCCGCCAACCCCCGGATTCTCCCCTACCTGGATATCCCCATCCAGCACGGCCATGACGAGGTGCTGCGGCGCATGGGACGGGGCTATGGGCGCCAGGATATTGTCGACACGGTCCGGCGCATCCGGGAGGCGCTCCCCGGGGCGACCCTCCGCACCACCGTCATGACAGGTTTTCCCGGCGAGACCGAGGCCCACTTTCAGACGTTGGCCGATCTCATCACCGAGGTGGGCTTCCACCACCTGGGCGTCTTTCTCTACTCCCCGGAGGCCGGCACTCCCGTCGCGGCATGGGGCCCCAAGGTGCCCCGGCGGGAGGCCCGGCGGCGGGCCCGCCACCTAAAAGCCATCCAGGCCAAAATCGTCAAGGCCCGGCTCAAGGCCCTGGTGGGCACCATAGTCGAAGTCCTGGTGGAAGGAGTGAGCCCGGAGAGCGACTACCTGCTCACAGGACGCATGGCCAGCCAGGCCCCGGACATCGACGGCCAGGTCTATATCACCGCCGGCACCGGGCTGGTGGGGGAGATTCAACCCGTGCGCCTCACCCGGGCCCTGCCCTACGACCTGCTGGGCGAGATTGTGGAGACGGGGGAAAAGGGAAAAAGGCGAAAAGGCGAAAAGGATTAAAGAACCGTAAGGCGGGATGCGTTTCACTTTCCCGCCCTACGCCTGTTTTTCAGAAACACTGCCCCTCCTCATCTTCGAGGAAACCCTTCCAGACCACCAACTGGTTCGTTTGTTCCCTTGCCTTCTCCAGTAAGATGCTTATTTTTAACTAAAATTGCCCAGATTCCGATGTCGCCTCAGGGTACAGGCGGGATTGAAGCTTCGGGGCGCGCGGCCTCAACCGGAGACCGGCCCAATCCGTGACCGCCTGCGCAGCTATGAGCCTCAATCGGTCGCAGGCACACACCGGGGCTCAGGGTTGCACTTGTATAAAATCTCTGTGAGCGAGAAAGCGAGTCCTCTATCCATGTTTGCCTTTAAGACCTTGCAGCGCCGCCTCATCTTCTTGTTGGTAGTGCCGTTAACCCTGTTCTTAGTGGGGTTCGGGGTTTTCGGGTATCGTTTCATCCAGGGCCTTCTTTTCAAAGAGTGGGGCGAGGTCGCCATCCTGAAGCTGGAACGGGCGGCCCACCAGATGGATATGAAGCTCCATGAACAGAAAGAGTGGATGGAGTCCTTCGCCCGGGCGGGACAGGATTCCCGGGGCGAGGACATCCAGCGTTGGCTCCTGAAACAGGAGAAGGCCCAGCCCGGTGTCCATCAGGTAAACTTGACCTGGGAGCAGGCGGCGGTAAGCCCGGGTTCCCCGGATACCCGGAACCGGTCCGCAACCTTGTCTCCCATCGGGTTCTCTTTCCCATCGGACGGAAAAACCGTGGGGCTGGGGGCGGAACTTCTGGATGAAGCCGGGCGGCCTGTGGGCCGCCTTGAAGTGTTCTTGAACTACGATTACCTGATGCAGGAAACCCTCAAGGAAGGTTGGCTGGTGGCCCAGATGGCCTGCCTGGTAAGCGATGAGGGCCGCTACCTGGCCCACAGCAATCCGGCCATGCAAGGACGGCATTGCCTGGGGGATACCCAAAATCCCCTGGAACTGGCCATGCTCAAGGCCATACAGGAAAAGCCCTCCGGCACCCTCATGAGTGAGGGCTTCATCCCGGAGCACGTGATCGGTTATTACAAGCTCCACGCCGCTCCGTGGGCTATCATGCTCCACGCCCAGGGAAGCGAGATTTTGGCGCCGATCTTACGGTTCCGCTTTTACTTTTTGTTGGGCGGCGTCCTATGCCTGGCCGTCATCCTGGTATTCATTCGCCTGGGGATGACGCCGGTGGTCATGGCCATCCGCAAGATCGCCACCAAGGCGGCGCAGGTGGCCCGGGGACAATACGGCGAGCCGGTGCCGGTGACCAGCCGGGACGAGATCGGCCAATTGACCTTGAGTTTTAATGACATGATCGTGGGCTTGCAGGAGCGAGACTTTATCAGCAACACCTTCGGGCGCTACGTCGACCAGGATATCGCCCGGGAGTTGCTCAGCCGGCCCGAGGCCAGCCGCATGGGGGGAGTGAAGCGGGAAGTGGTGATCCTCTTTGCCGATATTCGGGGCTTTACCCCCCTGGCCGAAACCCTGAGCCCCGAAGCCACCCTCCTCCTGGTCAACCGCCATTTTGCCCGGATGATCGAGGTGATCCAGACGCATCGGGGCATCATCGTGGACTTTCTGGGAGACGCCATCCTGGCCTTTTTCGACCCCCTGGACGGTCCCATGGAGCCGGTGGTGCAACGAGCCATCAACTGTGCCCTGAAGCTACAGGAGGCCATGGAAGCCGAAAACCTGGCTGAGTCGGAGCACCCGGCGCTGCACATGGGCATCGGGGTCCATGCCGGAGAGGTGGTGGTGGGGAACATCGGCTCCGAGTCCCGGGCGAAATACGGCATCATCGGCTCGGCGGTGAACCTGACCCACCGCATCCAAGGCCAGGCCCAGGGCGGCGAAGTGGTAGTCTCAGAGATGGTCTTCCCTTATTGTGAAGACATCGTGGCAATCCGCAGGACTTTTCAGACCAAGCTCCAAGGCATCGCCTACCCGGTGACGCTCTATGTCGTTGAAGGCATGGAGCAAGCGCCATGAAAGATTGCGGGAACCCAGCCAAAAAGAAAGCAGCATAATCACCGAATTTGATGCAAAAACCCGTGGTCACCAACTTCCGGCTCACTGCTCCCTTAGATCATTGACTTCCGGCGAGAAGTAAGTTAATTTATTCACATGGTTGCCCGGGGCAAAAGTATCCTTAAAGACCTGGAAAAAGATGTGGTCGCCATCAACAGCGCGCTGACGGCCAATCTCCAGACCCACGTGCCGTTGATCGCCGAGGTGGGGCGCCATATCCTGCTCAGCGGCGGCAAGCGCATCCGGCCGCTGCTGTTCATCTTGAGTGCCCGGATGTGCGGCTGCCAGGGTAATCACCTGAGCGGTTTTTCCACCATCTTTGAGTACCTGCACGCCGCCACCCTGCTGCACGACGATGTCATCGACACCGCCAGCGTGCGCCGGGGGGCGTCCACCGCCAACACCATCTGGGGCAACCAGGCGGTGATTCTGGTGGGGGATTTTCTCCTGGCCAAAGCCCTGTCCCTGGCGGTGACCACCAATAAATTGAAGGTGCTCCAGGTACTGTCTAACGCCACCACCATGATGGCCGAAGGGGAGATCCTGCAACTCCTGCACGCCGGGAACCTGAAAATTACCGAAGCCGAATACTTCGAGGTCATCACCCGCAAGACCGCCATCCTCATGTCCGCCGCCTGTCAGATCGGGGCCATCCTGGGCGGGGTGCCCTCCGAGTCGGAAGAGGCCCTGAGCCAGATGGGGTTGAACCTGGGGATTACCTTCCAGGTGGTGGACGATATCCTGGACTACATCGGAGACGAAAAAGAATTGGGCAAGGACGTCTGTGCCGACCTGCGGGAGGGCCGGGTCACTCTGCCCCTGATTCACGCCCTGGCCCAGGCCGCGCCCGGGGACCGGGAGCGCCTGGAAACCATCGCCCAGAAGCTGACCCCGGAGCTGGCCCCGGAACTCCGGAGCCTCATCGACAAGTACGGGTCCCTGGATTACGCCCGCACCGTGGCCCGGGACTACACCCTGAAGGCCCAGGAAAACCTGAAGACCTTCCCCGCTTCCCTGGAAAAGACCTACTTTTGGGCCATCACCGAAGAGTTGCTGGCCCGGACCCATTGACCCGTTGGCCGGGACGCCTCCGGGCAGTCCCCAGGAGAATCTTTCGTCCGGGCCGCCTCGACCGACACCATGTATCCGAATTATTTCCTCGAATTAACGGTTATACTTCCGGGGGTCGCGGCCTCGGCTGGACCCCTGTCCGGGTGGGTGTCCGCCGGACTTTCCCCTTTATTTTACTTGACATTACCCGGTTCTTGCGGTAAATTTTTTCCTGTAGATAGCATGTCAGACTGAAGGCAGGGCGGCGGGCCCTGGCCATAGATCGGAAGGGTATGCTAATCACCCTCCCTTTTTTTTTGCCTGGCTGCTCTCGCAACCCTGCTCCTGGGGCGGGATAAGTGTCACAAAATTTAGGAGGTTCCTCATTCATGAAGGAAAGAGGAAGAGTTAAGTGGTTCAATGATTCCAAGGGATTCGGTTTTATTTCCCGAGAAGACGGCCCCGATGTCTTTGTGCATCACAGCGCCATCCAGAGCGATGGCTTTCGGACCCTGGCGGAAGACCAGGAGGTCGAATTTGAGGTGGTTCAAGGTCAAAAAGGACCCCAGGCGCAAAACGTCACCAAGCTATAATTGCTAACCACTTGAGGCTGGGAACTCCGGTGGTCTTAAGGCCCCGGAGTTCTGCCATCTTGACCCCAAGGAGGTGAGCCGTGGCCCGCAACCGATATGGCTGGGAGAAACGAGCCAAGGAAATCGCCCGGAAGCAGAAAAGCGATGAGAAGATGAAGAAGCGCCAGTGCCGGGCCACTGGAGAAGCAATCCACGGAGAATCCAAGTCGCAAGAAGAAGGAACTATTGAGGAATAATCAGAATCTCCTCCAGATCGGGTCGGGCGACACCATCGGGACAGGGGAATTGTGTCGCCGCTTAAGGAGAAGATTGTGACGATCAAATTGTATGTGGGCAATCTGCCCATGCAAATGACCGAAACCGAGTTAAAAGAACTTTTTACCGAGGCCGGCAACGTGTCCTCGGCCAAAATTATTACCGACCGGCAAACCGGCCAGCCCCGGGGATTCGGTTTTGTAGAAATGGAAACCAAACTGGAGGGGCAAAAGGCCATCTCCATGCTAAACGGCCGTAATGTTGAGGGCCGGGTCCTGGCGGTCAATGAGGCCAGGCCCCAGGCTCGCACCGGCGGTGGTGGTGGCGGCGGCGGTCGCGGCGGCTACGGCGGCGGTGGCGGCGGTGGCTACGGCGGTGGCGGTGGTCGCGGCGGCGGTGGTCGCGGTCGGTAAGCCATAGGCACCGCCCCCCGCGGCGCCGAAACAGCAATCCCACGCCGGCAGGGTCCGCGAGGTCTTGCCGGTTTTTCTGTGAAAATAGCTATCAGCTTTCAGCAGTCAGCTTTCAGCTTTCAGTCAAGATTAAGGATATCCAGTTAAGGAAATGCGGTTGACTTAAAGGGCGGCGGTCAAAATATAGGGCGGGCACTGTCCGCCAAGTCCTTTTTGAACCTTGAACTTTGAACCTTGAACTTTGAACTTCCGGAGAGGTAAAAGTCAATGAAGATATGCTGTATTGGATTTGATCTGCCCGAGGGCAAAGTGAAGTATCAGGACAATCTCGTCATCACCCTGGACCAGAAATTATCCCCCAAGAAAATCACCCCCTTCTACGTTGAATTCACCCGGGACGACTTCAGCCATTGCGACGGCTTTCTCGTAGCCCAGGAAAAAATCTGGGATCTCCTGATCCTGGACCTGGAAAAACTGGAAGCCCGGCGGGACCGGAGTGCAGACGCCGCGGAACAAGAGCTTCTGGATAAGTGCCTGGGGTACCTGGAGCAGGAAGTGCCGCTGTGCGACGGCCAATTCACCGAGCCCGAACTGACCCTCCTGAAGACCCTGGCCCCCTTGAGTTTAAAGCCCACGGTGGTCGCGGCCGAGGCGCCGGAGCTGAATGACGCCATTACCCAAGTCCTGAACAAATCCGGCATCGTCTTCTTCTACACCGCTGACAAGAAAGAGGTCCATGCCTGGCCGGTGCAGCAGGATTCGGACATCGTCACCTGCGCCGGCAAGATTCACTCCGACCTGGCCCGGGGTTTCATCAAGGCCGATATTGTCAGCTACCAGGATTTTATGCAGGTCTACAACATGGCCGAAGCCCGGACCAAGGGCCTGGTAAAGCTGGTGGACCGGGATTACACCATCCACGCCGGGGACATCATCGAGATTCGGTTCAACGTCTAACGTTAGAGATGATAATCAAAACTCGACCGGAGCCTGGCATTCACCGCCTGAGGCGGACATCTCTCCACCGGCAGGCCCAGATCCCAAGTTCGCAATCCATACCGTACCTGTACGCGCGAATCCTCGGGTTAATCTGAGTTCTACGGCCATTGACCATTATTTCTTTGTATTGAATTTATTGGTTGTGCCGTGAAGCTGGGCTGATACCAGGTTGCGATCAAACAAGTAACATTGTCATTCTGAGTGTAGCGAAGAATGACAGATCTATCTTACTTCTATGACCGCAACTTGGCCTCAGGCGACAAAATTGCTCGGGCAGGCCCGGTCCAGGTTTTCCGGGGCAAGGCGTGGAGCCAATTGGTAGAAGCGGCAATAATCCAGGATCTGCTCCAGGAGGTCCCGGGGATGGCAGGCAGTCAGCGGACGTTTGGCTAAATTTGAACTATTAGACGTTAGCCAAATAAAACTATTTTAACTAAAATTCATCTATACCAGTGGTTTTTAAAAACAGTATAATCCGATAATTTATCTTCTTGACCAATTGCTCTTAATCTTTCGGCGCAGCGTTGGCAAAGGTAATCATTTTTCTTTAAATACCAATTTACTATTGGATATGTCTTTAAGCCACTTACCTTACCTGGCTTACCCTTACCCATTTCTTCTGTTTCCACTTCACTTACTCGCCATCCCTCAATTTCCCAATTAAAGGGAATATCGCCGCTTAAAATTACTTTTTCAACTTTGGTCACATATAAAGGCTCAGTCTTCTTATTCTCACAAAAACCGCATATGTACGTAATTTTTTTTCCCCATGAAATTGATTGATAGTTATCGCGGGGAGTTTCGCTACCTATGAACCAATCAAGGGCTTTTTTCAATGTTGGCGCCAAGTGGAGGCCCCATGGATGTTCACTAACCAGATAGAATCGACTAATTATTAGATTTTTGAAGGTGCTCGCATCGTGCAAACACTTTTCTAAATACATATCTTTCTCCAGAGTCTTTACCCTGACCTGATGCCGCCCAAATTCCACAGAGATTTTCTTCTCCTCCACTTCAAAAGGAGGTCTCTCTTTATGTTTCGACATTGATTTTAAAATTTTTAGAAAACCCATACTTTTTTTTTGGAATTGCGGTTCAGAAAAGGAACATGGCGCAAAGAATTCTCTCTCCTGGCCCGGTTAATCTCCTGGTGAGTCTCTTGGCTGACAAATTTTGCAAAGTCTACCCCTGGAGTCGTGGTATAGATTCCTGAATGATCCGGTTATCATCAATGCTTGTCAGTCCCTTTGCGGGGTGGCCGGCGGGCCATCCCTTGCCTCAGGTGACAAAATAGCTGTGACAGGCCCGGTCTATATTTTCCGGGGTAAGACTGGGAGCCAGTTGATAGTACCGGCAATAATCCAGGATCTGCTCCAGGAGGTCCCGGGGATGACAGGCAGTCAGCGGGCGTTTGCCGTCGTCATAGTACCGGCTCAGGAGATACTCCACCGCCGCCGGGTCATACTCCAGATGGTACTGATCGCAGAAGAGTTGGAAGATCTCCACAAACTGTTCCCGGTTCACATAATCCACCTTGACCTTGGAACGCAGGCGCCGCAAAAAGGCTTCATCCACCAGGGTGCGGGGCTCAAGGTTGGTGGCGAAGATAATAAACTGGTCAAAGGGGACGGCAAACTTCTGCCCCGTGCGCAGGCGCAGGAAATCCTGGCGGGTTTCCAGGGGAATGATCCAGCGGTTCAGCAGTTCCTGGGGAGAAATTTGCTGACGGCCGAAGTCGTCGACGACAAACACCCCGTTGTTGGCCTTTAATTGGAGGGGGGCCTCGAAATATTTGAGCGTGGACTTATAAGCCAGGTCCAGCATGTCCAGGGTAAGTTCGCCCCCCACCGTCACCACCGGCCGGCGGCACCGCAGCCACCGGCGGTCCACTCTCTCCCCCTCCGGGGCCGCCGCCTTCGAGGGCACATGGGTGATTTCATCAAAGATCTGGATCACCTGGCCGTCCACAAACAGGGCGTAGGGCACCAGGATGTCATCCTCCCAAACCCGGCCAAAACGCTGGCAGACGGCCGTCTTGCCATTTCCAGGGGGGCCATAGAGGAAAAGGGGTTTGCCGCTTACCGCCGCCACCCCCAATTGCTCCGGGACCTCGCCGGACAACACCAGGCCCTCTAAAACCCGTTGGATGCGGCCGGGGCTGACGCCAACCTTGCCGATAGTCTGGCTGGTCACCTGGCGCCAGTAATCTTTCAGCACCACGGGCGCCGGTCCCGTATAGGCATCGTAATCTGTTAACAGCGCCGCATGCGCTCTCCCGGCGTCGGTCAGGGAATGCCGGTTAGCCAGGGTCAAGGAACTTACCATCAGATGCATGGGGTCGGGACCCCGCACCTCGACCCATTTGGACTTTTTCAAGTACTCCAGCACCTCGGAGAGGATGCTGGCCGACACCTTCAGGCGTTCCACCAGATCCCCCAGGGTGAAGAAATCCATATAGAAGCAGTGCTTCAAGGTGAGGTGCGCCAGGAATAACGAAGGCAGCCCTAACTCCTGGAGTGTCTGAGGCTCGGCGGGGTACATCACGGCTTCCAGCCCGGGTCTGCCGCCCGACGCAATTCCTTTGTGATTATCCATGGCATCCATGTATCTCCCCCCGGCCCGGGCATAAGAGCCTGAGCCAACAATCCATCCAGCCTGACCCTATGGCCGCCGGATGATTTCTTTTTATCTTCAATTTCCACCTGTTAATGAGATTATCGGCATCTCAGTTGCATTTGTTCAGGATTGATGATGGGAGCCGAGTTTCCGGGGTTAACCCCTAAGAGATGACCTGCTTCTCGACCACTATCTTTTTGTTTGGTTGATGCGCCTGACTTTGGTCTCCGTCAGGCTCTGCCCCGGCTCCCGGCATATCAGAGGATACTATGCCTCCGGGGACGGCGGCGTCGGGGGGAACTGGCCCACCCCGCAAATTTTTCAACAACTAGGGCCTTGTCGGAGTTCCTGGTCCAGAGACCAGTCGAAATCGTAAAACTTAACCCCCATCTGGTAACGCCCTGGCTTATGGATCAGGGGCCGCATCCACATGACTATCCCCGTATGGCGTCTCTCCTGGTCGTCCCCTGATCTTACATAAGTGAATTCCACGTGATTCCGCGGGGCCAGGGGTTTCGGGCCCTCTATCCTGGCGCCGACGGCGCAGAGATCAAGCAACATAGTTTCCGGCACCGGTTGGCCATTGAAGGTTTTCACCTCCCACTCCACTGGATAGCGCACGCATTTGCGGGTTACTTTGGGCGGCATTTTTTCGTCCGTGGAAGAATGTATTAAACCTCTCATCTGAATTATCGTCAGATACAGGATTTTTGATAAATCCAGAACTAACAGCATCACTCACGTTAAGCCGGTTCAGTACTATCCGGTTGGGTTTTTTCGGAGAGGAAATTTAATTCCGCCCTCATCCCGGGGCTTGAACTCAGTTCGTTGATAGATAAAGATATGGCTGGCGGAGAGTTATGCGAGCTGTAACTCAAGGGTGGAAGCCGGTAAGGTGGGGTAGACCGTGGTCTATGAGGCTCGCCGCGCCGCGGCCGCTGGAGGGTTTCCGGGTCTAAAGGGCCGTTTGGGCGGTCATGAGGCAGGCGGCATTAATCCCTTGATCTGCCTCCGGCCCCCCTCCCCTGCCCCGGTTTCAGTCCTGGCCTTTAACCCGCCAGATTTCCCGGAAGAATTCCTGCATACACCGCCAAGACCGCCTCGCCGCCCGGGCGTCATAGGCTGCTCCGGTGACCCGGTTATCCCCCGCCGCCGGGTTGGTGAAGCTGTGCACCGCCCCACCGAAGAAAACCATCTGCCAGTCTGCCCCGGCCTGGCGCATGGCCTGCTCAAAGGCCGTGATGTCGGCAGCCGGCACCTGGGGGTCGTCGGCCCCGTGCAGCACCAGGATTTTGGCCTTGAGGCGCTGGAGATCCCCGGGCTGGGGCCGGGGCAAACCACCATGGAAGCTCACCACCCCGGCCAGGTCCGCCCCGGAGTAGGCCAGTTCCAGAACCGTGGTGCCTCCGAAGCAGAAGCCGATGGCCGCCAGGCGTTCGGGGTCCACCCGGGGGTTAGTGGCCAGGACCTTATAAGCCGCCTGGGCCCGGGCCCGGAGCAGGTCCGGGTTCTTTAGCAGGGCCCCGGCCAGCTTGCCGGCTTCGCCCCGGTCGCGGGTGGTGGCGCCGCCGCCATACATATCCGCGGCCAGGGCCACGTACCCCAGACCCGCGAGTTTTACCGTCCGTTCCCGGGCGAAATCGTTCAAGCCCCACCACTCGTGGACCACCAGCACTCCGGGGCGTTTGGCCTTGAGGCCGTCATCATAGGCCAGGAAGCCCCGCATCACCGTGCCGTCTTGCCGGTACTCCAGCGTCTGGGTCACGACTCTGGCCTCAGCCGCCGTGAGGGAGAGCACGATGAGGGCCACCGCCCCGCCCAGCCTGAAAAAGGTTCTATACGCCATCAGCCTGTTGCCAAAATTTCACGGTAAGGGGCAAGTCGTCCCCAGGTTTTCCCCGGAATTTACTTGTCACCCTTGGTAAGCTGCTTGGCTACTACCTTGCCGTTGACGAACTGAATGGTGATGGTGACGTCGCCGGCTTTCCACTTGGCCACGGTGCCGGAAACCACGGCCACATCGACACTGGAGGATTCCGTCGCTGGGCCCAGGATGGCCGTCACCTGCGCCAGGGGCATGCCGGTTTGAATTTTTTCAAAGTTTTCCTGGGAAATTTTTGAGCCGCTGCACGACACCAGGCTCATGCAGATCACCATAACTACAACTACTGCCCTTAGATGGGACCACCGACGCAACGCCATGGGAAACCTCCGATTTTTTTCTCAGATATCTCAATCTTACACAATGAGGCTCAGGCCGTCTTCGGCCCGCAGGATTTCTCCGGCAAACTCCGGGGCCGCCAGGGCCACCACGTCCACCGCATCGCAGGGTGGGTAGAAGTGGGTCAGAAGCAGCCGCGCCACCCCGGCTTGGGCCGCCAGGCGCCCGGCCTCGGCGGGGGTGAGATGCCCCGGCACTTTAAAGGGATTGGCGGCCTCCAGCACCAGGAGGTCAGCCCCCCGGGCCAGCTCCACCAGGGAATCGCTTACATCCGTATCCCCGGAATAGACCAGGGACCGGCCTTCGGCCTCCACCCGAAAGGCCAGGCTCCCGGCGGTGTGATTGGTTGGGGCGCTTTTGATCACCAGGCCCTCCTCCCGCACCGCATCCGGGCCGTCCGGGGCCAGTTCCTTGAGGTCCATAAGGCCCGGAGGCGGCTCCACCCACCCGGAAAAGGCTTCCATGAGCTGTTGATGAAACCGGGCAAAACCCCGGGCGGCCAGGAGCTTGAAGGGTTCCCGCCGGGTGTAGCCCAGGGCATAGCGGGTGGCGAACAAAAAGGGGATGAGGTCCCCCACGTGGTCGGGGTGGAGGTGGGTCAGGGCCAGCACGTCGATGGCGGAAAAATCAAGGCCGTAGCGCAGCAGGGACCTAAGGCTGCCGGCGCCCAGGTCCAGGACCAGGAGCCGGCCGGCGGCCTTGAGCGCCAGGCACGGCGAGCCCCGGCGCAAGGAGGGCACCCCGGTGCCGGACCCGATGACGGTTAACTCCATGGCCCCTTCTTTACTCCTCAACTCTCCCGGTCGAAGTAACTGCGCAACAGATCATACCGCCTGGGGTAAAAGGGCGAAGAGGGTTAAAAAACCGCGCAATGTTCCCGCTTTTCCCTTTTCCCCTTTTTCCCTTTTCCCCTTTTCCCCCCTTTTTTAAGCCCCATCCACGTGGCCACCCTGAGTGACGTAGAACCAGTCTTCCGGCAGGGTCAGGTAGTTGTGCATGTCCATCAGGGTCAGGTAATGGCCCCGCTCTTCGTGGGCCACGCTCATGAAAAAGCGCCGGGCCAGGGGGTTGTTGGTTTCCTTGGCCAGCTTGGTGTAGTAGTCGATGGAGCACTCTTCCATCTTGATGCCGGTCTTAAGGGCCTGCAGATCGTCGTCGCCGCCAGTGCCCTGCTCATCTTTGGTCATGGCCATGACGCAGACGTAAGGCTCGTGCTGGGGCGGCTTGAAGGCCGCGATGGGCTCGGTCCAAGCCGGGTCTGTTTCCAGGCTGTGGTAGACCTGGTTGAATTTTTCGATGTGGTATTTTTCCGACTCCGCCAGGTACTCCATGATCTCCCGGACCCCGGCGCTTTTTGCCTTCTTGGCCGCCTCCAGATAAAACTGGCGCCCTTCCACCTCCATCTGCACCGCGTCCTTCAACGCCTTGAGCATATATTCCTGCGTTTTCATGCTGAATATCTCCCTCTTAGCCGGTTCCGGCGCCGTGACGTGCCGGCTACTGCCGCAGGCGCCATAAGCAGAATTCTTGTCTCCTTCAACATAAGGTTCACAGTTCGCCTTGTCAATCATCTCTGTGGCCGGGCGGTTGCCAGAACCCCGGGGCCGTGGTACAAAGAACCATGGCCGCCTCAATCCTGTCCCGCCTCAAGGACCTTTTGCCCCTGTCGGAGGCCACACCGGACCCGGTCCCGGACCCGGACCTGGTCGCCGCCGGGGTGCTGGTGCCCCTGTTCGCGGCCGAGGAGCAGTTCCGGGTGCTGTTCATCCAACGCACCCTCCTGGTCAAGGATCACCGGGGCCAGATCGCCTTTCCCGGCGGAGTCCGGGACCCGGAGGACGCCCACCTCCTGGCCACGGCCCTGAGGGAAACCCAAGAGGAGATCGGCCTGGCGCCCGGGGTGGTGGAGGTGCTGGGCACTCTGCCCCCGGTGGCCACCATCACCGGCTACCACATCACCCCTTTTGTGGGGCTCATTCCGTACCCCTACGACTTTAACCCCAGCCCCCGGGAGGTCAAGCGTCTGCTGGCCCTGCCGGTGGAGGAGTTTTACCCCCCGGAACGCTGGCGCTCCGGGCCTTACGTGTTCCAGGGCCGCACCACCCGGGTGTGCTACTGGCAGAACGGCCAGGAGGTGGTCTGGGGCGCCACCGCCCGCATCGTCCTCAACCTGCTGGCCCACCTGGGGGTCCACCCCATACCCGGAGACCGCGATGCCACCTGTCTGGACTGATCTGGCGACCGCCGCGGCGCTGGTCCAAGACGGGGACCTGGTGGCCCTGGGGGGCCACACCCGGGCCGCGCCCATGGCCCTGATCCGGGAGATCATCCGCCAGGGCCGCCGGGGCCTGGGATTGATCACCGTGCCCACCGGGGGCCTCAACGTCGATCTGGCGGTGGGCGCCGGGGTGGCCGGCCGCCTCCACTTCGCCCAGGTGGGCCTGGAGGAACACGGCATGGCCCCCAACTTCCGGGCCGCGGTGCAGGCCGGCCGGCTCGACTGCCTGGAATACCCCTGAGGGGCGCTGCTGCGGGCCCTCCAGGCGGGGGGCATGGGAGCGCCGTTTCTGCCGGTCCGGGGCATCCTGGGGTCGGTTTATCTCAAGGTCAATCCCCGCTTCCGGGTCATAACCGACCCCTTCTCCGGCGAAGAACTCGCAGTGGTCCAGGCCCTGACCCCCGACGTCACCCTGATCCACGGCGCGGTGGGCGATGAACAGGGCAACATCCTCATCCCCCGGGTCTCAGACTGGCGGCTGGCCGTCACCGCCTCTCGTAAAGTCATCGCCACGGTGGAAGAACGGGTAGCGGGACCCCTCACCGACCAACCGGAGTGGCGCCTCATCCCCGCCATCTGGCTCACGGCCCTGGTGCACTGCCCCGGCGGCGCCGCCCCCACCGGCTATCCGGGCTATTACCCCCAGGACGAGGCGCACATTGCCCTCTACCTGGAAAGCACTCGCGAGGCGGCGTCTTTCGCTCACTACCTTCAGGACCAGGTCTTGAAACCCGAAGGATAATCCTTCTCTCTTCTTGCGTACCGATATTCGAGTCTACCTGCAATCTCAAAAATAATTGTGCTTTTGAAAAATTATGTGCTAATTTTCCGAATATTTTGGATATTGAGGCCTTTCTGCCGATAAAGGAATTATCAAATTTGCGCCTGGAGGAATCAAACCGTGCTTTTCACTTCCAGAGGCATTGCCAGGGACCGGCGACGTTTGTTTATGCCTTTAGCGAGGCTTCGGCTCCCCCATGTGGTGGCGGTTTTACTGACGGTGGCTCTCCAGTTATCCATGAGTGCCAGCGCGCTCCTGGCGGCGGAGTATCAGGGGACCCTGCGCATCGGCGGAACCGGGGCAGCAGTCACAACCATCACCCAGGTGGCGGCGGCGTTTCAGAAAAAACACCCTGACGTCCGCTTGGTCTTTCCTCCCAGTCTCGGCAGTTCCGGCGGCATCAAAGCGGTGATCGCCGGGTCCCTGGATGTGGGGTTGAGCGGCCGCCCCCTTACCGAGGCGGAACGCGGTCACGGCCTGGTGGTGGCGGAATATGCCCGGACGCCGCTCCTTTTGGTAACCTCTCATAAGGGCGCCGAGGTTAACTTCACCCTGAAGCAAATTGCCGCGCTGTATAACGGGGAAATCAAGGCTTATCCCGACGGCACCCCCCTCCGGGTTATCATGAGACCTGAAAGTGAAATCGATATGCACCTGGCCAGGGGTTTGTCCCCCGAGATCGATGCCGCAATCACCCGGGCCCAAGCACGGGAAGGCATGAACGTGGCGGTGAATGACCAGAATAACGCTGAGATGCTGATAAAAACCAGGGGGGCCATCGGGTGGATGACCCTGGCTCAACTTATTTCGGAGGATCTGGATCTCGCACCCTTGTCAATAGATAGTATCCAGCCGAGCCCGGCAAACTTTGCCTCCGGCAAGTATCCACTCTTCAAACCTTTATTCGTGGTTACCGGAGCCCATCCCACCCCATTGACCAAAGCCTTCCTCGATTTGCTCACCTCAGCCGAGGGGCGGGCAATCCTGGAAAAAAACGGTCATTTCATTAATGTAAGGCAGCCATGAAAGGCCGAAAGTCTAAAACTGCCTACCACATAGCCCTGGCCCTGGCGTTGGTCATACCCCTAATTTTATCGGGGTCGTACTTTATTATTGGCTATGTAAATATAGACGCCACCTTGCAGACTGAGGTCGAGGCCAATGCCCTGTTTGCCTCCCAGATAATCCATGCCAACCCCGATTATTGGCGTTTTGAACAGATCAGGCTGCAAGAATTTCTCGCGCGCCGCTTAATCAAAACTCATAACGAGATTCGCCGCATTGTGGACCTGAATAACGCCCTGGTTGCAGAGCATCGGGATCAGGTGCCCTATCCGTTTCTGATGCGCACACATAACCTGTATGACTCCGGCCGGGTGGTGGCGAAATTGGAAATTATCCGGT
>Ga0351916_1124_pt1 | contig 24257 bp, 25 predicted proteins | sample TotcelHT113001N3_FD_206868 | JGI IMG/M metagenome (GOLD analysis project Ga0351916, IMG submission 206868) | Enriched cells from coal bed in the Powder River Basin, Montana, United States - Total cells T11 rep1 HSBNCT.T11.300.1.N3 ... | reverse complement strand
CTGCAGAATGTCAACAATGTTGCATTAAATTGAATTCGGAATGTCACAAAATCTTACCGCAAGCTGGATTCGCAGATATTATACACCAAAGGGGTCAGCGGGTGTAACTATCAGGGAAATTGCAGACGGCTGAACGCCAAAGCGACCCAACCTTGCCGAAGAAAGCCGACTCAGCCGCCACCACAGACACGATCAATCCTCAGGAGTCTCTTGATCCAGGACGTATCAAGCAAATGCGGGAACACTGTCGCCAGGATAATCAGCATATCTGTATAGAATGATCGGTATTCGAGATAACCCAGGTCGAGCGCGAGTTTACGCGGCAGGATATCCGCAAGATAAACGCGCTCCCAATCTTCTCCACCAAGCGCGGCTTCCTCGCGGCGGTACATGAGCGACGCCAGGCTGGTGATGCCAGGGCGCTCGGCGAGCACACGGCGCTGCTCGGGCGTGTAAAACGCCACATAGCGCGGGTCTTCGGGGCGGGGGCCGACAAAACTCATCTGGCCAAGCAGCACATTCCACAACTGCGGGAGTTCATCGAGCTTGGTGCGGCGCAGCCAGCGGCCGATACGCGTGATGCGGCTATCGCCGGCGGTGGTAATTCCGGGACCGAGACGATCCGCATGAACGCGCATGGTGCGGAATTTGGCCATGCGAAACCCTGTGCTGTGACGGCCGACGCGGTGTGCCAGGTACAGCGGAGGTCCGGGCGAATCGAGCATCACTACGACGGCGAGCAGCGCCAGTAACGGGAACAGCACAAGGAGCCCGATACACGAGGCGGTGATATCGAAAGCGCGCTTGAGCAGCCGAACCATGCTAGCGCCTGTACTGGGTGCAGATATCCGTCACGGCAGCAATGACATCGGCGATGTCGGTATCGCTGTGCGCGGGGCTCAACGGCAAAGAAACCAGCCGCTGGTATTCGCGGTAGGCAACAGGGAAATCCTCAGGCTTGTAGGCATACTTGTCGCGGTAATAAGGCTGCAGGTGGTTGGGGATAAAGTGCACGCTGGCGCCGATGTTGCGTTGCTTGAGCTCGTTGATAAAGCGGGCGCGGTCGATGGTCAGACGCTGCAGGTTGAGCCGGACGGCATAGATATGCCAGGCGGGTTCGACATCAGGCCGTACTGTGGGCAGTTCCAGCTCAGGCAGCGCAGCAAAGGCTTCATTGTACCGGCGGACTAAAGCCCTGCGGCGCGCCTGCAGCTCGGGCAAGCGATGGAGCTGCACAAGACCGATGGCGGCGGCCAGGTCCGTCATGTTGCACTTGAAGCCGGGCAGGACCACCTCGTAGAACCAGGAGCCTTCCGCTTGGTAGCGTTTAAAGGCGTCACGGCTCATGCCGTGCAGGCTCCAGATGCGGGCCAAGTCGATGAGACTGGGATCGCCCGTGAGCATGCCGCCCTCACCGGTGGTGAGGTTCTTGGTGGCATAGAAACTAAAAGCGGTCAGAGTGCCCAGGGTGCCAATCGTAGAGCCCTTGAAGCGCGCGGGCAGAGCATGGGCAGCATCCTCAAGGACGTAGAGATGATGGGCATCGGCAATATCTTGAATATAGTCGATATCGCAAGGATGGCCGTACAAGTGCACGGGCATAATCGCGCGGGTGCGCGGGGTAACCGCCGCGGCGATGCGCGCCGGGTCGATATTCAGCGTATCGGGCTGGATATCGACCAGCACAGGCCGGGCGCCGACGTGCTCGATGACATGCAGGGTCGAGCAAAAGGTCATGGTGGTGGTGATAACCTCGTCGCCCGGGCCGACGCCTAACGCAGCCAGGCCAACCAGCATCGCATCCGTGGCGGAGGAAACCGCCAGAGCGGCAGGGGCATGCAGGTAATTGGCAAAGACGGTCTCGAATTCTTTGACGCGCGGCCCGGTCGTCAGCCAGCCGGAAGACAGGGCGGCCGTGACCTCCATAATCTCTTCGGCGCCGATATCGGGAGGCGAAAAGGGTAGAAATTCGCTACGCATACACTAATCCATTCATCATTTTGGTATCCAACAAAGGATATGCGTCCTCAGCAGAGGTATGTTACAGAACTGGTACAACGCGGGATGAATACGGGTCACCATACGACTGATAGGAGGTGCCAGAGTAAGACGCCAGCTCTTCATGTGTGACGATGGAAATAGCTCTCGTATGCGTGATACTGAAACACCTCGAACATCAAGATTGGCAGGATTGTCATACATAAAATCATACCAGAGCACACCACCTCCTGGATGAATACAAGCCCACATGCGGTCGGCCAGTTGCTGCTGGTAACGCCTATCCAGGATCGAGGTGAATACAGTAGACTGGAAAACCACATCGAAGGGTGCATCAGGCAAATCAACCGAGAGTGCATCTCCATGTATTATGGGGGTGGCCTCCGGCAGACGGTTCCTGGCCAGCACGGTGCGATCAGCCAACAATTCAACACCGGCCAAGTGCGACGGGTCGAACCCCAGCCTCAGAAGCTCGATCAAGTTATTACCCGCACCGCACCCTATCTCGAGTAACCGGCAGCGAGCCGGATCTAGCCTGGCGTAGCGCAGCCACTTGACCAACGCGCGTTCTTTTTCCTGGGCGGTTAGGAGGGCATCATCGATAAGCAGGCTATAGCGGCTATCAACTCCAGAGAGCGCGCGTCGATCGTAACGCTGCTCAACTAATCGCACCTCATCATTCGACATATCACCCATGAGTGTGTGAACTACCCCAATCACCATGATATCTTACAAGGCCATAGAGAAAACCAAACCCATATGCAAAATGGAGGGTCATAAATGCGGCCGGAAGATAGGGCAAGAGACGCATAGTCGGCAAAGCGGTGCACAATGCTGCCAGGAGGATCCCTACGAGATATGGTACAACCACGAGCAATGATATCCAAAACCTCGCTATGAGCAGAGCAGCCACGAGAGAAGCCAGCAGAGCCAGTAAAAACAGACCTGGAACCAGATGGCGCCAGGATGCGACCCCACCGCGTTTCTGCATCACGCGCACCTTGTAGAAGCCGTACTGGTAGTATTGGCGCCAGAGCGAGGCGAAGGTGGAGCGGCTAAAATAACGCACGACGACAGAAGGGTCACACCAGATGCGCCCGCCGGATTGGATGAGGCGGAAGTTGAACTCGTCGTCCTGGTTACGCACCAGTTCCTCGTCAAAGGTGCCGATGCTGGTAAACACCTCGCGCCGGTAGGCACCAAAGGCGAGGGTATCCACAGACCCGGGCTGCGCTGCGCCGGTGCGGAAGCGGGCATTGCCCACCCCAAACGGAGAACTCATGGCACGGGCGATGGCCTGGCCCATCGGGGACACGGCAACCGTCTCGATGCGGCCGCCGGCGCAGTCGGCGCCGGTCTCGCTGAGGAGGGCAACCAGGCGGGTGACGTACTCTGGTGGGATCTCGCAGTGGCCGTCGACCCGGATGATGACCTCGCCTAAGGCAGCAGCCAAGCCGATATTGAGCGCGGTGGGGACGATGCGGCGCGGGTTGTCCAGCAAGCGGATGCGGCGTTGCGGATGGGCAACTATTACCTGTTGGAGGATATCTCGGGTGCCATCGTTGGACATGCCGTCAACGACCAGCGCCTCGAGTTGAGCGGGCGGATAATCCTGGGCAAGCACCGCGTCGAGGCAGGCACCGATGTAAGCGGCCTCGTTGCGCTCGGGGATGATTATCGATACCAAGGGCAGCACGGCAGAAACTCCAGGCAAACAGGTTTTGGTCAGGCGACGGCGGCGAGCACCAGCGGTCTACCGAACACTACCACGCGAGTATAGCGCCAGAAGGCGCACAGCGCCAACAGCGCGCCGCACAGAATGGGTTCGTTTGGTAAAAAACTATTCACGATCAAAAGATGTACCCTCCAGAGTGCCATCCACCCGCAACTCGAGCGGAGGGGGCACGAACTCGCCACCGCGCAGACGCTGCAGGCGCTCGAGGGTGTTAAGGGCGCGGTAGAACTGGCGTTCCAGGGAGGCCTCGTAGCGCGCGTATTGCAGCGCCTGTTTCATATCGGGCGCGCGGAGGGTATCCTGCTCGATGGCATCCAGCACGGCCTGCCTGGCGGCCAGGGAGCGCCTGGCCGCTTGCACCAGCGTGCTGGCGGCTGCGAGCACGGCGGCATCATCACCCTGGGCGAGGAGAGGGTCGCGCTTGACCATCACAGCACGCAGGAGGGCGGGTTCGCCCAGCAGCGGTTCCAGCTCCTCGAGCAGCTCCTGTTCGGCGGGACAGACCGCGCGCGCGTCGTCGAACTCTTGGTGCTCTGCGGCCTGGCGCTGCATAAAACGCATCATCTCGCGGTTGTAGGCAATCGAGCCGGCTTCGGTGCGCAGCAGACGGGCCAGGCGCCAGTAGCTGACGGCGATGCGCTCGACAAGCATCTCTTCTACGGGAGAATCCGGCGCCAAGGACGCATGCAGGGAGGCGAGCAGTTCGTCAAAAGCAGCGCGCGATTCGTACTGCTCGAGGGCAGGCGGAATCAACGCCTCGGCAAGGGCGCCGTGTTTGAGCGCGTTCCAGCGGGAGCGAGCCCTGCCGGCCGGGGTGCGCGGCCCCGTGCTGCGCAGGGCGTTGGCGCGGTTGGCGGCAAGCTGACGATCAGATAGCGTTTTGGGTGCGGTCATCTAGCATTTACTCCATCGCAAGGATAGCGGGCATCGTATAGATCGGGTCAGCGGCAGCCACTAAGTGAGCCGATGACCCTATTGTATTACGAATCCCAAATTTTGGTTCAATGAAATGTGCATAAACACGCACCAATGTGACCCAAGTTTAACCAGAGAGCAGCATGGTGGCGAAAAGGCTGGAAAGTCTATCCAAAATGGGAGTTCAAAAACCATGCGCCGGACACAGCAACGGAGGGGAAGAGAGAAGAGGGTGAAGATGGGTGTACTTACGGAAGTTGTCCAATACAGCCGGGATTCACAGCACAGCACCCCCTGACGGTACGGGGCTACTTAATGCCGGGCAAGCCGCGGCAGCAGATATTGGACCAAGCCAGGCAACAACAGAAATAGCAGGCCAAATGTTGGCACCATATAGCGCAAAATCGATAGCACTAGGGTCGTCATGATCCAAAAATACACCACAATCGACCAAACAAACAGCAGCAACCCCGGGTGGTGGGCACGGTGGCGCCAAAGGGTCACGCAAGCGAGAGAGATAACAATGCCATAGAGCAGCTGAACCAGCAGGATGGCAGATTCGAGGTTACCGCTATCCGTACCATACCAAGCGCGGGCCAGCTTTAGCAGGTACAGCTTAACCACCATAGTTGGTTGGGCAGCCAGATGGCCGGAGATGACCTGCACGATGGACGACATCGTATCAGCTGAGCTCAACTCTTGCGCAAGCTGCGTCTGGAGGGCGACCAAATCCGGTGGCAAGCCATAATCCACACGGTAGTCTTTGGAAATAGCCGCAAAGGTCAGCCCATCGCGCATGCTGGGGACGCCATTGGTGCCCAGCAGTACGAACTCGCCCGTGTGGTGATAGACGTACCCCTGCCAGGGGAGAAGCGTGACGCAGTTTGCCAGGAGCAGCAAGGAAGCGAGAACCAAACGCTGCTTGAAACGGACCTGCCTGAGCACAAGCAGCAGGCAGCATAACATCACAGCTAAGCCGATGGCGATGCCACGGACCAACATAGCCAACCCGGCCAGGACGCCAGCCAGGACAAAGAACAGCCAGGCATGACGCCTGCTCTGCAACCCCCGCCAAAACGCGACCAAGCACGCGTAGAAAAAGACCATGAACGGAATTTCGCTGGCAGGCTGCTGGGCAAGCCACAGGATAAAAGGGTAAGTCATAAAAAAGAGGGCAGAGATCCAGCCAGCCCGCAGAGAGCACCAGATGCTGCGCGACAAGAGGAAGACGAACATGGAAGACAAGCCCAGGGAAAGGAGGGTAAACAGGCTATGGAGCAGGGATTCGGGCAGCTGGAGGATGCGGGCGAGCTCAAAGACAACGGCAAGAAGGATGGGATAACCGGGCGGGTTTTGAATGGCGAGCTCAATATTAGAGCGGGTGACTCCATTTCCAAGAATTAGGTTCCGCGCAACTGGCTCATAGAAATACAAATAGTCGGTAGAATCATCCCGTCGAAATGATTCGGGTAATAGAGCCCAGAATATTAGCGCTATGATAATAGCCGTTGCTAGAACGCATATGGCGTGAATGGTTATGGCGTACCGCTGATATTGTAATCTGGTTAATGTATTCTCCATAATACTCTATGATCCTGCAATCTCTATACTTACCCATAAATAGGGTATATCCCGAAATAAAAAGCCTTGTATTTATGTTTATATAGGATTAGATAGTTGATTTCCTTGTTCGGCAGAGGTGGATAAATAGTTTTGAATTCAACTCGTAAGGGCAACTATTTATTCTAAATGTACCTTAAAAGTTGTGTGGAAGCCAAGGCACTTACTAGGACTATGGTTGAATTTGGGTGCAACCAAAACGGCTTGTGAGTCAGATATTTTAGAGAAATCAGAATCCTTGGGAAAATACTGTCGGATCAAACCATTCGTATTTTTACTAGTGCCACGTTCCCATGCTGAATATGGGTGGGCAAAGAAAAACATTGCTTTCAGTGCTTTGGTAACCTGCCTATGATTGGCGAACTCTTTACTATTATCTCCGGTAATAGTACGTACATGGTTGATAAAAGGGCTCAACAACGAGAGTACCACTTGTGAAACAGAATCTACCATGCGTTTGTCCACTGGTTGTATCAAGATAAAACGCGATTTTCAGTCTACCAAACTCACCAGAGCTCTATGGTGACCTTTCCCAATGAGAGTGTCTACTTCCCAATCGCCCAGGCGTTCTCGCAACTCAACTGCTTTCAGACGTTATTCAATACTTATTCGATTTGGTATAATCCCACGTTTATTATACTTAACATAGTTTTTTCTGCGCTTTTTCTGACACCTCAGCTTAGGGTAAAGGTTACCTCCTCCTCGATTATCGGCCAGGATGTGTTGGTAAATCCATTCATGACTGATCGAGATACAATATCTTTTCAACCATCCCGATACTTGTTTCGGGCTCCAGTTATCTCGCAATCTTTCCTCTACCAGTTCCCAGGTCGACTTCATGATCCTTGGCTTGGCCTACGCTTGGCGACTCATCGCTTTTTCGTTCGCCTGCTTTGGGCGGTAGCTGCATTCACAACTATCCCGTTTCAACTCTCAACTAATCGTAGATTTATGTACTCCGATTTCACAGGCAATCTCTTTGCCATTACGTCCCATTGCTTTCAAGTAACTAAGTGATATCTTTGATCTTGGGTAAGCTGATAGTACGTCTTTATGAGAGCGCCTTTGACTTGGCGGTCTTGGAGCATATGTTACATCAGCTTACCTCACCTTGAACCATCTCGGTTGCACTTATGAGTTGAATCTACGGAACATGACCTTTTATTTGAGCAGACTTCATCACCTGATCTATCATCTGCCTGCGTCTGTCCAGCGTAAACTCGGTCAGTACCCTTTGCCGCGCTCGCAGACGATCGCTCTGAGATGATGACAACGCGCTAACAATAGCCCTCGAGATGGAATCCGGATCCGATGATTCGGTATACACACCGCATTCCCCTACCACCTCGGGCAACGCACCGGCACGGGTGGTGACCGGGATGCAGCCCGCCAACATGGCCTCGGCGACGCTGAGGCCGAAACCTTCGTGCAGCGAGGCCTGGACATAGACGGAGGCGCGCAGGTAACAGGCACGCAGTTCCTCGTCGCTGATCCACCCAGTAAAGGTGACATTAGGGGACGCGATGGAACGCAGGTACGTGATCGAATCATCAAACCAGGCGCCTACCAGCACGAAGTGCACGTCGGGCAAAAGCGCAGCGGCCCGCACAAAGGGCTCGAGACCTTTGCGCCTGAGGTTGGGCCAAGCGACATTGCCCACAGTTAGAGCCATCCGCTCACTGGGTACCTGCGGCAGCGCGCCAAAACTATCAGGAATACCCAGGTACACCAGGCGCATGCGTTGTGGTGCAATGCCCGCATTATCCAGCGCTTGCTGCAGGCTGTAAACAGAGAATGGGAGCAGTATGCGGGCCAAGCCCATTGCCCAGCGACTCACCCATCGGCTTGGTCCGCCGCGCTGGTGACCATAGTGCGCTTCTGGTACATTCGCTACATCATAGCCACCAATCACCAGAATTGAGGGTCTCTTAAAAGCCCTGGCGAGCAACAGCGCCCAAAAGGAATTCCAACTGGCAAACCAGCAGAATACAATATCAGTCCGGGCAACACCGCGCAGGTAGCGAAGAAGGCTACGAGGGAACCTGGCCGGGACATGCAGATCCTGCAGCGTGAAAGAGGCGCTCAGCAAGTCACGGTCTATCTTGACAAACTGCTCATTGCCAGTGTGGACAAACAGGACATGCATGTTAATGGTCCCTGCCTGAGGCGAGAACCGCTTGCATACCGGCAACGTAGCGCTCCAGGCTGAAACGGGCAAGCGCAGCGGCCCGGCTGCGCAGAGCAAGCTGACGGCGCGACTCGACATCCACCAGCAGCTGCCCGAGCGCGGAGGCCAACTTACCAGCATCCCCCACCGGCACCAGCAGCCCGTCATCCAGCACCACCTCGCGGACACCCTCGATATCAAAGGCTACCACCGGCAGGCCGCTGCTCATAGCAGAAAGCAAGGCCAGGGGACTGGTATCCTTTTCGACCGAAGGGTAGGCGAAAATGTCGACGGCAGCCAACACCTGCGGGAGGTCGCGCCGGAAACCGGCAAAGATAACCCGGCTGCTCAAGCCCAGCTCCTCAACGCGAGCGCGCAAGCGCTGCTCGTAGGCATCATTATCAAACATGGCGGAACCCACCAGCAAGAGGCGCAGTTGGGGGAATCGCGGCGCCAGCATGCCGAAGGCTTCGAGCAGATGATGCTGGCCCTTCCAGGGGGTGATGCGGGCGGCATGACCAATGACCACTTGCTGGAGGCCGATGCCAAGCTGGGTGCGCACAAGCTGACCATCGACAGCAGGGGTAAAGACCCGGGTATCGACCCCGTTGAGGAGCACGCTGGTGCGAGCCTGCACGATAAGCGGGAGCTGGCGGGCGATGGGCGTGCCATCGACAACAATCGCATCGGGAAAGAGGCGGGAGAGCCAGCCCATCAAGATGCGCTGCACACCCCAGAAGCGTTCGGAGATAAAATCCTGGAGATGCCAAATGCAACGTATCCCAGCGCGCCTGGCAGCCAGGCCGCCGCACAGATGGGCGTAGATGCCCTTGGTGATGACGACTGCAGGGGCGGCCTGCAGCAGGGAGCGCCGCAGCCTTGCGGCGGCGACGAGGACGGCGGACCCATTCCAGAGCCAGGCAAAGGGGTTGGGCAGACGCGTATCGCGCTTGCCCAACCGAAAGCTGGTTGAGAATAACCCGGGGAGGGGAACCACCACGACCGCGACACCGGCAGCCCGGCAGGCAGACGCCAGGTCGCCATCCGAAGGGCAGACCACCGTTACCGCCCAGAGTGCCGGATCGAGATGGGAAGCGAGATAGAGGGTGCTGAACTCGACACCACCCATGGCGCTGGCGGATTCGATGAAGACAAGTTTGCGCGTCATCGAGGGCTAGACTCCAGACCCATTTTATTGAGCTCCAGCAGCTTGGCATAGGTGAAAAAGCTATAGACCGAGAGATAGGCGCAGATCAGAAAGCCGCGCCAGCCATCGCGCCAGCCCTGGAGCCAGAGGTAACGATAGGCAAACACAAGCCAGGGGCGGAAGAGCAGCCGATACCAGGTAAAGCGCCTGCCTTGTTTGCGCAATTCATCAGCCTCGTAACGGGTATAGCGATCCAGATTACGCAACTGCCTGGAAAGAAAGGGAGCCCCATCATGCAGGATATGATGCGCAAGGGTGCCCACCTGACGCGACACCTGCACATGGGCGTGGACGTTGCGGTCGGCCCAGCGGGCGGCATCGCGGCGCAGCAGGCGGGTTTGATAATCGGGATACATGCCGGCATGCCTGATCCAACGGCCAGAAAAGTGGTTGCGCCTGGGCAATTTGAACGCTTCGACATCTGCCGGCGCAGCCACAACGGCAGATATTATCTCATCAGAAGCACCGGACTCGAGCACCTCATCGGCATCGATCTGCAAGACCCAGGGATGGGCACACTGCGGGAGAGCCCAATTCTTTTGAGAGGCGGAGTTGACATATTCGTGCTGGATCACCTTGGCGCCATAACGCCGGGCAATCTCCAACGTCCGGTCGGTGCTAAAGGAATCCACCACCAATATTTCATCCGCCCACTTGACCGATTCAAGACAGGCCTCGATATGAGACTCTTCGTTAAAGGTGGGCAGGAGCACGCTGAGCTCAGTCAAGCTCGCCTCCCCGGGCAGCGGGCTTGTCCACTGCGCGACGCTGCAGATAACACTCCATCAAGCCCCAGACGAACCAGACAGGCATGGCATATTGGGGCAGCACCTGGACACCTTCGGTGGCCAGGACAAAGCCAGCAAGCACAAAGCCGGTGAGAAGCGCCTGGAAGAGGCGGTCGTGCGGATTGTTCCGGTAGACCTTGAGAGCACGGTACAAGGTGAACAGGTACCAGGCCAGGAAAACCAGAGCGGCCAGGATGCCGAGGTTGGCAGCCACCTGGGCAAAATCGCCGTGCACCCAACCCGCGCCGGTCCAGCCCAGCCCCAAGGGGTTCTGCCAGGCTAGATCCAGCGCGGTTTGCTGCCGAACGAAGCGCTTTTCCATACTGGTATCGAGAAACTGGCCGGACGCGAGGGGGGTAGAGATCGACAACAACAAATTCCAGGCGCTGGCCGGCAGGAAACGACTCGCCAGCACCCAGAACAAAGCGACCGCACCGACACCAGGGATCTTGAGATAAAAGTAGGCCATCAGGATACTCGAGATCAGCAACATCAACCAGGCAGCGCGCGAGCCACTGATATAGATGCCAACCCCGAGGATTGCCAGAGCAGCAAGCGACATAAACCGCGCAGCTCTGGGTTTAAAGTAGACGGGTATCACCCCAACCATCGGCACAGCCAGGGCTGAGATCAGGACGGCCGGGTTGGCCCCAAAAAAGGTAAAACTGGCGCGGATAAAACCGGATTGCGAGACAATGCCGGCCTCTTCGCTAGGCGCAAACCCGGCGAGAAGCGCGCGAAAAGGGGGGACGAAATACTCGAGCGCACCAAAGAGGGCGATGACAATCCCGCTGCCCAGGAAGGTGAGGGCGGCGCGCCGCCAGAACTGCGGGTAACGGGAGAGAAACAACATGACCAGGAATAATGGGAGGATAAAGAAAAAGTTCAAGGCTTCCGACAGCATTTTATCCAGAGGGACGCCATTCAGGAGCCCGGGCACAAAGCCCCAGAGCCAGAAAAAGCTAAAAACCCATAACAGCAGGGGCAGCCTAAGGCGACCAGCGGAGGCTGATTTGCTATATATGAGTAAAAATAAAGATAATAGAACCAAGAGAACTATTAACGGGTGCAGGGAAAAGTTAGAAGTTACATGGACGGCGCGGTAGCCCAGGATGAAGAACCAGATCCAAAGAGCAAAACCAGACAGAAAAGGGTTCTTGGTCATAATGAAAGCGAGTACCAAAGAGACTAGAAGGAAAAAGAACATAAAGTACTGCAAGCTACCGCTGGTATAGGCCACTCCCAAACCGCCCAGAGCACTCAGGATGACAGCTGATACTACCAACCATATGCTTTTGGGGTTGACAGAGGAGCGAATCATTTGTGGCCACCGACAACCCTGGAGAGATTAAACTGCATAGATGCCTAGACCTCACCTTTTCTGACTATGGTTCTGGCAGGCACACCCACTACGGTCGTATGAGCAGGCACATCCCGAGTTACCACGGCACCTGCCCCAACAATGGCGCACTCACCCACGGTAATACCCTGCAGGATGGTTGCCCCGGCACCGATATAACACCCACGCTTTAGCACGATCGGCGCCTGCGACGGGGGCAAGCGACCTGACGTGAGAGGACTCTTGCCGGCGTGAGTATGGGTCAGCAGCATGACACGCATCGACACCGTTACATTATCCTCGACAACAATTTTATCGGCAAGATCAAAAAAGATCTCGCGGCCAAAATAGCAATCGGAACCAATCTGCAGGTTGGCATAATGAACCCCGGGCAAAGATGAGACATTATGAAACGTGATGGGAGTGTGGATTTCGATATTGGCCCCGATGTGGGCACCGTATTTGACCAGGGTTGGCGCCAGCAGCTTGGCCGGAAGCACTTGAAATAATCCGTTCAAGCCTTCGGCACGATAAGATCTGTAGGCAACACATATCACGAGCCGAAACAACCCTTTTAGCAGGTACCGCAGCATTAGGCATTCTCGCGTTTGTATCTTTGGACGAGCATACCAAGTTTCCAGGCGATGTGCAATGCGTAGATGGTTGGTAACGACGCTAACCGATCCGCTAAGCGCTGCATTTTCGCTGCAATGAGAACAGGCTCGAAGACCGTGGACGCTACAAAGTACATTGCCTTGAGTAAATCCTTGATGCTCGACACCCTCTGGGGATAGACACAGTACATCTCGGGCCATTTGCGGCGCACCAGGTAATAGGCCCGGCCGTACATATAGAACTGGTTGACAAACTGTTTAAGGCTGGGGCGGTGGTAATGGCGCACCTTGATGGCCGGGTCGTAATAGACCTCATAGCCAAGCTTTTTGACGCGCCAGTTAAAATCCACATCTTCACCGCGAAACAAGGATTCGTCCTGGGGGCCGACCTGCTGCAAGATGGCGCGCTTGTATGAGACATTGACTCCCCTTCGTTTGATCGCAAACAGCAAGATCTATTTGGCGATAGAAAATGGCATGATTTGCACCATGTAAGAAACAGAATAAGCAAGGACTAGATATTAGTAATCACTTGATTATAAACCTGTAGATAGCTTTGAGCAACATCAAGCCAGTCGTGACCAGCGGCCTCCTGCAGGTTTACTGCTGCATCCAGCAGTCCCTGCTCACACAACGCCAACCATTCATCCAGAGCTGCAATCCAATCAGCCAAGTTTACAGGGACCAAGCGGTTGGGGGGCACGGGCATGAATTCAGGCAGGCCGCCAACCGGCGCGGCCAGTACCGGCTTACCGGCCGCCATTCCCTCCAATGCCACGATGCCAAACGGTTCACGCCGTGACGGCATGGCTACAAACAAACAGCCCGCCATGAGCGATGCAACCCGAGCTTCATCCACCTTGCCAAGCAGCTTGATCCGCGACTCCAGCCGCCCTTGCTGGATGGCCGCTTCCAGCACGGTGCGCTCAGGTCCTTCGCCGGCAATTAGTAACTGCACGCCAGGATACCGGAGAGCCACCTGAGAAAACGCATGGATCAGGATATCAAAACCTTTATGGGAAAGCAGTTGTCCGACGGCCAGAATGTAGGGACCGTCTGATGGATAAGGTGGTGCCGCGGCAAAGCGCTGCACGTCAACGCCGTTGTGGATGGCGGTAATCTTGCCCGCCAGAGCAGGCTCGAGCTCAATGGCCTGGGCGGCCAGGAAACCAGAGCAGGCAGTTAACCCGTCGGCAGCCAGGGACAGGCGACGAAAGCGCGCCTTGTTGGCAGCAGATAAATGCGGTTCGCCATCCACATCACCGCCGTGCAGCGAGATTACCCAGGGGATGAGCGGTAGGCGCCGCGCCAGGCAGCGGCCGGTGAACTCGGCCACCTCGTTGAGATAGTGGTTGTTGATGATACTTGGCCGGAACGCGCGGATAATACGGCCCAGGGCGCGCGCGCTGGAATAACGATACCAGAAGCTGGCCAGCCAAAGGTCGAAACGACGCGCGTGCAAATACCTGGCGCCGGGCAGCAGGAAGTGCAGGCGGGTGACCGGTACACCTTCTATGACCTCGCTAGCCGGCAGCGTGCGCGGATAGCGGTTGGTGACGATGCGAACGGTATGGCCCAGCCCGACATATTCCCGGGCGAGGTGGTGCACGACACTCTCCAACCCTCCGCGGTGGGGAAGGTAGCGCGATGAAATCAACAGGATGCGCATCGATTAGTAGGATCCTATCATCTAGTTCCCGCCAATAGGTGTTCGTGCAGGATTTTTGTGTAGAACGATAGTGTTTGGGCAGCAACTTGAGAGGGAGTATAGAGCCTTAACACACGCTTTTTCCCTTCTGCACCCATACGTTTAGCTAGTTCAGGGTCTTTCAATAGCCGGATAATTGCATCGGCCAGAGCAAGAGAATCCCCCGGTTCGAATAATAGACCAGTCACATTATCCTCAACAATCTCTGGTAGAGCACCGGCATTTGAAGCAACTACTGGCAGACCCATAACCATCGCTTCGATGACACTGATACAAAATGTTTCATAGAAAGAAGGCATCACAAATATGCTGGCTTTACGGTACCACTCAATTAGTTCAGACCAGGATATGTGCCCAAGGAGACGGGCATGCTCCCGAATATCATCCTGGTTAACGACCTCAGATAATTGCTGGTCATTGATAGAGTTATGCCTTGCACCCGCTAATATGAACTCTATATCCGGGAAGTACCTGGTAACGAACGGAATCGACCTTAGTAACGTGAGTGCTCCCTTGCTTCGCTCAATTCGCCCAGTATAAAGAACCATTTGCCGGTTCTCATTATGACAACTATAATCTGTTGTATCTGCGCTAATAAACTGCGGATGAATAGGGTTGGGAATTACCGTAATTTGGTTAAGCGTCCATCTCATCTCGCTAGCAACCACCTGGGCCTGACACACGCTGGGAGATGAGACTCCAGCTGCTTTAGCTAAGACTCTATATTCTAGCTTTCGGTTTATTTTAGCTCCAAGCTGTATTCTATGACCGCTATATTTTTGAAATACATAAGATTCGCCATGCAAGCGGATAGCCACGGGAGGTAATTGGGGAAGCCAATTTAGAAATAAGCCGCCTGTTTCGCATCCCTCAATGAGATCGATATCGCTGCTCTTAAGAATGGTTTGCAGGCATTTATTTATAGCTAATGACCATTCAATTTCACGCACCGGCAGTGAAAAACACGAGAGTACCTGCGTTTTGTAAAGATACCAGTGTAAATTCCCCAGGGGGATTTGGATGATTCGCATACTCTCATAATCGAATTCTACATGTCGCAGACCTTTAGATATTACGGTGACGTGATGACCTTGCCTTATAAATTCCTGCCCGATGGTGTTGATATACGACGCTATTCCTCCACCCGATTTCTCAGCATGAAAATCAATTGCGATAAAGCAAATATGCATAATAGGTTTGCCTATCTAGAGTTTAGAATATAATTATCGTTTAAGAGTGTAAATTATTGATAATAAAAGCTCTAAACTATTACAGAATTGTAATAGCTATAGAATAAGTGCATGGGTTGCTCAGCATCGTAACACTCTGCTACCTTTTGTTTTGCTGCAGCACCCATATCCTTTCTCAACTCAGGGTTTCGCATAAGGGTTACGACCGCCTGTGCCAGACAATGTGTGTCTCCGGGTGGCACTAGAATCCCTGTAATCCCGTTTTCGATGATCTCAGGAATAGCCCCAGAACTAAAAGCTACCACAGGAAGCCCGTAGGACATGGCTTCAATTACAGCCACTCCAAAAGTCTCATAGTATGATGGGAGTAGGCTGATAAGCGCATTACGGTAATACTGGTCCAACTCCTCATGAGGAATATGTCCTAGAAACGTAATGTGATCCTGTAGGTTAGATTGTTGTATTCTAGCTCGGATGACCTCGATGGCGAGTGAAGGATGCTGGCTTCCAGCCAGATAGAAATGTGTATCGGGGTACAGGCTAACTACCTCGCTGGCTGCCCCAATCAGCGAAAACACCCCTTTCGCTTCCTCTAACCTGCCAACAAAAAGTATATTATTAGAGTGAGGTGACGTCTCATTGTGCTTTGGCGAGAGCTGCCCATGTATCAAGTTTGGCAACACAGTGATGTTTTCGAGTCGAATACCAGTTTCGCAGGAAATTTCACGAGCATGTGCATGGCTAGGGGAGGACAATGACCGCACTCGCCGGATCGAGATTCGTTGAATAAGTCTGCTAAGGTGAATGCCTGGGGTGAGATGATTACCAGGCGAGTATTTGGCATAGGTGTATCGCTCACCGTGCAACCGAATTGTTGTGTGTATTTTATGCATGCGAAGTGACACAAAAAGCATACCTGTCTCAGTACCTTCGACCAGACTAATAGTTGAATTGGAGTTGATATCGCAGATTTTCTTGTAGCCAGCCCAGGAATACTCCAGCTCACGAACAGGCAAGGTTAGAATTTTACCAAGGAATGGTATTTTACTAACATACCAATGTGCATTTCCCGGTTTGATGCGATAAACACCGACTCCTTGGTCCTCTTCGAACTCTGGCAACCCGCTTTGGACCAAGGCGATGACAGACACTTTCATACCCAGCTTGACAAGTCCGCGCCCAATCAACTGTGCCTGGTTGCCGACGCCACCTCCCCCCAAACGTGAGGGGTAGTCAAATGAAAGAAAACAAATGTGCACTTAGATCCACTTGAGTAATAAATAGAGATTGGTCCTCAACCGGCCGGCTCGTTGCAGCCATATTAACTTTGCGGCTAGTTTTTTTTCCTTCGCTAACGAGATTGCCAACATCACGTTTAATGTAAATCTAAACAACTGCTTGAGATCACTCACCACTCTTCGAAGATAATACAAACCAGGCATACCTAATCCATAATCTAGTAAAGGCTGTGATGCACCATCCCAAAAAGTCCTGCGAGATAACCAACGCTTTGTTTGTCTTTCTTGCGGCACGGTGTGATAAACTAGCGCTTTTGGCTGGTAATAAATTTTTAATGAATTCGCCCGGAGTAAATTAAATACCGATGATTCCTCTCCGGATAATAGTGATACTCCCTTTCTTCCCAAGTGAGGGTCAAACCCTCCTATATGTAATAACTGTTGTCGAACAAACCCCATGTTTGCGCCCACTAAATGCTCCCCATTCGAGATAAATCGTCCAATTGGGCCATAATCAAGGAACGAATATAGAGACCAGTCACGACGGGGAAGCCACTCTGGAGGAGAACCACCCCAGTCCAACTGTACCGGACCTCCGACTGCGCCAATATCGGGAAACCCGTGAAAGGTATCCAGTATGCTTTCCAACCAACCAGGTACTGCAACTGCGTCATCATCAAGATAAACTACATACCGCCCCTGGGCTATTTCTACGCCTGTATTACGAGCTATGGATAGCCCAAGCCTGGATTCATAGACATACTTTATATTCGCGAAAGTTTTTAGCCACTCTTTAACTATCGCTGCTGTGTTGTCGTTTGAGGCATTATCTACAACAATGATTTCAAAAATTTCACGTGCTAAAGACTGTCTTTCAAGACTACCAAGCGCCTTTAATAGATAGCTCTGTCGATTATGAGTGCAGATGATAACGGATATCTCAACCATAGGTTAGTAGCCTATGTCGCCAGAACATCACAATAAAGCGTCACCATTTTCGGAACTAGATGTTCAACACTAAAGTGTTCTAGAATGTGTTGACGCGCCATATTCCCCATTATTATTCTTTGGTCTGGTTTGCTTAGAAGAGTCATAATTGCATATTCTAGAGATGAGGGAGACTCGGGTGGGACTAGAATGCCAGTAATGTTATCTATTACCATTTCTGGAATTCCGCCGACCTTCGTTGCGACAATCGGTACTCCGCAGGACATTGCCTCAAGCAGCGCGTATGGGAAATTTTCCCAAATAGATGGTAACACGCAGATTGCAGCCTTATTGAACACTTCCACTAGCTGGTTTCTGGGAAGCTGTTCAAATACCACACGCGGATGATCAATCTCTGGAAGCTCTTGCAATAGTTTTTGCCGCCATGAGATACCATCACTATCACTTCCGTCAGCGCCAATAAAGCGGAATATTGCACGCGGAAATTGGTCTAGAATCGACGGGATAACCGAACAAAACAGATGTACTCCCTTTCGTCTTTCCAAACGACCTACATAGATAATTTCGTCATGCGAGCATTCCGTCTTGTTCGGGCAGAATGACGGAGCATTTATCGGATTGGGAATTACCCTGATCATTCTCTTATGTCCCATTTGTAACCACTGTCTGGTCATATCGGCAACAGCCTGGCTGGGGGCTGTTATCGCAGCGGCACCTAAAATAGACCTCTTTTCTAGCCAGTACTTGTATTTCCGAGTTCCATCCGGCTTAATCATATTGAGTTGATCTACGAATATCTGCGCCAGGTGAAGCCTGACGACGACCTTAATGCCGGTCAGATAGGGGATAAATAGACTATCAGCCCGACCTTCGGCAGCCTCCACTATATCTACCTTTAACTCATGATGGATTTTACGCAGTCGAGCTGCAGCTGCCCAAGCAAATCCAGGCCAGATTTTATCAAGTCGCCATAATACACAAAGGTTATTTAAACGCGGGGTTGACCTTATCCTGTGGACTATGACTCCATTATCATTATCAATCTTCTCACCACAGACTGCCAGACTGATTACTGTTACGCGATGACCAGAATTTACCAATGCATGAGCCATTTCATATGTATAGGAACCGATACCACCCCATCCTGTATCCGGAGGATATTCCTGGGATATGTAGCATATATGAAGTGAGGTCATTACTTTTCCCAAACTATATCTAGTTGGTTTCTTAAACCAAAGATCGGATTATCCTGGCCGGCTGACCAGCGGCAAACGCATTTGCGGGAATTGACTTGGTAACTACAGAACCAGCACCTACTATGCTGTTTTCCCCAATGGTTATTCCTCTTAGCACAATAACTCGTGTTGCCAGCCATACATTGTTCATGATGATAATCGGCGCTGCCTTAATACCCGTACCAGGCATCGCATGGTAGTCATTATCGAGGATAACACATTCGTCTCCAATGAGGCAACCGTTCCCTATTTGTATCTCCATCGAACAGGCGATCCGAACCCCTTGGTTGATAAAGCAGTTATCGCCTATTTTCAGATAGGCACCGCGAGATACGGTTATTTCAACTGGATTGTAACCTCTTGACCGCACAAACACATTACTACCAACATCGATTCTTCCAGGCGCATCTACTATACAACGCCCGTATACTTGAAGACCAGAAACGTTACAGCGGCAAGACTTGGCAAACTGCCAAGACCAGTATCTAATTTGAATAGAATGCCATAGACTACGAATCATGTTACTTACGCCAAACACTATTTGATCTTGTCCATTACCAAGATATAGGTCAGGATGTGAGGCGACGGAATTTTATATTCCTCTATTTGCATATCGCTGGAAACATAGCTGTTCAACTCTGGACTTAGCTGAGGGTTATCCCATGTTTCCTTTCCAAGCAACTTACGCACAGCGTTTTCAAACCGTAGAATCTTGTTGAAACGAAGTGTTTTGTTCATTTTGGCTAATTCATTGACAACTAGCTGATGTCGCCTAAAACTATCCGTATGCGTTTGCCCATAAATAGAACGTATAACAAATCTGCCAGTAGTAATTCTTTCCAGATCATGAAGGGAAAGATCCGAAATGTGATACGGATTGGACTCTACTATACCTGTGATGGGTGTAAAGTCCGTATTTGGTGTACTACAGATAAGACAACCACCTGGTCTAAGCACACGGTATATATTCTCGATAAAAAGGTCGGGACTGGATACATGTTCAATAGTTTCAAAGCTAATGACTAAATCAAATGTGCCGGCATCTAGTTTCAAATGACATGCATCATCCTGAGCGAAGCGGATACCTGCAGTTATGTAAGTTTTATTTGCAAATTGTATAGCATCTGACGATATATCTATGCCCACCACAGATAGCGCGCCTTTACTTAACAAATATCTGGATCCATAACCCACGCCACAGGCAATATCAAGAACGTTCTTATGGTTGCAATATGCGGATGCGAACTCATAGCGTTGAATATGCTCAGCGAAATAGGTTTGCCAGCCACGAGTGCCCGGAACAATTCGTTCAGGTATCTTTGTTGTCATACAACCGTACCTTCCCAGATGCATCTTGGCCTAATGATACCGTCCCAACTACCTACATAATCTCCCCTGCTAGAACCATCGTCAATCACGGTAAACTCAGCTGCATCTGTTATCTTTTCTACGACGTCACGCATATCGCTAACGATCATCACGTCTACTACATACGATCCGTTATTCAAGAGATATTCAGGGATAATACATATTGCAGAATAATTTCCATCCTGATCGTATATCTTCCTGCCTAGATGGGGATCCTCATAGTTGGCACTTGAAAATAATGTCAAACCAAGGACGGTTTTAACTACTACAACAGGATTTAAGCGAGATGGCTTTTTAACATTAGACACGCAATAGTTGATTACAATCGCTATTTTTTCAGATATAGTAAATTCTTCTTTAGAAATCCTATTAATTTGTGACTGCATATATAGAGAGGTTATCTGGACATTTCTTGTTGATGGACCGCCTAAATTTACATGTAAATTTGGTGTAATGGTATTTTTAGAAATTTCATAATAATTTTCTATTACATTCTTAGTATAGTCAATTTTAATGAGTTTACCATGATGGATTAGTAAAGTTTTATTGCACAAGATAATTATGTTTGTTAGGTCATGACTTACAAAGAGCACGGTCCTACCTGCCATAGCAACTTGGCTCATCTTACCAATACACTTTTTTTGAAATGCCGCATCGCCCACAGCCAGGACTTCATCCACCAGCAGGATCTCGGGTTCCAGGTGGGCGGCCACGGCAAAGGCCAGGCGCACGTACATGCCGGAAGAGTAGCGCTTGACGGGGGTATCGATGAACTGCTCGACCTCGGCAAAGGCCACAATCTCGTCAAATTTGCGGCGCACTTCTTCTTTGGTCATACCCAGGATGGCGCCGTTGAGGTAGATATTCTCGCGGCCGGTGAGCTCGGGGTGAAAGCCGGTACCGACTTCAAGCAGGGAGGCGATGCGGCCCTTGACCTTGACGCAGCCCGAGGTGGGGGCGGTGACGCGCGAGAGAATCTTGAGCAGGGTGGACTTGCCGGCGCCGTTACGCCCGATGATGCCCAGGACCTCGCCCTGCTGCACGGTGAAAGAGACGTCCTTGAGCGCCCAGAGGGTTTCACCGGCGCGATTGCCGTGATCGGCCTGGCCAATCTTGAGCAGGGGGTTGGGTTTGCCCTGCAGGCGCGCCAGCCAGACCTTGAGGTCGTTGGTGAGCGTGCCGGTGCCGATCTGTCCCAGGCGGTAGGATTTGGATAGGTTTTCGACCGAGATCACCGTTGGCATAAGGGATATTTCACCGCAAAGGCAAAGATAAGGAATTTCCACCACGAAGACACAAAGAATATAAGACTTTTAGTACAAGGACGAATATTTTTTACCACGAAGACACTAAAAAATTGCATGATTAAGTGAACTTTAATATCTATAGCGTTTAATACCGTCTTTGATTAAAGGAACGTTCCAGTTGATCAGGAAGCCAAGGGTGCAGCCAGAGAGCTTGAGATACGTTAATAACTGGGCGGTATGAACGGGCAAGAGCTGCTCGACGGCCTTGTTCTCTATGATTATCTGCGAATCGACGAGTATGTCCAATCGGTAGCCGGCGTCGATGGTGACATCGCCGTAATGGACAGGCTGGGGTACCTCGGTCTCGACAGGGATATGGCGCTGCCTGAGCTCATAGGCGAGACAGGCCTGGTAGGCGTATTCGAGCAGGCCGGGGCCCAGGGATTTGTGCACCTTGAAAGCGGCATCTACGATCTGATGAGCGATGTGTTCAATATCCATAATTTTTCACCGCAAAGCAACTGTGTTAGATGTCAAGAGGCAATACCGCTCTAAATGGCCGCATGTCACGAACCATAGCATTCAAGATGACTAAAAACTTGCGCATGCATGCCACGATAGCTAGTTTTTTCTCCTTACCGTAAGAGAGTAAACGGAGATAGAAGATATTTATGATCGGGTTACAACGAATAGCTGACACGGTGGCCATATATAAAACCGAACGTATATTGGCTCGCCCGCCTTTAATACGGCGCTTACCACGGAAGCGGCCACTATCCTTGTTGAATGGAGCAACACCGACCAAAGAAGCGATTTTCTTACGGTCGAGTTGGCCTAACTCCGGGAGATCTGATATGAGGATTTTCGACAGCACCGGACCAACCCCGGGAGCACTGCGGAGGAGATCGCTCTTGGCACGGAAATTAGAATCGTGTTCGATGAAATCCTCTAGTTGCTTCTCCACCTCCTTTTTCTGCTGCTCTAACCAGTCCATATTACGTTCCACCAACGGCCTTAAGCGGATTGGGGTGCTCAGAAGATGGTTTTGTTCGGCTGTTAGCATGTCAACAACCTGCCGGCGACGCGTCACAAGTGCGGATAGGTACTGTTCCTGTTCACTGGGCAAGATGACTTTGGGAGGTTTGACTCCTTCCGCGAAGTTTGCCAGTAATCGGGCATCAATCTTGTCGGTTTTGGCCAACTGCCCAATCGCTTTGGCATATTCGCGTACTCGTCCTGGATTGACCAGCGCCACTGGCAGACCTACCAGGTACAACGCAGCGATCAGAGCTCGCTCCAAACCGCCGGTCGACTCCACCACGACCAGATCCGGTTGGGCATCTTGTAACAAGGAGGTAATCATGGCGATACCCTTCTCGTCATTGCCGGTCCGAACTACTTCTGCATCCTTGCCCACAGCCACATCCAGGTGGGCTTTTGAAACGTCAATGCCAACAAAAACGTTCATTCTGCCTCCTATCCATGCTTTGATCGAATCGCCCGTTCTAGCAGAATTCGGACTCAATGGTCCACACAACTGTTCGGGCAGTCTCTCGTACAGGCACGGCGACCCAAGCTTCGCGACGGTCTTAACTGACCAAGACGCGATCGGTCTGCCGTGTCTTCCTTAACATACTGGTTTCTCTACTAAGATACTAGACGCTAAGAAAATTTCACCGCAAAGACGCAAAGGTTAGGAAAGTGTTAAGCTTTTGCTTTGCGTTCTTGGCGTCTTGGCGTCTTGGCGGTAAAGAATTATTCACCGCGAAGGCGATAAGGAGATCTCACCGCAAAGACGCCAAGGTAATATAAGATTTTTTCTTTGCGTCTTGGCGGTAAGGAAATTCTCACCGCAAAGGCGCAAAGGTTAGGAAAATATAAATAGAGCCTTTACTTTGTGTCTTTGCTGTAAACCCCTAACTCGCTCAGATGGAACGGGACAGCACCCGGAACTTGGGCGCAGATTGCAGGCGCTGAGAGACGTACTCGGGATCTCGAACGAAAAGGACGTTGACCTGGCCAGGAGTTGTGTGCTCAACGCGGACAAGCGAGCGGCTAAACGGCTCATAGCTGTAGGGCAGAAAGCCATTATCCAGCAGAACCGATACAACCTGATTATCGGTATAGCCATATCTCTGGCCATTACCGTTCAACTCGATGATGACGGCTTTTAGGGTGGGATCCTGAAGATGCAAGGGAGCTCCCTTGAGGACCTCCATCTCATAACCTTCTACATCGATTTTGATCAAGGAGACAGTGTTACCGGACGCATAGAATGCATCGAGGGGGAGCATCTTGACCCGGATCACATCTGATTCGCTACCCACGGCAACATGGTTTGTGCCTGAATCGGTTGTATCAGTAAAGTTTACTTGGGATTCCCCAGCTCCGACCCCTAATTCCAGACACTGGACCTGTGCGTCAAGAGCGTTCAAGCGGATATTCTGTACCAGTTTCTTGAATGTATCAGGCACTGGCTCGAAGGCAAGCGCGGCCGCCCCACGCACCCCGGAAGCGAGGAGGGTATAGGCACCCACGTTAGCGCCGATATCCATAAATGTATCTCCGGCACGTAGGAAGTGCAGTAAAAAAGACATTTCCTCGAAATCTTGCAGGCCAGCGTAGAGATTGGTGATAATCCCAGCTTCACCCTGCTGCGCATAAAACCTGACGCCATTTACCCACTTGACGGCAGCGGGTCGGTTGTGACGCAGAAGCTGCCACAGATGGAACAGAACATAGCGGTAGTAGGCAGAGATGCGCCTATCGCTGGTTAATGGATGGGTTTCGATAAACCTGAATGACAGGCGCATATGACTGAAAATAACCCGATATGGCGCGAAGCGGTTACTTGTCTGTTTCATTGATTGCTCACTTTAGTACAAGTATACCTTGAACAATTTTATGCGACTAGCTCGTTGATTATCAACCTAACCACCG
>Ga0351916_1120_pt1 | contig 24560 bp, 22 predicted proteins | sample TotcelHT113001N3_FD_206868 | JGI IMG/M metagenome (GOLD analysis project Ga0351916, IMG submission 206868) | Enriched cells from coal bed in the Powder River Basin, Montana, United States - Total cells T11 rep1 HSBNCT.T11.300.1.N3 ... | reverse complement strand
AAGGGATGATATGCGGGAGGAATTGAAAGGGCAAATTCTCAGCGAGACGATATATCTATGAAACGCAACCTCATTCCCTACTTAAAGGACATCCTGGACAACCTGGAATTGGCGGCAGGTGAGGCGGCAGGGTTTACTGCGGGTATGTCATATGATGAATTTTGCCTAGATGCAAAGGCGGTGTAAGCCGTGATTCGGTGTCTGGAGGTGATAGGAGAAGCCGCTAAAAATATTCCGACGGCTACCCGCCGCAAGTATCCGGACATACCCTGGAAAGAGATGGCGGGTATGCGGGATAAGCTCATCCATGGGTATTCCGGGGTGGATTCACATAAAGTTTGGCTGGTGATCCGGGACTATTTGCCGCACCTCAAAACATTCATCATCGGGATGCTCCAGGATTTCAAGAATTAACATCTTTAGCCTGCTTCGTTGGAAAACTGCAGACCAAGAGGTTCATGGGTTCGAATTCTACTCCCTCCGCCATATGTATAGTTGATATTTTCAATAAGTTATGCTTTTAAATTACGCTTAATTTAGGGCAGTAGAAGGGCAGTAATCGTTGGCATAAATCCACCGCCCCAAAACTTGGGCCGGTAGCCTTCTTAAGCGCTATTATGCTGGCCTTATGTTGGTAACTTAAAAATTAATACAGTTGCATTTTTGTCCGGCTAAAACCAAGTAAGGGTCAAGTGTTTATTAACATGCATATTATCCGGTACGGGGCCGGGCGGTTCAAATCAGAAAACAGGATGGGCAGCGAGCCCACAAAGAATATCTGAAGATCCTGTACTTGGCCGCCAAGGAGACCGATACCGGGGTAAATGAGGCCTTAAGGTGGTTGATGGAGTTGGAACAGCCCATCTCTGCGGCGGCAGTAAAAGAGCCCCTCGCTTTGGCCCGGTATCTGCTTCCCTTCCGGCGGTGTGCGTGGCGGAGATCAATCTGGCCATGTATGATGTCCTGCTCCACCAGGAGGGGTTGTCCGGATGATGCCTATGACCGAACTGCGAGGGCAGTTAGTGAACTATTTAAAAGAACTCCATCTCCCGACGATCCGGGCATGCTCGAGGAAACAGCCCTAAAAGCTCAACAAGAGTCGTTGGGTTATGATCATTATCTCCTGGAGGTGGCGGCGCAGGAATGTGAAGCCTAGCGGCAATAACTCATCGAGAAATTACTCCGGGAATCACAGCTGCCTTTGGAAAAGAGTCTCGTCGGGTTTGACCTGAACCGGTTGCCTCGCAAGGTGGTCAACCAGGTACAAACCCTCCGGACCGGCTCTTTTCTGGCGCGCCCAGAAAATGTGCTGGTCTTCGGCAATCCGGGCAGCGGTAAAACCCACCTGGTCTGCGCTCTGGGATAGGAGATGATCAGTAACGGGCGCCGAGTTTACTTTGGCCACTGCAAACTGATTGCCCAGGAACTCCTGCGGGCCAATCAGGAGTTGAAATTAACCCGATGGTTGAAAAAATTGAACAAATATGATGCGGTGATTATGGACGACATCGGCTATGTGCAGCAATCCCGGGAGGAGATGGAGGTGCTATTTACTTTGCTGGCCGAACGCTATGAGCGGGGCAGCGTCATGATTACCAGCAATTTGCCATTCTTCAAATGGGATGCCATCTTTAAAGATCCCCTGACCACGGCAGCGGCCATCGATCGCTTGGTGCATCACTGTGTCATCATTGAGCTGAATATCCCCAGCTATCGCATGGAACAGGCTAAACGGGCCCAAGAATAAGAGCAATCAACCGAGATGTCCTGGCCAGCGCATTGCCTCGCTTAAAATCTTACTTTGGAGGATGTATTGCCTCACGAATAATGTTACCCAACGCTGATTATGGAATAGAGCGGAGGGTAGACGGTTGGCCTCGCGATAGCGTGGGGCAACCTGGGCCAGCAACTCTCGTTTCCCTTGAAAACTCATCATCGACCTCGCACAAAAGTCGGTAATACTTAATGAATTTATCGCGGCAACAGGTTATGCCTGGAAGTATGCCATTCGGCTACTCACTTTGCGGGTGATTTCTGCACCGGGTCCTATCCGGCGCCACCGAGCACGCCGATATGGCAGGGAAGTCCAGGGAGCCTTAAGCATCGCTTGGGCAGCTACGAATTACATCGGTTCCAAAAGGCTGGTGCCATTTCTGGAGGGCCTTGGAGGAGCACGGACACCTGAAGCTGTCAGAAGAAGCCCGGGGCCAATTGTGTCGCATCAGTCATGCGACTATTGACCGGATTTTGCGTCCTCTCTATGCCGGCGATGGCCCGCGGGGGAGGGTAAGCACGACCAAACGCGGCACCCTCCTCAAGCATCAGGTGCCGGTAAGAACCTTTGCCGATTGGAATGAGATTCAGCCCGGCTTTTTGGAGGCTGATTTGGTAGCTCATTGCGGACGCAGTGTGGAGGGAGCGTTTCTACATACCTTGGTGGTTACCGATATCGCCACCGCCTGGGTGGAATGCCTGCCTTTGCGGTTTCGCAGCCAACATGCGGTCATCCAGGCTCTCGACCAGGCGCGTCGCTTGCTGCCGTTTGCCATGTTGGGCCTGGATACGGACAATGGGAGTGAATTTCTCAATGCCGAAGTGCTGGCTTACTGTGAGCGGGAAAAGATTACCTTCACCAGAGGCCGGGCCTACAAAAAGAACGACCAGTGTTTTGTGGAGCAAAAAAACGGAGCGGTAGTCCGGCAACTGGTCGGCCATGACCGCCTTGAAGGAGAGCGGGCCTATCGCCAGTTGGCAGAATTGTATCGCGGGGTGCGCCTGTACATAAACTTTTTCCAACCCTCGATGAAGCTGAAGACGAAGCATCGGGACGGCAGCAAGGTGCGGTGCACTTATGACAGTGCCCAGACCCCCTTCCAACGGTTACGGGCCTCTCTGGAAGCCGATGCACTCAAAAGGCTGCAGGCTATCTTTCAGGCTCTGGATCCCGTCCGCCTCCTCCGCCAGATCGAGGCTTTGCAGGATGCATTGTGGAAACACGCCGTGCTGCCAACTACGGAGAGGTCCGAGAAGCATCCTCAGATAGGAACGCAGGCTGAGATACAGTCTACCGCAAGTGCCTGCGGCGGCCACTTGGACGAGAAATCCCCGGGAAGCCTGGACAGCCCCTCATTGACTTACCCCGGCGAACGGAGGAAACGCAAGTATCATCGCACCAAGCCACCACGCAGACTGCGCTCCTGGCGAACCCGCCCTGACCCGTTTGAAGCGGTCTGGGCGGAAATCTGCCTCTGGTTAGCGACTAACCCGGAGAGGACCGCAAAGTCGTTATTTTCTGAGCTGCAACAGCACTATCCGGACCAATTTGCGGCTGGCCAACTGCGCATGCTGCAGCGGCGAGTGCAAGCCTGGCGCGCCAAAGCCATCCTCACCTTTAATGATCAATGGCTGGAGGAAGATCTGCTTGCCACAGAACTGCTGCCCCCACCACTCGGCGTGATCATGGAGCCGAATGATATCCGGAGTGAATGCAGTACGCAGATACTCTGAATCAATTATAGGCAGGGGCTCCGCCCCCGCACCCCCGGAGTTTATCGCTTTGAGGAACTCCGGATGGGCAAAAAAAGAAAGGGCAGGGTTTAGCCCCTGCCCATCCGTCTGCTCGCCCACCTCGGCGCTCAGGTTGCTCTCCAGCAGGGCCTTATCCTCCGGGTGGGTAGGGGAAGTATAGCAAACTTGTTCCGCAAATGGGATGGATATATGATTACTAATTAAGCTCGGTAAGATTTAAAATGAGGCAATCATATTTTGTGTATTCCGCTCAAACCGGCCACCCATTCCGTGCGAAGGCGGCCACCTAATCCGGAGCAAAGCGGCCGCGCGTTCCGGAGGAATCCGGCCACTTTTATAGCGAAGCCATGTTGCCCATCATCACGCTCCCATCATATCGGGATCATCTTTTTTTGCATACCATTTTCGCATCGATTCTCCTTTCATCTTGATTTTATAGGCATTATGGACCAGGCGATCCAGAATCGCATCCGCCAGGGTCCCGTCGGCAATGAAGTCATGCCAGTTCTCCAGTGGCAGCTGACTGGTGATTAAGGTTGAACGCAATCCGTGGCGATCCTCCATAAGTTCCAGAAGGTCTTGTTTCTGTTCTCCGGTGAGTTCGGCTATTCCCCAGTCGTCGATAACCAAGAGGTCGGTCTTGGCCAGTTTCTCCATCAGTTTGTGATAACTACCGTCGCCTCTGGCAATCGCGATTTCCATGAGTAACCGGGGCAGTCGGCGGTATAGGACCGTATAGCCTTCCCGACAGGCCTTTTGTGCCAGGGCACAGGCCAGATAGGTTTTGCCTACCCCGGTGGGACCGGTAATAAAGATGTTCCGGTGAGCCGTGAGCCATTGGCACGATGCCAGGGAAGCCAGGAGGGACTTATCCAGACCTCGGGGCTGGCGATAATCGATATCTTCCAGGCAAGCCGGTTGTCGAAGTTTGGCGTGTCGCAGGCGGGTTTTCAGCCGTCGGTTTTGTCGATCCACCATTTCCCGGTCGGCCAGGAGTCCTAACCGCTCATAAAAATCCAGTTCGTGGATCTCCGGCATCTGCATCTGTTCTTCCAGGCCCTTGGCCATGCCCAGGAGCTTGAGTTCCTTGAGCGTGTCGAGCGTTATGTGGGTGAGCATATCTTTTCCTTTTTAATCAGTGGTAATATTGGCGGCCTCTGACATTGGCATGCGACCGGAGCCGGGAGGGTGATTGCGGCGCCGGCAACGACAGTTTATCCAGGCCATGTTTCAGGATGGATTTAAGGCTCTTGTAGGATAACGCCTGGATAGTCAGGGCCCTGTGGCACGCAGCCTCCAGACGTTCAGCGCCATATTCTTTAGCCAGTTTGACGAGGCCCAGACAGGAGTTCAAACCTTGTTGCGGGTGCGGCCGGCTCTGCAGAATGGCCTTGGCCAGGTTGGACGCCTGCGGCCCGATGGTTTCAGCCCATTGGACTATCTTCTCGGGCGTCCATTCCAGATAATATCGATGCGCCGGTGACCGGTGCTCTGGAAGCGTGGTATAGGTCCCGCAGTCATAACTCCTAACATGGCTGGCCACCCGCTTGCCCAGGTGAAAACATTCAATGGTTTTTGGGTCCAGACGAAGTTCCACCGTCTTTTTGATAAGCTGATAGGGCACACTGTAATAATGGCCATCGGCTTCAACATGGTAGTCCAGATTCACCAGGGCCTTCTTCCATTCGCCATATTGATAGGGCATCAGCGGTAATGGCAGCAAGGCCGGCCTCTCCAGGCTTTCGAACAGGGACCGGCGAGAACCCGGCATCTTTTGAAAGGGGCGCTGATTTTAGCTGGGCAATAATTCTCCCAGAGCCTGATTGAGTTCGGCCAGCGAGAAAAATTGCCGGTTCCTCAAGGGCGCCAGCAGCCAACGTTCTGCCAATAATACCCCGTTTTCTACCTTGGCTTTGTCCTTCGGTTTCCTGACCCGGGCCGGAATAATCGCCGTGCCGTAATGGTCAGCCATTTCCTGGTAGGTAGGATTGATATCCGGTTCGTAACGACAGGGCGTCGTCACCCCTGACTTTAAATTATCCGGCACGATCACCGCCGTCACGCCGCCAAAGAAAGCCAGGGCTCGCACATGAGAGCCGATCCAGTCCGGCAAGGTTTGGCTCCAGGTTGCTTCCGCATAGGTATAGTTGGAAGCGCCCAACACAGCCAAAAAGATCTGAGCTGGGCGGACCTCGCCCGTGGTGGGATCCATTACCGGGACCGTCTGACCAGCATAATCGACAAACAACTTCTCTCCGGCCTTATGCTCCTGCCGCATACAGGGGTCAAGCCGGCCGGACCAGGCACGATACCGTTCGCAAAATTGGCTATATTGATAGCCAGCTGGGGATTGTGCCTTATACTCCTGCCATAAAAGACTTAACGTCACCCCTTTGCGTTTATATTCCTTGTGTATTTCCGCCCAGTTGGGCATCGGACGTTGGTCTGCCGGCATATAGGCCACCGCCGGGAAGAGCAGCTCTTCTAACCCGGCGTCGTCCCACTCCGCTGGTAGTGGCCAGGATAACCCGGCCGCCTGCGCTCTCCTGAGATATTCGGCCACCGTCGAGCGGGCCAGAGCACAAGACCGGGCAATCTGGCGGCGGCTTAACCCACAGCTCCATTTTAATCGGAGAATTTCTTTGATCTTACGCATGGACACTCTCTCTGCTGGCATCGGCATCCTCCTGTTATGACCTGGGGGATGCATAGCAGCATCTGGATATTTGGCAATGGCTCCCTTAACTATCGCAATCTTTAAGGGACCCGGGGCTGATCAGGCACCCATGCAAGCCGCTGGCCGGCCAAAGCGGATTCGGCCTGCCGGCACCAAGCGTTATGCGGGGCAGGTCGAATCCGCCCTGCATTAATGCGTGAAGGGTATTCCGGCCAAGGCTTGCGGCCGCGGTGTCGGACGGCGTCTTTCAACACCTCGGCCCATTGGACTGCCTCGTGGATGCCCCTAATCAGTTGATGGATTATTTATGCAACGTGCGTCGCTAAAGACCTGCTTCCAGGAGGTGGCCGGATTCGGTCGGAATCGGCGGCCGACTTCCGTCGGAATCAGTGGCCGGAATGAATCGGAATGGGTGGCCGGATTGCTCCGGAATCAGTGGCCGGAATCAAGCGGAATATGCAATATTTTTCTGGTATGATTCTTTCATGAGGCAATACGCCAGGGAAAATAATTGTCGTTCATGGGAATTAATATTGATCACATGGGTTCTGAATAGCTATTACTGGTCCCGTATTGCTTGCCATTCACAAAAGTGGGTTGGTCCTTGCCACATCTGAGGACGGTTAACGGTGGGTAAATTTCTGGCTTCGTAACATATGGTATGGGTGCCCTGACTGTTTCACGATCCTCAAGGATTGAACTCCTGTCGTTGGCTAAAGAAAGCAGACCCAATAGAAGCATTGCGGTACATCCGCCCACGAGGAACCCAAAACCAAAAATGATCATGTTCCAGCTCATTTTTAAATCCAGCTTGCCATTTGCTGAAATACACATCGGCAGTTATTTCCAAAGACATAAATATTTTCTTAAGGCGCCACATACGATCCCAAGATTCCTATCTATTCGCATGGAACAGGCTGAGCGGGTTCAGGAATGAGAGAAATCGGCCAACTGTCGTTGTCGGCGGTAATAATCATCGTTATAAGAACCCTGGCGCCAGCAAGCCTCGGCCGGCATGGAGTCCATCGCATGAATGGAGGGCGGATTCGGCCTGCCCCGCATAAAGCTTGGTGCCGGCAGGCCGAATCCGCTATGCGCCGGCCTTCGGCTTGCATCGTCAGCTAATTTTAAGCGGTGGGGCGACGGGAAAAATAATTGTCGTTGATCAAGTGATCAGCGACCTGGTTGAAGACCAAGTGCACCAGTTGATGCCAGCGGCTAAAAGTGCGGGGCGGACGCCCGGTGCCGTGCTCCCGCTCCAGTTTGGAAAAATGATGTCTCGGAATCAATTTGAGCATGTGATGAAAGATTGTGTTACAATGAGCCACGGTCTGAAATCTCCTGTCTGTTTGATGAGTTAAAACTAACCCATACTAACAGCTTCCCAGGAGTTTTCGGGCTTTTTTGATCAATTAACCGGACAGAAATGATACAGTTGATACTGTGGTAATGCTTTTTTTCCTTATTCCCGCAAAGGGTCGGCCAATGTTTATTATCATCAGGATCTTTCGCCTTTTCACGGCAAACCCCCATAAGCCATCCTGAACTTGGCGTGATAGGGCAGAGGCAGCGGGTCAGGTTTCCGACCCGGATGCCAAAGAGTGAGATATGCTATCGGAATATCTTCAGGCCGCGTTGCGCCACGCCCGCTATGAGATTTCGCGGGACGACGGCACCTACTATGGGGAAGTCCCGGAGTGTCCCGGGGTCTATACCAACAGCACTATACTGGACGAATGCCGAGAGGAGTTGCGGGAGGTTTTGGAGGAATGGATTCTATTCAGAGTTCACCGCCATCTGCCTCTCCCGGTAATAGACGACATTGAACTAACCATCAAAGAAGTCGCCTGATGCCGGCATTTGGACCTACCAGCAGAAAAGACATGATAAGACTCCTTAAGGAACTGAGATTTGCGGGCCCCTACTCCAGCAGGTTCCTGGTATATCGGACGGTCTGACTGCGCCGTTCCTGGACAGACCAACACGGCATGTCCTGTCGTTAAGACTCTCACTCACGTGGGGCTTCCACTTGAATTTCTCCCTTGGCATCAGAGCGACAGGTTCCCACATTCCACGGAAGAACCTGAGTCAAGATCATGCACCTTAATACCGGACGCCACCCCCTTCAGCAGACCGATTCCGAGGGGCCTACCCACTTCTCCTGCATAGCATCGGATTCTACGTGCGTTAGTGGCGCACTATGGTCCAGCAACCCATCAAGGCCAATGACGATCGGCCAGTCGGTCAGTTAGAAAGGAAGATATTATAACCTATGAATTTTAAGATTTTTAATTTTCTAAAAAAAAGCCGGCCGCCAACCGAGCTGCAAGAACCGGCTTCTCAGGTCTTGGAGGAAATCAAAGACCTGAGAAAGCACTTGCGTAAACAGAATTTTTTATTGGAAACATTCAAAAACGACATAATCAAGACGATTATTGATGACCGGCGCCCTGGGATAGATCCCTACTGCGACGTAGCCGATGCCTTTTTTTATTATGAAGCGGCGCTGCAATCCAATGACCACGTGAGCCCTGAACAACTTGAGGCCCTGGAAATTATCTGGGATAAAATAGAAAATTTAATGTCACTAACTGGCTTGCAAATCGTGCGTCGAGCCGGGGGGGATTTCGACGCCAAGATTTATGAGGCCATTGAAAATCGGGCCGGCGGCGCGGCTGATTTAATTGTTTTGCAAGTTCTGCAGCCGGGGTATATTTTTAAAAATATGGTTCTGAAGCCCGCCAAGGTCGTGGTCGGCAAAAAAAATCATCATTCAGAAGGGTAAGATGCGAGAAATTATCTGCGGCATTGATTTGGGAACCACCAACTCCAGTATCGCCTGTCTCAAAGACGGCAAGGCTGAAGCTCTACCCATTGAAGAGGGCCAGGCCCTGGTTCCTTCCGTGGTCAGTCTGGACGAGGCTGCCAATACCATCATCGTCGGCCGACCGGCCCGCAATCGGCTGGCGGCCTTCCCGAACCATACCGTCCGGTCCATCAAGCGGCAGATGGGCCAAAATACCCCGGTTCGATTGGGGACCCAACAGTTCTCCCCGGAGGAAATTTCATCCTTTATTCTCAACCACCTGGTTTTTCAGGCTTCCCAGGTCATCGGGCATCAGATCAAGCAGGTAGTCATCACGGTCCCGGCCTATTTTAACGATGCCCAGCGGCGGTCCACCATTCAGGCCGGAGAGTTAGCCGGCTTGGAGGTCACCAGAATCGTCAATGAACCGACGGCCGCCGCCTTGGTATATGATTACCTTTCTTTTCAGCAAGAAACCTCCTCCCCATACATTATGGTTTATGACCTTGGCGGCGGTACCTTTGATGTCTCCATTTTAGAAGTTAAGGGAGAAATCAAGGAAGTTCTAGCTTCCTGTGGGGACACCACCCTGGGGGGTGATGATTTTGACGAGCGCCTGGTGGATTTTTTCCGGGAACACCTGAGCAATAAGGTTCCGGGAGTGCCGTGGCTGGATACCGCCGCCAGGATCAGACTACGGGATATTGCCGAAAAAACCAAGATCGGTTTGTCGGATCAACCTTTTTATCAGGTTTCCGATGCCGCAATTTTCTCGGTTGCACGCAAGCCCGTAAATCTGCACCTGGAGATCAAACGGCGTGAATTTGAGGAGTTGGTTGCGGATCTGGTGGAGAGAACCACCGAGAAGGTCAGGGATGCCCTGCAAGAAGCCCGGCTCCAGCCCGAGGATATCGGCAAAATTCTCCTGGTGGGGGGAGCTACCCGCATGCCGGTGGTACAGGATATGTTAAAGGAGATGTTTGACCGGCCCATCTACCATTCCCTTGATCCGGATCTTTGTGTGGCCTTGGGCGCGGCCGCCCAGGGAGGGTTGATTAGCGGCGAACCCCTCGGCCACATCTTGTTAGACGTTAACGCCCATTCGTTGGGCATTCGGACGATTGACGAAGTTGACCCTGAAACCGGCAAAGCCAACTTTTTTTCCATAATTATCCGGCGGAATACCAGGATTCCCACCCGCAAGGCCGAGGTTTATTTTACCCTGACCAAGAATCAACCGTCGGTAAACATCGAGGTCTATCAGGGAGAGAAGGCCTCTTGCCTGGAAAACGTGCCGGTGGGCAGTTTTGGCTTTCCCCTCAAACCGGCGCCAGCTTTTTCTCCGGTCATCATCGAATTTGCCTATGATAAAGAAGGCCTGATCCATATTACCGTGGACCAAAAGGGCTATCAGAACCAGGAAGAGGTAACCCTGGATATCCGCCAGAAAAAGATTATCAACCAGGAAATCAGCCCGTCGGCCGGTAAGGTGGTGAACTATATCATTGAGAAGGTCAGGAATTTGCTCGCACAGGCGCGCTTGCCCGGGGAGTTGGAAAACGACCTCAACCGGCTGGTCGGGGCTTATGAACAGGCCCTGGTGGTCGGAGAGGGAGATCAGGATATCGATGCCTTGGAAGATGAGCTGTTGGCCACCATCGAGGACGCCGAAGAAAGGCTGTTAGAGCTTGGCTAAGGCAAAGAAAAAACGGTTCTCAAAAGAGCTCGATAAACTCTGGCGTACCGCCAAGTATTGGGAATGGCTCAGGCTCGTTGAACGGGAAGATCTGGTTCAGGCACAGTCCGCCCGGTGGCAGGAGGCCTGGCATCATTTATGCCGATGGGCCTTGCGCCTGCCCGGCCATCTGGAAGAATTCTGGCAGCGTCTGGCGGAACTGAAACATATCCCCGATACTCCGGATATTGTCTTGCTCCGCCAATTAAAAGACTTCTTGGAGGATGAAGAGGTCCGGCTGGCTATTGTCGCCTTAATTGGTCTTAGTCCAGCGGCCCAGCTTTTGCGAGAAAAACTGCTGGACTGGTCTTGGGAGTCGGCCCAGGATAAGAAAATCGGCAGATGCATCAAAATCCTGATCAATCAACCCGAGAAGGTTACTGGCAGAACCTTTACCGAGCTGGGAGCGCTCCTGGCCCCCACCCCCCTGTCAGAGTCCCTCCAGTCTCTAAGTAAAGCCATTAACCAGATCCGCAAGTTTAACTCCAAGACCGCCAGGGGTAACCGGAACTGGGTCGGGCTAGAGGATCGGGATCTCAAAATCCTGGATAACCGGTTAGACCAGATAGCCGGATCGTTGGACCCGGTTTTGCGGGAGGTGCTGCTTTATCCATTTATTTACCAGGCCGTCCAACACTTTGAGCGCCTGGTCATTAGGGAGGATTTTGATGAACTCTCTCACCTGGCATCTGTGGTCCCCTTTCTATTTTCCCAGGCCGCGGGGTCCCAGGCGGAAAACCTTAAAAACCGCTGCCGACATCTGGCAGGAGAGATCGCTACCGAACAAGAGGCGGTGGATTATCTCAAACAGGCCTTGCCGCAGGATTTGGAAACTAAGGTTGCGGCTCTGGGTAAAGTCAGACTGGCCCTGAAGTCCCGGGACCTTTCGGAGAGACTACTACGGGAGTTTCACAGTTTTTATAAACGGGTCCTGGACGAAATCGGCCATAGACAAAAAGAACTTTCGCCTCGGGAAAAAATTGACCTGATGCGGGTCATGGACCCGATACTTTTCAGGGATCTGGAATGGCTGCCGGACGAGCCTTATGAAGTACGGGTTTTTTTAAACAAGTCCATCGACTCCGGTTGTGGAGGGGCGCTGATTTGCACCCTGGCCCTGTTGGCGGCGGAGCTAACCTCAGATAGTGGCCTAAAACAAAAAGCTTTGGCCAATCTACAAAAACTTCCCTATCCTGGAGATAAACAGATTATCAGGGTATTGAAAACCCTATCTGAGACAATTTTCCCCCATGTTAGACTTATTAAATCCCTACTCGAGCTTTATCCAACCGAAGCCAACATGAGGAAATTGCTTTTTGACCAGCTGCTCGAGGAAGTAAAAACATTTCTCCTCACTAATGCCAGGGCCATTGATTTTGAGAAATCATTTAATATAAATAAAAGCGCAAAATTATTCCTAAAAGATACTTTATTTTTTAAAAATAACTTAAATGATCTTAAAAATTATGAGGAAGTTGTAGTCCTGAAAGACCTGTTAGAATGTTTCCCGGAAGGATATCTCACTGCCAACGGCTACCGTAGTCTTTTCCTTAAGATCTATTGCTGTCGGAAGAGTTTTGACTTCTTATTTTCTCAACTAGATAAATATGTTATCAAGTTTTCGGGAGCCATGCATAGTGAGGACGAGATATTTTTCAACTTTACCGTCGGGGATTGGTTGGACAAGCAAGAAGAGCTGTTGTTTCATTTTGTAATCGATAACCTCGATGATCTCCAAACCGCGCCCTTGGATACTATTCAACTTGTGGTTGACAGATTTTGTCAGCCTGAGTTTATGGAATCTAAAGGTCTGAATTTTTTCCTGAGTCTCAGCAACCGGTTGGAAGGGCGGATTAAGGCCGGGGAATCGGCAGCCGAAGCTCTCCAGAACCGGATCATGTCCCTGTTGTTAAAATATCGCCAGACCAGAACGGGACGCAGGGGAACCCGAAGATGACCCGCAAGGACGCCTTGGCAGTATTGCATCTGCCGGACTTGGCCACCAGCGAGGATTTTGACCGGGCCTATCAGCGGCTGGTAAAACGCTATCCGCCGGAGTTTCACCCGGAAAAATTCCGTCAGATTGACGAGGCTTACAGTTTTCTGACCTCCCTGCCTTATCTTTTGGAAAGATTATTGACCCCCCAAAAGTTAAAGATTGCCGTTAATAAAGAAGAATTTAAATTTTCTCTGTCCCCTCCCGCCGCCACCCTGGAACAAGCCCTGGCCGCGCTCAAAAAACGACTACTTCTGAGCTATCTCTGGGCCGGAGGGCATGACTCAGGCAGCCCGGGCAGTTAAGTGGCTATACCAAAAACCTCATAACAGGAAGAAAATGACCACAATCAATTGAGAAAACAGGATCTATTACGTACAGCTTGCCATAAAAATAACTTATCGGATTCCCAAAAAATTCTGGTTTCCTCTTGATATCTCGCTATCCCGCCGTTTAATTTCCGCTTACCCCCACTCACTTCAGCCCATGATTTTCCTCCGGATATCCTGTCTAAAAATAAGCTTCGTTGCACCAGGTGAAAGTCTCCCAGAAAATCTGTAATGGCTCTGCAAAATTTCCACCCTGCAGGCGCTGATCCACGAGGAGTTTGACTGTCTCGGGCACGTTGTTTGGAGCCTGTGCTGTTACTGGCTTGTGCGTCTGTAACTCTGTGCAATTACTTATACTTTGCTATGTTCCGGGTCAAGCAAATTGTACCGTGTAACATTAACTACGTATTACACAAATGGTTGTTAAGATTAAAAACGTTATAGTGGGCATTAAATACTGTACCGTCAGGACATTACGGCGCAATCTTCCAGTATTACTGTAAAACAATGTGCGTAACTCATTAATTGCACTATATTTTAATGGCGCTAATTTATGCGTTATATCAATTAATTAGGCATACTGCGTGCATCTCTCATAAGTAAAATAATTATCTACTTATGGGAGAGCAACAATGACCACAAAATTCGTAGGAGCGTCCGGCAAGAATGGCAGGGAGCGTGAAGTTATTCCGGTCCCCGGTGGCATGACTGACCCCAAAGCGGTGATGGTGTTCTTTCAGTGCGACCGGCATACAGCCAAGGCTTCCATTGAGCGAGGTTATTACATCGTGGACTTCCACCAGCGGACTGTCTACCCCGGCCCCCTGGACACCGAGTCAGCCTACAAGCTGGCCTGGTTCATTTACCGGCGCAAGTTTGAAAGCTGGCTCCCCTGGTACGTGGGCGTTGAAGACTTGGTGCAGGAGGGCGTTACCCGGTTGTTTGAGATGGCCGGGCACCCCAGGTTCCAGGAGAAGGGGTTTCAATTTTACCTCGCTCTCAATGCCATGAAGGGCTGGATTGAGCGCCAGCGCCGGATGCGGGGCGGCATCGGAGGCACAACTCCGGGGTATGAAGAAACCTACCGGCGGGACTCCCGGTCCACCTGGCAAGCTGACTGGCAAGCGGAGCGTCAAGAGGCTCCCCAGAAGGCAAAGGCGAGCCCGGATACCTACCACCGGTCACAAGCGGCTACTGAAAAAATTGTTCGACAGATTTACGAGTCGGGCGAGGGTGTGAACCAGGCGCAGTTGGCCCGGCAGTGGGGGATCAGCGACCGGGGCGCCGGGATGCGGGCGGCCAAGGCGATTGAGGCCGGGATGGTGGAAAATGTCGGCTACGCCAAGGGGCGCCGGGGGAAGGCACTCCGGCTCACGGCAAAGGGGCGGGCCATCATTGGCGTACCCGAGTTAGCTGCATGACCTGGGCAGCGACTAAAACCAAACGAGCCACCTTGGGGCGGCACCCCAGAGTGGCCCGAACCTATGAGCCAACCTCGTCTGCAGGCTCTTATCCCCCCCGCAGACCATCAAAGGAGATATTTACCATGAAGGGATGCAGACCATTAACAGATTCTGAGATTGCGACAGTAAAGGGTGCGTTTGTACGGACCAGGGATAAGGCCCTATTCATCCTTGGCTTGAAGACCGGGTTACGTATTTCCGAATTATTGAGCCTGAAGGTCGGTGATGTTTATCAGCATGGGCGGCTGGGAGACGTGGTATATGTGGAGCGGAAACATATGAAGAAAAAGCTGGAGGGTCGGGCTATCCCTCTGCACCAAGACGCCAAAGTTGCTTTGGGCGTCTGGATCAAGGAACTGGAGAAAGTGGGGAAAGCCGATCCCAGTAGCCCATTATTCAAATCACGCAAAGGGCAGCGCGCCATTACCCGAATCCAAGCATTTCGAGTTTTGACGGCAGTCTATGAGGCCAATGGATTGATGGGAAAGCTGGGAACCCATTCAATGCGAAAAACCTTCGCAGACCGAATTTATGAGCGTCTTGGCCGGGATTTAATAAAGGTCCAAAGAGCCTTAGGTCACAGGTGTATAAATTCAACCGTGAGCTATTTGAGCTTTCACGAAGGAGAAATAACCGAGGCCATACTATCAATATAAAGTATGAAAATTATACCACCTCAAAGCCACAACCAAGGTTTCATGCCTTGTAGATATGCTTGCCGGCGATCCCCTGGAAAGCGTTGCGGGTGTCGACGATGAGGCGGGCCTGGGAGGCGATCCAGGCGTAGTCGTAGGCCGAGTGGTCCGTCACCAGCAGCACCAGGTCGGTCTCTTTCAGGGTGCGCTCATCCAGCGGCGTCGATGTCAGGTCGAAGTGGGGGTAATGCCGCATCCCGGCGCACCGGGGGATGTGGGGATCATTATAGCTGACCTCGGCGCCTTCCTGCTTGAGCAGGTCCATGATCTTCAGGGCCGGGGATTCCCGGTTATCATCCACGTCCTTTTTGTAGGCGACCCCTAATATGAGGATTTTGGCCCCATTCAGGGCCTGGTGGTGGTCGCTCAGGGCCTTGGCCACCCGCTGCACCACGAAATAGGGCATGGAGATGTTGATGTCGCCGGCCAGTTCGATAAAGCGGGTGGAAAAATCATATTCCCGGGCCTTCCAGGTCAGGTAAAACGGGTCGATGGGGATGCAATGGCCCCCCAGGCCCGGACCGGGATAAAAGGCCTGGAACCCGAAGGGTTTCGTACGGGAGGCCTCGATGACCTCAAAGATATCCACCCCCATTCTCAGGCACAGCATCTTGAGTTCATTGACCAGGGCGATGTTCACCGCCCGGTAGATGTTCTCCAGGAGCTTGCTCATCTCCGCCGCCTGGGTGGAGGACACGGGAATCACCCGGTCGATCACCTGGGAGTAGAGCGCCACGCCCTGGGCCAGACACGCGGGGGTCATGCCCCCCACCACCTTGGGGATGGTGTTGACCTGGAAATGGGGGTTGCCCGGGTCTTCCCGTTCGGGAGAGAAGACCAGGTAAAAATCCTGCCCCACCTTGTGCTTTAAGCCCAGGATGGGCAACAGCAGTTCCGCGGTGGTGCCGGGGTAGGTGGTGGATTCCAACGACACCAGCTGGCCGGGGCGCAGGCAGGCGGCAATCTGCCGGGTGGTGTCCGCCACAAAGCTCAGGTCCGGCTCCCGCTTCGAAGTCAACGGGGTGGGCACGCAGATAATCAGAACATCCGGTTCGCCCAACCGGCCCAGGTCGTGGGTGGCGGCAAACTGCCCGGCGCCCTCCCGGGGCGTGAGCAAGGCGGCCAGCCGGGAGGACGGGATGTGCTTAATATAGGACTCCCCCCGGTTGAGACGTTCCACCTTGGACGCATCAGTGTCAAAACCCAGAACCTTGAACCCCACCTCGCAGAAGCGCAGTACCAGGGGGAGCCCCACATAGCCCAAACCGATGATGCCCACTACGGCCTGTTTTGCCTTGATTTTTTCCAGTAAATCCATCATATGCTCCACTTTGCTCTGAAAATTAACCGTAGGGGCGGGCCACCGTGCAGTGGGGCGGGCGTCCCCGCCCGCCAACCGATATGTCGGCCCGGGACGGCCGCCCCCCTTACTCCACTAATCTCTTGGCTGGTCGAAACCTTATGGTCATGATTGTGAACTGGGCGCGGGTGTTTCCTTTATCGGCGCAGCAGGCGGTGATAATCAAAATACCATTGCACAAAGCGGGGAATCCCCACATCAATGGGGGTAAGCGGCTCGAAACCCAGTTTCTCTTTGGCCCGGTCAATATCGGCATAGGTGGCCGGGACATCCCCGGGCTGGATAGGCAGGAGATTTTGCTCCGCCTTAAGCTTCAATTCGCTCTCCAGGATGCCGATCACCCGCTGGAGTTCTTCGGCCCGGTGGTTCCCCAGGTTAATGATCTCATAGACGTCCAGGTTAGGCGCCATCAGCGCCGCCACCACCCCCTGGACGATGTCGTCAATATAGGTGAAATCCCGCTGCATCTTGCCGTAATTAAAGACCTTGATGGGTTGCCCCTGCAGCATGGCTTCGGTAAAGAGCCACATGGCCATGTCCGGCCGGCCCCAGGGGCCGTACACCGTAAAAAACCGCAGCCCCACGGTGGGGAGGCCAAACAGGTGCGAGTAGGCATGGGCCATGAGCTCGTTGGCCTTTTTGGTGGCCGCATAGAGGCTGATGGGCGTATCCACCCGCTGGGTCTCGCTGAAGGGCATTTCTGTCAAGCCGGCATAGACACTGGAACTGGAGGCGTAGACCAGGCGCTCCGGCGGGAAGCGTTTGGCCAGTTCCAGGAGATTGAGGAACCCTTCGAGGTTGGACTTCTGGTAGGCAAAAGGGTTGACCAGGGAGTAGCGCACCCCGGCCTGGGCCGCCAGATGGCAGATTTTCCGGGGCTGGTGGGTGCGAAACAAGGCTTCCAGGGCCGGCAGGTCGGTTAAGTCAGCGGCAATGGAGACAAAATTGGGGTGCCGGCGCAGTTCCCGGTCCCGGTCATGCTTCAAGGCCGGGGAGTAGTAGTCGTTGAAGTTGTCCAGCCCCACCACTCGGCCCCCGCACTCCAGCAAGGTCCGGGCCACATGATACCCGATGAACCCGGCGCTGCCGGTCACCAGAAAGGTATTATCGCTTATTTCAGCGGTGTGATCCGTCATCTAGTTGCCCAAATCGTCATAATAATTCGCCCCCTGGTCCTGGTGGACCTCAATACCAGTCTGCGCGAAAAAAAATTGTTTCCCTTCGAAGGCAGCGTCTTACGCACCAGAAATGAGGCGTGAGACGCTCCCGGTGGATTTTAGTTCAGTTCTTATCCGGGCGCCAGTAGTCATCCTCCAGGCGCTGGATATCGTCTTCTTCCAGGTAGGCCCCGGTCTGGACCTCGATGAGCTGGATGGGCTCCACCGTGGGGTTTTCCAGGCGATGCGGGGTCTTCTGGGGGATGTAGACGCTCTGGTTGCTGGCCACCAGCCTGATCTCCTGGCCGATGGTGACCCGGGCGGTGCCGGTGACCACCACCCAGTGTTCCGCCCGGTGCTGGTGCACCTGGAGACTGAGCTTTTGGCCCGGGTCCACCACGATCCGTTTGACCTTAAAACTCGGCCCCTCGTCCATGACCGAATAGCGGCCCCAGGGACGCTCCACGGTGGTGTGCTGCACCGACTCCACCATCTGCTGCCGGTGCAACTCGGTCACCAGGTCTTTGACCTCCTGGGCCCGGTCCCGGTGGCAGACCAGCGTGGCATCCGGGGTATCCACCACGATAATCCGCTCTAAACCGATGGTGGCCACCAGACGGTTTTGGGCCAAGAGGATGCAGTCCTGGCTACCCTGGTCCAGCACCCGGCCCAGGAGCACGTTAGCCCGCTCATCCCGGGGGAACAGCTCGTGCACGGCTTCCCAGGTCCCCACGTCGTTCCAGCCCATCTCCACCGGCACCACCGCCACGTTCTCGGCCTTCTCGAGAATGCCGTGATCCAACGAGATGCTGGGGCAATTTTGATAGACTTCACCAAGCGGCGGCCGGTTCTCCTTGACCTGTAGCCGGGCCAGTTCCCGGTAAAGGTCGGGCAAATAACGGGACATGGCGGCCAGCAAGACATCGCGGCGAAAGACAAAGATGCCGCTATTCCAGTAGTAACCTCCGGCGGCCACAAACTCCGTGGCCCGGTCCAGGGGGGGCTTTTCGATAAACCGGTCGGTCCGCTAAACTTGCCCCTGGTCATCCAGGGGAGCCCCCTGCTTGATATAGCCATAGCCCGTCTCCGGACGGGTGGGGGGAATGCCGAAGGTCACCAGGTAGCCGGCCTGGGCCCAGTGGGCGCCCAGGTCCAGGGCCTGGAGCAGTATATTTTCAACTACTTAGCCCCAACATGAGATCTTTGACTGTAGTAGGCGAGTTTGACGCTACGGAAGGTGCCCCGACGGATAACTTTTTGGATAACGATGTTAAACCTGATCATCTCCACCTGATTCAGCCAAGAGGAATAGGTGGGCGCGTAATGCATGTGGTAACGAGGACGAGCCGTCAGCCAGGGCCTCACTTTCTCGTGCTTATGGGTGGCATAGTTATCAACTACCAGATGGATGTCCAGTTCCGGCGGTATATTGGCCTCGATGTCTTTGAGGAACTGCAGAAATTCCTGATGACGGTGGCGAGGATGACACCGGGTTAGTACCTGTCCCGAGGCAAGATCAGGAGGCGAATAAAGTGATGGTGCCGTGGCGAACATAGTCATGGATCACTGCCTCCACGTAGCCCAATCCCATTATCCCCCAACCCTGTGTCCAGGAAAATCGGATCCACCTCAAAATTTTCTTTAAAGTTTTTCCCCGAAATTTCCGACATGTATTGATAGGTGGCTCATCAGGCTGATAGAGAAATTAAACTATTCCTCATGGAAACATCCGGCGAGACTTACTTATATTTTTACTAAGGCTTAGTAACTTTTCAGCCATGAATTTCTGGCACGCGATCTCCTTTCTAAAGAAAGTAAGGAATCTTTAAAGAAGTTTTGGTTGGAACCAGGGTCAGCAGGCCGCCATACATTCTTAGGCGCAATAATTAATATTAACCTTCCGCAATGTTGGTTAGGAATTGGAGCAAAATTATGAAAAATATTTTCTTTATGGGATTGGTTCTGTTGATTGTGGGGTCTATCGGCTTTGACGCCGAGGCCAGAGTTTATTTGCCCAACCAAGGAAATACGGTCTGTCAGTCTTTTGTCGATGAGGCACCTACCAAAAAAAATAAACCGGCCTTCGCCTCTTCCCAGACAGCAGCTACCTCTGCTCAAAATTTCAAACTTATGATTGTGGAGTCGCCTGATCAATATTATCCGGTTATTGAACTCAACGGCATTAACGGTGGCGTCGTGGTGGGGACGGCCGCCACTCCAGGCAGAGCCCTGCGCCAAGGCGTTATCTATACAAAAAAAGCAATAATCCTGGTTCCCACCCCTGACCCGAGTTACATGAAGGTCTATTTTAATGCAGTCGATGGAAACACTGCCGTAGGCTTCGCTAATAATCACACGTATCAAGGGAAAGGGGTTATCTATAATTTTGCTATAAATCAAACCGACAAAAATGAACCAATTATCAATAAAGATCGTGGCATTTTACTTATAGACCCGCCTTTTCCATACAATTCTCTTATTTTTAGAGATATTGATAATGATGCAATAGTTGGAGCTGTTTGTAATACCTTTGATATGACAGTAAAAGGGGCTATTTATCAGAATGGTGCTCTAAATATTATAGATTCTGCTGACGAAAAATACCCATTTACCGCTTTTTATGCCATTTCAGAAGATATCATTGTAGGGGAAGCCCATAATTTCGGATGGACTATTGGCAAGGGGATAATTTATCAAAATGGAGTCATAACCTTGGCAAGTTCTCCTGACCCCAAGTTACCAATATTATCTTTTTCGGGAATCAACAAAGGGGTAATTGTCGGCGCTGCTCGCAACGACGACTGGACTGTGCAAATGGGTGCTATCTATCAGGATGGAGTGGTAACTTTGGTGGATTCCCCCGATCCAAACTTACCATTTATTAGCTTTAACAGCATCGATAACGGTGTTATCGTGGGGGAGGCAAATAGCGCCGATTGGTCTGTAACAAAAGGATTTGTCTATCAGGATGGAGAAATCCTCTTCTTAGATGGTCCTAATGGTGATTTCCCTTTCCTAAGTTTATCTAATATATCCAACATGGTGGCTGTGGGGACGGTGTTCAATTCTGACTATTCTATGAGAGAAGGAGCTATTTTGTCTCCAAAGTTTACTCTTGGGCCTTATCTAAAATCACCTGAATCCCCATCTGTAAAGCTGGGGCCATCACATTAATTATCCCCGGGCACGACTCCGATTTACCGGTAGAACTGGCCGGGAGATTTTAGTCATAGACTTCCGAGCCTCTTGCAGAATTCATAAAAATTGCTGGTCGGTATCAGGCAACGGCATGGTATCGGGAGTTTTGAGTCCATGAAAGTGTGCTTTCCTGTCCTTTGTGCGAGAAATCGGGTTGATTTTAGCGCCTACAGGACCTGATTGCCGGCCTTGGCGCTCCAAACGCATCTCCGGTTTGGGTTTTCGCACCTCCCCACGGCGGCAGCTTTTTCCGAGGCGCCGGTTTGGGAAGCTTCGGCTTCGCCGTGGGTTTCTCCCGGCCCTGGATGGCGGTGGCGTCCCAGTTGATATGCCCCACCAATTCCGGGGTCACCCACTGCGTCACCAAGGCCGGGTGGACCTTCTCGCCCAGCCCCAACTCGGCAAATTCCTTGCAGGCCCGAGAAAAGGTGGCCTCAGAGGGGATATAGCTGCGCCTCACGTTGCAAAGTCCCCGCTAACCATGATACTGTTTCTCTAAGCTTCATCGGCGACTCCCAGGGCTATATGTTTTCTCTCAGGTAGGAGGCGTTCGCGGTCTTTTTGCCTGGTCCACCATTACCAGACTGTTGTCGAATGGAGTTTATAGGTAACCGATAAACTTTAATGGGGGTATCCGGTTGACTCCCCCTGCCCCTACATGTAGTATAGGGGTTAATGGACATTGAAGATTACCCTAGAACCATCCTGGAATTTGAACAATGTTTTGCTACCGAAGAGGCCTGCCGCAGGTATTTGTTTCAACTGCGGTGGCCGGAAGGGTTTTGTTGCCCGCGATGTGGCCATCGGCAAGCATGGGCGACCAAGCGGAGGCTTTATCGTTGCCGTCAGTGCGATTACCAGGTCTCGGTGACGGCCGGCACTATCTTTCAGGATACGAGAAAACCCTTGAGGTTGTGGTTTCGGGCCATCTGGCACGTAACCTCTCAGAAAATCGGTGTCAGCGCTCTGGGGCTCCAAAGGGTTTTGGGACTGCCACGGTATGAAACCACATGGACATGGTTGCAAAAGTTGCAGGTAGCAATGGTACGGCCTGGCCGTGACCGCTTGTCTGGTATTATTGAGGTAGACGAAACATACATTGGCGGCGAAAAGCCGGGCAAGCGTGGTCGCGGGGCTGGGGGTAAGGCTTTGGTTATGGTTGCGGCACAGGAAAAAGAGGGGCATATCGGACGCATTCGCTTGTGTTGTGTTCCAGACGCTTCTGCAGAGAGTCTCTCGCAAGCCGTACAAGATACTGTGGAACCGGGCAGTATGGTGCACACAGATGGCTGGGGTGGATACGGACAACTGACATCTTTGGGATATGTCCACGCGGTGGTTCGGGAAACCGGCGAGGTTGGGGAAAATTTGTTGCCCTTGGCGCACCGCGCCGAGTCGTTGTTGAAACGATGGCTGCTGGGAACACATCAGGGAGCGGTTCGTGCTTCTCATCTTGATTACTACCTTGATGAATTTACCTTCCGATTCAATCGGAGGACATCCGGCTCTAGAGGAAAACTCTTCTACCGTCTGGTCCAACAGGCCGTTCAAGTCCAGCCTGTTAAAGGAAATGATCTTCGGGGAAGATGTCCCAACCTCATGAAACACAACATATAGGGGGTACGGGAGTCAACCGGATACCCCTAAACTTTAATTCAGTTTATAAGATAATCGGTTACTCTTCAATGGAGGAGTATTTGCGGCATTGTCGAATAATAACCTGGGTAATGGCCCTGGCAGCCCTCACCCTGATCCTTTGGTCTACCCTATCATGGGCTGTAATGCCCAAAAACGTAATCCTTTTGATCAGTGACGGGCAAGGCTACAATACCGTCATGGCCACGGATTATTGGACCGACACTACCCCGGTTTATGAAACCTTTCCTATACAATATGGCGTGAGCACGTTTTCCGCCGGAAAAATTGGTCCCCCTCCCATTCCAGCCATTGGCTATGACCCCGTCCAGGCCTGGAGCAATTTCAACTATGTGATAACCCCGAACAGCGCTACAGACTCCGCCTCTGCCGCCACTTCTCTGGCCACCGGCGTTAAGGTTTATGATAACCAACTCAACATCAGCACCATAGGCATGCAGTTGATGACCATCACCGAAATTGCCAGGGATTTAGGCAAGGCATCCGGGGTGGTCACCACGGTAATGTGGAGCCATGCCACCCCCGCGGGCATGTTTGCGCACAACGCCAGTCGCAACAACTACCCCGCCATTGCCAATGAAATGATAGATGGGACCAGTCCCCTGAACGTTATCATGGGAGCCGGGAACCCAGGGTTTGACGACAACGGTCTACCTGCGGTCAATAGCACTCAATACGTGGGCGGAGACACTGCCTGGGGCCAGTTGACTAGTGGCACCCATCCCCACGGATGGTCCCTCATCCAGGACAAAACGGAATTTGAGAACCTGGCCGATAACTCCAATCCCACAGTGACCAAGGTGGTGGGAACCTTTCAGGCTTTTAGTACTACCCAGCAATCCAGGACATTAGCAGTCAAAGGGGCTGATCCCGCCAACCCTTCGGGCGTGGCCTTCAACACCAACGTGCCCTCTCTCGCCACTATGAGCAAGGGGGCGCTTAATGTCCTTAATAAAAACCCCAAAGGCTTCTTCCTCATGGTGGAAGGCGGTGCAGTGGACTGGGCCAACCATGGCAACAACCTGGGCAGCATGATCGAAGAGCAGATGGATTTTAATGCCGCGGTGCAGACCGCGGTGGATTGGGTCAACGCTAACAGCAACTGGGACGACACTTTGCTCCTTGTTACTGCGGACCACGAAACTGGCTTTTTATTGGGGCCGATCCAGGGGGTCTTTAATGAAGTTATAAATAATGGCAAAGACGTTCTTCCAGGCGCAGCATACAATTCAACTATGCACAGTAATTCCCTCGTTCCCGTCTATGCATTTGGCAAAGGCGCCCAACTCTTGGCCGGCTATGCCAATCAGAGAGACCCGGTGCGGGGCCGCTATGTAGACAACACCGAGATCTTCTGGGTCATGAACGGCAAATCCGCTTATTGTTCTCAACCCTTTTTGCTTCTGCTTCTGGATTAATGTCCCCTTCGGGGAATGGGAGAAAATCCCTCGCCTTCAGGCGAAGACTTTAGTCCACCTGTTCGTTGCGGTTCCTCCGCAGTTGTCCATAAGTTTCAGATTCGCCGGGTCACGGTGGTGGCTGACCGAGGCATGATCTCCTACCAACTGCGCACCGACTTGGTGGGCGCGGCCCATAAGGCCTTCGCCCCCGCCGGGGGGGTCCGGCCGCCACATCCAATGACGCTCTTGGGCCCCATCTCTTGAGGGCTCGACTCCGTCAACCTGTAAACCTTGTAGTGCCGAACCCATTTTTGCACCACTTAACATGCTGTTATCACAATACTATTTTTTTCTTATCGTCGAAGATGAGATAGACCTGGGGACCATCCTTGACGACCTGGTAAAAGACCAAGCCCCCGCCCAAAAAAACCAGCCTCTCATACTAATTACACGTCAAACATAGAGTATTGAGCCAATCAAAATTAGTCATGGAGCGCACGATTTCCGGTTGTTGGGATAAGGAGCTTAAACCATCTGAAAGAATATCCACGACCTCGTCC
>Ga0351916_1115_pt1 | contig 25676 bp, 16 predicted proteins | sample TotcelHT113001N3_FD_206868 | JGI IMG/M metagenome (GOLD analysis project Ga0351916, IMG submission 206868) | Enriched cells from coal bed in the Powder River Basin, Montana, United States - Total cells T11 rep1 HSBNCT.T11.300.1.N3 ... | reverse complement strand
GCCCCCCAATTGCCGAGACGTCTGTGATGACAAGGTTAGAGAGTTGGATGCCTGTCAGATTCTCCAAAACGCAAAAAACTGCAGTAGGGCTTGATGTTGACCCCTGGATGGTTTGGGGGGAGTTAACAGAGTTACCCGCAATGATAGTATTACTTTGAAGGATAGGAGGAAGATTGTTTTCAAGTTTGATAGCCCCCAAGCCCGCAGAAAATTCGATTGTGGTTCCCGGATTTGAATTGGCGAAGTTGATGGCATCGCGCAACGACCCTGAGCCGCTATCAGAGGTGCTGGTTACAGTGATTGTCGCGGAATAGAGGGGTCCATACTGAAGGATGGAAAAGAAAAGGGGGTAGAGGAATTTGGGCGAATAAATTTTAGGCATATTGACAGCTGCTCATAAATGGTAAAAGGATGAGATAAAGAAATTTTTTTATTTAGTCAAGACGATCTAGCGGGAATCGCTAGAAAAAAGGAATTGTTGTTGAACGAATACAAAGCGTTTGATATAGACTTTTCTTTAACTCGACTTAAACATGCTCGAACAAATAACAGTAACCGAGGGTATCCCATGAAACGCATTCTTATTTTGCTCACCTGTTTATCCGCACATTCGTTATCTGCCGACAGAGTGGAGAGGGTAGATGGTGCAGAAATGTCCGTTGACCTTCTGTGGTGGAATGCAAGAGGTGATGAAATGATCTACGCCATCACAAGAGAGGGGAGTCATGTGGAATCACCGGATAGTATTCTGGATGACCTAAATTCGAAATCACATCTTGTGACACCCCAATCGAGCCCCGGTTTCAGATTGCATTTTGATAAAGACCTATTTTGCAACGACGTAAGGGTCATAGGGGAGTACACATGGTACAAAACGAACGACTCCCGATCTGTGAACCTTAATGCACCGAACGACCCGGAGTCTTACGTGCAGATGAGTTCAGATTTTCTCTATGGACAAGAGGTGTTGACTTTTAGTCAAATCCTAGATGGCACATTAGAGTCGAAATTTTATTTTTCCATGAATCGATTCGACGTCGGTTTAGAAAAAGTGTTCTGCTTTTGCGAACGTTGGCGTTTTGCTCCCTTTGTTACAGGCACTTATCTACACACCGATGAAAACATTACCGTTAAGGCCGATACCACACTTCTTCAGGGGGTAGTGGTTGAACAACAAAATAAAGTCGATACAACATATGACGGTTTCGGTGGACAATTGGGTTTTTGGGTCGACTGGAATTTCTTTCGCAATTTCTCAATTTATGCAGGAGCCAGCCTCACCGGCACATATGGAAAATTTAGCGGGAAAAGCCACTTTCGGTACCATTCCAATCAATTTGGATCTTCTCTTCTTAAGGACCATTTTAAATTAAATTACTGGACCGGAAGAATTGTGTCCGACGTGAAGATCCTTCTGAATTATACGACATGTTTATGCACAAAATATGATTTAAGAATGTACATAGGATGGGAGCTGCAAAGCCTCTTTGACCAAACAAATTGGATTAACAGAGCCGGATTAGCGGGAAGGAATTCTGACCAACCATCGGCAAACCTAACACTTCAAGGACTCGTGCTTGGCGCTGAACTTGCGTTTTAAGCACATTTAGGGCGCTAGGAATCTGAGGTTATCAGCGATTCCCGCTGGCTATAAATTATGCTTTACAGCGACCCTGAAAAAGGTTTACCACAGAGCCACAGAGGACACCGAGACGTATTCCTAAACAAAAACGATATGACGATAAAAACGGGATTATCACACAAATGAGTACCTGTCCCAGAGAAAATCACAAAATGCGTTAAATTATCAAATAATCAACTTTTAAAAAATTATAACAGGATTAGCAGGATCGCCTTCGGCGGCAGGATAAAAATTAATAAATACAATCTTAAGAATATCTGAAGAGTACAATTTATACATGAAACCCTTTGAACTCTATCCTGCCGCCGAAGGCGATCCTGCTAATCCTGTTATAATTTTTTTAAAATGGACTGTGAAGCACATTTTTTTAGCAAGCGGGAATTGCTGTGAGGTTATAAATTCGTGTGGTCGATTTTCCCTTCTTCTTTGACTGCGTCCAAAACCTTGTAGCCCCTAACCTCGTAATCAGGTAACAGCTCGCGCAGATCTTCCGAGATCGCTAGAGCGGCGGTAGTCATGTCGGCGTGAGAATAGACATCCGGTTCAAGATTCAAATCCAACCGTCTTGTTTTGGTCGATGCTACCTTCTGCTTGGGAGCCTCTGCTTTGTAATCTATCGATGTCGTTTTTATAGCTCCTACGGCATTAATAGCAGACTTTGTAATTATGTTAATCAGGTTAATTCTAGTGGCTTCATTCGATTCCTGTTTGAGAATTTTCATGTTTGTGTCCATGACGGCATCTTTTGCCCAATCTTGAGTCGAAGACGTTGTTTCTATATAGCTAAAATGCCCTGATAGTACCGACGTGTTCCTCGCTTCACTGCCGGAAAGCAAGCCAAACTGTATTTCCGCAGTTTTGGTGTTCTCCGCCGCAGACACTGCCGGTTCTTGTGTTTCAATAGTTCTGATAGCCTTACTCGCATGAAAACCTTTGTCAGGGTGCTCGTAGAGTCTTTTCACTCCGGCGGAAACGATTTTGTACACTTCTGTTGTCAAGAAGCTTGCTTGGATCGCATTCAACATCGCTCTTGTTTCTGACTTTGCTTCCGCTTCGGTATCAACCCGATAAAGCCTCCAATCTTCCTCCAGAAATTTCATTCCATAGTGTGACTCCAGGATATCTTTGACTTCTTTAGGGTTGATTTCATAGACATTCCCAACAAATCCTGCGCCGATTTTCGAAACGACATCACCGGTCGTGACATAGTTAATCGCTGAGGGGCGATTTTTTTCTTCCAATTCGCACCATTTTTTGTAGTAGTCCTCTTCAACTCCGGGGGAATTAAAAAAGATCGATGGGTATTTTTCGCTCGTTTGCACATATTCGGGGAAGTCAATAAGTGTTCTTTGTCCAAGAACGCCCCCTTGGCTGTATCCGAAGAGGCGAAACTTCTTGCTTTTTGGCGCCTCTTTGAACCACTCCTCAAAGAACCCTTTGATGGTCGACAAAAAGTTGTTGTAGTGTGTTCGGGCGGGACCCTTCGAGTTAAAATTCTCTATGATTGAGCGTACTTCGGCAACTTTTTTCAGTCCAAGTTTTGTTCCGCGGAAAATCAATAGTGGTGGCAAGTTATTTCCTGTCAGCAGATAGATCGGTATCCCGGATGAGGCCAGCGAAAAAACACCGCTCACAGTATATTCTGCCGAAGAAGAGCGCTGACTGACACTTAGAACAGGGAACGGGATTTTTGTTCCTTCTACCAGCTCCTGTGCTGCAATGTATTTGGTAAGCAGCTCAACAGCTAACGCTTCAACGACAGGAAACCTCTTGGCATCCACTTCCATTAGACTCAAAGCGCGCAATTCAGTGATGTAGTGATTCAGATACTCTTCACCAAATAAACCCGGATCGAGATTTTTCTCGAGCGTGCTCCGTTGGATAGAGTTAAGGTCTTCGGTTTGAACAGCTTCTTTTGATTTTCGTTTGAAGGAAAGATCCGCGAGCCCAAGGAGTTCAATCAAATCGCTGAATTTTTTTATTTTCCTCTTTTCACGGTAGCGGAAGAGATTTCGTTTTCGGGTTCTAAGCAGATTTCCCAGGTTTGTTCTTCGCATGTACTCCGCCTTCTCGCTAATAGGTCCTAGGAAGAACAATAATCTCGATAAACCGTCATCCTGATAGATCCAGCCCTCTCCCTTATCATCAGACTCAGTTTTGACCCCTCCAAAGGAGGAACTTTCCGCGCTTATCACACCCTCGGCACCTATTTTGGGTGTAGAAGCATGCTCGATGCCGCTAACCTCATTAAATCCATTTGCCCCTCTCGCGTCGACGTCCGTTTTGATTGGTTCTGTAATATTTTTTCCTGTGTCGGTAGAGAGGATTTTGATGTTGTAATCGCTTAAATTTCTAACAAAGCTATTGCCTGTCGAATTGTCTAAGACAAGTGGGTTAAGTGCTGTGGGAGCGTCATTCGGGATGCGTACTTCGATGTCGCCTCCTGTCTCTACAGGTGGGGGTATGACAAACGTTCCTCTACCGTTATCATCTTGCGGTGGGAGAGTGCTATCTCTAGCAATAGGGGAGATGACAATGTTTGTTGTTCCTACATTACTTGTTGCCACACCATCTGTGACTGTATAAGAGAAGTTGTCCGATCCGCTGTAATTTGGATTCGGAACGTAAGTGATCGAACCATCCGTATTTCGTACGATGGAGCCGTGAGTAGGGGGTTGTGTAATCACAATTGTTAAAGGATCGCTATCCTCATCCCTACCAAGACTGTCAACAGGCAATGTAACCGTGGTCCCTTCGGGAAGGGATACAATCGGGTTAATGACTATAGGAATATCATTGACAGGGGTGACAATCAACGTTACGGTTCCAACGTCGCTTTCTGTCGTACCATCATTCAAAACATAGCTAAAGCTGTCATTTCCATTGTAGTTAGGGTCGGGAATATACGTAATTGAGCCATCGGATTCAAGCTGCAATAAACCATGCTGAGGCGAGGTGATGATATTGATCAATAGGGGATTGCCATCGATATCGGTTCCAAATTGTGTTGGTATAATATTTGCCGGCAGATCTTCTGTTACAATAACCGTTGGATTGTTCACAACAGGAACATCATTTACAGCTCCAATAATGATGTTAACAACCCCTTCAGCACTGTTTGTTGTACCGTCATTGAGCTGATATTTAAAGCTGTCAGACCCGTTGTAGTCTGCATTAGGTGTGTAGAGAACACTTCCGTCCGGTTGGAATGTTAGAGTCCCGTGCTCAGGCGGGGTAGTCACGATAATGCTCAAGCTATCTCCTTCAACATCACTACCCAATTGTGCAGAAGTGATTGGCAACGAACCATCTTCAATCACTATCAAAGTCGGATTCGTTGGCACAGGCGCATCGTTAACTGACGATACTGTAATGTTCACGACACCGACGTTGCTGTCGACAACACCATCATTGGCGCTGAAACTAAATGAATCGGTTCCAAAATAATTTGGATCGGGATTGTAAACATAGGCTCCTGTCGCAGAGTCAAAGGTCAAAGTGCCATTCGCAGGACCTTGTACAAGAGTGTATGTAAGTGTCTGATTATCGGGATCTGTCACCGAAACCGAACCCGAAATCGAATTGTCCTCTGCAGTGATCATTGTCGCGTCATTCGCCACAGGAGCAACGTTAACAGGTACTCCGCTGGGATTAATCGTAATCGTCGAACTCATTAACGCCCCTTGAGCTCCCAAAGAATCGACAAGTCTGTAAGTAAATGTGTCTGTACCGGTGGCACCGGTATTGGGAATGTAAGTAAATGAACCGTCACTATTTAATGAAACTGTTCCCTTTGTAGCCCCCGAAACAAGGCTTGCTGAAATGGCATCCCCCTCAGGATCTGTTGCTCCTGCCACGAGACCGCTTGTCGCGGACACAGTCAAAGGGGTGTTGTATGCGGCTGTAAACCCTTTCGTAAGACCTGTTGGCGCATCATTGGGTAGGACGTTTAAGCTGTATCCCACAGTGTTTGTGTAAAGAGTGGAGTTGGTGCCCGGTTTATAGCCCTGAATCGTAAAATAATCGGGTCCTGTATAGCCCGGATCCGAAATGTATATCAATCCTTTCCCTGAGCTATCCACTACTAGGGTTCCGTGAGTAGGTAGGCTGACAATGTTATACTGAATATCGCGATCTATACCATTATAAACAATTGAGCCTGAGTATATTCTATGATTTACACCATTTAACAGTACAGGTCTGCTGCCCTCGACATTCTGGCCTACGCCCAAAAGCTCAGTAGTAAAGAAATTTCGTCCCCTGTCAATATGGTTGAGAATAATTTCCGCTGTCATCACGCTGCTTGTAGCGCCGTTACTATCTATTAAAACATACGTAAATGAATCGGCACCATTGACATTTGAATTTATTGGGTTGTAGGTAAATGAACCATCAGGATTTAGGACAACGCTGCCGGCTATCGGCCCCCTTACTAATGAGACCGTCATTGTATCGCCATCCGGATCATAGGCACCTGCAAGAAGACCTGTGCTCGCGCTGACAGTAGTGGTGCCTCCGAGAACACCATTATAAGTTTTGTCCAGTCCGATAGGGGCATCATTAACAGGGGTAATCGTGATGGTGACTACACCATCATTACTGTTCAGAGAGCCGTCACTCGCACTAAACCTAAAACTGTCTGAACCATTGTAATTCGCCCCGGGCGTGTAGGTATAAGTGCCGTCTGTATTTAACACCACAGTTCCATTAGAAGGCCCCGAAACGAGTGTGTATGTTAAAGAAGGGGAGTCGATGTCGGTAGCTGTAACACTGCCCGATACAGCTGTATCTTCCGCAGTCGTGACAGCTCCGTTCTGCGCCACCGGCGCATCGTTTACTCCTGCAATATTGATCGTTGCGGTATAGATGGAACTTAGCGCACCGTACTGATCTCTTACTTGGTAGCTAAATGTATCGCTGCCATTGGCATTTGCATTGGGAACGTAACTAAATGAACCATCAGCATTGAGAGTAACGGTTCCCTTTGTTCCATTCGAAACAAGAATCGCGCTGATGGCATTACCGTCCGGATCGCTAGCCCCTTGCAACACACCCGATGCAGCCGTCACGCTCAATGGGGTATCTTCTGTAGCATTATACGACTTGTTTCCTCCGACAGGTGCATTATTGGTGTCAAATGCCCACAATTCATTTCCGACGCTGCTAGTGCTTGTCGCAGAAAAATAGAGCTTGGTGCCAACCAAAGTCATGTTGTTTGGGTTCGAACTGCCGGCGCCGATATTAATATCCGCAATTTGCCTAGTTCCGCCGGATGTTCCATCTGTCACCCAGAGCTCTGTGCCACTGGCCGATGTTCCCGCGAAATAGACATTTGAACCGACCACGACAGGTTCGCTCATCACAGACCCGCTGAAAATTTGTTGAGGGGTTCCTCCTGCCTGATCGATGACATATAACCCTTGTGAGCCGCCGGCAAAATAGAGCTTGCTTCCCACAGCAAAGGTGTCAGAAACGGAACCTCCCGATAAAACGGATCCCGAGATTCCGATGACATTTGTAATCGTAGTGCCATTCAACGACCACAGACCCCCTCTGTCGGAGGTGAAATAGACATTTCCCCCATAGCTAGAAAACCCATTCCATTGAGTTTCTGATAAAGTGGAGATCCCGGCCTTGGTGTTAGTGATGACGTTCGAAGTGTAGTTGCCGTTAGCATCAAAGGTCGAAACCGATCTGGAGCTACCTTTATCTTCCGTAATGTAAAAAAGCCCATTGACAAGATCAACATTGGTGATCGCCGATTGAGGAGATGCTGTCGAGGTAGGGGACTGCGAATAAGTTCGAATGACATCAGAATTCATATTCACAACACCTGTCGAACTTACGGTGTACACTCTTTCAGTAAAAACAACCTGATACCCTGTGATGGCACCATCGGAATTTCTTAAGGTGACGTTTTGTGCGGAAATCGTGAAAAGGGCAGTAGAAGATCCATTTGAGAGAATGTTGGTAACCGCTACAGTATTATAGGCATCTGATGCAGTAGTCGCATTATCCAAAATGCTTATAGGCCCTGCCGATGGGTTGTTTGTGTCATACATCCACACCTGAAAAGCCTGCATAGTACCCGTATAAGTACTTCCTGACATCTTAATAAAGTTGCCATCCGCCTGGCTAGAAAAGAATAACTTGCTGCCGTTCGCCATCAGATTGTCAGCAGCCCAGTTGATCTGGACATTCGTTGAGTTAAAGAGCTGGTTTACAGAAGTACCATCCGTGACGTAGACTTTATCGTTTGCAATAAAGTAGAGAGAATTATCGATAACCACCAAGTCATGAGGGTCCGAAGACTGTGCCGTATTCGCCAGATTAGCAACCATGTAGGTCCCTTGATCAGTTCCATCTGAGATCCAAAGTTCCGTTCCTCCTGAGGAGGTGGTTGCTGCAAAAGCTACTCTATTGCCAAATTGTACGAATTCATGAGGATTGGAGCTGACAGCAAGTCCCGCGTCAATATTTTTGACTAAATAGGGCGCATCGAGCAATCCATCCCAACTTCCAATCTTGGAAGAATCAAAATAGCGTTCCTGAGCATCGAGGCTAGCAACTTGGAGTTTTCCATCGATACTACTTAATTCCAGAGTCCAGTCTCCTCCCAAAGAGGCCGATCCCGTCTTGTCCGTAGAAATGTTGATCGTAATATCACTATCCGGGTTTGAACCTTGAACGAGCAGGTCAATTTGATGCAAAAGCTGAAGTCCTGAGACGTTAATTCCCACATCGCATGACAGAATATCAATGGAACCGCCGGTCTTCACCAAGCTTCCCATGGAGGACCAAAATGATTGAACATCCTGAGTGAAGTCGGAAACGTTATCCATCACGGACATCACCGTATCTGCAGTAATCGCAAACTGACCATCAGCGCCCATGAGGGCAAATCCGATGCTAGAAATCTCCTTGCCGGATGCTTTATCTGCAATCACTTGAGCTAAGTCGGAGAGGGAGGTGTTAAAATCATAGGTGATCACAGTAACGCCATCTTTCGCAGCATCGGAGAGTAGCGCATGGTCAGCAATCTGCGAAGAAATGACTAAAAGACGACCGTCCACAGCATCATTATTTCCCGTAACAACTCCGGGATTATCCGCGTGATCCTGCTGTTGCGCCTGCTGTTGCGACTGATCTGAAACTTGTTCGGCATCGTAGGTGTTGACGATATTCGCAGCCCCTGCAGCATCCAGGAGGATTCTTTCCTCGAATGGGACTATATTGAATCTCATAACTCACCCCATTGGCATCTATAACCATTAATGGAACAAAATGGTTTTTATTTAATATTAAAAACCCATCTAATTTAATTATAAATGAACTGTATTATAATGTGTAAAATAATAGTTTTTTGGACGAATTGGACGGGTTGGACTGGTTGGACGAATTGGACGAATTGGACTGGTTGGACGAATTGGACGAATTGGACGAATTGGACGGGTTGGACTGGTTGGACGAATTGGACGGGTTGGACTGGTTGGACGGTTTATCATTGTCCAATCTGTCCAAAAAGTCCAATCTGTCCAATTCGTCCAACCAGTCCAATTACTTAACATAACATCGATTATCAGACGTAGTTCGAGTCAATAAAAACGATTAGGGATTTTTCCTGTCGCCGCATTCGCGGCTCTGATTTAAATTTTCATCGCCACCCCACGCTTACGCGTGGGGCTACTTTCGCGTCTTCGACGCTCGTTTTCGTTAAGTTGATGACATTGTGCCTACGCGTGGGGCTAACATGGATTTGCTGATTTGATGCTAAGGCCGTGAAACGGCCAAGGCATGTAGCCCCACGCGTAAGCGTGGGGTGATAATGTAAAATTTAAACCTGAGCCGCGAATGCGGCGACAGGAAAAATCCCTAAGTCGACTTTGGGATTAAGCAAATACTGCACCCACTCGCTGGTACAATGATACCGCCGTATCTATTACTTCTACCCTGAAATCATTCATTGCATTCCCCATCGACACAAACGCCTGTTGAGTTGCTTGCGCTCCAGGGATCAGAACCGTATGGTAAATCGACTGAAAGAGTGCGCCAATTTGGTTTACTAACGAAACCAAAGCGTTACCGGCTGCGGTGAACCCATTAACAATTGGCTGCACAACATAACCGTTCAGGAATTCTTTCACAACGCTAAGACCATTAACCGTGGCGTGATAGCCCGGAACAAGCCAGTTGTAAAAGATGTACGTCGCTGCTTTGGCAATAGCCTTACAAACAGCCGAAGCTCCTTCGTAAAGCTTTGTTCCCACGAATTTAACGCCCGACCAAATTCCGTTTACAATAGCTGTCAGGAAGTTGGCGACTTTGTGATAGCCCGGAACAATCCAGTTGTTAAAGATATATGTCGCCGCTTTGGCAATAGCTTTACAAACAGCCGAAGCTCCCTCATAAAGCTTTGTTCCCACGAATTTAACGCCCGACCAAATTCCGTTTACAATAGCTGTCAGGAAGTTTGCGACTTTGTGATAGCCCGGAACAAGCCAGTTGTTAAAGATGTATGTCGCTGCTTTGGCAATAGCCTTACAAACAGCCGAAGCTCCTTCGTAAAGCTTTGTGGCGACGAACTTAACGCCCGACCAAATTCCGTTCACAATAGCTGTCAGGAAGTTAGCGACTTTGTGATAAGCCGGAACAATCCAGTTGTTAAAGATATAAGTTGCTGCTTTAGCAATGCCTTTGCAGAGCGCTGTCACACCTTCATAAAGCTTTGTGGCGACGAACTTAACGCCCGTCCAAATCCCCTTCGCGATAGCTGTCAGGAAGTTGGCAACTGCTCTGTAGGCAGGAGCGATAAATTCTTTAAAAATATATGTAGCGACATTTGCGATGGCATTATAAACTGCCGCAGCGGCATTGTAGAGTTTTGTTGCGAGGAATTTAACACCCGTCCAAAGTCCTTTTGCAATACTTATAGCGAGGTTTCCGATCGCTTGGAAGGTAGAGACAACAAACTTAGAAATCGCTGCACACACTGTTTTTATGCCTAGCAATAATTTTGTGACAACGAATTGAATTCCTGTTCCTAAGGCTGTTAAACCATTGACGAGGAGGTTGCCGAGAGGAACCAGCAGCTTGGTGTAAAGAAGTTTGGATAAGGCAACGAATTTGGCCCAGCCTCCCCCAACAAGAGTTGGGATTTTCAAGATGGCGTATTTGATTCCGAAGCCTGCACCATAGATAGGCACCGCCCCACTTAAAAATAGGTATTTACCGATAGTTTTCAGTGTTTCGCCGGCAAAAATGGCGGCCGAAACTCCCAAAGTAGCTCCCGCCCCTACTACCAGGCGTCCGGTTAGAAACGAGCCCGCTCCGGTTAGCATCAAACTTGAAATAGTTCCAAAACCGATTGCGGCAATCACTTTCGCCTTTTCCGATCTTGTGAGCGAAACTTCGCTATTTTTCCAGGCGAGAGCGTTTCCGACTGTTAGATCGTAAGGGTTTTTAAGGAAGATATCATAGACAACACCGGCGGCAGACTTTCCGGCCGCGATTACAGGGTTGGCTCCTTCTTCATTCCAAGCCGCCTTGGCGGTCGGAATACTGAATGGGTTAAAGTGAAAGGCAGAAGATCTTGAAACATCCATGTTAAACAACTCCCATTTTTGGCTTTTAAGGGTTGATTGTACCAAATTAATGTAAAATATTGATTAACAGATTGTTAAGATTATATTAATTTGTATTTGCCTGGCTGTACAGACGGAAAATCGGTGGATTTAACGCGATAGATACGAACGCCGCAGCGACGATGATGTCGAATGCGGGATCGGGCAAAAGGCGCAAATTGAGAGCCTCTTCAGCTAAAATAAAGGAAAACTCCCCTATTTGAGCCAATGCTAACGCTGCACCAAGTGCTATTTCAGTGGGATATTTCCATAATTTAACGATAGTAAACGTCGCTAGGGGCTTTACTAGTAAAATCACAGCCAAAACACAAAGGAATTGCGGCCAGTATTCGATAATCGGCACAGGGTTGAATAACATGCCGATCGATAAAAAGAATAGCACTACAAAAGCATCACGCATCGGTAAGGAATTAATGGCAGCCTCCTGCCGAACTTTTGTGCGCCCTATCACCATACCGGCCAAAAATGCCCCCAAAGCAAAAGACGTCCCAAAAATAAAAGAGGATCCGGTCGCAATCATGAAAGTAAGAGCCAAAATAGCGATGGTAAAAAGCTCCTGCGACTGTGTCTCGCTAATGAATGCCAACAATTTGGAAACAATACGCTGTCCAAGGGTAAACACCAAGGCAAAAAGTATGATCATTTTAAATGCAACAATGATCAATGTTTCTACGATGACAGGAATCGAATACACCCCTCTATCGATAAACTCTGCCAATACAGACATCAGAATCAAGACTACGACCGTCAGTAGATCTTCGACAATCGTCCACCCTATTGCAATATGTCCTTGGGTGGTTTCAAGCATTTTATTGTCGACAAAGACCCTTAACATCACAATAGTGCTAGACACACCAAGAGCCATTCCGATGATAAGCCCGGTGTAGAAAGGCCATCCCAAAAGCGAAATGGATACAGCGGTTGCACCGATCGCGATGAGCATTTGCAAAATGGCTCCCGGAATAGCAATTTTACGGACACTTAAGAGATCTTGCCATTTAAAGTATAATCCGACTCCAAACATCATAAGAATTACACCAATTTCTGCCAGCTGCTCCGTAACTTTTATATCAACCACGATACCGGGTGAAAATGGGCCGATGATATATCCCGCAAAAAGATATCCCAAAATGGGTGAAAGCCCCATTTTAAAGGTCAAATACCCAAGGACGCTTGACAATCCGAAGCCGATTGTCAAAACAAGAACTAACTTTACGCTGTAATCTTCGAGCACATCAAACCTTTCTTCTCACTTTCGGTGTACTTCTAGCTATAGTGGATCTAACCATTTATGGGGACATAAATTTTCATATCACAAATAGGGGCAGCAGCCTTGTTCACAAATTTTGATCAGGGCGTTTTAATAGGTAATTCACATAGAGCTTGAAGATAGGTGGATTCAGCGCAATGGAGACAAAAGAGATCGATGCAACGATGTCGAAACCTGCGCGAGGAATTAATCCTAACTTCAGAGCCTCCTCGGCTAAAATAAGAGAAAATTCTCCGATCTGTGCCAGAGCAAGAGCAACACCTAGAGCGACGACGGTCGGATATTTCCACAGCCGAATGATCGTGTAAATTGTAAGCGGCTTAACCAGCAAAACGATCGCTAAAACGGAAAGGAATTGCGGCCAATGCTCTACGATGACTGCAGGATTTAAGAACATGCCGATAGACAAAAAGAAAAGTGAAACAAAGGCATCGCGCATATGACCGGAATTGATGACTGCTGCCTGACCGGAGACTTTGGCTTGTCCAATCACCATACCTGCCAGAAAAGCACCCAAAGCAAAAGATGTTCCAAAAATATACGCTGATCCCGTTGCGATTACAAATGTTAATCCGAGAATGGTAATTGTAAACAGCTCATGTATTTTGGTTTCTTTTATAAAATTCAACAACCACTTCACAATTTGCTTTCCATAAGTGAATAACAATAGGAATAACACCCCCTTTTTGAGGACTGCAAAAAGGAATGTTTCGGCGATTTCCAAGACAGAATAGACTCCCTCGCTTAGAAATAACGAGAATGTGGGCATGAGGAGTAATACAACGACGGTGAGAAGGTCTTCCACAATCAACCAAGCAATTGAAATATGACCTTGGACGGTATCTAAAATGTTGTTATCGAGATAAACCCTTAACACAACAATCGTGCTGGCAACCCCTACGGCAGCGCCAATGATAAGACCCACATGCAAAGGCCATCCCACCAGGGACATTGCCAGTGCGGTAGCCGTTACCGACACGAACATTTGCAATACCGCGCCGGGTTCAGCTATTTTTCGAACCCCCATTAGATCTTGCCATCTAAAGCGTAAACCAACGCCAAACATCATTAAGATGATCCCTATTTCCGCAAGCTGCTTGGCTGCATTAAGGCTGATAGTAATTCCCGGTGAGAACGGTCCGATGATATATCCCGCAATCAGATACCCTAAAATGGGTGAAAGCTTCATCCGATACGTCAGATACCCTAGTACACTTGAAAGCCCGAATCCAATCGTAAGAATCAGCACCAATTTGACGTTATAATCTTCCATACGAGGCTCCCTTGCACTCTTTTTAGACCATAATTTCGATACAAAGTCGAGTTTAATTTTGGCTTCCACAGTTTGATCCCGCCAAAAAATCCCTTGCCCTTACCCGTGCCCCAATGTCATCAACTTAAGGATTTATGCCGACCTTACAGGCCTCTGAATTTTTTTTGATCTCTAACCCAGGCCTTCGCTCGCTGGCGCTCGCTCCAACCTGGGCTGTAACATTCCGGCCCTTCAGGCCTTAGCAAAACTCTAAGTATAAAGACTTTGTAGCTAAGGCCCGAAGGGCCGGAATGTTACAGCCCAGGTTGGAGCGAGCGCAGCGAGCGAAGGCCTGGGTATAAGATGTCACATACCCCAGAGGCCTGTAAGGCCGGCATAAATCCTTAAGTTGATGACATTGGGGCAGGGGCAAGGGATTTTTTAGGCAAGGGCAAGGGCAAGGGCAAGGGATTTTAGTTTAGAAAATATGTCTCTGTGGTGACCTCTTCAGGAGCAAACTTTTTTGTGGTTGCTAAATTCAAAAAAAATCGATAGGTTCCAAATTATGATAACTAAAACAAAAGGAGCTATCCTATGGACATCATCAATCTATTGATTACTTTGATCAGTGGAGCCGCCGGAGGAAACATCGCAGGAGCTGCAGCCCCCAATAAATCTTTGGGAGTAGCAGGAAACTCGATCGTCGGGTTGATCGGAGGGGGTTTAGGCCACTACATTCTGAAGCAATATCTCGGTGTCGAAGTTTCTGCTGAAACTGTAGACGGAGTTGTTAAGGCAGTTCAAGGTCTTGATCTTAGAGCAATCCTCGAAAACGTCGGGGCTAGCGGGGTCGGCGGTGCGTTGTTGACCTTTATCGTCGGATTGATCAAAAATTCCGTGGATAAAAAAGCCTAAGATTTGTCAAAGTCTTTTTTTAGCGACGAAGCCATCAGGCTTCGTCGCCTTTCTCAACACTCGCGACGGAATCGACCACTATGTTTAAAAAATTTCTTCTCGGAGTTCTTCTCCTTTTTATTGTAACCATCGCCTTCGCCCCCCAAATCATTGGGAATTTCCTGGGCGGATGGATCATCAACAAAATCGTTAACACCCAGGGAGCGACGTTAACAACGAAACGGATCTCCCTGAGCTGGATGGGTCCGCAAGAGATGCAAGGGCTCGCCCTTACCCTCAAAGACGGATCCACCATTTCCGCTGACAAAATCACTGTAAACGCTTCAGTTCTTGACGCGCTCACCAACCGCATCCCGCTAGTGGAACTGAATGCGACAAATGTCACGGCGAAATTTTTGGATGGCGCTCTTCAGTTGAATCGAATGAATTTTGTTGCAACTCCCGACGAATCGAATTTTCGTCTGACATTGGAAGGGGCAACAACGTCTGATAATCAAAAGGGGCAGTTCCTCCTCGAAGCCCTGGTCAACCCCGCCGATCAAAAACTCTTGGACGCCTCCGGCACCATCGATCAGCTACCGGTCAGCCTGATCGATAAATTAATCGCAGGTGGCGCTACAGATTCTCCCGCCTGGGCAACGGCTATTTTGGGAGCTACGGCAAACGTCAACTTGCAAAAGACACCTACAGCCCTACTTGTCGCTATCGACACCTCGACGTTAACCGGAAAATTCTCTGTCGGCATCTCCGAAGATGGATTAGAATTACATAATATCACTCCCCTAAAATTTAAAGTCTCCCCTGAGCTATTTCAATTGATGAGGCGGGACTTGGATTCCGTTGCTGTTAATAAGTTAAAAGCAATCGACGAATACACTTTCGATCGTGTCGAATTCGCTCTGAGTAAACTCCAAAAGCGTGTGTCGGGAGCAATAGCCGGCGATTTAGAAGGGTTTCCGATTCTGGCCCAGTTTTCAGGTAAGTTGGGGTATCCTAGGGTTGTTTCGGATGAAGAGGGCGATGATGTTTTTGTCGAACTTCAACTTCCCCCAAAACAATTCAATACCCTGCGTCAAGCGTTATATGGAAAGGGTTCCGGGGACTATCTGCTTCTCGAGCAACCCACAAAAATGCGTTTAGATTTAGTCAAATGGAATCCTGCCGAACCGGAACTGATTGCAAAAGTAAAGATGGAGCCGTTCCAAGCCAAAAATGCCGATACGGGCGAAGTGATCTCATTTCCTGAAATGCATGGGCAGATCAATTTGGCGAATGCCGGAGAATATTCACTCCAAGCGCACACCGGTAACTCCGATGTATTGATCACCAAAAAAGGGCAAGGAAACTTAAAGGTGCGCGCTACCCTGAACGGTTTTTCCTATGGTATCTTTTCCGATCTGATTACAGGCGACCCTATGATCCGCGAAAGGGCCGAAGCAACGATGGGAAATCATTTGAATGGAGAGGTCACAGTCTCGCTAAGCGATGGTAACGGCTATGTGAATGGAGCGTTGAATGGCGACCATGGTTCCATTGATCTTTCCGCCACAATTTCTGACGGTTACCTCACTCTCCGCACGCCGTTCATCCTTCAAACCCACATGTCTCCCCACTTGGCAACAGTGGTTTTAGGGCCGTTACTCCCCTTCTTTGCCACCGCTTTGGAGAGCGACCAATTGATCGAGCTGCGCGTGGAACCGGACAATTTTTTTGCTCCATTGACCGGCGCAGCCCTGACAAATATTAGCGTGGGGCGAGGGTCTCTTCAAGTCGGTCGCGTGCAGTTCAAAAATCAAGGCGCCATCGAAAGTATGCTTAGCGTCCTCAAACCCGCCGCAACCGGACAAATTTCGATTTGGTTTACCCCGGCATATTTTTCGATTTACCAGGGAATACTGACACTGCAGCGATTGGATATGTTTGTGATGCAAGCGTACCACCTTGCGTTATGGGGAGCACTGAATTTTAACACCGAAACGGTCGACATGAAGCTGGGAATGGGGGCTACTGCACTTAACAAAGCATTCAGCATGCCGAATCCCCTCTCCCGGGACGAAATGGTGGCTTTCCCCCTTCGTGGACCATTTGGAAACGCCTCTGTTGACAAGGCGCGTGCTTTGACACAGATTACAGGGTTAATCGCGAAGCTGCAGGGATCGCCACAGGGCTTTATTATTGGGTCATTTATTCAAGCTGCGGGAAAAATAGGTGAAGATCCGATTCCACCCCCCACCACGCAACCCTTTCCATGGCAAGAGTCCCAGGTGCAGCCGGGGTCGCCGCCGCCGGCCACGAAAAGCGAAGTGATCAAAAAGCCGATCAAGCAACTCATCCGCATGATCGGATTTTAGTTTGCCACGAAAATCGATATGTTATAATATATAAATTAGGAAGGATTATATAGGATAACATATCGTATGCGGGATTCTATCAGCCACATCGCCATCGCTATTCGTGAGGCACGGAAAAAATTAGGGATCAGTCAACGTGAGCTGAGCCGACGTTCGGGATTACCTCAAAGTCACATCTCCAAAATTGAAAATGGTGAAATCGATTTGCAAACGTCTAGCCTGATTCAAATTGCCCGATCGCTAGAGATGGAATTGGTGATGATACCACAAAAATTGTACCCTGTATTCCAATCTTTAGAAAAAAGAATCACGGGACGCAAAAAACAAGTCCCTATGTACCGCTTAGACGATGATGACTCGGAGGAGGATGATGAATAAAATAGAATCCCTCGACGTGCTGCTCTATAATAAACATATTGCTACATTGACAAACCTCCCGGGCGACAAAAATGTATTACATTTTCAAGAAGACTTCATCAACGACGCAAATCGCCCGGTTTTGAGCCTTTCGTTTATTGATGACGATGGGGACTTTATCACAGAATCCAAACCAACAAGAACGCGTCTCCTTCCATTCTTTTCAAATTTGCTGCCGGAAGGCTATTTAAGAACATATCTTGCTTCACAAGCATCTGTTAACGAAGAGCGTGAATTCTATTTGCTTGATGCGTTAGGTGAAGACTTACCCGGAGCACTGAAAGTGGTACGTTCAAGCAATAAAGGACTCTCTCACCCCGGTGGCGAATTTCATGATGCTGAAGATGATTTAAAACACAGCGAATCGACTCTACATTTTTCTTTAGCAGGAGTTCAGTTAAAATTTTCGGCGGTTCAAAATACTGATGGCGGGCTAACTATTCCGGCCGGGGGTGTGGGTGGAGACTGGATTGTAAAGCTTCCTTCAGCAATTTATCACCAAGTGCCAGAAAATGAATTTTCGATGATGGAGATGGCTCGGCTGATCGGTTTGAATGTGCCCGAGACTGCTTTAGTTCCAGTTGAAAGTATTACGGGCCTTCCACAAGGCATTGGGAAAATTTCACAAAATGCATTCATCATAAAACGATTTGACAGAACCTCGGAAGGTCGAGGCATTCATATGGAAGATTTTGCACAGGTGTTTGGCGTGTATCCTGAGCAGAAATATCGAAAAGCTAGTTATCGAAACATTGCCGATGTCATCATGAGAGAGTTAGGCGCAGAAGGGATTATAGAATTTACACGCCGCTTTATTTTTAATGTTTTGATTGGCAATGGCGACATGCACCTTAAAAATTGGTCATTGCTTTACAGCGATCCAAGAAAAGCGTCGCTGGCGCCCGCCTACGATTTTGTGTCTACAATCCCCTATTTACCTGAAGATCAGCTTGCCCTAAATTTTGTCGATTCCAAAGCCTTTGAAGCCTTGACTTATGACGAATTTGAGAGATTCAGTAAAAAGGCACACCTTCCCGATTCTCTCGTTCAGGATATAACGAGAGAAACGGTCGTGGATTTCAAGCGCGTTTGGAAGGACGCCGGTGATTATCCTTTGGATAGTCATGTGATCGACACCATCAACGACCACTTAAAACGCTTACCTTTCTATAAATGAATAACCATTTGGAGTGCGGCGACCCGGCGCCGCTTTCGTAGCGGGCGACCTGGCGCCCGTACCTCACTGGAATGTGGGCACCAGGGCGCCCACTGTGAAAGCGGCGCCGGGTCGCCGCACTCCAAATCTAATTTAGAGGGATTTGAGTTGGTTGAGGATGGCAGCTTTGTATTCCGCAAAGCCATTCTGGAGGTCCCCCGGCGTGTGCTTGTACATCACATCAGGTGTGATGCCCAAATTTTCAATCGGCAAGCCCGATGCCGACCGCTCCCCTAGCGTCCACGTATACGTGAAAAAGGATACTCCCGAATCAGAATAAAGCTTCCTTCTGAAAACAGCTCCACCGGCACCGGCAGTGCGGTTCCCCATGAGAACGGCGCGCCCATTGTCCTGCATGACGGCAGGAAAGAAATCGGCGCACGAAAAATCACGTTCATCCACCAATAACAAGATCGGCTTGGTATAGACCGCTTCGGAATTGGGATTGATCCGCTCGAATCCATAAAAAGGGAGCGCAGACGATAGCGTCGCCCCACTTTCCCATTCCGCGATAACCGCCCTTGCGAATGCTCTATACATCTCTAAGTATTGGTAGGAAGGCTCGACAACATCGATGATATCGTTGAAGTAGTGCTTAGCGCTTTCTTCGCAACGGACATGTTCAACATACCGCAACGATTGACGGAATTCGCCGATGAGTCCCGCTTCCATGTTGATCCGTTCTGTCGGCAGCTTCAGAGGTTCTTTGGCAAATAGCGAAAGGATACCGTACATATAAAAGACGGAGCCTCCCCCATTGTTGGTGGTGTCCAAAACTAATTTTTGAGTGGACTCTTCAAATCGAGCGATGATCTCTTTCAATTCACCCATCTCGTTTTCACAATTATCTTCGTCAAAGATGGATTCGGGCATAAACGTCCCAATGCGCAAAAATCCGACACGCTCCCCTTCTTCCGTTTCAAAAATGTAGGCTTGGAAAATGTTATCTTTGTCGTTTTTCCAGATGACTTTGCCTAGACGTGGAAGATCGGACATTTTATCTTCGTCTTCCTCGTCTGCACGAGGCCTGGTGATCCAGTCCGCAGCGACAAACATGGGGTGGGACAGTTTGTGAGATTTTTTTTCACGCGGCTTGTTGTAGTGGAAAGTGTAGAGTTCCGGGTATTCATGCCAAATCATGTGGTAGGTTTTGGGAAGCTGTGTCGTTTTGTCGATGAGCGCGACGTCGAGAAGGCCTTTGGGGGTGTCGAGACCAACCATTCTGCCTCTGTCGGTGATCAATCTATCAGCAAGTGCCACGTCGGTGTCGTAATTGCCGCGGTCGATTTTGGAACGGATATCTTCTCCAATCTCAGCAATGGGGATCCCATTAAAAGAGATCACTTCGTCGCCGACATTGATTTTAAAAATTTTGGTATCAATAAGTCGAGGGTTGACTTTGGTCACGAAATAGCGTCCACCGGAGCTGCGCACTTCAAACGGAAGGTACGCATTTTCTGTGGAAGTCAGCTTGCAACCGACGTGATAGTCTTTAAGCGATTTCAAATAAGTTTTGATGGTGCTTTGGAAGTCAACAGCCGAAATCGCGGGGCTAGCCGTAATTTTTTGGGTGGCAAGTTCGAATTGAAGAGCGGCGTCCCAATCGCAGTGTTGCTCTTTCCACTCCCTCGGAGCATAGCGGGTCAAAAAAGTGTTATGGATGATGTCGAGGTCGCGAAGCATCTCTGCTTGGTTTGCATTTGCGGCAGCGGAAAGGGAGATGCCTAGGGAAAGAATAGTGTTAAAAAATTTGGATTTTAATGACATGCCGTACCTCATTATGTTGGAGGCTCATCATAAGTTATAGCATCATAAATCTCAAGTGTTGAAAACGAACGTGCAAAAAAAAGAAGACTATGATATTCTCGACTTTCCCATTTTTTTATTGGGTGCGCCGAATGTGTATGAATCTAGTAATGATATAAATTAATTGCAAAATTAAATAAGATACGAAGATATGGCACCAGTAACGAATGTAAGTAATTTTACTCCGTACCCTTCGCTCATGGATTTGCCGCGGGGGGCTTTAAATGCTGTACGAGAAGACAGATGCTGTCCTTCTTTTCCAAGGGGCTACGCCACAGGAACCCTAACTGCATTGGCTGTTGTTACTCTCCCGTTTGCTTTGGTAATCGATCCCATTGTCGGCATTTTCGAAACGTTTGCCAACACACAACTGGCAATCCGCGATCTCGACAATAACAACCCTCTCACCGGAAGAGCGGTCCTCATGAATTTGCGCGACAAAGTGCTATATTCCCCGTTTCGTCACCTGAAGATGTTCCTCATTTCGGCAACGATCGCTCCTTTTGCTGCGGTGATTTTCTATTTTTTCTCTGTTGTGTCTACTTTCTTTTTCAATTGTGCTTATATTATTCCGACCGTAGGAAGTTACCTGGGCTGCGCCGTGGTGACCTGCTTGATGCATCTGCCGATGGGGATGTACGGCGAATGCGGTCGCCGTTGTTGGATTTGAAACTTGCTAAATTCGGCCGGATCACATAGAATGTCATCATGCGTAAGGAAAAAAAGAACGTAAAAGTTTTAGCTGTCATTCCGGCCCGGTTCGGGAGCACCCGCTTCCCCGGAAAGCCCCTCTCTCTCATCCACGGCAAAAGTCTCATTCAACACACATACGACAACGCGGTTGCCAGCCCTCTATTGGATGGGGTGATCATCGCGACCGATGATGACCGCATTTATAAGCATGCCCAAGGGTTCCATGCGAATGTCGTGATGACCGATCCCAACCACCCCAACGGGACAGAGCGAATTGCAGAAGTGATTTCAAATTTGTCTGAACGCCCCGATATTGTCGTGAATATCCAGGGCGACGAGCCGTGCATTTCTCCGGAATTGATCGAAGCGCTGGTGATGGCTTTGGTGGATAACCCCGACGTGCCTATGTCGACAGTCATCACTCCCCTCACAAACTTGGAAGATGCGAACAACCCCTCCGTTGTCAAATGCGTCATCAACCAAAAGGGACGCGCACTTTACTTCAGCCGCCGATGCATTCCGGGAGGAAAGTCATCGACACCGGCCTCTACAACCTCTTACTACTCCCATATTGGCCTGTACGCCTATAGAACAGACTTCCTTTTCACTTACCTCCACCTCCCTCCGACCCCTCTACAACTCGCCGAAGACCTGGAACAATTAAAAGTACTGGAACATGGTTTCCACATTCAAACAGCTATAGTAGAACATTTATCCCTGGGCGTTGACACCCCGGAAGACATCCACAAAGTTGAGTCATATCTATGCAAGCAAAACAAACAAAATATCTCTTTGTAACCGGAGGGGTCTGCTCCTCACTCGGTAAAGGCCTCACCTCCGCTTCGATCGGACTGCTGCTCGAGAAAAAAGGGCTGAAAATCGCGATGATGAAATTGGATCCATACCTAAACGTTGATCCGGGCACGATGAACCCCTTCCAGCACGGTGAAGTGTATGTCACGGATGACGGCGCAGAGACCGACCTCGACTTGGGCCACTACTACCGGTTCACCAACTCCCCGCTTTCACGCGAATCAAACGTCACAACGGGACAAATTTACAACGCGGTGATCCGCAGAGAGCGCCAAGGGGAATATTTGGGCAAAACTGTCCAAGTGATCCCACATATTACCGACGAGATCAAAAAACGGATCGTCAGCTGCGCCCAAATGAACCCTGACATCGACGTGCTATTAGTGGAAATTGGGGGAACCGTCGGAGATATCGAGTCTCTTCCATTCATGGAAGCGATCCGACAGTTCCGTACAGAGCATTTAGGGCAAACTTTAAGCATCCACTTGGCCTATGTCCCCTACCTCAAAGCTGCCGGGGAGCTTAAAACAAAGCCCGCACAGCATTCCGTGCAGACATTGCGACAAATCGGTATTTTCCCCGACATCATCCTCTGCCGCTGCGAAAAGCCACTTCCCGAGGAAGTTAAGGAGAAGCTTAGCCTGTTCTGCAACGTCCCTAGAAAAGCCGTCATCGACGAAATCGATGTGGAACACAGCATCTACGAAGTGCCCCTCTCTCTAAGCGAACAGGGCCTCGACGATATGATCTGCGAGCTGATGCACCTCCCCAACAAGAAAATCGACATGACGGACTGGGTGAAAATCATCGAAACAATCAAACACCCCAAAGGGAAAATCACGGTAGGTGTCGTCGGAAAATACGTGCAGCACCAAGATGCCTATAAATCGATCTTCGAAGCGCTCAACCATGCCGCTATCTCACATGGCTACCAAATTCAGATCGATAAGTTCGAGGCGGACAAAATCCTTGAAAACGGTAATCTCGAAAAAACACTGTCCTCTTGCGACGGCATCCTAGTACCGGGAGGCTTCGGCGAACGGGGCTGGCAAGGAAAAATCATGGCGGCAAAATACTGCCGCGAACACCAAGTCCCCTACTTCGGGATCTGCCTCGGCATGCAGGTAATGGCTGTCGAATTCGCCCGCCACGTCGCAAACATCACCGATGCTAACTCCACGGAAATTGATCCGCAGACATCTGCTCCGGTGATCTCACTTCTCAGCGAACAACGCCACGTGAAGGATTTGGGCGGCACAATGCGCCTTGGCGCCTACCACTGCGCACTGAAAGAGGGCACCCACGCGCGCAAGGCCTACGGCAGCAACGAAATCTCCGAAAGACACCGCCATCGCTTCGAATTCAACAACCAGTACCTCGACCAAATGGAAAAGGCCGGCTTCGAAGTGGCGGGAACACTCAAGAAAGAACAGCTCTGCGAAATTGCAGAGGTGAAAGGTCACCCCTGGATGGTTGGTGTGCAGTTTCACCCTGAATTTAAATCCAAACCGACAGAGCCGCATCCCCTCTTCCGCGACTTTATTGGAGCGATGATCCAACGCAAAGGAACCCGATGACACCGGCAAAGCCTCAACGGACGATAGGTTTAGACTACGGGATGGCACGCATCGGCGTTGCCGTCTCGGATCCCACCAAAACCCTCGCTAGCCCCTGGAAGAATATTTTAGCGTCGAAGAAGACGCCGGAGACCGTGAAAAATGTGATCGCCGAAATCGAACTGATCCGCAACCACCACGGCTGCGAGGTCGACCTCATCGTTCTGGGTCTTCCGCTGATGATGAGCGGAAAAAGCGGATTGATTGCCGACGAAGTGAAGCACTTCAAAGATGCTTTGGAAGCGGCACAACCGATTCCTATCGTGCTGTGGGACGAACGGTTGACAACGGTCCAGGCGGAACGCTCTCTACGCGAGTCTTCGCTCAATCGAAAACGACGCTCCCAAAAGGTCGATTCCATCGCCGCTATCATTATCCTGCAAAACTACCTTGACTACAAAAAAAACGTCATTTAATCTCGGCTTTATCATTTTTAGGGATCTGTCCAATGGAAAAGCTATCGCCGCTAGAAGAATTTAACCGCCCGAAAAAGAACGCCCAGCCCTGTGTGATGGTCATTTTTGGGGCGACAGGAGACCTCAACGCACGGAAGTTGATGCCTGCTCTGTACAATTTGGAGCAGGATGGAGAGCTCCCCGTTCACTTTGCCTGCGTGGGATTTGCCCGCAGACCCAAAACCAACGAGCAGTTTCGTACGGAAATGTTTGAGAAGGTGAAGGAGTTTTCGAGGACAAAGCCGATCAACGAACAAGTTTGGGACCAGTTTTCGAATCAATTGTTCTACCACCAATCAGAATTCCACGAAGATGAAGGGTATGAGAGGCTCAAGAAGCTCCTGCACGACCTCGACGCAAAATTCGACACTCAAGGGAATCGGGTCTACTACCTTTCCACGCAGCCAAGCTACTTTTCCATCATCATCCAAAAGTTGAGTGAACATGGCTTGATCTCCCCCTACCACGAAAATGCCGATCAACATTTTACTCGCGTCATTATCGAAAAGCCCTTTGGACATGACCTAGCTAGCGCCGAAGCACTTCAAGAAGATGTCACAAAATACCTTGATGAAAATCAAATCTACCGTATCGACCACTACCTGGGCAAAGAAACGGTTCAGAATTTGATGACTCTCCGCTTTAGTAACCCCATCTTCGAATCTCTGTGGAACAACCACCACATCGATCAAGTGCAAATTTCGGTCAGCGAAGAACAGGGAATCGGTACCCGCGGAGCCTTCTGGGAAGAAGCGGGTATGCTGCGGGATATCGTCCAAAACCACATGATGCAGCTGCTATCCATCGTTGCGATGGAACCTCCAAACTCCCTAGACGCGAACGCCATCCGTAACGAAAAAGTCAAAGTGATGCAAAGTGTACGTCCCCTCCCAAAGACACACCTGGATAAAAGCGTTGTCAGAGGGCAATACGATACGGGATTTATCGAAGGGTTCGAAGTCCCCGCCTACCGCAGCGAACCCAACGTGAGCCCGACGTCAAACGTCGAAACCTACGTTGCCATGGAGCTCCATATCGACAACTGGCGCTGGGCAGGGGTCCCCTTCTACCTGCGGGCCGGAAAAAGGCTGCCGAAACGGATCACCGAAATCGCCATCGTTTTCAAACAAGTTCCTAACTATCTCTTTTCAAATAACAACGAATTCCCTAACACCCTCGTCATCCGTATCCAACCGAACGAGGGCATCTCCCTCAAAATGAATTGTAAAGTCCCGGGAATGACACATTTGCAACCGGTGAAGATGGATTTTCGCTACGGCTCCTACTTCGGAGGCACTCCTCCGGAGGCATACGAACGACTCATCTGCGACTGCCTTTCCGGCGATAACACCCTCTTCGCTCGCTATGATGAACTGCTAGCTTCTTGGAAGCTGCTCACACCCGTACTTAAACATTGGGAAGAGAATCCTCCCGAAGCCTTCCCCAACTACCATTCGGGCACTTGGGGGCCTAAAGCGGCAGATGCGATTCTCCACCGGGAAGGAAGAAAGTGGAGGCTACTCTAATGGAAAAAGAGATCGAAATCCCCAACATCGAAACGGAACTCCAAAAGATTTGGCGCTCCAAAA
>Ga0351916_1111_pt2 | contig 25695 bp, 19 predicted proteins | sample TotcelHT113001N3_FD_206868 | JGI IMG/M metagenome (GOLD analysis project Ga0351916, IMG submission 206868) | Enriched cells from coal bed in the Powder River Basin, Montana, United States - Total cells T11 rep1 HSBNCT.T11.300.1.N3 ... | reverse complement strand
ATGCGCAGCCAATGGGCCCAGTCGACAAATGCGCCGACCTTGCCGGAGGCAATCTTGGCGTCGCGTTGGTCTTTCGACTGGGTGAAAAACTCGTTATCCAGCAACTGCTCTTTATAGAGGCGGTTCATGTAAGCCAGAACATCCTGGAAATTCGGTTCGGTCGGTACGTAGATGACTTTGCCGTCTTTAACATCGACATAGGTGTTGTTGTTGCCTGTGCTGAAGGATAGGGCGTAGCCGTAGGCTGCCAGAACCGGGGTCAGGATGGAGAACGGATCGCGCTCGAAGCTGCCGCTGATCGGGTATTCGTCGTCGGTCTTGCCGTCGAGGTCCGCGTCGCCGTCCTTGATCGCTTTCAGATAGGTGTAGAATTCGTCCAGGGTGGTCGGCACTTTGACGCCCAGGTTTTCGGCCCATTTCTTATTGATGAAGAAGCGGGTTTGAGCATACTCTCGTTCATTGGTTTTGTCGTAACCGCTGATGTTGTAGAGATGACCGTCATACGACTGTGTCGCTACTTTCAGCTCTGGATATTTCTGGTAAACCTCATGGATATTCGGCGTCAATTCCGGTGTAATGTATTCGTTCAGGTCGAGGATGATCCCCTGGCTGCCATAGGTCTGTCGATTTGTCTCGGTCAAGCCGTTGAGGAAGAAATCTGAGTACTCGTTCGTCGCAAAGGCGATGTTGATTTTCTCAGCCCAGGCAGTGCTGGGGATTTCGGTGATCTCAAAAACCATGTTGAACTGTTCCTGTACATACTGAAACAGGTACATGTCTTTCCAGGGACCGTCGTTGGAGTCGGTCATACCGATCAGGGTGTACTTTTTCGGTTCCGCTGGGGCGGTTGTGGTCGTCGTAGGTTTAGCTGTGGTTGTGGTACCCGTGGGTTTGGCTGTGGTGGTTGTGACAGCCGGCGCACAGGCGGTCAGGAACAGACCGACGCAAAGAATCAAGAGCAAAAGTTTCTTCATGGAGTACCTCCTCGTTCATGGTTCAGAAAGGTGCCGATCTGGCGACTCCGGTATGGGTTTTGCCAGAATAGGCGCGTGATTCTGATGCTGGGAAAAATCGATATTCACGCGGCAACAACAGGATCGAGCAGCATCGGCTGCTGAATAATTCTTACAATTTCAGGTCTGGAGTCAAGCCGTTAACTTGATTCAGACCGGTAATCATCGGGCGAGGATTCGTCACCTCCCTTCATCTTTGTTATAATGCTGATCAGGAAACCTCCATCCGGCTGGTGTGCTGAGCTTGTTGACGCGGCGCAGTCTGCCAGCCTAGGGGGTTTCTTCCTGTTGGCCGTATGGACGTATGGAATTGTCAAGATTCGGCGGATGCTGCAGCCGCAGGTTATCCTTTGATGGATCCGATCATGATGCCCTGAACAAAATAACGCTGCAAGAAAGGATAGAGCATGATCATAGGCAGGGATGAGATCACGATCAGGGAATACTTCATAATCTTAGTCATACGGACCAGTTCCTGCAACGAATCCAGATCAATGGCGCTGCCGTCGACAAACTGGTCCTGCAGGAGGATCTCGCGCAGGAAAATCTGTAAGGGCTGCAAACTGCGGTTATTGAGGTAAATCAGAGCAGAAAAGTAGTTGTTCCAGTGACCGAGGCCATAGTATAAAGCCAGGATGGCCAGGATCGGTCCGGATAGGGGAAAGGCGATCCGCCAGCACAAGCCGAAATCCGAACTGCCGTCAATCCGGGCTGCCTCCTGTAATTCGCCGGGGATGCTGTTTTGGATAAAGGTGCGGCAGATGATGAAATTGTAGGCGTTAACCACACCGAGGATAACCAGAACGAGCGGCGAGTCGACCAGTCCCAAGCTTTTGACTAAAAGAAAGGTTGGGATGAGGCCGCCATTAAACCACATCGTGAACACAATGAAGAAGGTCAGCACTTTGCGACCGACGATATCGCGGCGGGACAAGGCATAGGAGCCTGTAAACGTGACGAGAACGGCCAGGAATGTGCCGGTGACCATATAAGACAAACTGTTGCGGTAACCGATCATGACCCATCTGGATTCAAAGACCCGAACATAACCGCCAAACTGCACGCCGATCGGGAACAGCCAGACCTTGCCGCTGTTGACCGCGTTCGGATCACTGAGCGATGCCGAGAGCACGAACAGCAAGGGATACAAGACCACGATCCCGATCAGGGTTAAGAGCAGCGTGATCGCAAGGGAAAAGATCAGATCCGGCAATTCACCCTGCCGGATACGATGGACCAGACGGTTAACAGGGCTGTGGGTGTGACCTTGCATGTGCGTTCTCCTAAAAGAGGCTGATGTCACTCAGCTTCTGGCTGAGCTTGTTGACGGTCAGGAGGATCAGGATATTGATCACATTGTTGAATAAGCCGATTGCTGCCGTATAGCTGTACTTGACATTGAGCAAGCCTGTTTTGTAGACATAGGTCGAGATTACTTCCGAGATCGCCGTGTTGAGGGTGTTTTGCAAGAGATAGACCTTTTCGAAACCGATGGTCATGATATGGCCGCTGCTCAGGATGAAAAGAATGATCGCAGTTGGCAGGATGCAGGGGATGTTGATGTGCCAGACCCTTTGCAGTCGGGTGGCTCCGTCGATCTGGGCCGCCTCGTGCAATTGGATGTCGACGTTTGACAAGGCCGCCAGGTAGATGATCGAGGACCAGCCCATACCCTGCCAGACGCCGGAAGCGATGTAGATCGTCCGAAAATAACGCTCCTTGCCGAGAAAATCGATCGCTTGACCGCCCAGTGCCGTGATTGCCTGATTGATCAATCCGTCACCCTGAGCCAAAAACAGATTGACCATGCTGACCAGGACGACGACCGAGATGAAGTACGGGATGTAGGTCAGATTCTGAATCAGCTTCTTGAACCAGAGCCGGCGCGCTTCATTAAGCATCAAGGCCAGAAGAATCGGGAAGGGAAAGCTCCAGAGCAGGGAATAGACGCTCAGCTTGATTGTGTTGCCGATCAGGGCAGCAAATTGCGGCGAAGTGAAAAAATAGCGGAAATGTTTGATGCCGACCCATTGGCTGCCCCAAACGCCCCGATTGGCGATGAAATCCCGAAAGGCGATCTGCATACCATACATCGGGATGTAGTTGAAGATAAACAAGTAAATGATTGTCGGTGCAACCAGCACATAAAGCTGCCAGCAGCGGAGCAGATCGGCGAGCAGGCCGCGTTTTCTCGGTCGATCATCGGGTCTGGCGAGCGTTCCGGGCATCTGGAATAACCTCCTGCAGCGATGGTCTTCAAGGGAAGACGGTTGCGGGGCCGAATGTGTTTGCGTTGGCAAAACCGGGTGATGGATTCAGCGTAGCACAGGACCGCGGTGTTGGCAAGATTTAGCCATTATGCGAAAAAAATAGCACATCCAGCCACACAAAAATAGCAGCTTGACACACTGTGCCGCAATTTCCGACAAAAAAAATAAACGAGGAATCAATGAAATTGTGCAAAGAAGCTAAGGCGTCAGATCAATCCAGAACACAACTCAGCCGGCGATCACGAACCCTGCTTGCGAAAGCGGCCGGGACTTTGACCGAATTCGCTGGTAAACTTGCGGGTAAAGCTGGAGACGTCGATGTAGCCAACCAGGGCGACGATCTCACGGATGCCCAGATCAGTCTGCCTGAGCAGTTCACGCGCCTTGTGCAAGCGCTTGTCCGACAGATAGTCAATGAAGCGCATACCGGTACTTTCACTGAAAAGCCGGCTGAGCGTCGAGCCGGTCATGTCATAAAGATCGGCAATCCCGGTCAGGCTGAGTTCCTGCTCGGTATAGTGCGCGTCAATATAAGCCAAGATCTGATCAAACAACTGGTTTTGATTTCTCTGGCGGGTTCGGTTAATATCTGCTGTCAGCTGCAGGCAGAAATGTGTCAGCTTGGTCATAAAATCATCGATGCCGGTATAGTAGATCAGCTGGTTGACGGCCTCGGCCATGGTTTCCGGCGCTGTATCGCCGACGACAGGCAACAGTTGCTGGACGATGCCAGAAATGGTGAAATGCAGCCGGATCTGGTCGACCTGGGTGTGCAACGTATTGAGCAAGCCGGCCAGATCATCGGCAGCGGACTGGACAGCCTGAATATTGCCTTGACGGATTGCCTCCAGAAGCCGAATTTGTGCTTTGCTGGGCAGCAGGATCTTGCTGCCGGCCGGGTCAGCTGTCAGTGCATCAAAGAAGGTGACCGGTTTATCGGCCGGGCATTCAACGGCGGCGACTGCCTCGATGAAACTCTGCCGCAAATCGGCCAGGTCCGAGTAGCCCAACCCGACGCCAAACGCCAGATCTGTTTTGAAATCGGCCAAAGTCTGAGTGATCAGCGCCAGATCCTGGCGGATCAGTTGCTGATCAAGCGGCGTGTTCATCAGAATGGCAAAATAATCTTTATACAAAGCTTCGACAATCAAGAAGCCGCTCTGTTGCAGGATCTGCAGGACGAGGCTGCGCTGCTTGGCTTGCAGTTTGTTGGCAAAACGCAGAATGACCACACAGTAATATGGTCCAATCAAGGAAATACCCAGCTGATCTAGTTTGCCGCGATCTGTCGCATCGTCAAGATCGGCAGTGCCGCAGATAATCTGATAGAGCAGGCTTTGCCGGACATGCTCCTTGTTTTCGTCCAATTCGCTGCGCAGACTCTGGTTGTTATGGACGATTTCAGAGATCTGATCCTGGATCAACTGCATTTCTTTGCCGGGTGCATCCGTTCGTCTGGCTGGATCTGAGCCCCAGAGTATGTCGCCGAGCTTGCGGATCGGCCGGTAATAACGCATGGCGATGGCAATACCCAGACCGGCGAAACAGAAGACGATGATGAGGAGACCAAAAAGCAAGAGCATTTTCTCGCTGATCAGAATGCCGGTGATGCTGCTGCCCGGCACCAGCATCAGGTATTGCCAGCCGGTCAGTTGTGAGCTCAGATAAACCGGCAGATAAGTCGTGCGGTTGATCTTGACTGACTCGAGATCCGGCGTTTGGGCTAACTGAGTCAGTACATGGTCAACGGCGCCTTGGCCCAGCTCCTGCTCACGGGCAAAGAGTATCTGACCTTGCTGATCCAGCACATAAAGCGCGCTGTCGCGGTCGGTGTGAAAACCGCTGATCAGCGATTCAAAGAACGAGACATTGATCAGCCCGATCGCCGTGCCGTAAGCCAGGCTGCTGTTGGTCCAGGGATAAAGCAGGACCAGGAAAGAATCCGTGCGGACACCCGCTCCGCTGAGATAGCAGCCGGCCGGACTGGTCGCATAGCTGTGCGGTTGGTTAATCATCTGATAAAAGTCCGCCCAAGACCAGCCGCCGCGCAGGGTGTACAGCTGTTCGAAAAACTCTGTGCTCAGGCTGCCTGTCGTGCCGTAAAACATATCATGCCGATGGATATAAAGGAAAATCTCCTCAAAATTCAAGGGTGACGAATGCAGCCGCAGATGGCGCAGGGCTGTGATCGTGCTGTAGTCACCGCTTTTCAGCTGATAAGGCGTCAAGTCAGGGTCAAGCGAGGCATAAAGCGCCATGGAGCCAAACCCGCTGAATCGGTCGTCAATGTTTTTTCTGACCTGCTCCAGGGTGAAACGGCGGATGGTGAGGATTTCCGACTGTAACTGCGCGTGTGCGTTGGTAAAAAATAACGGCGCAAAAATAATGACGGGCAATAGAACCAAGACCAGGTTATAGGCCAGATAAGACTTGAACATGGATGAACGTTTGAACAGGCGCATCCTGAATGGCTCCCTTGTACACGATGAACAGGCAGTCAGACCCAATATCCGATGGTGTTTGTATTCTACCATACATTTACCGGTCAGGCTGCATCGGCGAGGCAACCTGTGCTATCATGGAGAAAAGGAGTTGGCAGGCAATGAAGATAACCGACATCAAGACGATTATGGTCGACTGTTACCGGACCAACTGGGTGTTCGTCAAGGTCTTGACGGATGAGGGCTTAAGCGGCGTTGGCGAGGCGACTCTGGAATACAAAGAGCAGGCGCTGCTCGGGGCGGTTGCCCATCTTCGCGAATCACTCCTGGGCAAGGATCCGCTGACCATCGAACGGCATTGCCATGACCTGTATCGCGACGCGTATTGGCGCGGCGGCCCGGTATTAATGTCGGCCCTCTCGGCTGTGGAGATCGCCCTTTGGGACATCCTGGGCAAAGCGCTGAACGTGCCGGTCTACCAGCTGTTGGGCGGCAAAGTACACGATCGGGTCCGCATCTATGTCAACGGCTGGTTTGCCGGCGCCCGCACAGCCGACGAGTTCGCCGCCAAAGCCCGGGAGGCCGTCGGCCGGGGCATAACAGCCATGAAATGGGACCCGTTCGGGCAGTCCTACCTCAACCTGGACAACCGGGCGCTGACGACCGCGCTGAATTGTGTCGCAGCCGTCCGGGCAGCCGTCGGCGACGGCGTCGATCTCCTGATCGAAGGGCATGGCCGCTTCAACGTGCCGACAGCCATTCAGATCGCCCGCGAACTGGCGCCTTTTAAACCGCTCTTTTTTGAAGAACCGGTCCCGCCCGACAATCTGGACGCCTTGCAGGAGGTACGCCAGAAGTCGCCTGTCGCCCTGGCAGCCGGCGAGCGGCTCTATACGGTGCAGGCCTTTCGCGAATTGCTGGAGAAGCGCGCGGTCGACTACATCCAGCCTGATGTCAGTCATGCCGGCGGCATCATGGCTTTGAAAAAGATCGCCGCCCTGGCCGAGGCAGCGTATATCCCATTTGCCCCGCACAATCCGAGCGGCCCGGTCGCCAATGCCGCGACCTTGCAACTGGCTGCCTGCACGCCGAATTTTACCATTCTTGAGATCATGGCCGGCGATGTCGCTTATCGGCGCGAGATCACGACAGAAGACTTGCATTATGCAGACGGCTGCCTGCTGATCCCGGACAAACCGGGACTCGGCCTGGAACTGATTGAAGCGGCCTGCGCCCGTTACCCTTATCAGCCGCACACCCTGCGCCATTATACCGGCGCCCTGACGGATATCCGTCCGGCCCGGACCGCAGCGTATTTTTAACCGCATCAGGAGGAAGCAGACATGCCAGTGACCATTACAGACGTACGCACGATCATCACCGCCCCGGAGGGCATCAATCTGGCCGTTGTCAAAGTCGAGACGTCAGAACCCGGTCTGTACGGGCTCGGTTGCGCCACGTTTACCCAGCGCAGTCTGGCGGTCCGGACGGCAGTTGAAGATTATCTCAAGCCCTTTGCGGTCGGCAAGGCGGTGCTGGACAGCGAAGACATCTGGCAGACCGCCATGGTCAGCGGCTATTGGCGCAATGGTCCGGTCCTGAACAATGCGCTATCCGGCCTCGACATGGCGCTGTGGGACATCAAGGGCAAGTTGGCCGGCATGCCGGTTTACGACCTGCTGGGCGGCAAATGCCGCGAGGCGGCGGCGGTTTATCGCCATGCCGACGGGCGGGACAAAGCCGAGGTGCTGGATAATGTCCTGGCTTTGCGTGATGACGGCTTCCGCTATATCCGCTGCCAGATGGGCGGCTACGGCGGACGCGGCCACACGTTGCACAAGCCCGAAGGCGCCGGACCGGGCGCTTATTTCGATCCGGCTGCCTATGCGCGCGGCGTGGTGCGCTTGTTTGAGTTCCTGCGCAGCCGAATCGGTCCCGAACTGGAGCTGCTGCACGATACGCACGAGCGATTGGTGCCGATCGAGGCTGTGCGTCTGGCTAAGGAACTGGAGCCTTTCCGCCTCTTCTTCCTGGAGGATGTCCTGCCGCCGGAACAGATCGACTGGTTTCGCATGATCCGACAGCAGTGCGCCACACCGATTGCCATGGGCGAGCTCTTCAATAATCCGCAGGAATGGCTGCCCTTGATCCGCGAGCAGTTGATCGACTACATCCGCGTCCACATCAGCCAGATCGGCGGATTGACGCCGGCCCGCAAGCTTGCTATCCTGTGCGAACCGTTCGGGGTGCGCACGGCCTGGCATGGGCCCGGCGATGTTTCGCCGGTCGGGCATGCCGCCAATGTCCACCTCGATGTGGCCAGCATCAATTTCGGCATTCAGGAATGGTGCGGCCTGTCCGAACGGTTGCAGGAGGTTTTTCCGGGCTGTCCGCAGGTGCGAGACGGCTATGTCTATCCCAACAGCGGGCCGGGCCTGGGCATCGACCTCGATGAGGCCAAGGCCATGCAGTATCCGTTTCTGGACACAATCCCCCAATGGACAATGGCCAGGCTGCCTGACGGCACGTCATTCCGGCCGTAAACAGCCGGTACACCGGGGAAAGGAGAGGCAGGCGCCCAGATATTCCGCCTGCCGTAAACCAAATGACAGTTTATGATTTTTCTGCCCTGAACATCCGCAAGCAGGCCATCAACCTGGCCGATTATCGCGGCAACGTGCTCCTGATCGTCAACACGGCCAGCAAATGCGGCTTCACGCCTCAGTATCGCGGCCTGGAAGCGCTCTATCAGCGTTATCAGGCGCAAGGCCTGGTCGTGCTCGGATTTCCCTGCGACCAGTTTGCTCATCAGGAGCCGGCTGTAGAAGCTCAGATCGAGCAATTTTGCCAGATCAATTTTGGCGTGACCTTCCCGCTGATGGCCAAGATCAAGGTCAACGGCCGAGACGCCCATCCTTTGTACCAATACCTGAGAAGCCAGCAGGGCAGCCAAATCAAGAGCGGATCGATCAAGTGGAATTTCACCAAGTTCCTGGTCGACCGCAACGGGCTGGTGGCCGGCCGGTATTCACCCAACACAGAGCCGGCCGATCTGGCCGGCAAGATCGAGGAATTGCTCGCGGCACTGCCGGCAGCCGAAGCGGCTCCAGATGGGGAGGGATCCGCATGAACCGGCGCTTGCTGCCTGCTCGGTCGGCTATTACCCTGCTGCTGGTCGGGCTGTTGCTCTCTTTTGCGGGATGCCAGAAGCAGCCAACCCTATCCGGCCTGCCTACGACCGGCCCGGACGGGACAGCGGGCACAACTGCAAACAGCGAGGCGACAAATCCCACGTTTACTCTGTCAACCACGGACGTGCGCTCATCGGCGACGCTGAGCCGCTACCGCACCAACGAGATCCGTGAGTACGAGGGCGCCCGGCTCGACCCGGCCGTCGGCCCGCGTGACAATTCGATCGCAGGCGTTCAGTCGGTCGATATCGACACGTATCGGCTGACCATCGACGGCCTGGTGCGCCAGGACCGTCTTTTGACCTATGCGGAGGTACAGGCGCTGGCGCCTGAATTGCGCCTGATCACCCTCTACTGCGTCGAAGGCTGGCAGGCGACGATCCTGTGGCAAGGCGTGTTGCTGGACGAACTGATCGGCCTGGCTGAAGCCCTGCCCCAGGCCAACACGGTCATCTTTCACGCCCATGACGGCTATACAACCTCATTGCCGCTCGATACCATCCGCAGCCGCGCCCTGATCCTGGCCTATCAGGCCAACCAGTTGCCCTTGCCGCCGGAGATGGGCTACCCGTTCATCGTCGTAGCGGAAGCCAAGCAAGGCTACAAATGGGCGCGTTGGGTCACCCGCATCGAGCTGACTGATGATCCGTCCTATCGCGGCTTTTGGGAGAGCAGAGGCTTTGACAACGATGCCGAGTTGGATTGAGCTGCTGCCGCCGGAGGTAGCCCGGTCGCTCATGCTGCCGCTTCTGGTTCGCGCCCGGGTCAGTTTGGCGGATCGAGCCCTTTTTCGCGATGATCTGGCTGTCGAGCTGGTGCGCCGGCTTGAACTGCCTGATACGGCGTTTACGGCCAGTCCGGTTGAAACCCATGCGATTATGGCCAGAACACGCCTGCTTGACACCGAGCTCGGCCATGCCTTGCATCTGCAGCCCTTCCTGACCGTGATCAATCTGGGCGCCGGCCTGGACACGCGTTTTAACCGCGTCGATAACGGCAGGCTGCTCTGGTATGACCTCGACCTGCCGGACATCATTCATGTGCGCAATCGCCTGATCAGCAAACACGAGCGCTGCCGGAGCATCGGCTGCTCGCTGCTGGATGCGTCCTGGGTCCTGGACATTGTCCGCGATGATCCGCGCCGGGTGGTCGTGATCGCCGATGACTTGTTCACCCGCCTGCAGGACCGGCCGGCCCGGAAACTCCTGCGACTGCTGGCCCGGTCATTCCCCGATGCGCTCCTGTACAGTCTGGTCAGTAAACCCAAGCGGCCTGACGAACGCCATGACCAGCCCGGCTGTTGGGGTTTGGTCAAGGTGCGCGACATCGAACGCGTCGACCCGCGCCTGACCCTGGAACGCGCCTGGCCGATCGCCGAGTTGTTTCCGGAGTGTCAATCCGGTTGGCAAAAATTTCAGAATCAATTTTACTTCAACCGCAACAATGACCAGATCCTGCGTTTGCGCCTATCGCCCAAGGGTAATCCTACAGTCCGCGCGACAGAAGATGGGTAAGGATCGCGAGAACAGCCAGAGCCGCAATACTGCGATGAATATAAAACCAGGCCGAGCGCTTCTTCTTGCGCACGAAATGGCCGTAGCCGCCGAGGAAGCCGTTGACGACCAGCAGAGCGGCGGCGACTAGCCCGGTCCAGGACAACCAGCGGTAGACCAGCTGCAGCACGACATGAGCAGCCAGAGCCAACGTGGCGGTCAAGGCAAAGAAGCGGTGCTGCTGCACAATCACCTGCTGGATGCGGCTATATGCCTTGCGCCAGCGCGACGAAGCCGGCAGCTTGCTGATGCGAAGCCGGTAGATCAGCTTGACGGGGTAGTTCATCAAGGTGATTGTCAAGGCGGCGACGATGATCCAGCCCAGGATACTGCCCCAGTTGCTCATGCTCAAACCTCCCATCAGTCCTCTATTCGGTCATCTATCGCATCAAGATATCAGGATGCAGCGAGAACAGCCGGCTACCCTTTACGTTTCAAAGGGATAAACCGCCGGCAAGGTCTCTTGCAGATAACCCAGATAAAGCGCGTCATAACCGATGACACATTCCTCGTCGGTCGGAATAACGAGGATAGACAGCGGATGATCCGGTCGGATCTCGCTGCGCCCGATGATCACCTCCGCCTTGCGCCGGTCGTTCTGCTGATCATCGACGATGATGTTGAGATTGGCCAGGAAAGCGAGGATTTTCTTACGGACATAGCCCTCGTTTTCGCCCAGACCGGCGGTAAAAACGATCGCGTCGGCCCAGAGCAGCGTCGCCCAATACTGGCCGATATAGCGGGCGACCCGATAGGCATAGATGTCGATGACCCGATCCGCCGCAGCATCGCCGGCCAGCGCCTTGACCCGGATGTCCTGCATCATGTTGGTCTGGGCCAGCGCCTTGAGGCCGCTGTCTTTGTTTAAGGCCTGCATGACCGTGTCGTAGGCTTTTTCGCGGCTGATCGACTCGTCCTGGGCGATGCGGTTGGCCACATAGCCGATCAAAGCCGGATCGATATCGCCGGAACGCGTGCCCATGATCACCCCTTCGAGCGGCGTGAAGCCCATGCTTGTATCGACAGACCGGCCATTCTCGATCTTGGTGATGCTGCAACCGTTGCCCAGATGGGCGGTGATGCCATTGAAACGAGCAAAGGGGATGCCGAGCAACCGGGCAGCCCGCTTGGCGACATACATGTGCGAGGTGCCATGGAAGCCATACTTGCGCACGCCGTAGCGCTCATACCAGGTTGCCGGGATGGCGTAGCGGTAGGCGTATTCCGGCATCGACTCGTGAAAGGCCGTGTCAAAGACGGCGACCTGGGGCACATCCGGCAGCAACCGGATGCTCTCCTCGAGCCCGGTCAAGTTGGGCGGGTTATGCAGCGGCGCGATCGGGATGAGCCGGCGGATTGTCTCCAGAACATGCGCATCGACGCGGACACTGGCGCAGTATTGCTCGCCGCCGTGCACCACGCGGTGGCCGACCGCCTTGATCGAGCCGCGCTCGATACCGAGCTGGTCCATCACGGCAAATATGCCCAGCAAGGCAGACCGGTGATCGGCGATCGGCTGGCTGACGACCTGCCGCTCGCCGTGCCAGTCGAATTTGAGCCGGCTGCGGGACGTATGGCCGATTTCCTCGGCGATCCCCTGCAAGACGGGCTGCAGGACGCGATCGGCGCCAATCAGGAACAAATTAAACTTGACGGATGAACTGCCGCAATTGAGAACCAGGATGGATGATGCCATGTGACCTCCAGATCATGTGCCGGACAAACTCGGCTGCCCGGCAGAATGTATATCCATTGTAACATGGATCGGCATCATCTGCCGCGCATCCGGCCGGTCCCTCATGGCTCGCGCACAGCCCTGCCGCCGGCAAAGCCCTGGTATTCATCGAGGAACCATTCGGCAACCTTGGTCATATAGACGGCCAGTTCATCGCCCTTAAAGGCCATCGACACCTTGAGCGTGCCAAAATAATCATCGGTGATATAAATCAGGAAGTCGATCTTGTGCGGCTCCACCCAGGCGGCAGAGGCGAGGCAGGCGTAGCGGGTGCCGCTCGCCGTGCCGATCTGCTCGCCAAAGTAGTTCAGTTGGGGGAACGGACCGGCCAGACAATCGCCCAGCCCGATGTGCAGGCGATTGTCTCCTTGCCGGTTCGTGTAGTCCCAGATCAGGGAATCCGGCAGAAACGTCAGGCGGCTGCGGCTGATGCCCATCGGATTATCGGCCCATTCATACCAGATCCCGCTGACCGTGTCGGCAGTGGGCGAAACCAAGTCGCCGGCTTGCGGCAAGATGCGCAGAGCGGCCAGCCGCTCCTGCAGCAGGTTATAGGCGGCCGGATCCTCAGGCAGCGGCTGTTCAGACAGGCTGGACAGCAATTCCTGGCGCATGGCATCGAGGATGACGGTGCCGGTCGGACCGGCGCCCTGGGTGTCGGCGATGCAGGTGAAGACGAAGTCCTGGTCCGGATAGCAGTAAGCCAGCTGGCTGCCCATGCCGCGGAAGGAAAAGCCGTTCTCCGGCTCGCGCCAGATCTGGTAGCCATAGCCGCAGTTGCCGCCGATCGTATTGTCAATCTGTTTCGCCGTCGCTGCGGCCACATAATCTTGCGGCAGCAGCTGGCGGCCGTTCCAGCGACCGCCGTTCAGGCAGACCGCAGCGACCTTGGCCAGGTCCTGCAGCGTGCAGATCACACCGGACCCGCCCCAGGACGTGCCCTCCGGTGTGCGGACACACCAGGCGTCGGCTGAGAAACCGATCGGGTCAAGCAGGCGCGGGCGCATATACGCGAGGAAGGTCTGCCCGCTGAGGCGCTCGACGATCGAGCCCAGGACGACCGTCGCGGCGGTATCGTAGGCAAAAATCGTTCCGGGCGGGTGGGACGGCTCCTTTTCGAAAAAAGCCCGCACCCAGTCCGGGTCCATCTGCGTATAAGCGTTGCAGGAGTGCGGCGTGGCCATCATGAGCAGATCGCGCACCGTAGCCTCGGCAAGGTACGGGTGCAGCGGCTGCGGCGTCTTGTCGGGGAAATAATCGGCGACGCGGTCGGTTAAGGATAGTTTACCTTCGTCGATCATCAGGCCGACCGCCAGCGAGACGAAGCTTTTGCTGACCGAGTACATGCGGTGTTTGCGCTCAGCTGTCCAGGGCGACCAATAGCCCTCCGCGGCGATCTGGCCGCGGCGCAGGAGCAGAAAGCCGTGCATGCAGACGCGTGCTGCTTCAAGCCGGTCGAGAAAACGCAGGATCGATTGAGCCGGCAAACCGACCGATTCAGGTGTAAGGGCCCGGGGTAAAGAGTCGGCAGCAGTCATAGGGGTTACCTCCAGTTTGGCGGATAATGCCAGATCCGCTCCGGCCAGGTCCGCCTGATCCATATCATACCGCCTTCCCAGCGTGCGGGCAAGGTTGCCGGCGAGCGGCCTGTCTGTTATGCTCTGGAGAGCAACACCAGATCCGGAGGTACGCTAAATGAACGTATTGGCGATCGGCAACAGCTTCTCTCAGGATGCCACCCGCTATCTGCACCAGATCGCCGCTTGCGGCGGCGCCGAACTCACGGTCGTCAACCTGTATATCGGCGGCTGCTCGCTGGAACGGCACTGGCAGAATGCCCGGCAGGACCTGGCCGAATATGCCGTTGAGATCAACGGCGAGGCGACCGGCCGGCTGGTCTCGCTCAAGGAAATGCTCCGGCAGGACACCTGGGATATCGTCACCTTGCAGCAAGTCAGCCAACTGAGCGTCGATTACCGGACGTACCAGCCGTACCTGACTGATCTATCGGCAATGGTGCGCCAGCTTGCGCCGTCAGCCCGCCAGATGATCCACCAGACCTGGGCCTACGAGCAGGGCAGCGACCGGCTTATGATCGAGTTGGGATATCAAGACCAGTCAGACATGCATCGTGATCTTTGCCTGGCCTATGCCCAGGCGGCGCGCGACCTGGGCGGCTTGACGATCATTCCCAGCGGGGCCAGCTTTCAGGCGGCGATCCGGCAAGGCCTCACGCCGCTGCACCGCGATACTTTCCATGCCAGTCTCGGTCTCGGTCGCTGTCTGCTGGGCCTGACCTGGTATACGGCCTTGACCGGCAGCGAACCGGGCGATCTGTCGGCCTTGGTCTTTGACGAACCGATCGCCCCGGACCTGCTCAGCCGGCTCAAAACTTGCGTCGTCAAAGCCGGATAAACAATGCCGATCGGAACAGGCTCTGTCAGATAAGCCAGCGATCAGGCCCACTGGCTGAGCGGGTTCTGGCGATGGCATTCTTCAATGACGGCGATCTGCCGCCTGACTTGTTCCGGCGTCACCTCAAGCGGAGCTGCCTCGGTCAGGGTCCGGTACAGCATGTGGTAGAAATCCAGCGTCATGTTGCCAAATGCGTTGACGACGATCCGCGATTGCTCGTCAGCCTGCCAGTGCTCCTGGTGCCAGATCAGCTGCTCCGTGCAGTAGGCCGGCTGGCCGCTATCGTCGGTGAGCGGCTCGAGCATCAGCGGCCGCATCTGATGCTCTTCCGGAATGAAGTATTTCCAGTCGATGGCTTCAGTTGAGCCTTTCAAGCCGCCGCGCGTGCCCTGGACCAGGTACGTCGATCCCGGATAGGCACAACAAGACGAGACCTCCAGGTCGATAACCGGATGATCGTCCCCGGTGAGCAGCAGCTTGACGTAATCCTCGGCATCGCCGGCCGTATTGGCCCGATCCATCTTGCACAGCACCTGCGGCATGTCGTCGCCGCCGAAAAGCTGCAGCGCCTGATCGAGCGGATGGGGTCCGGTGTTGAGGAGATTGCCGCCGCTGAAGCGCTGGACACATTGCCAGTCCCAGCGCCGGGCAAACCCGTTGAAGGCGATGCTGATCTGGACGATCCGGCCGAGCCGGCCGGAGTCGATGATCTCACGGACCTTCTGGAAATAGGGGGCATAGCGGGACTGCTGGAAGATGGCCAGCACCTTGCCGGACGTGCGCGCCGCATCGATCAGGCGATCGACATCCGCGACGCTGCGGGCCAGAGGCTTCTCGCAGAGGACGTTGAAGCCGGCGCGCAGAAATAGCTCGCTGATCTCGACGTGGCGGTGGCTGGGCGTGCAGTTGACGATCAGGTCCAGATCCCGCCGGTCCAGCAACGGCTCGTGACTGGCATACGCCTGACAGCCCAGCGCGTCGACGGCATACGCCCGGCGCTCGGGCAGCGGATCGACGACGGCGGCGATCTCGAACCGCTCGCGGTCCGTCATCAGATTCTGGGCATGGATGCGCCAGCCGCTGCGGCCCTGGCCGAGGATGGCGATTCTCAGTGGTTGCATAGATAAACCTCCTGCTTAATCAGATATCGGCGCCGATAACAAGCGCCTGTATAGATGATAACAGAAAATGGATTCATGGACCGCGGGCAGGCAACCAATTTGCTTAATGCCTCATATGCACTATAATGGCTTTATAAGACAATTGTTCACATACGAAATCTCATATTATGATCATAACGCTAGTGAAGCAATAAAGGTTGGCCTAGACAAACGACAAGGAGATGTGAAATGGATTTTTCTGACTATCCTTTGAATGACCGATACTACAGCGGTTCTGAAAAGAAGCTAGGCATCACGATCGATGGCTGTTATTATATGTTGAAATTTCAGAAACAAACAGCCTTTGGCATGCGCTTTAACCACATCTCAGAGTATATTGGTTCACACATTTTTGAACTGCTCGGCTTTCTGGCCCAGGAGACATATCTTGGGACTTATAAAGGTGAGCAGGTCGTCGCTTGTAAGGATTTCATCGTTTCTGGGAAACAGTTTGTACCATTTAATGATGTTGGCGAAAGCACATTGGATCAAGACAAGGAAAAATATCAGTATGAATATGAGGATATCATGCAGATGCTCCGCGATAATGCCAAGCTTACTGATGTGAAGGAAACAATCAGCATGTTCTGGGAAATGTTTATCGTTGATGCGCTGATCGGTAATTTCGACCGTCACGGCGCCAATTGGGGGTTTGTGAAGAAAAACAATGCATATTCGCTGGCACCCATTTTCGATAATGGCTCCTGTTTATATCCAAACCTTACAGACGAGGTTGATATGCAACGGATCATCAACTCCGAGGTGGAAACAGAAAAGCGGATATCTGTTTTTCCCACATCTCAAATCAAGCTGAACGGAAAGAAAAGTTCATATTATGACGTCATTCACAGTATGGCTTTTCCTGAATGCAATCAAGCATTGCGATCGGTATTTGGGCGAATCGATCTGTCTGAAATATTTGCGCTGATTAATGAAACACCGCTCATCACAGAGACGCATAAGGCGTTCTATCGCCATATGTTGCAAGCGCGCTGCGAGAAAATCATCAGAAGCGCACATGATGCGCTGGACAGGAGTACGCGATGAAACAGAGCAAAACAAGCGGCTTGATCTGTTTGAAAGACGCGTACGGTTTTGAGTACAGCATTGCGATCATTGAATATACGGAACGCGAGGATGGATCCTATGTTTATAGCATTCGTCCAAACTACAGCGTCATCAGTTTGCTGCCGGCAACGCTGTTTCAGGGCATCCCCGGGATTGACCTGGATTTGCGAAAGGAAGAATACCTGCGTGAAAACATGACGCCGGTTTTTATCAGCGAGCGCACGCCATCTGAAGGACGGGAGGATCTGTGGCAACTGCTGGAGGCGGTTGACATGAAATATTTAAATCGGCTTGAATGGTTGATACGCACCGATACGCAATATGGCGGAGACCTTATGTATGTGAAGCGGTTTGAGCCGTCTGACGAAAAACATACGGTTTCCTTTGAGGAAATAACCGCAGCTGAAAGCCAAACTGCATGTATGCTGCAACGATTGCTGCGTGAAATTTGCCGGGGCAATGAGATCACCGCACCGAGTTTTTCCATTGGGGACAGCAATCGAAAAGTGTTCTATTCCTTGTTGCTGCCGTTGTATGAAAAAGACAACGGCGTACCAGGTGAGTCATAATCCTGTCTGGTAAATTCGGCATTGCTGCGCCACCAACTGCCTCATCTGTGTGACAACAATATCCGGACCGGTGACCACCGCTTTGCCGGCGAATTGAAAGATCCAGGAGAAAAAGGAAGGGCTGATCGTGACGCCGACTTCAGTGGAAAAATGTTGGTCGTCAACCTTCCTGATGACACAATCGGTCCCGAAGCGATCGATAACAGACCCGATCAGATCGTTGTCAAAATATAGAGACACCTTCTCGGTTGTTCCGCCAAACATGGAGAAAGACTGTTGAACATAGCTGACCAGATCCAGCGCCTCACTTAAGGCGCGACAGGGATCCTCAACCCGTTCAATTTCAGTGATCTTGTCAACCCGAAAATGCGTGAGGCCATGCTCCGGATAATGTGCGATCAGGTAGTACTTGTTGCCATCCCAATGCAGCATATAAGGGCTGACGACATAGACTTGGCCGTTCCTGCGGTAGCGCAAGGCCTTGGTCAGCGTGTATTCAAAATATTTGAAAGACACCTGTCTGCTCTGCGAAATTGCCTCATACAAACGGTCAATCGCATAATAGACACTCTCGTTCTGTGCTTTGATCCGGCCGTCAACACAAACCTGACGCTGCAGATTTTCTGCTTCGTTTGAACTGACCAGCGTTTCAAGCTTGCCGATCAGCTGGACACTTTTCTTTGCCGTGAGAAACCGGGCTGACTGGATCGCATCGACCAGCAGCTTGATCTCGGCCCGTTCAAACGGACGATTTGCCCAGAAATAACCAAAATGACTGCCCTTGGTCAGGACGATGTCCATGCCCAACTCACGTAAAGCCTCAATGTCGACATAGAGAGATTTGCGATCGCATTTGATGCCGTGCTTGTGTAATTCATCGAGGATATCCTTCAAGGTTACGGTATGATTTTCATCTGAATGTGCTTGCAGGTATCGCATCACATATAATAATCGCATTTTCTGACCTTTGTATTTAGGCATATCTGTCACCTCATAAACAAACGTATGTGCCGTATTCGCTCATTGTAGCATAATACCTATTCGATAAACTGGACAATGAAAAGACTGCCTGCATGCCACTATACCATTATATAAAAAAATGGTTATAATAAGACCAAGTGATAACATAAGAGATTTATGAATCCAATATAACTGCTCCTTGGAACTTATGTTCGCCCAGTGAGGTAAGAGGCACATGACACATGGCACATAACCGGTACAGTCTGTCTTTTACAACCGGCACGCTCATGCTGACAGAGTCTGTTTTGCTGACGGAACAATACATTGGGCTGGGCAGCTGGCAGAAGGTCCGCGAAAGCGCGAAGCAAACGAATCTGCTGCAGGGAAAGACGATGAAATCGACGACGACGCTGATGAGTGAAATCATATCGAGACTGCGCTTTCTCAGCGACGAACAACTGCAGCGTCTTGTCCAGGCACAGGAAAAGGATCAACGGTACATCCTCTGGCTGGCCCTCTGCAGGCGTTACCTGTTCATAGCAGATTTTGCTGTCGAAAAGATGGGTGCCGCTGTCCATACACCAGAAAAAATAGTCACACGCTCTGATTACCAGGCTTTTTTTGATCAGAAGGCTGCCTTTCATCCGCATTTACTGCAACTGACTGAATCAACAAAGCGCACGATCGCGAGTTTTGTTTTCAGAATGGCTGAACAGGCTGGCATCATGGACCGGGACGGCCGGCTGCTGCCTGTCATCGTGCTGCCAGGAAACCGCTTGTTCTTTGAACTCAGCAGTCTCGAACAACGGTATTTCCCAGGTCTTGAGATATAGGAGGCATCGAGCGGCATGCGCATTGGATCCGGCCCCATCCACGATCGTTATCAACACTTGCTGAGCGTTATCACCAGCGAGCGGTTCTTAAAGCTGCAAGGCATCGGCAATGAAGTGCCTTTCTTCATCTGCCCGTATAAACCGGATGAAGAGCAGGCCATGCAGCGCTTGCAGAAGCAGCTTCGGGAAAAAGCCAGTCAGCTGGGACTGAACATCCTCCACATCAACCTGTACGATCTATCGGTTGATCTGCTGAAACAGCGCGGGCTCTGGGAACAGATTCTGGAAATGGAGCCGGAGATCTCTAAGACCGAGTTGTTTGAGACACTCGACGGGGTGCTTGACTGCAAAAGCAATCTGGTGCCGGCCATTGCAGACCAAATTAACCAGCAGATGCCTGATGTCCTGTTCATCAGCGGCATCGGCGAGGTCTATCCGTATATTCGGACCCATAATCTGCTGGAAAACATGCAATCAACAGCCAAGGGATTCCCTTCGGTTTTCTTTTTTCCCGGCACATATTCATTTTCCGTTGAGACAGGCGCTTATCTGGATCTTTTTGACCGGCTGCATGCCAGTAAGTATTACCGCGCCTTTGATATCTACAATTACGAGGTCTGAACGAGGTGTCTGAGATGAAGATGAATTCAATTTTTCTTAAAGAAGTTAACCGCCCTATTGAAGGGGTTATCAAGGCCGATGACGAGACCATGCTGCGCAACGAGTTCGAGGAATACGTGCTGACCAACGAAGTGCAGCAGCGTCTGGAGCTTTTTCTCGATGCCTACAACAACGGTACGGTTGCCAACGGCGCCTGGATCTCCGGCTTCTTCGGCTCAGGTAAATCCCATCTGCTGAAAATCCTGGCTTTGCTGCTGGAAAACCGGGTGATCGATGGCGCCAGGGCACTGGATCTGTTTCTGCCCAAAATCGACAATGAGTTTTTAAGAGGGGACCTCACCCGGGCTATCCAAATTCCCTCCCAATCAATCTTGTTCAATATCGACCAGCGTGCAGACGTGATCAACAAAACGCAAACGGATGCCCTGGTCGGCGTTTTTTTCAAAGTATTTGACGAGTTGTGCGGCTATTACGGCAAACAAGGCTACATCGCCCAGTTTGAACGTGACCTGGACAATCGCGGCCTATACCCGTCATTCAAGACGGCCTATCAACAGGTGTCAGGCCGCAACTGGGCAGATGGCCGTGAACATGCAATCCTGGAATCCCGCTCGATTGACCGCGCCTATGCCCAGATCACCGGTGAACAGGAAAGCCAGATCAATAACATCCTGCGCAGTTACCGGGAACAGCATCACCTCTCGATCGAGGACTTTGCCAGGCAGGTCAAAGCCTATATCGACAAAAGGGGACCCAGCTACAGGCTGAACTTTTTTGTCGATGAGGTCGGCCAGTTCATTGCCAACAACGTCAAGCTGATGACCAATCTGCAAAGCATGGCCGAGAGTTTGGCGACAATCTGCCAGGGCCGGTCCTGGCTGGTTGTCACCTCGCAAAGCGACATGGGTACGGTCGTCGGCGAAATGACGCAGCAAACGGATGACTTCTCCAGGATCCAGGCCCGGTTCAAGACCCGGCTGAACCTGACCAGCACCAATGTGGCGGAGGTCATCCAGAAAAGACTGTTGGCTAAAACCGACGATGGCATCCGCTCGATGATCGAGCTATACCACCAGCATGAGAATAATTTTGGCACCTTGTTCGGCTTTACGGATGGCTCGCGCACGTATACGCCTTACAGAGACCGGGATGAGTTCATCCAAACCTACCCATTTGTACCCTACCAGTTTGAGCTGTTTCAGCTCTCGATCCAAAATCTTTCTGCCCAAAATGCGTTTGAAGGCCGGCACAGTTCAGTGGGCGAACGCTCGATGCTGGCTGTTTTTCAGGAGGTCGCCAAATCCATATCCGACATGGACATCGGCCAATTGGCCACGTTCGACCAGATGTTCGAGGGGATCAAGAACGCACTTAAAACCCAGGCGCAGAAATCGGTTACAGCAGCAGAACGCCAACTGGGCAAAGGGTTTGCGCTCAAACTCCTGAAAGCCCTCTTCCTGGTTAAGTACGTGACTGAGTTTAAAGCGACGCTCAACAACCTGACCATCCTGATGCTCGAGCGCTTCGATGACGATCTGCCCGGATTGAAAAAGCGGGTGGAAGAAGCCCTCAACCTTCTGGAGCAGCAAATCTATATTCGCCGCAACGGGCAGCTCTATGAGTACCTGACCGATGAGGAAAAAGACATCGAACAGGAGATCAAGAACACGGATATCGACCTGTCTGCGGTAAAAGCTGAACTCGGCAAGCTGATCTTCGAGCGCACCTTGCGGCTAAAGCGCATCCGCTCTGATGCCAACGGCCAGGACCATGCCTACACACAAAAACTTGATGATCAGCTGATCGGGCGCGAACACGAACTGACGATCCACGTGATCAGCCCCTTCCACGAGCATGCCGATAATGAGCCGGTGCTGATGATGCAGAGCACCGGTCGCGATGAGCTGCTGGTGATCATCCCGGTTGATCCGCGCCTGATGCAAGATCTTATAACCTACAAGCGGACCGAAAAATACATCAACCAGCATTACTCCACCACGCAACAGGATACCGTCAAACGCATCCTGACGGATAAAGCCGCCCGCAACCAGGACCGGCTGGCGGATCTGGAGCTGTCTGTGAAGACACTTCTCAGCAAAGCCAGGCTGTCCATCGCGGGCACAGAAATCGAGATCCAGTCGGAAGACGCGCAGAACCGGATCAGCCGGGCTTTCCAGAATCTGATCAGCCGGGTCTATCCCAACCTGCGCATGCTCCAGGGCATCACCTATTCTGAGAGCCAATTGTCTGAAATCCTGCGCCAATACCGGGACTGTCTGTTCATCGCCGAAGAGACATCCTTGACTGAAGCGGAATTAGAGATGCTGTCTTTCATCAACCTGAACAAAAGCAAGGGGATCCGCACCTCGATCAAGGCGGTCGAAGACCACTTCAGCAGAAAGCCTTATGGCTGGTACTATGGTGCGATCATCTGCATCCTGGCCAAGCTCTGCGCCCGGGGCAAAGTCGAGGCGCGCTCAGACGGCAACCTCCTGGAGGATGACCGGCTGGAGCAGGCGCTGAAAAATGCGCAGAACCATGGCAACGTCATTTTGGACTCGCCGCCCGATATACCGCGCTGGCAGATCGTCAAAGCCAAAGAATTCTATGAGGATTACTTCCATGTGCCGCCTGTCGCCAATGAAGCGAAATCGTTGGGCCGCGAGATGGCTGACCGTTTTGCCGAGTTTGGCCGCGATCTCACGGCTGTGATCCACAGGCAACAGGACTTCCCGTTTGTCAGCAAGCTGATCCCGGTCCGTGATGCGATTGAGGCAAATGCCAATCAATCCTATACCTGGTTTCTCACAGACCTGATCGCTGACGAAGACCGGTGGCTGGATCAGAAAGAGAAGATAGTCGATCCGATCTTGCGCTTCATCAATGGCGCGCAGGGCGAGATTTACCGCGAGGCCCGGTCATACCTCGCTGCGCAGGCCAGCAACTTCGTCTACTTGAAAGACCGTGCGCGAGAGGATTCCATCCGCGCGATCATCGAAGACGCGGCTTGCTACCAAAACAACCACATGAATCAGGTTAAATCCTGGCTCGAGTCCTTGCGGTTCGACCTGCAGAAACAAATTGATACAGAACGCGACATCGGCCTGACAGCCATCACCCGGCTCCAAAAAGAGATCATCGAACTAGATGATTACAGCAAGCTGGAAGAAAAAGAAAGACAGATCATTGATGCCCGATTCAGCAGGCAGGAAGACGCTCTGCGCCAGGAAACGATCATACCGGTTATCCGTGAGCAAATCCGACGGCTTGTCGATGAGGAAGCGATTAAGCTCAAAAATGAGATCGCAGCAAGTGCAGCAAGAAAGAAACCCGGCACCGGAGAGGGGTCGGGCGGCGATCATAAGACAACCGAGTATGTCTCCAGCAAGCAAATCTTGATCGCCTATACCAGGCAAACGGTAGAAAACGAGCAGGACCTCGAGCAATACACCACGGCACTGAAAGCAGCCTGGTCCAAAGAGATTCGCGCAGGCAAACGGATTCAGTTGCCGCAACAAGGCAGGGAGTAACACGGATGGAGACTGGAAGCATCAAGAAATTTGCTCAGAACGCCCGCCAGCAGCTGATGAGCCAAGTCAGCGCGAAGCTGAAAACAGTCCTCGCCGATGGCAGCCTGGCCAGGCGCGAGAACCCGGCTGCCGTCAAGGCGCTGGAAAGAGATATAACCCAACAGGGCAAAGCGAACATAGTTGAGCGTGTCGCATACACCTGGTTCAACCGTTTCTCTGCTTTGCGCTTTATGGACGTCAATCACTACACCTCGATTGGCATCGTTTCGCCCGCCCCAGGCCAGACCCAGCCAGAGATATTAGCCGAAGCGAAAATGGGCCATATGGACAAGGAGATACCGGAGAAGGTCAGGCAGGAAGTGATGGATCTGCTGATCGGGAACAAGATCAGCAAGAATCCGCAGCAACGCGCCTATCGGCTTCTATTGGTCGCGTACTGCAACATCTGGAACGAAGCGATGCCGTTCTTGTTTGAACGGATTCAGGATTATACCGAGCTGTTGCTGCCGGATGACCTGCTTTCTGATCAGTCCGTGCTGATGCAGATGCAAACCGTTCTGACCCCAGAAGGTTGCCAGGATGTTGAGGTGATCGGCTGGCTGTACCAGTTTTACATCTCTGAAAAGAAAGACGAAGTCTTTGATGGCCTGAAGAAGAACCAAAAGGTGACCCCGGAAAACATCCCGGCGGCGACTCAATTGTTTACACCCAACTGGATCGTGCGCTACCTGGTCGAAAACTCCTTAGGCCGGCTTTGGATGCTGAATCACCCAAATGCAAAACTCCTTGACGCGATGCAATACTACATCAAGCCAGAGCAACCGGAAAAAGACTTCCTCAAGATAAACAGCCCGGAAGAGATCAGGATCTGTGATCCGGCCTGCGGTTCCGGCCACATGCTGGTCTATGCCTTTGACCTGCTCTACAGGATCTATGAAGAAGAGGGCTACAATGAAACCCAGATCCCGGAACTGATCCTGACCAAGAACCTCTATGGGATCGAGATTGACAGACGAGCCGGTGAGCTGGCGGCATTTGCCCTGACGATGAAAGCCAGGAGCAGGCAGAGGAGGTTTTTCAAGAAGCAGATCCAGCCGAACATCTGTGTGCTGGAGAATGTCACCTTCGATCCTGGCGAGCTCAACGCATACATGAGCTTCATCGGCCATGACCTGTTCACCATGCAACTGCAAAACACGTTGCACCAGTTTGAGGAAGCGGACAACTTCGGATCTCTGATCCAACCGGACCTGACTGATGTCGAACCGATGCTCCAGTTCTTGCATGCCAAGAATGTGGGGGCAGATCTGTTCTTGAACAGAACACATAACAAGGTGCTCAAGGTATTAAACCAAGCCGAGTACTTGCGTTCGAAATACCATGTAGTGGTTGCCAATCCGCCTTATATGGGCGGCGGTAATATGAATGGAAGGTTGTCATCCTGGGTTAAGGAGAATTTTCCGGACAGTAAGTCGGACTTGTTTGCGGTGTTTATTGAGCGAGGCTATAATCTGGTGGAGCGGCTTGGTTATACCAGTATGATAACTATGGAATCATGGATGTTTTTGTCTTCATTTGAAAAATTGAGAGCAAGTATTCTGAATAAAACAACTATATTAACAATGGTTCATATGCCGTATCTTGGTAAAGGCGGTACTAGTTTAGGCATTAATTTTGGAACGTCAGCTGTTGTATTGCATAAAAACGGAAATAAAATGCACAGGGGTAGCTACTTTTGCATAAGATATTATGAAACAAACGAGCATGGTATTCCACAAAGTTTTCCAGTTATAAATGAAAGAACGAATGTTGCCAGTGCTGCTGATTTTGGAATGATACCGGGGAGTCCGATTGCGTATTGGGTGAGTGAGAAGATACTTAATGCTTTCGAAATGGGTACTAGTCTTTCAAAAATCGCAAAGCCTCGACAAGGGTTAGCTACATCTGATAATAATAGGTTTCTAAAAATTTGGTTCGAAGTAAGCATCAATTCAATTGGATTTGATATTTCCAGTATAAATGATAGTAGAAAATATCAATACAATTGGTTTCCATGTTCTAAAGGCGGTAGTTTTAAAAAATGGTATGGCAATCATGATTATATTGTAAATTGGGGAAATGACGGCAAAGAAATAAAGGAATATGCAGGTAAGCTATATAATAATTTTACTAGGACTATTAAGAACATACCTTTTTATTTTCAAAGAGGATTGACATGGTCCACAATTTCATCAAGTAAATTTTCTATGAGATATCTTCCTTCGGGACATATTTTTGAAACAAAAGGAGCAGTTTGCTTTGTTGAAAATAATGAGCTATTAGTATCTATTCTTGGT
>Ga0351916_1089_pt2 | contig 26649 bp, 21 predicted proteins | sample TotcelHT113001N3_FD_206868 | JGI IMG/M metagenome (GOLD analysis project Ga0351916, IMG submission 206868) | Enriched cells from coal bed in the Powder River Basin, Montana, United States - Total cells T11 rep1 HSBNCT.T11.300.1.N3 ... | reverse complement strand
ATGCGGTGCGAATTATCCTTGACTTTTTACTCACATCATCACCTCCCGGTATGATAAGCATTATATCATGAGCCGGCGCGGCCGATGGACCTTATTCATGCCCATTCAGATACCAATTCACCCTTCAAGAATACTTTTTTAAGACAGAGAGCCTCGTCAAGCAGTACAAAATTCGCATATTTTCCGACATCGATACTACCAACAGTGTCGAATATTCTGATTGCCCTGGCTGGGGTAGCGGCAGCCATCTTGAAAAGATGCGTGATCGGAGCGGCGGTGAAATGGTGCATGTTTTTCAGAGCCATATCCATTGTTATAAGGCTGCCAGATATTTCTCCCTTTTCATTTACGTTCACATCGTTATCCTCTGAATCAAAAAGCGGCATACACGTTTTAGTTGCATAGTCTGTAATAAGGGCAACTCTATCTGGACCGCCACATTTATACGCCAATTTCAGATTTGCTGGTTTGACATGAACACCTTTTGCATCACAAATAATTTCAAGGAACAGCTCATTTGTAATCAATGCAATATCGGCAACATTCTCTTGAATCATCCCCGTATCTTTGATTGAATCATTACCTAGATGGCTGCCCATGGCATCAAATAGATGGGTGCAAATACTTGCACCTATATCGACTGATCTTTTTATATCAGCCGGAGAAGCACACGTGTGTCCGATAGCAAGTGGAATGCCTTTTGAAACGACAAAACGCGCAAATTCATCTCCATACTCAAGTTCAGGAGCGTACATCCATTGGCGGATCGAACTGCTCGCTTTTTTATACAGCAGTTCATACTCAATTGGATTGATTGACCTGCCAGAGTCGGCTTTTGCACCATATTTTGGATTATTATACGGACCTTCAAAAAAGATACCATTAATGTTTCCAGGTTCATTTTTCAGCATAGCCATTTTGATAGCGTCAATAGCCGTGAGCGTTTTTTCATATGAGACATTATAGGCAATACTCAATGTCAGGGATGTTGTGCCATGCGCCAAGTGGTAGGAAGCCGCTTTGTCTGGCTCATCTATCGCGCTGAATCTACCTCCGCCATGACAATGAATATCGACAAAACCAGGACCGACATACCAGCCACATGCGTCAATTAACTCACTTTCCTCAGGTATGAAAAGATCAGAAGCACGCCCAAAATTGACTATTCTGCCTTCCTTAAAGAGAATTGATCCATCTTCAATCACCGTATCAAGCGTAATGATTCTTGCATGAATCAAGGCCTTCATCGCAGCATCTGAAAAAGCTTCACACATGTACAAAGACATTAGATTAACCGCCTGAATCCACTCATTGCTATATCGCCTTTCAGATGCATATTTATGTCTCCATTTCGTAAAATTGCCGCAATTGCAGCAAAAACCTCATCAACAGCCTGATCATACAGTGCCACGACCTCATCTGAATGAGCCATGGTTACATAGATCGATGGACCGGCGAGAAAACCCCTTTCGAGCATCATCTGGGTGAACAATGTCCGCAGCACATCCGATTTTGGATGATCGAAACTAAAGTGCGCGAGACACGGATAACCGCTGACGACAATTTCATTGAGGCCATGCCGTTCAGCGTGCTTGCGCCATATTGACATGATACGGCTGCCGACCCGATCAATGTATGCCGGCACATCGTTTCTGGACATAATATCGAGGACTGCAAGTGCCGCAGCGGGACCTACGCCCTCAGTCCAGTATGTACTGCTGATGAATGAGGTATGAGCACCTTCCATAGCTTCTTGTGTGCCGATAACTGCACCGATCGGATGTCCATTGCCAAGCGCCTTGGCGAATACGGCTATATCAGGATGCACAGCAAATTTCATATGGGCGCCTCCGTAATGCAGCCGCCATCCGATCGATACCTCATCAAAAATCAGAAGTGCTCCGGTTTTATGGGCCAAAGACCGTACATGCTCGAGAAACCCAGGTTCAGGATTGCCATTTCTGCACGGTTCCATGATCACGGCAGCCAGCCTGCTGCCATAATTTTTTATTATCTCGTCAAATCCATACCAATCGTTATACCGGAACGTTACAGCACTGCCTCTGAGTTCTGTCGGAACGCCATCCGGAACGAGTCCAGGCAGCAGGTGCCCGCGCAGTTCGTCACGATCACCCAAATTTGCCGCCAGATACCAGTCGTGCCAGCCATGATATCCGCAGATAGCCACCAGTGAGCGATCTGTTGTCGCTCGTGCGATTCTCACAGCTACAGCACAGGCATCGCCGCCGCCCCTGGCAAATCTGACTTGTTTGGCCCACGGATGCAATTCGATTAGCCGATCACCAAGTTCCACTTCTTCAGGGGGATTGAGCGAGCACATGCTGCCCAGATTAATGCGCCTGATCACGGCACGCGTGACATCAGGGTCTCTGAAACCCAGCAGGCAGGCGCCAATGCCATTTGTCGACATATCATAGTAGTGTTTGCCATCCAGATCCCAGGTTTCACATCCTCTGGCTTCACGATAATACGCCGGCCATTGTCCCGGCGCCATGAGTTCAGGACGCTTGCTGAGCAGCTGTGTCCCTCCTGGAATGATGCTCTTGCCATGGACGTACAGCTCCTGGGTTGTGTTCGCTGTTATCTTTACCTTCGCCCCCGCTAGTTCGATCGCGTTTTCTCTGAATATTTTTTCAATATCGCGCCTGTTCAGCCCCATATCTTCTGTTGCAATTTTCAGAGCTCTTAGTGATTCCAACCCAACCAGTACAGGCGTGCACGACGTCGGCAGATGATCCCAGCAGACGGTGTCATCTTGAATCCAAAGGAAATCCAGACCAACAGTAACCGCACGTCCTCGAATCATGCAGACAGGAAAATCGCTGCCCCACATCAATCTGTCTGGCCCAAACTCATAGATGATTTCTTTGATCGGTTCTGCCTCACAAATACCTGACATATCAAACCAGATGTTCTCTAGTCCACGCAATGATTTTAATCCTTTTTTAGCATTAGGCGCATGAAAGCACCTTGCAGCATGAGCCAGTATCAGCTTGGCCTGAGGATACTTAAGGCACATGCTCCGGATTTCGGCTTGATTCTGCGGATCTGCCACGGCCAAGTCTTTTACCATATGCAGCATAATGAGCAATCCATTTTCATCAGCTATTTTCCACACCCATTCTGGCAAGAAACCCTCCAGTGATGAATGCCAGGTCGGTTTTGATTTGCTGAAAACATGATATGGCTTGAATCCTTTGATCTGCGGATTTTCCAGATAATACCGAACACGATCCTCTGGGTAGTCAGGCTTAATTCCGATCAGACCTCGGCTCATCTTAGATTTGTCCAGTTCTGCAACCAGATAATCATTAACCTTGTCCATATCACCGCCGAAAGTCGGAAAGGGCATCAGGATGCCGCCATCAAAGACTGATTGGGGCATAAAATCAGCCATATGAGCTTTGACGGCTTCAACGCCGCAGTCGTAAGGTCCGTCTTCGATCAAGCCAATTTTCGCATGCTTCAAGTCGTCCTTCGTGTATACATGCAGATGTGCATCATATACGGCAGATGGAACGAAATCGTTCAGTTCTGCCGCCAGCTTCCGGTCGCTTTCCGTGAAAAACCAATTCTTCTCCATATTTACCTCTCTCTTCATATGCGCGTAGTTAAGATTGCTCTGTTTTCAGGAAAGCCCTGCACGGCGCATTGCTTGTGCCCATGACATTGATGGGCATGACCGTCAGCAAGGAGTCGCAGCGTCCCGCCTGTCTGAGATTAACGCAAGGTGCCAGCATAAGAATGTCAGATTTGAAAAAATCATCGAAGAATCCTTGAGTGTTTTCACTATTATCCCAGCAAGGGAAATCACTGCCGAGCAGAATAGGTTTTTTAGAGATTATCCAGTGCATGGCATCATATGTAAAAAAAGGGGATTCCTGAACAAAACAATCTTCCATCCAGTAGTCGCTCCACCCTGTTGCGATCAAGATCGAAACGCCCGAAGGAAAATCATATCCTGCGCAGCATTTTTCTAAATCATGCACATCAATTCTCTTTTTTCTGTTTGTTCCTTCTGCAGTAAAACCTTCCAGAGACAAAACACGACAGGGCATGTCAATAAGCTTACTGACAGGAATATCTGCTACGGTATAAGATTTTTTAAATCCATAATAATGTGCTGGTGTTTCAAGGTATGTACCTGATTGGGAGTGCATGCCTTCGAATATATGACTGTAAACTTTGTTTGGCAACCAGGGCATGTCTCCGATCGGCTTCAGCCTGAACATGGGAAAGGGATTATCATAATTCCACATGCCATCAACAATTTTGCCGGTTATATCAATGATTCTCATAACATGCACCCCCCAGAAACGACAGCAGAAACACAACGAATATGCACAGCCGACTATTATTCTGCTATAATAATATAATGTTCATATCAAATTGCGTGTATCGACAATCGCCGCAACAATATCCTCTTTGTTCTCAGAACAAATCATAACCAGCTGATCACCATCTGCAAAACTGTTTGGATAATGGAAGCCATTCTCTTTATGATAACCGTCTATCCTCCGAGTTGTTGGTGTATTCAGAATGGTATACATGCGATCGAACTGGAGACCATCATCACTCAGTGCGATCAACTGGTGGCTTCTGTCAACGTAATGATCATAATTGTTGCCAATGATATAATATCTGCCGTCGTTGAGCCGTCCCGCATGGGCTCTGGCATATGTGCTGGGGAAATCGGTGCGGACAGGTTCCGACCAGGTCTCCCCACCGTCATAACTGAGACTGAGTGCTATTGTAAATAAATTCTTTCCTTCTCTTAAATACATGAATATCGCGCCATCATCTCTTTGATACCATGTTCCTTGTTCTACAACAAGATCTTCAGCCGATTTGGGCATCTTGATCATCCTTGGCTTCGACGATGGGTCTGCGCTCTTTTCCCAGATCAAGACAAGCCCTTGTGACCAATCATTGATATCAAAACCACAGCATAATAATTTGCCGTCTTTGGTGAGTCGCGGTCCTTCAAAGAGATAGATATCATCAGCGATTCTTTCAACATGCTGCCAGTTCTGCAGATCTTCCGTTACATAAACATCAAGCCAGATCCCACGGGAGACCATATGGTTCATACCCATGCCGACATTACCATTTGATCTGCATACACCCACATAGGCATAAAGCTTATTGCCATCGGCATACAACCCGGCATTATTCCTGACATAACCAAACCCATCGACTGCATCCGCAGGAGATGCGGCTAACACCCGATATGGCGCCCAGTGAATACCGTCTTTCGACCATGAATAGTGTGCCTCCTGACCGAAATGATCTTCGTGCCGAAAACCATTTGACCATGATGCCACATACCATTCTTTGAATTTACAGATAGCCTGGTGATGACTATAAGCGTAATGCTCATTGCCGGTATATATTTTTGACGCAGTAACCGGTACATTGGGGAAGAAGTCCCATTGAGCCATATCGGACCCATTCCAGTTGACAATCTGCGGATATCCGGCTTTGGCGACACCCAATTTATGTCTGAACCCGTTAATCTTGCTTCTCAGTTCGGGTGTGACGACACAGATCGTCTTGTGTTCCTTGACGACTAGTTTTTCACTCGTTTTCTCTTCCATTTGTTTTTCCTCCCTGTTTTCTGATTATTGAATAAATCTACTTCGGTTTAATGCCGAAAATTCCTCAAGAGCCAAGACATGTGCAAGAATATTTTCCACTGGAGAATCTCTCGGTATCTCGCACCCCGAGCTGATAATCAAAGTACTGCAGTTCATATTTGCCAGCTCAAAAACCTTTTCCCTGATTATTCCTGGATTACCGGTCAGATACATAGCCACTGGATCCAGATTTCCAGCAATGAATGTTTGCTCACCAAATGTATTGATTGTCTTCCGTAAATCCACCATCCAGTCTATGTCGATGATGTCGGCTCCTGACTCATCCATCAGGTCGACCAGATGACTCGTATTGCCGCAAATATGAAGCCTTGTTATCATTCCGATATCCTTCGCATATTTGATTAGTTTTTGTTCATATGGCAGGATGTATTGGGCATATGAGTCTGGACTGACAAGAGAAGCTGCTGCATCTCCGAACCACATAATATCTGCACCTGCTATTTTCTGTGCTGTGACGTATGACTTCATGGTTTCCAGGATGATATCCATCATCTCGATGACAAAGGCAGGATCGTCATACAGATCAAGCATAATGTTTTGCACACCTCGCAGCGTTGCCGCTTCGGCAAAGGGCATCTCAGCTATGCCGCAAATAATCAGCCTGTCGCCTGCTCGTTCTTGAAACAGCTTTATGCCGCTGCATGTATTGACAGATCTTGGTGCTTCATACGGATTATACGGTTTAAGTTTTTTAATGTCCTTTTGATCTTTTATAAACACTTCACGCAGTACAGGCATATGATTTTCTTTGTATATGACAGATGCTCCGAAATCGGCAGCCTCTCTGAGCGGATCCGACATCATATTCGTTGTGTCAATGCCAAAACGTTCGCAACAGCCCAGATATGATTCAACCAGATATCTGTAATCTGTGCAGTACAGACCATAGGGGGTGTTTGACAAGCGGGCCGCGGTTGCTTTGATGATGCTTAAATTTGGTATCCTGTCGACCGGTTGCTTGTTTAAAAATGCGAAAACCCGTTCTCTGCCATTCATGTTACACCTCGATTTGGATGTTTGGATGATCAAGTACCAGCCCTTGCTCAGTCACGCGCAGCCGAGCAATCCGGCTGTCAGCTTTACCAGGAAGGCAAATTTCACCCATATATGTAACCAGCACAACATCAGATTCTACTTCTATAGCTTGTTGATTGGCCCAGATACAGTAGTCTATGATTACTGGAGGCTCCCATGTATGGCCGCCGTCGCGGCTTAGGTGTGCAGCAAAATAGGGGAAACGCGTAGTCGCCACGATCGCGCCGCTTCGGGTCGCTGTAAGTGACGGACAGTAGCCGGGGAAATGTCCAAGCGCGGCCGGTTCCCAAGTGCGGCCGCCATCGCAGCTTTCGATTTGCCACATGTAGGGGTCGCGTTCTGGCCGCCCAATTCCCAGCAGCCTGTTGGGCTGCACCTCGTCGATACCCAACTCAAAGTATCGTGCGGCATGCACCAGTCCGCCGCCCATTTCAGGATTCAAGGGTTCGCCCGGTTTCAGATGGTTACTGTCCGCAAGGACCGGCTCTGACCAAGTCTCGCCATCATCTTCGCTCCGTAATACGAGACAAGCATAAAATGGAATGGAAGAAGGTGATTTTGGCTCATTGTAGAGACTGCAGATCACAGGCAAAACAACCGAACCGTCCTTCATCCGGATTGGCCGAACAGGCTGACCGGGTTTCCAGGCTTTCGGCCAGCCGCTGCCATTGATCATCATAGGCTTGCGGGACTTCCAGGTTTTCCCTTCATCAGGGGTGATATAGCAGTATAGTGGTGTTTCGGTGTCATTTTCGCTGAAAATACACATCCAGCTGCCATCCTGACGAACCAGCGGTGCACCAATGCCTTGCTGGAGCGTGGCAGGTTCAGCAGTTTTCCAAGTATAACCATAGTCTGTGGATCGAACATAAATAGCCCGACGGGTCTCAACTTGGTTTGGGTTGCCAATAGTCAGATAAAGCAATACGTGACCTGACTTGCCCTGCACGATATTTGCATAACTTTGATAACTCTCAGGGTCGACATCGTCAGGCGCCGGACAAATCCAAAAGGGTGTGGGTTGGGCAAGACCAGGCCATTCATAAGCCGTCTCTGCCATACCATCAACCGCCAGGGATGCAAAATGGTGGTTGATCTTATATGGATTGTTTATCGAGGCCAGTCCTATAGGACCGGCGTCATATGTAGAATCTTCAACGTCAACGACCAGAATGTCATTGATCCAGGCGCGCAAACGGGTTCCTTTTGCCTCAACCCTGGCCTGATACCAATACGACAAGCGGCTGCATAAGCCAGGAACCAGACCGAAAGTCAAGTATCGCTGCAGACCATTTCCTTCGCTGATGACTAATCCTGCCCAGAAATGACGCGATCGTGATTGTTGTCCATTAATCGGTACGTCTAAAGCATAAAAGCGACGACTGTCCTGTATACGAAACATGAGTCGGACGCCTCCGTTGACACAGGCAAATTTGAAGCGGAATGTCGCTGTGAAATCAGCATATGACAGGTCGTGCCGGACAGCCATGTACTCGCCAAGCGGACCATCCGGCGGAAATAACGCTCCATTCTCACCGTCTGTCCACGTACCGTTCAAAAAGGACCATTTGCTGCTATCACTGATTGCGTACATCATGTCTTGCACCTCTCCTTACTAATAATATCGCATACAGTTATCCTGATCATCCTGATCGAATAGTGGACATCATCAGGGAAATTATCATCCGGCCAACCCAATATTTCACTTCCGGCTATGACCTTTACAGCACGCGACAAAGGGATGCTGAACAAGGCGCAACTCATGCCTGTCAATGGAACTTCGCGATAGTTTGACTTCATTTTCAGATTGCTGCATTCTGGAAATTTTTCGATGAATCCTGCTGATACCGGCGAATAGGGCTCCTGCTTGATCAGACTCGGGACTTCTGTATCTCTGACCATCCACTGATCTGCTCGCATATGCATGCCCCATAAATTGCCAATTCGAAATCTGACTGGCATGATATCATCAATTTCGTCGTGTCTGCGAAAACCATCGACCGGTGTCGCCGACAGCATGACAAAACCGGGAGGCGTACATGCACTGCCGATAACTTCGACATATGCAATCGGTTGGTCCTCGCTGATTTCTATATAGTCAGATGGTCTGCGCGTATTCTCAGGCCAATATGAATTGACTGAATTCAGTTCCATACCATGAGTTTCACCACAACTATATTTTCTTACTACATTAATGTTTTCATAGTTAAATGGGAAATGATATTCAAATGTTCTGAAGTTGCCAATTTCATTTCTGGTCATTTTCTCTTCACTGTAGCCGAGAATACTCTTTTCTTGTCGTTCTTCCATGTGATCCCTTCCCTTCCCTGAATCACCAAATTAATGATTCAATAGCATCCATACCGGTATCCCGTTTCGTAAAGTGCTCGAATATTCTGCATGGGCACATCCGTCTGCAGGACATGACACGGGGCCAGAATGAACCCACCATCATGCCCTATCGTCTCTATCCGTTCCTTAACCTCTTGTTCCACCTCTTCAGGACTCCCTTTCGGCAGCGTGTATTGCGTGTCAACAGATCCATGAAAGCATATTTTGCTGCCAAAAGATGCTTTCAGATTTTTAGGATCCATATTGCGTGCCCGAGGTTGAATCGGATCAAGAATATCTACCCCGGCTTGGATCAGCTTTTCGATATACACATCAATGCTTCCGCAGAAATGAAACATCAGCTTGACATTGTAAGAATGGGCAAGATCGGCAAATCTCTTGATTCTAGGCAAAATTAAGTCATTAAAAATATTCATACCAATCATCGGTCTGTCTTGCATGCCAATATCTTCAGCAAGTCTCAAGATACTGATCTTTCCCGGTGCAGCACAGAGCATTCTTTCATAAAAACCGAGAAAAAAATTCATGCACCGATCCATAACATATTCAGCAGCATCTGTATTGAGAATGAGACTCACCAAAAAATCGTCTAATCCCATCAAGTTTGCTGCCATTTGAAAGAAACTACCATGGGCCGCCATGATGGCATATTGATCCCATCTGGCAAGTCTATCCGCCAAATCGGAATAGTCAAACCAGTCCGGGTCTGGCCACGGATACTGTGCCAATACGCCGAGGTCGCTGATGCCTTTCAGCTTGAAGTCGCAGAAGCATTCCTCGGCGCCTGTGGCGGTCTGGATAATCTTTGTCCGCATACCCCAGAAATTCTGCTTGACGCCGCTGCTGTCAATGAACTCCTTGGCCACCGGTCCCCGGTAGACAGGGTCGGCGATCCCGCGCATATCGAAGATATCGACATTCAGCTGCTCGAGTAACTGCTGGTGACTAGACGCATGATAATAGGCATAAATATTTTGCAAGGCAGCCGGATTGGCTGAGAAATTCATCGGCACCCGATCCGGCTGGCCCCTTTCGATTGTACAAAGAACCCTTTCTCGGGAAGTCATCCTGCCTGGCATGAGATCACGAACCTTCCATCCTGGTGATGATATGGATCATCTCCATTAGCAGTCCTCTGTCGTTATTACCACGCAGGCGCCATACCTTGGGCAGTCACTTTGATAAATTGCGCTCGCATTTTCGCTTCAAAGCTGTCCCAGTAAACATACAGCACGACATTCGGCTTGACCTCGATCATGGAGCCCATGACCCAGATCGCACTGTCGATCATGGCCGCCTGACTCCAGGTCTCCCCATCATCCGGACTCATGTCGAGCGTCATGCCCGGGAGCCTGTGGGCAACCACCAGACAGCCGGCATCTGTCCGCAGCATGTTGGGTGTAGCATATCCCGGGAACGGCCCTCGTACAGCTTGTTCCCAACTTAAGCCGCCGTCCTTGGAGCGGGCTTCCCACATCCAGGGCGAGTAGACCGGCCGGATCAGCGCCTTGATGCATCCGTCCGCCGCCTGTACACCGCAAACCTCGGTGAAATCCAGATTACCTTCGACCGGTTTGCCTTCGGCGTCTTTTGCTCCGTCGACATTGATATAATCCGACCAAGAATATCCGCCGTCCGTCGATCTGCAGGAATAGGCCTGGCAATGCAGGGCGCCCCAGGAGTATATCTCAGTGTCCGGAATTTTCGTGTCGATGCCGCCGTACGCAAACATGACAACCGAGCCATCGGCAAGATTGACAAAGGTCTGCGGTCCGGCATAGAGTCCGGAATGCCCTTTGGGCATGGCTCCGGTTTTTGCCAGTTGCGGTTCTGTCCAAGTATGGCCGCGGTCAGCTGTTTCCATAACCTTGATTTCACAGCCCTTTTTGCCAAATATCAAGCATTTGAGTTTGCCATCCGGGAATACGTGCAGCACGCGGTTCTGACCTTCCCAAATCTCTGATTTTGTCCACCAGAGTTCGGGTTTTGACCAGGTCCGGCCGTCATCAAAAGAACGAATGAAATAGTAACTGGCAGCGGAGGAGAATCCCTCGGATGCGGAAAAATAGAGCAGCAGTTCATCATCGGCGACCCGCAGGAGATTCAGCGGCATCTGCCATTTACCGTATTCGTCGGCCGGGCAGGGATAAAACCAGTTTTTCGGCTGCAAAACCTGATCATTCCAGATGAATCCTTTTACGAATTCACCTTTGATCTCCAGGTTCTTCAACTGCGGCCGGTTGAAACTCATTACCCCGACAAAACCTTCACCATCGTCCAATCCGGCAAATTCATACCAGCCTCTGCCGTCAATCTGCACCTGGATTTTTTCGGCGTTGACTGTGACTTTCACGCTATGCCAGATGTTGTTCATGCTGTTGACGCGATTGACCATCTGCCGGTTCAGGATCCGCAAATAGCCGTTCGGGTCCATCCTGGACAGAGCCACCCAAAAATGCTGCGCGCGATTCGCCTGACCGCAGCAGGGAAAATGGAGCACATAGAAATCCGCTGCGTTCTTGGCCCGGAAAATCAGGCCGATATCGGAATGGCCCGTCTGCAGAATTTCGAAGCTGGCCTCGAGGTTGCGATAAGCTTTTTTGCTGGAGAAAGCAAAATGATACCCCTGCAGCCCTTCGTCGGCATAATCTTTCGGTGCACCCGACGGCCTGATAATTCCGTTTTCGCCATCTTCCCACTTGCCGTTGGTAAAACTCCACGCTGTACCGTTTCCAATCTTGAACATGTTGAACCTCTTTCTTCGTCAATCGGCAAAGTTTTATTTACCGCATGCTATTTGATGGGTAATTTGCCGACAAAGTCCATTTCTCCGGTTAGTCCCCTGACCGCCGCCTCGAGTGAGGCCGGACAAAGGCAATAGGTGAAGATGGTGCTGGACTGCCCGGACAGATGACGTACCGCATATGGATTGCCGGCTGATACCAGCACCGTCCGCCCGCCGGTCTGCAGCAACGCGGCGCAGACTTGACTTTCCGCATCCGGCATTTTGCCGCTGTTGGGATTGTAGCTTTGGTTGATGACCGATGCCAGGATGACCGTACAGCTGGCACGGCGCACTTTTTCTCGGAGCCATCCCAGGTCCTGTCCGTCATAGTGGATAACCTCAAGTCTGTCATTCAGCCGCTGTCGCATAGACCTGGCAAACCGGAGCGACGCATCGAGCTTGTCACTATTGCCTGGTGAATCCTCGGTCGCCACCAGTACCTTCCTGCGGTCCGGTATGCCGAGTACGCCGGTCGTATACTTGAACGCGTCGTTCTGGCAGGTTCTGACGACATTGGTAAAGGTCACCAGCAGAATATGCCCGCCATTGGCACTGATTTGCGGCAAATTGACTGGATCACCGACGCAGGTGACCGAATCGGCGGCAATCTGCGCAGCGATCTGTGCGTGTTCGGGGCTGCCGATGACTGCCGCTGCCTGGGTAAGGTCAAGCGGGTACCGGATGCCGCCCATAACTTGCTCCTTGTGCCTGGCAATTCTGGCCGCCGCCTCTTTAATTTTTCCTTCAGGTATTGTTCCCGACTGAACGCCTTTTTTGATCGCGGCATGTGCCTGAGCGGGATAACTGACAATCAGCATATCGATCCCGGCATTAATTGCCAGGGCGGTCCATTCCTCCGGGCTGAAGTTCTTCTTGATGGCGTGCATTTCCATGGCGTCTGAAAGTATCAAGCCCTGGAAACCCATTTTTTGCCGTAAAAAACCGGTCAGTACATTTTTTGACAGGGTGACCGGCAGATGCTCATCTGCTTCGATAGCCGGAAAGGCCAGATGCGAAGTCATGATCGACTTCAAGCCAGCCTGGATAGCCCGGGTGTATGGAAGCAGTTCAACGGCTTCCATGCGCGCCAGACTGTGCCTGAGCACAGCCAGTTCCCTATGGGAATCGATGCTGCTGTCGCCATGTCCGGGGAAATGCTTGCAGGTCGCAATCACTCCTTCCTTCTCAACAGCCGCGATGTAAGCCAAAGCCAAGTCGGATACCCATTCCGGACTGCTGCTGAAAGACCGGGTGTTGATGATCGGGTTTGCCGGATTCGTATTGACATCGACCACAGGAGAACCCATCAGGCCAAATCCAAGCGCATGCAGTTCACGGCCGATGACCCTGCCGGCGCGGGCGGCGCTTTCCGTCGATGCTGTAGCCCCTATACCCATAAAAGATGGCAGCCAGGTTCCAAAACGAACAACGCCCTCTTCGAAATCCTCACAGAGCATGAGGGGGTATTTGGCCTGACTTTGCAGGTCGTTAATCCAGGACACTGCTTCTTCGACTGAGTTTCCGGGCGTATAGGTGTACAGAGCGCCAATCGTCCCCTGACGGGCCATGGCGAATACTTCTTCATTATCGTTGACATAAGTGCAAAGCATCTGGCCGATTTTTTCATCAAGCGTCATCTGCTCCGCAGTCTTTAACCAATCCATTCCTTTTACACTCCTTTCAAAACTCATTTAAATTATCGGTTCGCCTTAATTCTCCTTCTTGACGCCACATCGGTTCGCCTGAGGCATTCTTGTAAGCTTGGCAGGAAAGCCAGCTGTTGTATTGACATAAGCCTTCAAACACCCGATTGGCAATCAGGGCATGCCCCAGATCGTTCGGATGAACCTGATCTTGATCAACTGTCCATGGTGCTTGTGCCATGGCAGAGAAAACATCAACATATGCTGTCCCATAACGCTCGCAGACCAATTGGATTTTTTGATTGGCAATCTTGAATAATTCAGGTGTAGCATGATTCCACGGGGCCAGGGTGCTGTAAGCCTTAATGGCGTATGTGCTCAGCACGACAACGACTGCCTGTGTTTGCTCTTTGATTTTTATTATGCAATATTCCAGATCAGATATGAATTGGGGTATGGGGGTACCGCCGCGCAGATCATTGGTACCAAATGCAAGCGTTACCAGATCTGGTTTGCAGGAGATGACATCCCGCCCTAGTCTCTGCCTGCCAGAGGGTTTCTGCGAATACTCATATGCAGGTCCGCTGTCAACCAGTACATTGGCGCCGATACCTTGATTGAAGAGGGTAACAGGACAATCCTGAAACTCAGATATCAAGGCGCCGAGTCGGTTAATCCAACACCGTTGCTCTAGTGTCGCCTTACGCCCAGAAGTAATGCTGTCCCCGATGCACACCATACGCTCGTATCTGTGTTTTGCCTGTTCCATGGCTTTATCTGACCTCAAGCATGTGCAATTCACGAGTCGCTTGTTTTAACGCTTTGTGGATCATTGCCAGTGGAGAACTCCACATCAGCATTTGGACACCTTTCTCGCGCCAATACAGTACATCGTCCAGATCACCATAATGAACACCTGCCGCAATAGCATGCTTTTTGGCAGACTCGATCACTTTTTCAATTGCTGCCATGACATGCGGCTGTTTCTTGACACCAGGAAATCCATATGAAAGGGACAGATCTCCAGGACCAACCAACAAGACATCGACGCCATCAATTGCGGCAATCTCGTCAACACATGCGACGGCTTCACGCGTTTCAATCTGAACAATAAGCATTTGTGCCTTGTTGGCGGCATCCAGGATTTCTCGCGCTGGTTTATCACAATAATTGTTATAGTACTTGAAAGTTGCAAATCCGCGCTCTCCCATCGGACTGTACTTCATAAGCCTGATGGCCTCACGCACTTCATCTGCACTTTTTACTGCAGGTATCATGATACCACCCGGTCCCAGATCCAAAATCTTCAGGATCGCTTCTTTGCGAATCTCAGCTACCCTGACGATTGGAATCATCCGTTCAAAGTCTGCCGCTGCGATCATGTCGCCCACTTTTTCATAACTGTATGGTCCATGCTCACAGTCGATGAACATAAAGTCACAACCACTTTCTTGCAGAACCTTGACGAGTCTTGTTCCGTCGAGTTCCTGGACCATCGTTCCAGCCATTTGCGTACCGGCATGCAACTTCTGTTTAAAACCGAGCATATAAGCCATGTTTTTCATTTTCATTACACTCCGATCCTGTCGTCGCCAACAGCTCGTATCCAATCAAACATATATTCAGCGGCCTCCAGTCCGATATCGAACAAGCAAGTCCCAAGCAGAATACAACCCGTTATCTTACGATTGTGCAGCAGTGCTTCCGCAATATCGAGCTGTTTTTTCATGTCTGCGCGGGTCGCAATCTTGTGGGCACCAAAATCGTATACATAGAGACAGAATAAGATCGGTTTATGACCAGAAATAAGGTTGAGTTGGTCAATGTATTCATATGTTTTACCAACCTCGTCAACAAACCAGATCGGCAGCACAAGCTGATCAAAGAATCGCAAATAGGGTGGCAGACGCTTATCTTGCAGACTCATCGGATATATGGTGCCATGTAGCGGTAAAGATGGAAAATTTTGCTGGTTTGAAAAGCAAAAACGTTCCATATCAGATTCAGACACGCCGCTGCTCAATGAACCTGTACTGAAATCATCGAGTGCAAATGAATCGATCCTTCTGTCGTACAAGGCAAGACGCTTTGCATTTTCAAGTACGTCAATCGCATTGTTAATTCCAGGCACGTTTTTCCCATTTTCATATAAATGAGCAGAAGTTTTGCAGACAAGCCTCTTTGCTGATGGTATTTCATCCAACGTTTTTTCTGTGATTGGCAGTCCGCCGGCAATATAGACATTGGTTATACCGGTTCGCTGAATCGTTTCTTCCGTGTTTGTTTTCGATTCTGCAAATGGAAAGGCAGCATAATCGGCTGTTGCCTGCAACGCGTTTACCTTCATCCCCCATACCCATAAAAGATCCCTCAATGTCATATTGTTCACGTTCCTTTCTGCCTTGGTCAGATTTTTTTGTCGAACTGACCATATTTATCGAGTAAGTCAAAATAGAAATCAATATTTTCAACGGGTATATCGTCCCCTAATGAATGAACACCGACGACAATGCCGCCATCCCGGGCAAGTTCGAGTACTTCCCTGGTCATCTTTTCAATTTCGCTCTTCGTTCCAGAAGGCAAGATGTGGACATTGTCGATACAACCGATCATGCCGAGCCTTCTGCCATACTTCTTGCGCAGCAAAACCGGATTCATACCTGAGCGCTGTTCAACCGGATTAATCACTTCGACACCAGCATCGAGCAGCATATCTAATATGCTTTCGATATTTCCATCACTATGGAACAATATTTTTTGCGCACCTGCCGCTTTTAGCGCTGAAATAACCTTTTTGTATTGCGGGTAAAAAATGTGTTCAAATGCTTTCGGTGATACGACGGGGCCTCTTGTCGACCCGATGTCATCAAACAGCCACACGCCGGTATCGTAGAGCTGCCAGCGTTTCAAGGCTTCCAGACCTACACCGAGGATATGATCGGCGGTGCGCGAAGCGAGTTCAGCAGCAAAACTTGGCTCAAGCGCAGTATCAACCAGGAACTCTTCTTCACCACGCAGCCAGGATGTGCGTTGAAAGAACCCGCCGATCTTCAGGAAAACACAATAACGTTGTTTCAACGCTTCCATGTTGGGAACATTTGCGTATCGACTATCCAGATCAGCCGGCTCAAATGTCAGCTTATCCAAATCCGCGTATTCTTTGATAATCGCGTCAGTCACGAGCAAAAACTTGGCATCACGCTTACGCAGGAATACCCTGCCCCATGAATCTCGTTCATGATAGACATTGCCCTCATCATTAGGCCCATCACTCTTTAGTGATGGAAACGGTCCCTCATCCGGGTAGGCAATGAAGATGTCTTCCTTGAATACATCCGCGAGATTGACATCAACCCAGCCTTTTTTGATTTTGTATGCAGTTTCAAACTCATCCCAATACGGATGGTTGCGCGGAACACGATCCGTACGCTCAAAATCCAATGCCTTGATCACTCTATCCTTCGAATTCATATCAGGTCCGCTCCATTCTTCATGCCGGATTGCTTTCCATCTTGCCTTCCATAGCAAATGCAAACACCGAAAACAGCATCTGCAGGGCAAATAAGAGTATGAGTATCGAAAGTATGACGAGTACAGATACCTTATCGATCATCAATCCGGCCAGAGTTGAAAAAATAGCTGTAGATAAAGACATGATAAACATTCTGACACCAGTAAATATGCCAAGAAAAGCTCTGGGTGTCACTTTCAATACACCAAGCGGTACAGCAATCCCAACCAGAGTTATGCCAATCGATAGAAGCATATTGAAAAACAAAAAAGCAGAAGGCGTCCGGAACAGACCAAATCCCAGAACTGCAATAAAAAAAGCAATTGTGGCAATAGCCATCACTCTTATTGTCCCTATCCTGTCATATAGGGACAGAATCAAGAAGTAGCCGAGCAATCCTGATACAGAGGCAAGTATGGTTATCGTGATTGCTGATTCAACAGATAGTCCGTAGTGTCTGATGCCAAACGGTAGTAAAAAAAACAATATCGCACTGTAGATTCCTCTGATGATATGTAGTACGGACATACTTAACATGTATTTGTCCTTGAAAGCTTGAACGAAGTAATACAGCGGAAACCTGACTGTACTGGCCTTTTGTTCATCTTCTGGTTTTGCGAGCTTCAGCCGCCCAGTAAATAATGCTGATATGACAAGCGTGAGCAAGGAAAAAGAAAAAATGAGCGTATAGCCTGGTGGCCCTTCATATCTGACCAAGAGGTATTTGGCAAAATAACCCGCAATAATGCTTGCAGCGTGGCAGATCATGCCGCTCAAGCCGGAAACACTGCCATATATATTACTCACATAAAGGTTTCTGACTATTTTTGCATGTGGTATCGGTCTCAGGCTATTAACTAATCCGACCAGTACCAAGGATGAGAATATTGCAATAAATAAAATATTGATCGTCATGACCCTTGTTAACAGACTCACGGTTATGAGTGTCACGGGCAAAATAGCTGTAGCCAGAACCATTTTTCTGTCAGTTGCAACCAAATTGTTTCGCTTAATTCGATCAGCCACACCCATTAGCATAAAGGTTGCCAGCATGGGGACGATGTTGCTTGCGCTGTTCATGATCCCAAGCTGAATGTTTGTCATTCCTTGCCTGATGACAAAAGCTTGGATCAAACTGCTCGACATCATCGTTCCAGACACAACACTGAAGGAATCTCTGCCGATGATCGTCACCATGTTATGCTGCTCAATACGATTCGTGGTTATTCTATTGAGGAGATTAGCTATCCGATATTTCATTCGAATTTCGGCCTCTGTTTATGCACTTCATCAATGAGTGCCAGAATATTATCCGGGGGATCCCCGTAAAAGTGGCTGTTTGTATCGCCGATAATGTGTCTGTAGCCGCGGGTTGCTTCCGCTATATTCCGAACATGAGCACGAACTTCTTCAGGTGTTCCGGCGTATAGAACCTCGACATTGATCCCCCCCTTTGTCACCACACAGTCGCCAAGTCGCCGGCGCGCTTGCCTCAAATCTGCAACATCACCCAGCGGCGGCGTTGAAAAACTTTCCAGGATATCCGGTCTGATGATGTCGTACACACCGGTTTCCACCAGCTTGTTCATCTTGCCGCATGTATGCAACCATGACAGACGATCATTTTGTCTGATCCAATCAAAGGTCTGTTTTCCTTGCGGGGTCATGTACTGCTCATAGAGTTCCGGGGAATACCATTCAAGGCCATTGATCGCTGTGAGGTAAAGATCAGCATCAAGCTCTAGTCCAAGCGGTAGTATGAGTTGCCGGTCTTTTTCCCATAAAAGCTTCATCAAATCTTCCATAAGGTCCGGGTAGTCATACAGCAGGTAGATCGCCGTGTCAGGCATCATGAAGTTCGTGCAGGTCAATTCAAAGCAGGGCGTCCAAAAACTCCATACCGTTGCTGCACGATCTGACATTGAGCATTTACGCGCTGACGCCTGCCTGAAAAGGTCTTCATGGACTTTGGGATTGGTGAGCATCGCATCAACCGCTGTTCGGATGAAATATTCGAAGGCAGGCAAGTCTTCTTCACTCTTGACAAAGCATTCAAGAGGACCTGCTTCGTACGTCAGCGGTTTATCGCGTATCTCCTGCATCACGCCGCGCGGTGTACTGATCGTACGGATGGTGCGGATGGTACCATCTGGTTTTGTATCGCTTTTTGATTCGTCGCGGATATCAGAACAATATGGAATCATATCCAGCAGGGTAATACAGCCCAAAGAATTTGTGATCTCTATTCCGAGCTTTTCAGCCTCATATTCCAAGCGTGTGTTGTCAAGCTGGTCAACAGGCAACTGCAGATAGCTGGCGACAACACTTTTCGTTCCTCCGAACATAATCGGCATGTATTCAGTGTTGCCACCCCTGATCCAGTTCAAGAAAACTTGCTTGTCAGCCATGTTGATCTTCCTTTCATCGTTCAGTCTGTAAAAAATCAGTATCTAATTTAGCACCATCGGATGTGATACGGATGTACTGACTCCTCAACTGCCTTGCACCAGAGCCATAGATCCAGAGAACAACATCGGGTTCCACTTCATACATGTAGCCCATCGCCCAGGCTTCCGTGTCAATCTGGTAAGTTTTCCAGGTCATGCCATTGTCAAGACTGACATGGATTGCTAAAGCGGGGAAACGGCCACCAACGATCAAAGCACCTGAAGCTGTTGCCCGTGCGGGTGCTGCACAGGCATAACTGAGGAAAGGTCCGGCCGATTTTGGGGTCCATGTTCGACCGCCATCTGCCGATCTGCTTTCCCACATAGCCCACGCCGATCCCGGACGAGTGAAGGCAACAATGTCACCCTGTGACGTTTCTATAGCTGACACTTCTGAACAACCGTCTTTACGGCTCATCCAGTGTGCAGGCGTTGGATTTGGGCCATCAATATCAATGGGATCAGACCAAGTACGGCCACCATCATCTGATCTGATGCAAAAATTCAATTCGTCGATTGTCTGAGCAAACCGGTAACGCCTGCCATCTATCACTGTCAGTTCATAATTGGGCGGATAGGTCATACCAAAGTATAGAAGGCCACCATCTTTCAATGTCAAAATGCTGCCATACATGTACATTTCCTTAACGTTTTTTGATACATTAATTTCTCCTGCGGGCAAAAATTCTGACCAGCTATGTCCGTCATCGACAGATCTGGCTGTTTCAATCAAAAACGGTTTCGTCATGCTGACACGGAGAAGTATCAAGCTGCCATCAGATGACTTAACGATTGTTGCATGTGACAATTCTTGAAAGAAAGGGATCACGTTCCACGTTCTTCCGTTATCATCTGAACGATGGAGACTGTTATTGGCTGTCATCCATAGGCTGTTATCGGCTGCTTTTGTTAAACCAGATATGACTTGATGTGCTGTCGGTTCAGGAGACGCATAAGATATGGTAGTATTTTCATTATTAGTTAGCTGCAGATCGAACCAGGGATGAAACACATTTTTAGAAAAAGCCGAATTCATTGACTGCGTTTCTCTCCCTCGTATCGTCAGATTCTTCACCTGACAGCCGCCCCATTCTGCTAAACCAATACAGCCGGCAGACGGATAGTTATAATCGCATGAAGAAGTCAGCGGGCGCCCATTGACCCATAGGCTAATCTGACCGTCACTCGCGACAACCCGGGCGTGATTCCAGAAACCTGCTTCACAAGGAATCCCCGGTACTCTTTCACACACCAGTACCTCGCCCCAGCCAGATTCATCAAATCTTGTGATTGCAGCCCAAAAATGCCCTTCCCGAATTTGTTGACCGCAAAACGGGAACTGTACCAGATAATAATGCTGCTCATCCTGTGCCCTGACAATCAGTCCGATACCGCAGTGTCCCGAGTTTCTCCTGAAATCAAATTCTGCTTCCAGGGTTTCATAAACCGTGTTGATGTAATAGGCCTGGTGCACATCAAGCCAAGGTTCATTTGAGCTGCCAACGCTAATGGCCGGAGGCAAGAGCATTCCAGAATCGCCGTCATGCCATTGGCCACCCCTGAATAACCAGCTGTCGCTATTTCTGAACGAAAATTTGCTGTCCGCTACCGACATGGTTATCAGCCTCCTGATCGTATTGTTTTTGCGCGAATCAATGCTGATACTCATTTGTCCGGTGTCAATGACACCAATTTTTAATCATCAACACAAAGGCATGCGTTGCCTTTTCGAGGCTTTCAATATCAACCCATTCATCAGGTGCATGAAGGTTGCCCCCTATCGGACCAAAAACACATGCCGGTGTCCTGCCATATTTGTAAAAGGCCGCCAAATCGCAGGAAAACGGCGCACCATAGACTTTCGGTAATTCACCCAGTGCTTTTTCAACGCACCCAATCAAGACCCTAACGCCATCATGATCAATCCCACAGTTAGACGGTTCAACATAACGGTATTCGCGATCAAGTGTAATTGATCTTTTTTGGAGTTCCTGGCTATTTTTGATTTTTTTATCAAAAAAAGTCTTAAATCGATTGAAAGATTCTTCACTTTCTTCACCTGGGTATGTTTGAATAACGACTTCTGTCCAGGCATCGATCGGTGTGCCCAGCTGCCCATGCTCACCAGTCTCACCTGCCGAGAGTTTTGTAATGATGACAGCACGATCCCGCTGCGGCGAATTCTGCCAAAGAGGATGGCAAACCTCATGATCGGCCAGCTCCCGTTCATATTCACTTAAAATATCAATCACACGCGTAATCCCATTAACCGGATTATATATGGCCTCGCCGGTATATGGCATGCCGGCCTTACCTTGAACGGTTATTTTTATTATATGTGCTCCGACACATGCTGGACATACGACAAGTCCGGTCGGTTCTGCATTGATAGCAAAATCAGCGTTATATCCTGCCAATCGGTCTGCAATAGTTCCGTTTGCTCCGGCAAATTCTTCGTCGACAACACTTTCCAGCAAAACATCACCTGATGGTGCAAAACCACTGTCTTTCAGTACTTTTACGGCCGTCAGCATAGCTGCCAGACCGCCTTTCATGTCAGCAGTTCCTCTTCCGTAAATCACTGTGCCATCAGTGACAGGCTCAAAGGGATCACATTGTTTCCAAGCGAGCGGTTCAGGAGGAGTGACATCCATATGACCTGACAAAAGCAGCGAGCGTCCACCGCCGGTCCCATGCCAGATACCAACGACACAATATCTGTCCTCGAACGACCGGTCTGTCAGGAAAGCCCCACTGTTATCTTCTGCACGAATAATCTCCGGATAGACACGGTGAACGTCTAGTCCGATCTCGCGCATAAGCTTTTCAATGTAAATCTGACCGATAAGCTCCTGTCCGTTTGGCGGCGCATTTACTGTCGGCAACCGTACAAGATCCATCGTAAGCTGTACAAGATCACTTCTGTTTACTCTAATTTCATCTTTGTCCATATCAGCAAGATCCTTATATCCGAATGATTTCTCTCTTGTAGGAAGTCAGTTCTTCTATGCCTGATTGAGTAATGAGGATACCGTCTTCAAAGCGTGAACCAAAGGTGCCGTCGCTGATCCATATGTCGAGGTTCAGGACCATGTTGGGTTGGAGGATCAGTCCTTTTCGGTTGTCAACCCAGGGACCTTCACACTCTGAGAGGCCAGTGCCATGCGCTGGACCATACAATGCAAAATCCTGGTACCCATTGGCGGTCAGGCGATGCCTGAATTGATCGTATACAACAGCTGCTTCAACTCCTGGCCCGATCGTGCTGAGCATCTCGTTCATTGCATCCAATGAAACCTGAAGCATCCGTTCTACCCTGTCCGGTACGTTGCCAACGATAACCGGACGGCACATATTACCGCAATACCCGTTATATTTAGCGCCAAAGGTAAGCTGTACAAAATCATCTGCCTTGATTCTGCGATCTGTCGAGCGGCAAAGGCTTTGATAGGTTTGTGTACCTGAAGTCACCCAAACGGGATAACTTGTCCCTTCAGCGCCCAATGAATAGATTATCCGCCTCCATTCGGCTTCTATCTCCCATTCGGCGACGCCTGGTTTTACTCGCTCCAGAGCTTGTATCAACGCAACCTCAGTGATCCGGTATGCCTCGCGCAGGAGCGCGACTTCCTGATCACTCTTAATCAGCAAGATCGATTCAAACAGATCATCCACCTCAACAATTTCAGCTTGCTCTGCACCCCGCCTGAGATCATGCATAATCTTATATGGTATAATATTTGTATTGCAAACACCGACTCGCCTGACATCAAGATTTTCTCTGATCTCTTTAAAGATAAGTGAAAAATCAGTTGTTTTTGTCTTTATGTCCCAGATTGGTGCATTTGATTCAACATAGAGCGGATGAACTCTCACATCTTCTATGTGAGAAAACTGCTTCGCATATTCGTATGATTCAGGTCCGCCTGTGAGCAAGATCGGATCGCCTTCTTGCGGAATGATGACGCCTGCAAAATCAAATATAGGCCAGAAATTTGACAAATACCGCACACTGGCAGACTCGCACTCACATGAATGGGTCAGGCAAACGTCAATATTTCTTTCTTTCATGATTTTCTTGATATTTTGAATACGCTGCATATACTCGATATGTGGTATCGACAACCTGTGGACACTGCTGACATCCACTGCGCTGACTGTCATGAATATTCACCTCGTTTGCTTTTCATATGTTCGGATTATTATTGCATAAAGAGCCCGTAGTGTACCACACCGCGGTGTGATACACTACGGTCATTCCGACGTGATTATCGATCTGCCAAAATGCACCAGCAGGATATACTGAACTATTCGGCAGCCTTCCTGTACATTTCAACCAGTTTGTCAGAGCCCAACTCCTTCAACTTCGCTTTCATGTTGTCGAACTCTGAAATCGGCAATTGACCCATAATTATTTTTATCGTTATCTCACTTGCATATGTATCAAGAATTGTCTTGAGTTGAGCCTGTTCTTCGCTGTCTGCAGCGTCAAATCTGGTGATTGGCTGCGGTTTGGTCAGCGTACTGCCGTCCTTGACATACATGGCCGCCTCTTCGAGAAACTGCTTGTAATCAGGATCCGCAAAAGCATCACTCATGTCATAGGAAACTTGCGCATCATTGATCACGGACATATTTGCTTCACCCATATACACGTTCGGGTATTTTTTATTGAAATATTCCGTGTACGACATAGTCCCTGTCGGGTTATATGGGGTTTTGATTTCCGGGGCAACCCAGCGGTACTTTCCATCAATGATATCCCAATCCGCACCTTTTTCGCCATACGACATGTTGATAACGTTTTCAACATCGCAGACAAAGTCCATCAGCATCATGATCTGCGGGATGTATTTTGATTTACCGCTGATCACTTTCGGAGCATAAACATTCGTTGGTGAACGGTTGCTTAACCAGCCTCTTGGGCCACCGGCTGTCACGCTGGGCATGCGCAAAGCTTCGGTCCATTCTTTGTCGCGACCATAGTTGGGATTCTTGCTGGTGCTGTTCGGGCTGAACCAGTTGCCTGAGGCTGACCACCAGAATCCCAGTACAGTTTGGCTCTTGATCCAGGATTCACTCCAGGCTTCATAGGTCATGTTTGAAAAATCCGGATTGATCAGCTCTTCGCTATACAGTTTCGTGTAGTATTCTATAAACATTTTGTAATTATCTTCTGTCGGTCCATATACCCAATCATTTTTATCATGATTGAAATAGATCGACGTGCCAGAACGGAATGAGACGGGGCCATACATGAGAGCCGTTACGCTGCTACCTTGAGAGAAGAAGCCGAATGGATAGGAAGCCGGGTTGTTCTGCTTCAATATCTTGAGTGATTCATATAATTCATCCCAAGTGTCATTCTTCAAATTATACTGATCCCACAGGTCTTTCCTGTAAACCAGATACGAGACAAACGGGGCGGCATTAGGGTCAACTTGATAAAATCCATACAAGCTGTCATTGTACACATAGCCCTTTAGCTGCGGCGTCGCATCGATCAAAGCCAGATATCTGGGGATCAATTCGCGATACTGATCATCGAGCACATTGACAAAAAGACCCTTTTCGCCAGCTTTCTCGATATCACTCAATGTCCAACCTGAATCACCAGTCTGCATCAGATCAGGCAAATCGTTCGTCTGCAGCATAAGATTCATTTTATCTTTAACATTGCTGACAGGTATATGTGTCGTCGAAATCTTGATATTGGTTTGTTCTTCCAGCCAGATGAAACCGGGATGCCCGTCACTTGCCCAAGAGTATTTGCCTTGTGTCGGGTGTTCAGCAATCACAAATTCGATCGTTATCTTTTCTTCAAGCGGGAAAGAAAGTTTTTTCTCAGCAGTTGTTGTGGCGCTAGTCGTTTGTGTTGTTGTCGATTTTGTGGTTGAGCCAGGTGTCGTTGTCTGACCGGTGCATCCGCTTATGACAGACACCAACAAGGCCAGAACAAGGATCAAGCAGATTTGAGAACTTTTCCTGTTTCTTGCAAACATACTTACATCTCCTTTTTTCTTAGATATCAGATATCCTCGGTCCGGATCGAGTGCTCTTGCCTAACACCTCCTCTTGATAAGCCTCTCTCCAATCGTGTCGCGAAACACCTTTCATAAACATCGACAGACTATGATGCGTACGCAAGATTTTTCATGCTTTTAGTGACCCGATCATGACGCCTTTGACAAAATATTTTTGGATAAATGGATAGACGCATATAATCGGCATAACTGTAACAATGATGGATGCCGCTCTGAAGGCCGCAATCGGAACCTGCTGTCTTTGACTGGCTTCAATGATGTCTCTCAGCATCATGGCGCGCAGTGTCTGGATATCAAGTTGGATCAACATTTTTCTGAGTATCAGTGTAAGCGGAAACAATCTCTCTTTGTCGAAGTAGATCAGCGGAGTAAAGAAATTGTTCCATATTTCAACAATTTTAAATAGTGAAAAAGTTGCGATAATCGGTTTTGAAAGCGGCAACAAGACCAAGAACAGAATTTTCAGGTCGTTCGCTCCATCGATGTATGAAGCTTCAATCAGCTCCATACCCATTGTCTGATAATAGGTTTTAAAAACCATCGCAGCATAGATTGAAAACGCTGACGGAAGAATCATTACCCAAATGGAGTTTGTCAATCCAAGCGCTCTATACAACAAATAGGTCGGTACTAAGCCGCCACTGACAAACATCGTGATCACATGAAATATAGCAACATATCTGTTAACTTTGAATCTCTTGAAAATAAACGGATATGCAACAACAGACGTCATACATATGTGAAAAATAGTTCCAAAAACAGCGTATCTGACCGAGTTATAATAAGCCAGACCAAGCTCTTTATTCTTAAACACCATTTTGTAGGCTTCCACATTCAGTCCTGAAGGGTAGTATTTGACAACGCCGCTGGATATGGCGTATTCATCACTGATCGATGTGAAGAAAATGTATACAAATGGATACAGCATCAGAACAGAAAAGAAGATTAACAGCACTTTATTGAAATGATCGAAGAGATTATTTTTTCTGATTTTCATAAAGCACCCCTTCTCACCACATGCTATATTCTGTATATTTTCGACTCAAGGTATTAGCTGTAATCAGAAAAATGAAATTGATAAACTGGTTGAAGAGACCTACAGCAGCGCCATTACCGATCTGGCCATTTTCCATGGCTAAACGGTACGTGTATGT
>Ga0351916_1104_pt1 | contig 27848 bp, 21 predicted proteins | sample TotcelHT113001N3_FD_206868 | JGI IMG/M metagenome (GOLD analysis project Ga0351916, IMG submission 206868) | Enriched cells from coal bed in the Powder River Basin, Montana, United States - Total cells T11 rep1 HSBNCT.T11.300.1.N3 ... | reverse complement strand
CCGCATCCTCGAATTCATCCAATATGCCAATTTCGGCGAAACACTGGCTTCACACTGGATGGGCGAGGAAGGCATCGATTGGTCCTATGACAGCTCAGGCGCCCCCAAGAAGATCGCGCCTCTGATGGCCGGCGTGAAAGGCACACAAGCATTCTGCCTGTTCATGCAGGTACGCGATGCCTGGGAATGGCTGACCTTCGAGCCCTTGTTCACCAAAGGCGCCGGGCACTATGTTGCCAGCTATAACGGAATCTGGAACAAGCACCTGCGTACACCTGGCCGGATCGACCCGTTGAACGAAACGAATCTGGCTGCGGTCAACGCCGAAGTCGGCGGTAATTTAAACAGTGTCCGTTCGACCTATTACCAAGATGCCATCCTCGGCCTGATCGATGTGGACGCCACCTGGGACCGCTACCTGGCCGATCTCAACACGGCCGGATATGCCAGGTACCTGACTGAGCTCAGCAAAGCACCGACCTATACCGAACTCTTGGCCCGCTACGAATAAAACCATTCGAAATCCTTGATCTGGCAAGGGAGCCGGCGCTTGACGTTCACCGGACTTCAGGCGTCGGTTCCCGTTCTCGTCCAACCGAACGAACAACACGTTCAAAAATGATTAAACAGGCGAACAGGTGACAGCGACAATGAGTAACATGCATGGTTTCATTACAGCTCTGGGGACGCCCCTGGACCAGAACGGTATTTTCTTTGAATCCAGTTTCAGGCAGCAAATTATCGACCAGGTCGCCTATCAGGCGGCTGGCCTGCTCGTGATGGGATCGATGGGCTTGGGCGTATTTGTCCGGTCTTGCGACTACGTCAAGGTTGTGGCAACAGCCGTCGATGCGACTCGAGGCCACTGCCCGGTCTTCGTCGGTGTCACGGACACTTCGGTCGGGCGCACCTGTGAACGGATCGATGCCATCGTCGATCTGGCGATTGACGGGGTCGTCGCCACACCGCCTTATTATTATTGCGCATCGGAGCAGGAATTGATCGTCTTCTATCGCGAGCTGTCCCGCCGCTCGCGTTTCCCGCTCTACTTGTATGATCTGCCGGTTGCAGCCCGCAGCAAGATCACCTTGGCAACGATTGAGGGCTTGCAAGGCGAAGGTAACATCAAGGGCATCAAAACCGCTGACATGCCGCTCGCCCTGGCCTTACAGCAACGCATCGGCACGCAGCTGCCTGAGGATTTTCGCGTTCTCTACAGCGGACTCGACACATTCGACGCGGCATATGCCCATGGGATCACGTGTCACCTCGACGGGATGCTCGCCTGCACCGCCCCGCTGGCCAGCCGCATGTACCAGGCTCTGGCTGGAGGTTTCTCGGCTGAAGGAACCAGGATCCTGCGCGAGATTATCAGCTTGCGGGATGTCTTTGCCCGCGAGAGCATCTTCCCGTCATTCACGGTTGCCATGAACCTTTTGGGCTATGCCGGCTGTTTTCATCCGGATTACTACTTGATGCCCAGCCGTGCGCAAACCGATCTGATCCGGCAGACCATGCAGGCGCTGGACCTGATAGGAACGACTTGAGATCAGACAGAGCCGTAGCTGTTGTTTGGCGATGATTGTGGCTAATCACACAGGCGTTAAAACAAGCTTTTTGGCTATCCTCTTGACAGAATCGCTATAATGTGATATTGCTTAGCTATCTTGTACTAGGAGGTGATGATTGTGCGTGTTTCATCGTCCGATGTGCAAAACAGCTTCGGCAAATACCTCAAAATCGCGACATGCCAGGAACCGGTGATTATCACCAAAAATGGGCAGGATATCGCCAGGCTAGTTCCCTATCCAGAGCCGTTGCTTCTGGCTGAGGGGCAGAAGATGTCCTATCAGGCCTATCTCGGCCTGGTTGCCAACAGCGAAGAACGGTATGAGCTGATTGACGGTGAGCTGTATCTGCTCGATTCGCCGGTTTTTGACCATCAGACCGTCTTGGGCGAATTGTTTGGCTCTTTTTACAACTGGTTTAAGGGCAAACCTTGCCGGCCCGTCTTTGCGCCGCTCGATGTGACGCTTTATAAAAGCGCGGAGAATGTCAATGTCGTGCAGCCGGATCTGGTGGTGATCTGCGACACCGATCAGATTGACGCCAAGGGTAAATACATCGGCGTGCCGACTTTAGTCATCGAGGTCTTGTCGCCTTCCACCCGGCGCAAGGACATTTTGCAAAAAACCGACCTCTACTTGCAGACGGGCATCAAGGAATACTGGCTGATCGACTTGGACAAGCAAGCAGTCTACCGTTATGTCTTCGCAGACGGTGACATCGAGGATTATCAAGCCATCATCGACTCCGGCACCGTACAGTCAACGTGTTTTGCCGGCCTGGAAATTCGTCTGGATGATTTGTTCGGTCGCCAGAATAAAATTAACCGAGGTTGAGGCACAAACATGAGCAAGCAGGCAATTTTTGATCAGATCAGCCCGATCACCCTGGGCACCGTGCAGCTTGGACTTGACTATGGTATCGCCAACCAGCGCGGTAAGCCAGATGATGCAGCCGGCCGGGCGTTGCTTTCCCGGGCTGTCCAGTTAGGCATCACAAGCTTTGATACCGCATCACAGTATGGCGCTTCGGAATCCGTCCTGGGGCAGTATTTTCGTGACCGGGACAAGCCTTTGATCATCAGTAAATTCAAGCTCAGTCCGGCTACGGGTGATGATCCGGATGCAGTCGAACGCGATGTCCGCCGGCAGCTCGAGCAATCGCTTAACCGGCTCGGTCTGTCATCTATGCCCATCTACATGCTGCATCAGGTTCAGGATCTGGTGCAACATCGCACGGCGCTCATTGCCTGTCTGCAACGGCTCGTCAACGAGGGATTGATCGGGCTCTGCGGCGTATCGGTCTATCGGGCTGCCGATCTGGACCTGATGCTGCAGGACGACCTCTTTCAAGCGACTCAATTGCCGGTCAGCATATTTGACCAGCGCCTGTTTCATTCTGGCCATCTCATGCGCTTACAGCAGTCTGGGCGGATTGTCTTCGCGCGCAGCATTTTCCTGCAAGGGCTCTTCTTTGTCGATCCTGCCGCACTGCCGGCCGGTTTGGCTGCGGCGGCGCCCTATCTCACCGGCTTGCACCGTTTAGCCAAAGCGGAAAACATCTCAGTCGCACAGTTGGCGCTGTCTTTTGTGCGGGATCTGCCTGGCATTTCAAGTCTGGTGATCGGCGCCGAAACAGCCGCTCAGGTCGAGGATAACATCAAGCTGCTCCGGGGTCCGGCAATTTCCGCAGATGGTCGTTTGGCAGCCCAGGAACTGTTTGCCCACATTCCGGAAACAATCCTTAATCCTGCGCTCTGGGCGAAATGATTCGGTCGGGATCTTACGCCAACGACAACCGGTGAACGGCATGTCCGGCTAGCCCCGCGTCGGCCAGACCGGGATCAGGCACCGTGTGCAGATTGATACCCCGGTCAACTGTCTCCGACAAAATCCGCGCCATGTTGTTCAGGTGTGGCTGGGAGAGATCGATCGCCGTTAAGCCGTTGCTTTGCACCATATCGGCGATATAGTGGTCACCGCGGCCGCAGAAATGGATCGCCCCCGCTCGAAAGTGGTCGAGGATGCGGGCATCGTAAGGATGGACGAACTGACGACAGAGTTCCGGAGACAGGTTCATCGCCGAGTCATCCCTGATTGTGATGGAACCGGCGTGGAGCCGGCCGCCATAAGCATGATAGGTATCCGCAGCCGGCATGATGGCAAACCAGTGATCCAGAAACGCCTGATAAAAGCATGTCACGTTATCGAGCAAGGCATGTACCAGATCCGGCTCATCATAGAGCGCATAAAAGAGCGTGCTGCCCCAGAGTAACTCAACGATATCGAGCGGACCCTGGCAGTCCGGATGGTCGATGCGGATCCAACGGCCGATCTTGGGATACTGCTGTCTGATTTCCCTGTACATCCGGGCGACGGCAAAAATATGCGGCCCATAGCCAGAAGCGAAATCCGGCAACGATCCGGCAGCGATCTGCCTGAGCTGGCGCTCTGACAGGGCTCTGACATTGGGCAGGCAGTTCATCGCGTCCGGCATGATATAGGCGTCGGCGCCATAGAATCGCGGTATGATGCCGACGCCATAATTGGTCCGCACAGAGAGCAAACGATCTGATCCCTCTGCCAGCTGATCTGAACAGAGCTTAAACTGGCTGAGCACCATTTGCTCATCACTGGCGATCGCCTGGTTGATCCTGATGTCCGGCCAATCGATGGCAGGCGGAGCCGGCGTTCGCCGCGGCGGCGCAAAAGGGCCATCGCCCAGCTGTCCGTCCGCAAAGCAGATCCATTCTTGCAGCAGCTGGTGCTCTTGTCCATCATCGAGGCGGTTTTCCAGGTCACGCAGATATTGTTCCAACATCATGGCCACTACTCATTTCTTTTTGCTTCCATTATAATGAAGCTGAACGCACAATGATTGCATGATCTCCCCTTGTATTGTGCAAAAATCACCCGTCACCTATCTTTACGAGGTTACTATGCCGAGACCGGTCTACGATGAGGATATTGCCGACGCATTCACGGCCAAGCGCGTCAGCGGCTTAGCCCGGCCATTGCTGCCGACCCACTATCATCCCTGCTATGAGGTGTTTGTCTGTTGCAGCGAGGCGATGGCATTCGTCATCAATGGGCAGTTGTTCCAGATCACGCACGGCGACTTGATCCTGTTCACCGATCAGGATCTGCACCAGGCGCTGCCGCCGCAAGCTCAGCCGTATGAACGGCTGGTCATCATCTTTCAACCTGATTTGGCCAGGGCAATGAGCACGCCTCAGACCAACCTGCTGGCCTGCTTTCACGACAGCGACATTCAAGACCGCATCCTTCATCTCGACCCGTTACAGCTGCACGGTCTGGAAGCGATTATCGCAAGCGATGATGCACTGCGCAAGCAGCCTGATGCCTATGGCCAGGATGTGCGCAAGCGCTTGCTCCTGGCCGACCTGCTGCTCGATCTCAACCGGTGGTTTGGGCAGCGGAGGCCAAGCCGCGCTTCCGGTACGCCGGCCGGCGCCATCGAAGGCGTCATCACCTATATCCATCAGCACCTTGCTGAGTCGCTGAAGCTCAGTGACCTGGCCGGCCATTTCCGTTGCAGCGGGAATCGTCTCAACGAGCGCTTCAAAGATTATACCGGCAAGAGCATTCATCGCTATCTCATCGACTGTCGGATCGGCATGGCCAGACGTTTCCTGCGCACAGGCATGCCTGTCACCGATACGGCCATGGCCTGCGGCTTTGCCAACCTCTCTCATTTTTGCCGGACCTTTCGACAGGTGACGGGGACAACCCCGTCCCAATACAGCCGAACTTGAGCTGTATCGACAATCAAGTTCAGCCAGATGTGATCAGTCAGGAAACAGTCGAGCACATCGGCAAACCGTTTCGACAAGGAGGTCAAAAGATGCAACAGGTTGAACGTGATTTCTGGTCCTGTTCGGCAGAGGTTCTACACCGTCTGTGCCATGGCGGCGTGCTTTGTTCTGTCATCGACCAACAAGGCCAAGCCAATCTGATCACGCTGGGTTGGGGCCTGATCGGCCCGTCATACCACGGTCATCCGGTTCTGGTGATTGCTGTGACTCCGGATCGCTATTCCTGGCACGCTCTGGAAGAAGTGCCCGAATTTACCATTGCCGTTCCCGACGATACCCTCAAGCACGCCGTTGCCCTCTGCGGGCGCCTCTCCGGCCGTGATCACGACAAATTCAAAGAAGCGAACCTGACCCCCGTGCCCGGAAACCAGGTTCGCTCCTATGCTATTTTGGAATGCCCGATTAACGTGGAATGCCGCATCTATGCCCGCGTGCATCCGCCGCACCAGCTTCTGACGCCCGAACATCGGCAGCGCCCTCTGGAGCATCAGCACACGATCTATTTTGCTGAAGTCGTCGCAACGACCGGTTGGGTATGAGTCTGCCACTCATCGAGGAAACAGTCGATCAAGCCAATTTTGATCACGTGAAAGCAACCTCTTTTCCCGCTGCCGCAGACTGGTACAAGCCGTCCATGATCTGAGCCGTCACCAGAATTTCATCAACGTTGGCGCGGATTTTTCGACCGATGGCCGCACAATCGATGAATGCGTCAATCTCGGCATAGAACATGTCAGCCAGGGTCATGTCACACGTTGTTTCTGTCAACATGCCGTTCTTGGTGCCATAGAGCGTGAATTTACCGCCGTACTGCAGTTTGATACCGGCTTTTTCGCCCAAAAATTCGACAAACATGGCGCTTTCATTGAGGTTTTGCGCCCAGGCCCCATTAAGCGTCAGCGTCGGTCCGGCGGTGCGGACCAAGCCGGTGACAAATTCCTCGACATCGTACGTGCCCGAGTAATCGGGCGGCCCTGCCCACATGCTGGTGTACACATAGTTTTTCATGTCTTTGCCGAGTTTACTGTGCGTGACACCAGACACCGTTTTCACAACCGGCGCGTTGATGCAGTAAAGGATCAAGTCGAGAAAATGAACGCCCCAGTCGATCAGCACCCCGCCGCCGGCTTTTGTCTTGGTTGTAAACTGGCCGCCCAAGCCCGGGATCGAGCGATAAGCCCGAAAAGAACAATAGATTTGGTAGAGCTCGCCCAGCTCGCCGGCTTGGATCAGGTCGCGCACCTGATTGACCGCCGTGTTGAAGCGGTTGACGACCCCGATGTTGAGCATGCGCTGATGGGTATCGGCGGCGTCCTTCATAGCCAGCACTTCCGCATAATTCATCGCCGCCGGTTTCTCACACAGCACGTGCTTGCCGGCATTCAGGCAGTCGATCGATATTGGCGCATGCAGATAATTGGGCACACAGACCGACACGAGCTCAATCGAATCATCCTGGAGCAGATCGTGATAGTCGGTCAGGATCACCGTCTCTGCGTCGCCAAACTTCTGGGCCAGTGCCTGGGCGCGCTCCGGGATGATGTCTACACAGCAAGCCAATCTGGCTTTGGGGTTTTTGGCATATGAGGGGCCATGCGCTGAATTGGCGATGGTCCCGCAGCCGATGATGGCAACATTGACTGGTTTCATAGGCGCCTCCGTTTATCCTTGTTTCTAATGCCCTTACACCCAGTCCGGGTTGATATAAGGGACCCGATTCATAAAAAAGCTCTCCACCCGCTCGACGATCGGCCCGCCGTCAGCGTGTGAAGCCGCATAAGCCGCCTGCCACTCCGGATCATCGCGGAAAGCGGCAAAAGCAACGTCGCGTGCCTGTCGGTCGGTAAATGCGCAAACATAATAGATCGTCTCGGCGCCTTCGGCATCTGCAAAAAAATCGCAGACCTTGATGCCGTGGCGGCGGAACAAGTCCAGAGTAACTTCGCTGAAGCGTTTATGGATCGCTGGTAAACGACCGGGGTACATATGATAGACTCTCAGTTCATACAGCATAAGAACCTCCAACACGATGAATCAGGACTATTATACCATCCGCCTGATTGCAGGCCTAGTCATGATCTGTGATCTTTCTGATCAATCATTTGCCTGTGGCAGGCGATGATCTCCTCCGGGCTGGCCGTGCCGGTTACGCCAATTTTGCGGATGGTGACCGCCGAGGCCAGATTAGCCAGGGCGGCCGCTTCGCCGGGTAAGGCGCCGGCGGCCAGGGCACAAGCAAAGGCAGCCAGAAAAGTGTCTCCGGCGCCGCAAATGTCCAGCGGCGGTTGGACCCTCGGCGCGGGAACATGCACCGCTTGTGCGCCGTCGGTATACAAGCTGCCGGCAGCACCCAGGGTCAGACAGACTTTGGCCTGGTTGCATTCAGCCAGCAGCCGGGCCGCTTGGGAACATCGCGCCAGGTCTGTATGGCTGGGATCAGCGATTTGTCCGACAGCCCGGCAGCATTCGATCTCATTGGGTTTGAGGATGATGTCGGTAAACAAGCCGATCCGATCCCGACTGTCTGCCACGACCGTAACCCCGGCCCGGCCATAAGCGCACAGCCGCTCGCGGACAGCCGTTGTGATGCAGCCAAAGCGGAATTGGTCGGCCACGCAGACGATATCTGCCGTCGTGATACAGCGGTCCAGATTGGCCAGCAGACTCTGCTCATCTTGCGGCGGCAAGTCAGAAAAATTAGCGAAATCCAGGCGGGGGTCTTCGTAGACCAGATCGCCAAACCCGAATCGCCTGGGCTTGCAATAAGCGGGGGTCACCGCCGCCTGACTGACGACCAGACCGCTTATATCCAGACCGCTATCTTGCAGCAGCCGGCTCAGGATATCGCCCCGCCAATCCCGGCCGATCACACTGAGCACATGGACGGATGAGGGCCGCAGCGCGGCCAGGTTGGCCGCAACATTGCCGCCTGCGCCTGGCAAGCACGTTTCTTCGACGATCGGCAGCGGAAAATGCGGGGTTTCCCGGGACAGCTCGCTCCGGGTCATATCCGCCCGCCAATAGACGTCCAGCCCCATGTCGCCGATCAGGACAACCCGGACGTCGCGGATCTTGGTCAGAAGCGCTTCCAACCGGTTTCGGCTGAATCCTGTTCTTGATTCCATCAGGTCACACCTTTCTCGGCTGACGGCAGTTTTTCAACCAAACGTTGGTATAGATTGGGAATGGTCTGCCGGTGGTCGCCGCAAAAATGCCAGCCCTGGCCGCCTTGGCTGGTCGGACGGTTGACGATGTTTTTGCGCGGGCGGTAATAATACTGCGGATTGTCGGTACTGATGCGCGACCGGTAATCCCCCAGATCGACCAGGTCGAAGTTGGCAGTTGTGATCCTGTAGACCGGGTAACCCAGATTGCGGGCGATCGACAGCGCTTTGAGAAAGACTTCCGGCCCGATCACACTGGAGCCGAAGTTGAGGAAGACCCCGCCGTCGAGCTGGGTGACGGCATAACAGAGTTTGCGGAAATCGATGCCGCTGGTTGCGCCGATCGCCGCAAAATCGACACTGGGGTGCTGATGAATGATGTCCGTTCCCAAGGCGATGTGGTAGGTGGCGGCCACCCCGTTTTTCCAGGCTTGGTAGCAAACACAGTCAGCCCTGAAGGGGAAGCGCGCCGGATCTTGTTCGATGTACATCGCCAGGCTCTCGCCGTAGCCGAGTCCCTGCCGGGCGCCGGCTTGCAAGGCTTCATTCATCCAGCGGCCGGTCTCTTCCCACATGCCGAACGAACCATCCTCGATGGCCGTCGGCACATCCTCAGAAGTGCCGCCGTTGAATGCCAGCTCGAAATCGTGGATGCTGCCGGCGCCGTTGCCGGCAACATGGGTGATCAAGCCGCGTTCGATCAGCTCGATCAGATAGCGGGACATGCCGCATTTGACGACATGTGCGCCCATCGACCAGATGACCGGCCGCCGCCCGATCCGGGCCGTAACGATCGCGTCGACCAGATCGGCAAAGTCATCATCTCCCCAATCCGGCACCTGATCAAGACCGGGACGGGCCAGGTTTTCGATCGTGACCAGATTGGTGCGCGATTGAACCGGATATGTTCTGATCTGCGCAAAATCCAGCTGTCCAGGAATACGGACATTCATGTCGGTCATCTCACTTACCTCCAGTCTGCTATAGTTGGGGCACCCGCTCTGCCGCATCAGACCCTTCGGTCAGGCCGAGCCAGTGCAGAATGGCCGGCCAGGCGCGAAAATCGCCCACCAGAGCCTGGGCTCCGGCTTCGATCAAGCGCTTCCGCTTGACGGAATTGATGCCGCAGCGCAGTATTTCGTCGCTGGCGACCCCCAGTGTGCGGGCCCCGACTGCTCGCCCCAGGGCAATTTCCACCTTGCCGTCGCCGATCACGACCAATTCCGGACCCCTTAAACCATGTTCTTCGATGAGCCGCCGCAAAACGGCTTCCTTTGAACAATCCGCCCGCTGCGGTATCGCTCCGGCAATGTCTGTGCAGAATCGACGCAGTCCCAATAATTCGCTTTCCTGAAGCACATCCGCATGGTCGGTGCCGCTGGCGACATAGATGGCCACGCCCTGCGCAGTTAAAGCCTGCAGCAAGGCCATGCTGCCTTGGATCAGGAAATGATCCGGCGCAGTCTGTCCCGTTTCAATCTGATGCCGGCGCTGATCGACCAGCAGCATCAGCCGATGATTGTACGCCGCTTTGTACCACCAGGGATCTGCAGAAGCTTGTGGATTCCGGCCATATTTCAAAGCCGTTTCGGCCAGCCATTGCATCTGGTAGTATGTCTGAATCCCCGTCGATTGGTCGATGTAAGCGCGGACTTCCTGGATCAGTTCAGCATCGATCGGAGTCTGGCCGGCGATCATCTCCAGCATCAGCGGTTCCATGATCGTTTCCCAACCCTGACGCAACGTGGACAGCGTTCCGTCAAAGTCCAGGACGGCGGCCTGCACCCGAGCAGGAGTCGCTGATGTGTTGATCAATATCTCCATTTTATGTGCCTTCTTATATTGTTAATTGTTTTAATTATATGATCAAGATACTGGTTTGTCAATGACTGATGGTAGGCCCACACCCTTCCGGATGCACCAGGAAATATGCGTTTCATGAGGTCAATGCCGACGCTCCGGTGTGATTTCCTCTTGGAAATAGCGTTCAAGAATAGTCGAACCCGCGGAAAGGACTGCTGCTTGATCGGTCAGATCAGAAGACACAATCGGCAGCTGTCGGATTTGGCGCGTCATGGCCATACAATCGACTTGCCTGCGGATTTCTGTCAATAAAAGTTCGGGTTGGATACTGATGTCACCAGCCAGGATGACTGCATCCAGCTCCAGAATATTCATCGCATTGACAATACCGGCAGCCAAAAAACAGGCCTCGGTCCGGATGGCAGCCAAACAAACTCTGTCGCCGGCTTTTGCTCGCTCGACAACGGCCTGCCAGTTTGATTCGGACCGACCACAGGAGCGCAGCCGCGCCAGAACCGATGGTATTGCTGCATAAATCTCAAGACAGCCGCGGTTACCGCAACTGCAGGTCGGACCCGCGTAATTGATCGATGTATGGCCGACTTCGCTGCCGAATCCGCCAAAACCACGGTAGATCTGATCTCTGATGATGAGTCCGGCGCCGACACCTGTATCTACGACCAGCAACATAAAGCTGGCGTAAACTGAACCCCTGCCGTAGCTTTTTTCCGCGAGTGCCAGCGCCGTGGCATTGTTTTCTATAGCGACGGCAACTGGGAATTGCCTGGCTATCGCTTCGACAACATTGACGTGATGCCAGGCGGTGAAATTCGGCGGATTCAAGACTTCACCCGATATAACATCGACCGGACCAGGTATGCTGATACCAATGCCTAACAGGCGATCCCAGCTGATCTGGTGATCTTGCAGCAGTGACCGGAGACTGGTCACGATGGCCTGGATATTTTGCTCAGCCAGCCATGATGGTTGGAGATAAACCGCCTGTGCAGCCAGAACACGGCCCTTTATATCCATCAATCCAAGCGAGCAGCCAGTGCGCGTGATCGAGATGCCGGCTGCTCGGTAGCGCTCAGGATTCAGATCAAGCAAAATCGGTTTCCGGCCGAAATCCGCCTGAGCCGTACCGATCTCAAGGAGCAATCCTTCTTGGATCAACTCATCGGTAATCATGGTCACAGCAGCACGGGTCAAACCTGACTCCTTAGCCATTTCAGCCCGTGAAGCCGGTCTCTTCCTGATTCTATTCAGAATCAGACGCCGATTCCTCGATCTCATCGATATCAGGTTTGTTGCATCACGATGCACAGGCTTGTCTATCCTCATTACTCTTTTAGAGCAGTTGGGTTTATTCTATAAACATTATGACCAAATGGCGCTTGATTGGCAACGTTTGTGTGTCAACCCGGCACGGTCTGATGTGCGGTGATTTCGTCAGGTGTGCTGCGAATGAATGACAGCGTGTTGACCCCGCCCATCAGGACGACGGATCCGCCGGCAGGATCGGCGCCACGTTGCCGCAGATGTGGCAATACACCTTCACGTCCGGCCCGAGCCCGTGCGATGCCGTGCAGAAGTCACGGATATAGGGGTAAACGAACTGCTATCGCTGTCATCATGCCCCGCAGCATTGCCAGCAACGGCAGCGTACCGGAGTTACAATCACCGACGCAAGCAAGCGATTCGCCTGCAGGAGTTAGGGCCGCGGCGACAATCTCGCCATATCCGGCCGTTTCGTAATAAGACGCCGCGGGAATGGTCAGTGTGTATAATCGATCAATCGAATTTCCTGTCCGACTTCAGCTTCGACTGCTGCTTTCATTTGTGATGCGTCGGGTAACCTTGGTTGCACAGGCTTCCATGCGTTCGATCATGGCTTCGCGCATCAGGATACATGCTTGCAGGGTTTTCGGATTGGCCAGACGATAATAAACTTTCGTACCGGCTCGCCGAGATTCAACGACGCCTTTATCTCGCATAATTGCCAAATGCTGCGATACGTTGGGAATCGACACACCCATCTTGTGCGCCATATTTTCAACGCAATGCTCTTCCTCACCCAGCATGAAAAGAATCTCAATCCGCTTGGCATTGCCCATGAATTTGCAAAAACCCGCGTGCATTTCATAAAGCTCTTTGCTGTAATCTCCCATTCTTCAAACCCCTTTGATGACGTGCTCAACATCACAGATAACCCGATCGATCTCCTCGCGTCTGGTATATCGCCCCAGGCTGAAGCGAACAGCCCCGCGGCCCCGGTCAAATGACACGCCCATGGCTTGAAGGACCGGAGAAATTGACGTTTCTCCTGAATGGCAGGCAGAACCCGTTGAAGCAGCCACATCAGGCATCCGGTCTAGAATTTCGTGACCGTTCCAGCCAAGAAAACTGATATTCAATGTATTCGGCAGGCGAAACTCAGGATGACCGTTCAGGACAACCTTGTTGCCCAACCTGTTTTTCAGTTCTGACCAAAAATAGTCCGTCAAATCATGCATCGCAGGATCATCAATCCAGCGCCTTGCGATTTCACACGCCTGACCGAGAGCTGCGTCAAGTATGACATTCTCTGTCCCTGCGCGCATTCCCCGCTCGTGACCTGCACCGTGAATCAGCGATTCAACCTCGACCCCGCGGCGAATATAGAGCGCGCCAATCCCTTTGGGGGCATAGAGCTTGTGACCGGCTACAGTCAACAGGTCAACGCCGAGTTCATGAACATCGGTCGCTATCTTCCCTACTGTCTGGGCAGCATCTGTATGAAAAAGCGCGCCCCTCTGATGACTGATGGCGGTCAGTTCGCGAATTGGCTGGATCGTTCCGGTCTCATTATTGGCATGCATGATGCTGACCAGAATGGTTTGATCGGTCAATGCCGCCTCCAGATCGGTCGGGCTGACCCGCCCGGTTGCGTCGACCGGAAGATATGTAATTTGAAAACCTTGCTTTTCCAGCCAGGTACAGACATTGATGACAGCCGGATGCTCGATCATTGTCGTAATGATATGGTTTCCGCGCTGGCGGTTGTGCCAGGCTACGCCTTTGAGCGCTGTGTTATTGGATTCGCTGCCGCCGCTGGTGAAATAGATTTCATCAGCAGATGCATGGAGTAGCAGCGCGACTTGGCTGCGGGCCGTCTCAACCGCCGCTCTTGCTGTCTGGCCGTATTCATGATTGCTTGATGGATTACCAAAATGCGTCATAATAAACGGCGTCATAACTTGCTGTACAGATTCGTCAATTGGCGTTGTAGCGTTGTAATCCAGATAGATCATTGAAAATCAGCCGCCCTTCTATATTTGCGCATTATCGCAAGTATGAAATAATCATACATAGCGCATGGCGACATGTCAAATACTAGAGTTGCTGGTCATATTTTCGGAGTTTGGTTGCTCCGGATTATAAATACGACTGTCACAAATGACAGTCGGCCGGCTGTCATTTATCTGCCGTTGCAGCGAGTGTCAGACGATTACCACACTGTTAAAATGTTTGCAGAACGGTTTGAACAAACGTATGGATGTCAGCCAATGTTGCCGGTCCAAGCAATCAGCTGACCAGGGGGGCATATGGAACACATGGGGAAAAGATTATCAAGTCATGCCAAAAGGATAACCGCTCTATTAATATCGCTTGTCCTCGTGGCAGCCGTTTGTCAGGCGGCTTCGGCGGCGACATCCGGTGACTACACCTACGAAGTAACCGATAACCAGGCAACCATCACCTGTTATGCAGGGCCTGGCGGCGACATAACAGTGCCGGCCGCGCTTGAGGGCTACCCGGTGACCGCCATCGGCGACTACGCGTTCGCGAACTGCACGACGATCGCCTCGATCACCCTACCAAGCGGTGTCACGAGCATCGGCAGATATGCTTTCTACGAGTGCCAGGCTTTGACAACTATAGCCTTATCGGACACCATCACCAGCCTTGGCCTTGACGCGTTCTGCAGGTGCTATGCGCTGACGGCCATCACCGTGGACACAGCGAATCCGGTGTACACGAGCGTTGACGGCATCATGTTCGACAAGACCGGCACCACGCTGGTTCAGTATCCGATCGGACGGCCAGACTTGTCCTATACGATCCCTACGGGCGTGACGACCATCGGCTACGGCGCATTCAGTTACAGCAAAACGTTAACTGGCGTTGTCATACCGGACGGCTTGGCCGTCATCGGGAACTCGGCATTCTATCGCTGCACGAAATTGACCGGCATGGTCGTCCCGGATGGTGTCACGGACATCGATAACCATGCGTTCTACGGGTGTTACGCCCTGACCAGCGTCACCTTGCCGGACAGCGTGACCCGCATCGGTGCATATGCATTCAGCAACAGCGCCATCACCAGCATAACCTTGCCAGGCGGTCTGACCAGCATCAGCGACAACACCTTCTATCTGTGCTATAAACTGTCCAGCGTCACGATTCCGGACAGCGTAACGAGCATCGGTTCCGCTGCATTCTATAATTGCGAATCACTTGCCGCGGTCACGATCCCGAACAGCGTAGCCAGTATCGGGTCATCGGCGTTCTGCGGATGCGACGCGCTGACCAGTGTCGTGATCCCGGATAGTGTGACCACGATCGGTGGCGCAGCTTTCTCATACTGTATTGATCTGACCAGCGTGACCTTGCCGGGCACCTTGACCAGTATCAGCAACTCTGTTTTTTCCAATTGCCGATCCTTGATCAGCATAACCATTCCGGACAGTGTGACCAGCATCAGCAACCGCGCTTTTTATGGATGTATTTCTCTGGCCAGCATCACGTTCCCCAGCAGCGTGGCCAGCATCGGCGACAGTGCATTCGAGCGCTGCTCTGCCTTGACCAGTGTCAACTTGTCGGCCGGTTTGACCAGCATCGGTGTCGCAGTATTTGATTCTTGCTCTGCCTTGGCTGCAATCAACGTGGACCCGGCAAATACCCTATACCTGAGCATCGACGGGGTCCTGTTCGACAAGGCTGGCGCAACGCTGCTGATGTACCCCCGCGGAAAGCCGGGCACCTCATACGAAATTCCCGATTCGGTCACAACCATCGGCAGAAATGCATTTTCTAACAGCCTGCTGGCAACTGTTATCATACCCGGCAGCGTGACCAACATTGACAATCATGCCTTTGCCTGGTCCAGATCCTTGACATCCGTCACCTTGCCTGACTGTATTTCCAGAATCGGCGACAACGCCTTTCAGAATTGCTCTGCTTTGACCAGCATTGATTTACCTGGCGGTCTCACCGGGATTAATTCCTTGGTTTTCTATGGGTGCACCGCGCTGACCAGCGTGACGATCCCGGACACCGTGACCAGCATTGGCGGCGAGGCATTCGCTTACTGCACCGCTCTGCAGAGCATCAACATACCGGCCGGCGTAACCAGCATCGGTTCGCGGGCATTTCAAGGCGCAGGGCTGGTCAGCATCACGCTGCCGGCATCAATAACCAGTATCAGCAGCAACACTCTTCGCAACTGCGAAGCTTTGAAGAGCATCACCATACCAGATCGTGTCACCAGTATTGGCGACGGCGCCTTCGCTTACTGCAGTTCTTTGGCAAATATCACATTCCTCGGTTTGACGCCGCCAGCCTTGACAGGTCCTGATTGGAACCCGTGGATTGACCAAACACCCACCTCCCTGCGCGGCCACGCTTATTACGGTTCCAGTTTCCCTGCGCCGGGCAGTTCCTTCGGCAGGTTGATCATGGGCGCCTATATCCCGGAAGACTACGATTACTCGGTAAGCAACGGCCAGGCCACGATCACCGGTTACCACGGGGCGGGCGGGGATGTGACCATACCTGCCACGCTCGGCGGATGCCCGGTCGTCGGCATCGGTGACAGAGCCTTCGCCGGGTGTGACACGTTGACGCACTTGACTATACCGGGTCATGTAACCAGCATCGGCAGCGGGGTTTTCGACTCTTGCACCGATTTGATCGGCATCACCTTCTTCGGTCTGACACCGCCGATTACGGATTCGGGCTGGCTGACGGACGCAAACATTGATCTGTCCGGCCATGCTTATTATGGATCCAGTTTCCCGGCTCCGGGTTATGCTTTCAATGGACTGACCATGGGCGAATATATCCCGGAAGACTATTATTACACTGTGAGCTGCGGGCAAGCCACGATCACGCGCTACATCGGGAGCAGCCGCGAAATCGTCACCCCGGCGACGCTTGGCGGCTGCCCGGTTATCGCCATCGGCAGACGGGCATTCAGCGGGCCGTATCTGCTCTCTGTTGTGATACGTGAAGGCGTGACCAGCATCGGCAACAACGCGTTCTCCGGGTGTTCGTCTTTGACCAGTCTATCCATCCCGGCCAGCGTGATTAGCATCGGCAACAGCGCATTCGAGTACTGTTTGTCTTTGACCAGCGTCAACATACCGGGCAGCGTGGTCAACATCGGGGAGACCGCCTTCGCTTCATGTCGCGCTTTGACTCATGTGATCCTGGCAGACGGCGTGCAAAACGTCGGCTTCGCCGCATTCGCCTGGTGTTCCTCATTAACCAGCATAACCTTGCCGGACAGTTTGACCGGCATTGGCAACAGCGCATTTCAGGGTTGCACCGCTTTGACCAGCATCACCCTGCCGGGCGGTGTTGCCAACCTGGGTGCATTCGTCTTCACGAATTGCACCGCTTTGACGAATATCAACGTTGACCCGGATAATCCTTACTTCATGAGCGCCGGCGGCATCATGTACAATAAATCCGGCAGCACGCTGGTGCAATACCCCGTGGGCCGGCCGGATGCCTCCTTCATGATACCAAATGTTGTCACGACCATCGGCGATGGCGCCTTCGCCGCCTGCATGTCCCTAACCAGCGTTACGATCCCGGATGGTGTGACCCGCATCGGCGACGGGGCTTTCTATGCGTGCACCGCACTAGCCAGTCTAAATATTCCGAACGGCGTGACCAGCATCGGGGACTTCGCATTTGAGGAATGCTCCGCGTTGACCCGTATCACGATCCCGGCAGGTGTGACCTGCATCGGTGACTACACTTTCGCGGACTGCACAGCTTTGACTGAAATAAATGTGCTGGGCAATGTGACTTGTATCGGTGAATTCGCCTTCGCCTGGTGCGAATCCTTGCCCAGCATCTCCTTGCCAGCCAGCGTGACCTGCATCGGCGACCACGCTTTCCGGGGATGCACCGTTTTGAACGGTATCATCATACCCGAGGGCGTTCCTGAAATCGGCTACCACACCTTCGCCTGGTGTGAATCCTTGACCAGCATCACCCTGCCAGGCAGCATGACCAGCATAAACGGTTACGCCTTCCAGGCATGTTCCTCCCTGAGACAAATAACGTTCCTCAGCCTGACGCCACCGGCGATCACTGACAGTTCGACCTGGATCGACGGGACGCACCCCGATCTGCGCGGCCACGCCTTCTTTGGCGCAGGATTTCCCGTCCCGGGCGGCACATTCAACGGGCTGCTGATGGGCGACTACATCGATGAACCGATTACCGGGATTACACCGTCCTCGCTGCTGGTACTCTACACCAGGGGAACCGCCGCTTTCCAGACATTTGCCGCATCTTATGCGAATCACGGGCTGGTCACGTCGGCAATCCTGACTGTCGATGAAAACTCGCCTTTGACTCTGAAAAAGTCAGGCTTTGCCGAGACCCTTTCGCTTGCTTTGGGCGATCACGTCGTCATCCTGACGATCAGGGGCGCCGATGGCAATGAGGCGACACAGACCTGGCATGTCACCGTTGTCCAAGATACGGCGGCGCCGACTATCTCCAGCCTGGCCAATAATATTAAACATACCAGCAGCAGCCCGATTATCGTCTGCATCACCGACAGTCTGAGCGGCGTGAACTGGGATTCGCTCATAGTCTCGCTCGACAATAAAGACATAACGTCCAGCATCGTCGTGACGGACAACGATTTCACCATCCCCGCCGGCAAGTTGAAGAAAGGCGACCACACCATCAAAATCTTCGTCAGCGACTGTGTTGGCAACAGCGTGACCGTGAAATATGAGATAAAAGTGAAATAGCTGTAGATGCGCCCCGGGTGCGTCAGCCGATTCTGCCCTTTGACTGTCATCATGAGCGTTTGGCCGACGAGCTGATTGAAGGTGTATTTTCGTGAAATATCTTCTCGTACAAGTCTGATCCAAAGCTCGTTAACAGCGGAGCGCCGGGAACAATCTTGAAAGTCCTTTCACCGTTTTCACGCCGTTGTGCGCGCAGCAACTGGATTTTATTTATGTTTTTTTGATAATATCCATTGGCAAATTCAAACATGTGCGTGACAAACACAACCTTGATCTGTTTTTCGATTAAGGCATCAACAATCTGTCGCCCAATCTCGGACCCTTCCCGCTCATTGGTTGATGAGAAGGATTCATTAAAGAGCACGACCGATCCTTTTTTGATTCGGTTGATCACATCGCTCATGCGAGCCAATTCTTCATCCAGCTTACCGCTCTTCATGAAAGCATCTTCTTCCTTTTTAAAGTGTGTGAATATAAGGCTGCACACATTGGCCGAGAAATGCCCACCAGACACAAACATGCCGCACTGCATCATCAACTGTGCTTGTCCGAAGCTGCGCAGAAACGTAGTTTTGCCACCTTGATTCGCACCAGTAATAATAACTAGATTTTTACCATTTGCATTGATCTCGTTGCCGACTATACCTTTTTTCCTGACAAGGGCAAGGCTGACGTCATATAAGCCGTTACAGCAAAAGGATTGACTGTGAATTTCCTTTACCTCCGGGAAACATACAGGAAGCTTCTGTTCAATGAGTGCATCGTACAGATTTAGGGCACCGACATAGAAAGCCAGTTCGTGTTTCAGCATTTCAAAAAAACTCAAAACATGCTCAGCAGACTGATACAGTGTGTTTGTCACTTGAATAGTGGCACGGACTTTACGAGATGCAAGGTCACTGAATCCACCATCATCACGCGGGGACAGTGAAAACGATGGGGCAACAACGGCGTGAAAACGGTGAAAGGACTTTCAAGATTGTTCCCGGCGCTTGATACCGCTCTGTCGACGCAAGGTGAAATAGATACCCTGATTTATGTCTCCAAGCTCAGCACTGATGAGCATCCCATCATAAAATTTAAGTTCCCTTAGATGCGCTTTAATCTCAGCCAGATAGTCATCTGATAATTCCGTCTGTATTGTTTCTATCAACCGACTCCATCCTTTGGAGATAACCAGTCCTGCAGATTTGTCAACAACTGCTCGTAATTTTGTGAGCATCTCCGCGAAAATCTGCAACAGGCTTACCGAACTCGACAGCACAGAAGCAAGGTGCCTGCTGTTCAGCCCCCAGGATTCATTCCGCCTTCTTGCCATTGCCTCGGCAGCGATGGCATACATCTCCCGAATAGTGGCTTGATTCTTGATGCAATCGATCATTATATTCTGTCGATAGCGAATTTCCTCCACGTCAACGAGCGGCAAGAAGATGATCTGCTTGACTGTTTGGTATATATAGGTGTCGTCTTTGGCCATAGCCTCAAACAAGGTTTCAAGCTCAAGATCAGCAATCAGGCTCTTTATATCCAGAGAATTACCCTTCTCTTCGATAAAATCCCGCCCGTCGTATAACATATATGCTTTCATGCCTGGATGCGCTCCTTGATATTTTCATAAGTCAGCCCGTATTTACTGGCAATAAATGTGGCGTAGGCCAGTCCGTCTGCCGGTTGACGGACTATTTTGAATGTGCGTAGACTGGGGTCATCTGGTACAACCTTACTGACCATGCTCACGCTACGGTCTTTATATGTGGCAAGCTCGACAAGAAACGTCACACACACACAGATAGAATCCATATCAATAATTTTATCCATGAGCCGTTTACCGATTAAGACCCCATCCTTCAAGGATGTTGATGCCAATATTTCGTTAATGATGATTATGCTTCTTCCCGTGGCCCGAGATAAAATATCGTGAATGCGGATCAGATCATCCTGCAATTTGCCACTTAACGTATCAACATGCTCTTCACATTCAAAATGGGTGAGTATTTGATCTGGCAAATACAGCTTCGCTTCGCTGCCTGCCACACAGCAGCCCAATGACGCGAAGTGATGCAGCTGTCCGAATGTACGGGCAAACGTCGTTTTTCCGCCTTGGTTAGGACCAGATACGATGATGATTCGCTCATGGCCAGACAATTCAAAATCGTTCGTGACAATACCTTGTGCATCCTTTGTCAGATTATAAGCCAGCGCGATATCAAAACTGCCGCGACTATAAATATCCTTACTGTGCGTGCTCATTTCCGGGTAGCAGAAAGATAATCCTGCTGACCTCAAATTACTGATGTAGGCGAGATAAGTCAGATAGAACTGGACGTCTCTGGAAAAAGCGGCGAATTTATCGCTGATGCAATCCTTATATGTGATGCAGTATTGATCCAGTCTCTCAAAGACATCGGGGTGCCATTTTTTCACAAGCTCCAATATTTGTGCTTCAACGTGTTCGGCAAACGAATCGCGTTCCGGTTTGGCTTGTGTAGCCATGATATCGCCTTGCTTGAATTTGGCAAAAAGCCGTTCTATCTCCAGGCTGTGGTTTGGCTCACCGTCAAATTTACGAACCTTGACGGTTCCACTTTTTATGAGCATATTATACTTAATTTTTGCCAACGCCAACCTGATCGCAGCCGTTTCATCACAGAGTGAAATAAACGCAGCGGACTGGACATATTCGGCAACAGATTGCGTAAAAGACCGCATGCCTTGGGATCTGAGTTTGCTCTTTTTGAGTGCGGCATTAAAAGTGATTAATGCTTCACTATATTGTTCATATAAGGACAGCAATCTGCCTTTTTGCAGATAGTTATCCTTGTATATTTCGCCGCCTAGCATCGTTTCTCGAATAGATGCTGCCTCTTTACTTGTTCTGTAGACACAAACAGCAAAATCCTTAACATATTTACGCAAAGCAGTATCCTCAAGATCACGAAAGATCTCTTGCCGGAAATTGATTTCATTTAGGTCATTCAAAGGCGTAAAAAACAGCTCATCAAGATGCAAATCAGTTTTCCCTTTGGTTATTACTGATACAATTTGATCCAGGTTCAGATCCTTGAAACATGAAGGTTCTGCTAGATTAATCTGGGGTTCAATTGTTAAATCCCGGTATAGAATACTTTGAAAATTCACGCCAGATACCCCCTGTATGAAAAAAGCTGATGTTCTCTGAAAAATCAGAAGTCATCAGCTTAGAAAAGCATGCTCGCTTTCGCCTCGGGAAACTTCATTCCCATTGCATAATTCTATGTATTCTACGGACAAATGTCAATGTTTCCGTATCGTTGAATAAGGGCGGGACCAGAGACAGCCATACAGCAGTTGATCTGCCCGCAACGCGCCAGGCCGCCAACAATTCATGCGATTCTACAGTGACAGACAAACTGCCGTCTGACCAGAAGCGAAAAGGTCTAACCTGATGATCCCAAAGAAAGTTGCGATATGGTAAGATGTTCGTGTATATCCATTTATTGCCGCTTTGCTGTACAAAGCCGACCATGACTTTGTCCGCTGGAACATGAACAGGGTTCTGGAACCTGAGATTATGGCCAATTTGGATGCATGATGCAGGAGGTTTGCCCATGAACCCCATCATGCTTGACAAACGAAGTCTATCTGACATTTTCTTGGGCAAACGTCAGATCGACGATATCTGGGGGTAATCACACATGAAAACGCGAATCATACAGGGACATCGTGTCGCAATTACTGGCATGGGCGTTATATCACCGGTCGGTCTGACTGTTGCTTCGTTCTGGGATTCACTAATCCATGGCCTGTCAGGCATTGCGCCCATCCAGGACCTTGATCTCACAGGGCTGGAAGTTAGCGTCGCTGCCCAATTGAAGTGTTTTGATCCGCTCCTGTATATTGACCGCAAGGAAGTTCGCCGGAATGATCGCTTCTGCCAACTTGCTATCGCTGCCGCCCGGGAAGCAATGGATAATAGCAGCCTTGATATCACCACCTATGGCGCTGACCGAGTCGGCGCCGTAATAGGCAACGGCGGCTTCGGGTTGGAAACGATCGAGTCCGAATATTTCAAGCTTTTTAGTAGAGGTCCATCTCGAATCTCACCGCTGGCTGTCCCGATGATTATAGGCAACATGGCAGCTGCAAAGATTGCCATGGTCTATGGCATGACAGGCGCTAATTTTTGTATAACGACAGCTTGTGCGTCTGGCACTCACTCAATCGGCGAAGCTTTTCGAATGATCAAGTACGGTCATCTTGATGCCTGCATTACCGGCGGAACTGAAGCGCCGATCACTCGTTTTAGCTTGGCATCATATAACAACATGACTGCGCTGACCCGAGAAACTGATCCCACATGTGCCTCAATTCCGTTTGACGCACGCCGCAGTGGCTTTGTCGTCGGCGAAGGCGCAGGCATACTCGTATTGGAAAACCTTAATCTGGCGCTTGCCCGCGGTGCAAAAATTATCTGTGAGGTCGTCGGGTTTGGGGCCACATCTGATGCCTATCACATTACTTGCCCAGACTCTGAGGGTAAAGGAGCTGCAAAAGCTATGACACTGGCAATGCAAGAGTCAGGTGTTTTACCGGATGCTATTGATTATATAAATGCCCACGGTACCAGTACGCCCATCAACGATAAAACCGAAACTTTAGCCATCAAACGAGCATTCGGTGAATCCGCCGGACGGGTCGCGATCAGTTCGACCAAATCTATGACTGGGCACTTGCTTGGTGCCGCCGGTGCTGTCGAAGCCATTGCCACTGCCCTGGCGTTACGCGATGGCATCATTCCGCCAACTATCGGTTATCAGGTGCCTGATCTGGACTGCGACCTTGATTATGTCCCTCATTTCGCCCGGAGAAAACCGATGCAGCTGGCACTGTCCAATTCGTTTGGCTTTGGCGGTCAAAACGGGGTATTGTGCCTAAAAAAATGGGAGGATTAAGCATCAGCATATGCTTGTGCTTGTGCGCACGACATTGATGCGGTCTTCCACATGCTGCATTGCTGAACGACCACTAATTTGCCATATCTTGCTGTATTCACTTTCAGATGATAAGGAACGCCGATGCCGCCTTGCATTTCCGCACTGAGGATATCCAGCGTGCGATGGAAGAATCCGCAGTGCAGCCGGAGTGATTCGTGAAAAGTGTGCGTTTTAAGGAGATTGGTGGTTGTTGTCCAGATAACCGCCTCAAGGCGGTGGGCATGCTGGCTCTTTATCTGTTTATCCGATCTATGAGTTTGAATGCACATTTTTTCCATCAGAGCATTTCCTTTTATCTGATCACAGTTGTATAATTCTATTATACATGATGGCGATCTAGCATACTGTCTGCTATACTCGGTTCATCCATGATATGTATGTCTCAGTCTTGTGATCATTTTTGAGCACAATGATCGGATGTGCGATGCAGGAGGTCTGCCCATGAACCCCATTATGCTCGACAATGGTAATCTGCGCATGAGTTTCCATCCCGAAACAGGTGTGCTCTGCGCCGTGGAGGCCCCTGGCCTCGGTTGGGTTATCCTGGACAGGCCGGAGCTGGGCTTGAGCTTTCGCCTGCTGGTGCCGCTGAGCGAAGAACGGCGCAACAATAACGTGTATGGCGAGCGACAAAAACTGACCGGGCACACGCTGTCCGCTGACGGCAGGAAGCTGTTGCTGGTCTGGGACGGTGTAACCAGCGAGCACAGCGGTCAGCTTGCCATCACCGTATCGCTCACCATCGCGTTGGCGGGCGAAGCGGCGGTGTTTTCCATGCAGATCGACAATCATTCGGCATATACGGTGGAGTCGGTATGGTGCCCCTATTTAGGTGACATCCAGCGCCCGCCGGATTCCAAATGGTTAAAAAGTTTCCAATATCTGTATGCCACGGCCAACGAAGCGGAGCTATGGCCCCACTTCCAGAACCAGAAAGGCTATTTCGGCGTGGATTACCCCACACGGATCTCCGGCAGCTCCATGACTGGCGGCACGCCCAGTTCCCCCTTCATCTTATTGCGTGGCGAAAAAATGGGGTGTTATGTCGGTGTGATGGATGATTCTTCCGAAACAGTGGCGTGGCACATCGAGCTCAGACCCGGTTACGGCAGTTCCATTGACAGCAGCGTGCCGGAAGGCCGCAACATTGCCGGCAAACCGGTGCATACGCGCTTCGGCGCGGTGCACATGGCTTATATCCAGCCTAACGAGTCGCGTTCTCTCACGCCTGTTTCGCTGCAGACCTATCAGGGCGGCTGGCAACAGGGTGTGGACATATATAAGGCTTGGCGAGAAAGCTGGATGAAACCATATGCGCCGCCAGCATGGGCCGGCGAGCCCCACGCCTGGCAGCAACTGCATATCAACAGCCCGGAGGACGAGCTTCGTCTGCGCTTCACAGACCTGCCCAAAGTGGCCGAGGCGTGTGCCAGGCATGGCGTGCAGGCCATTCAACTGGTGGGCTGGAATGATGGCGGACAGGACCAGAACAATCCCTCCCATGACCCTGACCCCCGGTTGGGCAGCACTGAGGAGTTGAAGGCGGCCATCGCCGAGTGCCACCGATTGGGCGTGAAGGTCATTTTGTTCAGCAAGTTCATCTGGGCAGACCGAGCCACCGAATGGTTCCGCAAGGAGCTGATCCGCTATGCTGTGAAAGACCCATATGGAGACTACTATATGCATAGCGGTTATCAATACCAGACGCCGGCACAGTTGATGGACATCAACACCAAGCGGTTGATCCCCATGTGCTTCCTGAGTGAAGCGTACCGCAAGATCGCCCAGAAAGAATTCCTGAAGCTGGTGGATCTTGGCGCGGCGGGTATGCTCTTCGACGAATGCCTGCACCACCAGCCGACTTGGCTCTGTTTTGACACGACCCACGGTCACCGCTATGGCGCGCCGACCTATCAAAACGACCGACTGCTGATTGAGGAATTCCGCAGGCTGCCCGGCGTGCCAGAGGACTTTCTGATGGCAGGCGAGGCTTGTTATGATTGGGAGATGGCGCAATACCAACTCTCCTATCATCGCAGCGAAAACAAGGAGCACATTCCCCTCAGCCGCTACCTGCTGCCCCATGCCCAGTTCATGACGGCAGTGACGGGCTTTGACGACCGCAACATGATCAACCAGTGCCTGATGTATCGCTATGTGATCTCATATGAACCCTATAACTTCAAAGGCAGCTTGGACGATTATCCGGACACGGTGGCCTATGGCCGCAAAATGGATGCCTTGCGCACTGAGCTGCGGCAATGGTTCTGGGACGGCGAGTTCCGCAGCACCTGCGGCGCTCAGGTCGTGACTGCCGATGGCAAACCTTTTGCAACCTATGCGGTGTTTGTGGCGCATGACGGCAGCATCGGCGTGGTGGCGGCTAACTATGAGGATGTGCCGGTATCGGTGATTGTCACGCTAGAGGGCGGATGCCTGAGCAGATATCGACTGGTCGACCAGGAGCAATGGCACAGCGCGGGATTGGTCGAGCTCCCGCCGCAGTCGGCTGCCGTAATCCTCGCACTGTAAACGGAAGAAAATCTCGGCACAGAAATGAGCGATATTCGTCACTGAAACGTCGAGCAAAATCCTGCACCAGCTGATACTGACTTGTTTTACCAGCCAGGTCATCAGGATCTGTATAGCCATACTTCATGCCGGCAGCCATAAACAAACCGGTTAATGCCTCTGCATAATCCGCACGATCATTCATTTTGCGTTGCTCCCTCGTACAATATAGTTGTGGCCGGTGAGGGCCACCAGGCAGCAGAACCTGCCTCCATCGCTTTTTTGACAGTCCAGCGGATCTGAGATGGATCCCATGTGGTACAGATCGTACTGGACGGGCTAGGCCGCCAGGACAGCACATAATCTCTGGTTTGCAGGATTTGATGCAGGCCTTTGGACCACTCTTTCAAGCCGCAAAGGATTCCAAAATATTTGAAGGTAAAAAGCAGAATGTCTTCATGGATCACCCCGTGTCCCATGAGGATTGAGCAACTAGCCTGTTTCGACTCAACTTGGCCGATGAATCAAGATGAACGCATCTCACAAGCTTCGGGGCATAGAACACAAGAAGCGTCAGCAAGCACAAGCAGAACAGGAGAAGTCCTTGCGGTGTCCCAGATCCAAATGAGCCTTGACTCCATGCTTTGCTGGCTAGGGTTTTGAAAATGTGCTTTGTTGAGCAAGCCCAAATTATTAAATGCTGGATCAACACGGCTGTGATCGCATGGTCGAACTGACGATAGAAGCAGATGTAAATTATCATATTCATTATCGTGATCGATGAAACAGGATGACGATGCCTTGCAAAATCTGATGTTTTGACGTAGAGTTAATCCTGTCATTATCCCCTTTACTATGAGGATTTATATCAGCGGAGGGATGGTACCCGTTGCATGATCCGTAAAAAAGCTGTGCTGTTCATCCTGTTTCTTCTGCTTCAGCTTACAGGTTGTATGGCTCCGGTTGAGCCAACTGCACTGAACCTTACACCTGTATCAACCCCAACACCCACGTCAACTCCGACGGTTATACCGCCGGCAACGCCATCACCATTTCCGGTCTATTTAAATCTGACGCTGCAGTCCTTCTCGTTCTTGGCCAGTCAAATGCCCATGGCCATGGTCTCTTGATGAATGAAGAAGATAAAATCAGGCAACCCATGAAAAATGTTTTTGGGTTGAGCCGAGAAAACAACCAGGGTTATGATCTGACAGAGTGACATGGATCGGTTATCGGTCGTCTGGCATGAACCTGTTGGTTACCCCAGTGGTCCGAATCTGTTTGCCGAACTTCTTGAATTCCAGGGACCGGGTGCTGTGGCAGCCTGGCGTATCTTCGGCAGCCATCGCCTCTGGCACAGCCCCGAGGATGCAGTGCGAACTTATTATCCGGACAACCAGTCGGTCCATGTGAAACCGACAGCATCCGGATTGATCGTACAGCAGGAGACCAAAGCAACTGATCAGCACGCTATCGATAGAAGAAGTAGGCTGTAGCGTCTTTTTCGTTGTCCGGGTCATCAGCCAGGTGGTAGCGGTCGACCAATCGGGTATGATATTGGCTGCCATAGTCGCCCACCTGATTGTCATAGATGTTCATAACGCCTGGTTCTGACCAGCTTAAGAAGATGAAGGAATGAGTTGGGTTGCTGCCGATGCGGCCGTCTGCGTTTGTTGTAAAGCAGATTGCCCCTGGTAATAGAGCGTCAAGATCAAATGATTTATTGAATCCGCGCCGGGTCAGATCCTTGATCAGTTCAGTCGTGTGATCAGTTGAATATGGGATGTCGCAGCCAAGCCGGCGTAATGCTTCGCTGACCGTGATAACGCAGGCATTTGTCCAACTGCCGCCATTTAGTGACAGTGCCTTCTCACCGACCAGTTGGCCATTGGCTGGATCTGCCAGATAATCTGCCAGACTGGTACAGATACCGGTGTAATCTTGAGCAGCGACT